>Ga0079224_100003674_pt1 | contig 19471 bp, 23 predicted proteins | sample Stecom2015_FD_80414 | JGI IMG/M metagenome (GOLD analysis project Ga0079224, IMG submission 80414) | Agricultural soil microbial communities from Utah to study Nitrogen management - Steer compost 2015 | ecosystem: Environmental > Terrestrial > Soil > Agricultural land | place: USA: Utah... | reverse complement strand
TCGGGCACAGTTCAAAACCGAGCAGGCTGGAAAATACCGCGGTCGGCAGTGTCCTGCCGCTAAGGCTGTTCGCCATCATGCCCATATGCGTCCTCCTTGACGATCAAGCGTGCCGGCAAAGCAGCCGGCAACCTTCGCGGGCGACACAATTGGGCGCCGATCGACCGCTTGCAAGGGAGAACATGGCGCGACCGGATGGCGGCTTGCTATTTCAACCCCGCCCGCCTGCCCCAACTCACTGATGCATCAACGGCCCGGCGCCGTGCCCAGCGAGCCGCTGTTCGGCCGCCGCCTTGCTTGACGGGGAGACGTTCATGCACCGCCTGCTCCTGCCTCTGCTGGCACTCCTGACAGCCCTGCTGGCGGGCTGTGAAACCATAGGCAACATCTTCGAAGCCGGTGTCTGGATCGGCGTGATAGGCGTCATCGTCCTGATCGCCATCGTCGGCCTGGTGATCTCGGTACTCCGGCGCTGACGCCGCCGTGCATGCGACGGGCAAAAAAAAGGCCCGCCAAGGGGTGGCGGGCCAAGTAGATATCTGAGGAGATATCTAAGGAGGAGGAGAGACTAGATAATACCCTTTTATGTTGCGGTGCGCAATATGCTGCAGTGCAAAAAATTACGGAACCAGTTCACAGAATCGTCATTCCGCCGGATCCGGCCTCCGCTCCCACACCAGGAGCCGGTTATTGGCCGGCATGGCATGGTCCCGCCGCAGCTCCAGGCCGCTGGTATCCGCCAGCGCCTGCAGCGCCTCCAGGTCCCGGACTCCGCTCGCCGGGTCGCGAGCGCGCAGCATGCGGTCGAACTCGGCGTTGCTCGGGCTGGTGTGGCGGCCGCCATAGCTGAACGGCCCATACAGCACGAACCGGCCGCCGGCGGGCAGCCGCCGCCCGATCTGCACGAACATCGCCGTTACCGCCCGCCAGCTCATGATGTGCGCGGTATTGGCGCTGAACACGGCATCGAATGGCCAGTCCGGCCAGGGGCCGAGCACGTCGAGCAGCAGCGGTTCCCTCACATTTGGGGCCGCCGCCTCGGCAAGCCAAGCTCGGATGCCGGCGTGATTGACGGCCAGATCGCTGGTCTGCCAGATCAGGCGCGGCAGTGCCGGACCGAAGAACGCTGCGTGCTGGCCGGTGCCGCTGCCGATCTCCAGCACCCGGCGCGCATCGGCGAACTCGTGGATCAAGACCTCCAGAATAGGCCGTTTGTTCCGTTCGCAGGCCTCGGCATACGGTTTCATCCCAGGCTCTCCTGCAGCAGCAGGCTCAGGGGCGACGCGGCAGTCCCTGGAGCGCCTGCCGGCTGACCAGCTCCACCTGCACCGAAGCGGATTGATCCGACAGCCACGCCTGGCCGTCCTGCACCGTGCAGTGGAGCTGCATGCTCCGCCGTGCCAGGCCGGCCAGGGCCTGCACGGCCGCCGTCGGCACGTGGACCACGGCCAGGTTGGCGAGCCCTGCCAGCCGCGGCCCGATCTGCCGCCACCAGATGTCGGCGCTGTTACCGCCGTAGCTGTAAACATAGACGCTGTCGGCGCGGCCGCAGGCACGCCGGATCAGGCGCTCGTCCGGCTGGCCGAGCTCGGCCCAGAGCTCGATGCGGCCGGACAGGTCCCGCTGCCAGAGCGCCGGCTCGTCCTCCGTGCTCAGGCCACGGCCAAAGGCCAGCCTGTCGCTGGCATGCAGTGCGAATACCAGCAGCCGCAGCATCATCCGCTCGTCGGTCTCCGACGGGTGGCGGGCGATGGTCAGCACATGCTGCCCGTAGTACTGCCGGTCCAGGTCCGCGACCTGCAGCTCGGCTTTGTAAATGGTGGCTTTCAAGGCCATCGGCTCGCCCCAATGCAAACGCGCCGGCTCAGGGCCGGCGCGTGAAGGATCCGCTCCCGGGCAGCACACCCGGACGGGGCAGCGCTACTCGTTGCTGGCGAAGCCGAGCAGATGCAGCAGGCTGGTGAACAGGTTGAACAGCGCGACGTACAGCGTCACCGTCGCCATGATGTAGTTGGTCTCGCCGCCATTGATGATCTGGCTGGTCTGGAACAGGATCAGGCCGGACATCAGCAGCACGAACATGGCGGACACCGCCAGCGACAGGGCCGGCATCGAGAAGAAGATCGCCGCCAGGCCGGCCAGGAAGGCGACCAGGATGCCGACCATCAGGAAACCGCCCATGTAGCTGAAGTCCTTGCGGGTGGTGACCGCATAGGCCGACAGCGCCAGGAAGATCGCGGCGGTGCCGCCCATGGCCATCATCACCACCTCATGACCGTTCGGCAGCTGGAGGTAGGCGTTGATGATCGGGCCCAGGGTGTAGCCCATGAAGCCGGTCAGCAGGAACACGAAGCCGAGGCCGGCGACGCTGTCGCGGAACTTGGTGGTCAGGAACAGCAGGCCGAAGTAGCCCACCAGCGTGATGATCAGGCCGGGATGCGGCAGGTTCAGCGCTGCCGACACGCCTGCCGTCACCGCGCTGAACAGCAGCGTCATCGACAGCAGCAGGTACGTGTTGCGCAGGACCTTGTTGGTGGCGAGTGCCGCCTGGCTGGTGCGTACGGCAGTCGTATTGGTGGCCATCTACAACCTCTCTTCGGTGATGGTCAGGAATAGCAAACCTTTGCGATCAGGCTCTTAGTATAGGGAACCGGAGCCTTCCTACAAACGTGGATTTAGGCAATGCGGCCATCGATGGAGTTCAATCCTGTCGCTGCAGATGCTGCAGATAACGCCGGGCATTCTCGACGTAATGGGCGGCGCTCGCCTCCAGCATGGCCCGCTCGGCATCGCCCAGCGTGCGCTTGACCCGGCCCGGCGAGCCGAGCACCAGCGAGCCGTCGGGGATTTCCACCCCTTCCGGGATCAGGGCGTTGGCGCCGATCAGGCAGTACTTGCCGATCTTGGCGCCGTTGAGCACCACGGCATTGATGCCGATCAGGCTGTAGTCGCCGATGCTGCAGCCGTGCAGCATGGCCTTGTGGCCGACGGTGACGCCGCGGCCGATGGTGAGCGGATAGCCGGTGTCGGTATGCAGCACCGAGCCGTCCTGGACATTGCTGTCCTCGCCAATGACGATGGGATCGTTGTCGGCCCGGATCACCACGTTGAACCAGACGCTGGCGTTAGGGTGCAGCACCACCGAGCCGATCAGGGTGGCGTTGTGGGCAACGAAGTGCGGGCCGCCGATACGCTCCACCTGGCGGTCTTCGAGCCTGTAGAACATGATGCTTCTCCTCTCCCCTGTCAGCGGCGGATGCGCTTGACCACGGCGCTCGCGGTCAGCACCGTCTCGCCGTCGGCCTCGATGGTGCCACGCGTGAACACCAGCGAGCCAGTGCGGCGGATCACCTCGCCGCGCCCGATCAGCAGGGCGCCCGGTCGCGCCGCGGCGATGAATTCGCTGTTGCAGCTGACGGTGACGACCCGCTCATCCGTCCCGGCCACGGCCGCCACGCACAGGGTGTAGTCGATGAACGTCATCAGTACGCCGCCGTGCACCGCACCGCTGGAATTGCAGTTATGGGGGCGCGGACGGAAGGCCGTCTCGATGCCGCCGGCAACGGGCCGGTAGAAGAACGGGCCGATGTGATCCTCGGCGGCATCGCCATCCCAATGGCGGAAGTCGCCGGGAATATCGTAGTCTGTCGCTTGCATCTGTCTGCTCGAATATTCTGGGGTACTACACCGCCGGCGCGCGGCGCCGGCCGAGGCGGAAGGATAGCGCCTTTTGCCCGGCGCCGGCCTGGACGGCGGCGGGCAGCAGTGGCAAGTGATGCAGTTCACGGTTTGGCCTTGCCGGCCGTGGAAAACTGCGCTGGGCAACAACCATAAACGGCCAGGCAGGCGGCGAGCTCGCCACCTCGCGCTGCTCATGGCCAGTCGCACGCAGCGTGCAGACCGTCTTCAGGCGGCACGGTTGGACAGCGCTGTCGTGGCAACGGAGGCACTCATGTCCGAGCTCCTTTCGATCACGCCTAGCCCCTTTCTGTCGGTGCTGGTCTGGTTCCTGCTGCTCACCGTCCTGCTCTACATCGCCCGACAGCCGGCGCACCGGCTGCTGGTGTCGCTGAGCCGGTCGCTGCGCAACGCCCTGCGACTGTCGGCGCGCTCGGTGGCGCAGGCCGAGCGGCGCCTGGCGGAACGCAACCGGGAAGTCCTGCTGGAACAGGGTCGCGAAGCGGCCGAACGGCAGATCGAGCGGGAATTCCAGCGGGTCGAGCAGGCCGTCAACGATGAGCTGGCGCAGTGCCCGGCCCTGCAGCGCGAGCTGCGCGAGAGAATCACCGCGATCGAGGAAGACTACAAAAAGAGCATCGACGTGCCGCCGGAGCCGCCGCTGTGGGCCCAGGCGGTCGATGCCATCGCCAAGATCCCGGCCAAGAACGAGCCCATGGTGGCCCGGGTGCTGGAAGACATCCACACCTCCATGGTCAAGGCCAACGACATGGTGGTCGACGAGTTCCGCCGCTCCAGCCGCGAGCGCCATCTGCTGCTGGTGAAGATGATGCCGCTGTGGCGGCAGGTGATCAGCCTGCTGCAGAAGCTCGACCGCAATGTCGAATCGCTGCGCGAACGTGCCCAGGTGGTCGACCGCCACATGCAGCACTACAAGACGCTGAGCGAAGACACCGACCGTGCCGTGCGCATGCTGTCGTCCTCCTCGCTCACCCAGTTCTTCATCTCCGGACTGGTGCTGCTGATCGCGATCGGCGGCGCCATGATCAACTTCAACCTGATCGCCAGGCCGATGCAGGAAATGGTCGGCGGCAACACGCTGCTGATGGGCTTCCGGGCCGCCGACATCGCCGCGCTGGTGATCATCTTCGTCGAGATCGCGCTGGGCCTGTATCTGATGGAGGCGCTGCGCATCACGCGACTGTTCCCGGTCATCGCCGCGCTGAACGACAACCTGCGGGTGAAGATGATCTGGGTCACCTTCTTCTTCCTGTTCGCGCTGGCCAGCATCGAAGCCGGGCTTGCCTACATGCGCGAGCTGCTGGCGCAGGACGATGCCGCGCTGGTGCGCTCGCTGCTCAGCGATGAAGCGATGGTCGTCGATTCGGCCGGCCGCTGGATCACGACCGCGGCGCAGATGGGCATGGGCTTCATCCTGCCGTTTGCGCTGGTGTTCGTGGCGATTCCGCTGGAGTCCTTCTTCCATTCCAGCCGTACCGTGCTCGGGCTGCTCGGCGTCGGACTGCTGCGGGCCCTGACCTGGCTGCTGCGCCTGCTGGGCAATCTCGCCTGGTACCTCGGCAGCCTGCTGGTGCACGTCTATGACCTGCTGATCTTCGCGCCGCTCTGGCTGGAGCGGCTGATCAAGGAATCCCGCCGCAAGCCGGAAGAAATCACCGCGGCTCAGACCGCCGACCACTGAACGCCAGGGAGGAGATATACATGATCAGATGGTTGCGCGCGCTGGCGCTCGGCTCCGCCCTGATCCTGCTCGGCGCCTGTGCCGAGCGGGGAGCCAACACCCAGGGCGTCTACATGCTGATAGACACCTCCGGCACCTATACCAAGGAACTGGAGAAAGCCCAGCACATCATCAATTACGTGCTCTCGCAGCTGAATCCGGGCGATTCCTTTGCGGTCGCCCGCATCGACACCAGCAGCTTCACCGAGAAGAACATCGTCGCCAAGGTCGCCTTCTCGGATCAGCCGAGCCGCGCCAATCAGGAAAAGCGCCTGTTCCGGGACACGGTCGACAACTTCGTCAAGACCGCCAGGTCGAGCGCCTATACCGACATCACCGGCGGCCTGCTGCAGGCCATCGAATACCTCAACGAAGCCGGTACCGGCCGCAAGATCATCCTGATCTTCTCCGACATGCAGGAAGAGCTGAAGAAGGGCTACGTCCGCGACCTGCCATTGCAGCTCGACGGCTTCGAGGTGATCGCCCTGAACGTCACCAAGCTGCGCACCGACAACATCGATCCGCGCGAATACCTGAACCGCCTGGCCTACTGGCAGCAGCGGGTCGAGGCCGGCGGCGGCAAGTGGCGGGTGATCAACGACCTGGAGCGGCTGGAGCCCATCCTGCGCTAGGCGCTCCCTGACACCGCCTTGTCGACAGAGGCCGCGCCTGCGGCCTCTGTCGTTTCCGGCTGCTACTCGGCCGGGGTCAGCAACGGCCGGCCGGCGAAGTGAGCCCGCAGGTTGTCGACCACCAGCTGGCCCATGGCAAGCCGGGTCTCCACCGTGGCGCTGGCGTAGTGCGGCGCCAGCACGACGTTATCCAGCTCCAGCAGCGCCGCCGGCACGTTCGGCTCGTCGGCGAGCACGTCGAGGCCGGCCCCGCGGATGCGGCCCTCGGCGAGCGCGGCGATCAGCTCCGGCTCGTCAACGGTCGTGCCGCGGCCGATGTTGACCAGCACCCCGTCCGGCCCGAGCGCATCCAGCACCTCGCGATTCACCATGTTCTGCGTGGCCGGACCGCCGGGCACGACCACCACCAGGAAATCGCTGAAGGCGGCGAGCTCGAGGAGGCTGCCGAAGTAGGTATACGGCACGTCCGGATTGCGGCTGCGCTGGTGGTAAGCGATCTCCATGTCGAAGGCCTCGGCGCGCTTCGCCAGCACCCGGCCGATCCGGCCGAGCCCCAGGATGCCCAGCCGCTTGCCGCTGACCCGGTAGCCCAACCCCAGGCCGTCCATCCAGCGGCCGGCACGGACATTGCGGTCGGCGACGCAGAGCTTGCGCGAGACGGCCAGCATCAGAGCGATGCCCATGTCGGCGACGTCCTCGTTCAACACCTCCGGCGTCACCGCCACCTTGATCCCCCGCGCCCGTGCCCGCTCGAGCTGCAGGGCATCGGCTCCGATGCCGGACGAGGCGATCACCTCCAGGTTCGGCAAGGCATCGAGCAGCTCGGCGGACACGCCCTGGACGGCATTGGTGGCAATGCCGCGCACCTTTGGTGCGATGGCAGCCAGCTGCGTATCGTCGGTGAGCTCGTGCACGGTGAAGTCGGCCTGCAACTGGGGAATGACGTTGGGCGGCACTCGACCGGCGACCAGGATGTCGGCTTTCATCGTTTATTCTCCACGGCCGCCCTGACGGCAGCCGATGCGGTAACAACTAGGGTCGCCGACGATGATAACGGAAGGCGGCGCGGGAATTGCGCGGCCGCGTCCCGTTCACGCCGCCGTCGCCGCCGGGTTACCTTTACCGGAACGAATCGAAAAGCGCCGACCGGGAGCTGCCGGCCAGTTCCTGCCGCAGCGCCATCCCGGCTCAGTCATCTTCTTCGCGATGTCGCATCAGCAGCAAGGATCCTGGCTCGCCGGCCGACGCCGGCGCTGCCGTGCAGCCACGGCTGGAGTGTTCACCCGGGGCGCCCGGCTGCTGCTGCTCTGCCTGGCCCTGGCATGGCTGCCGCCGGCCATGGCGCAGCGCTGCGGCGGCCCGGCAACGCCGATCCACGTCATCCAGGGCCGCGGCCCTGCCAGCCCGCTGCTGGGCGAGGTCCACACCGTGGAAGCGGTAGTGGTGGCGCGGGTCCCGACCCAGGGCCGGCCGCGGGGGTTCTTCGTGCAGATGGAGGACGCCCTGGCCGATGACGACCCGCGTACCTCGGAAGGCCTGTTCGTGTTCGCGCCCGGGCACCGGCCGGTCGGGATTGGCGAGCGGGTGCGGGTCACGGGAACGGTCGCGGAGCACCGCAACCGCACAGAGCTGACCCAGCTGCGCCGGCTGCTCCGCTGCGGCAGGGCGCCGCTGCCGGACCCGGTCCCGTTATCGCTGGCGGCCGAGACCCCGCTGGAGCCGCTCGAGGGCATGCGGGTGGAGCTGGCCGGCAAGGCCACGCTTGCCGCCGCCCCCGGGCCCGACAGCTCCTACCTGCTCATCGCCGCCGAGCGGCTCTATCAGCCGACCCAGCTGCGGCCGCCTGGCCAGACCGTCGCTCCTCCTCTGCTCCTGCGCGTCGCCGGTCGGTTCCCAGCAGCGGAGCGGCCGCTGCGCGCCGGTGACCGCCTCGCCGGGCTGCGCGGGGTGCTCGACCAGCACGACGATGGCTATGTCCTGAGGCTGGACGCTCCGGCCCGGCTCGATCCTGCCAACCCCCGGCCGTCGGCTCCTCCGCCCCCGGCGGCCGGACAGCTGCGGGTTGCCGGCTTCAATCTGCAGAACTACTTCAACGGCGACGGCCGCGGCGGCGGTTTTCCTGCCGCCCGTGGCGCTGCCACCCGCGCCGAATTCCACCGCCAGCGGGGGCAGCTCGGCCATGTTCTGGCCGCCCTGGCAGCGGATGTCGTCGCCGTCATGGAGGTGGAAAACGATGGCTTCGGCCCCGACAGCGCCATCGCCGACCTGGCCCGCGCCTTGAGCGGTGCCGCCGGAGCCGCCTACCGGCCGGTGCGGCTGCCGCGGCAACGCCTGGGCGACGATGCGATAACGGTAGGCCTGCTCTACCGCCCGGACCGGGTCCGGCCGCACGGGTTGCCGGCGGTGCTGGAAACCGCCGTCGATCGCCGCTACTCGCCCCGCAACCGGCCGGTGCTGGCGCAAACCTTCACGCAACGCGACAGCAACGAGCGGCTGACCGTCGCCGTCGCCCACTTCAAGTCGAAGGCATCGTCCTGCGCCGATGCCGGCGACCCCGACCGCGGCGACGGCCAGGGCCACTGCAACCTGACCCGCACCCGGGCCGCCCAGGCACTGACCGACTGGCTGGCCACCGACCCGACCGGGAGCGGCGATCCCGACGTCCTGATCATGGGCGACCTCAATGCCTATGCCCGCGAGGACCCGCTACGGGCAATGGCGGCTGCCGGCTATGTCGACCTGGTCGGACAGCGGCTCGGCAAGCGCGCCTACACCTATGTGTTCGACGGCCGGGCCGGCTATCTGGACTACGCGCTCGCGACTGACAGCCTGGCGTCGCAGGTCACCGCGGTCCGAATCTGGCACATCAACGCCGACGAACCGGCCGTACGCGGCTGGCCGGCGCCGCAGCAGCCCTACCGCTCTTCGGATCACGATCCGGTCATCGTGGATCTGCGGCTGGGCGGACGCTAAGGCCGTCGATGCGGATCTCGGCCAGGAACGGCCAGTATTTGCCGGTGACGTAATAGCTGCCGGCCGCAGGGTCATAGGCGATGCCATTGGTCACGTCCGTCCCTGGCGCTTCGGCCGCTGCGCGGCGGGCCAGCCCGCCCAGATCCAGCCAGCCGACAACGCTGCCGCCGGCCGCATCGATGACCGCCACGCAGTCGGTAGGGTAAAGGTTGGCGAACACCCGTCCGCCGACGTATTCCAGCTCATTGAGCCCGCGCACCGGCCTGCCGGCCGCAGTTACCTGGAGCCGCCGGACTTCCCGCAGATCGCCGGGATCGCGAAAGAACAGCGTGGCGCTGCCGTCGCTCTGGATCAGGTGGCGACCGTCGAAAGCCAGCCCCCAGCCCTCGCCGTCGATGCGCCACGACGCCAGCAGCTGCAGATCTTCCGGCCGGTAGCTGCGCACCACCCCTTCCCGCCAGGTCAGCTGGTAGAGCCGTCCCTGTGCCAGCACCAGCCCCTCGCCGAACAGCCCGGCCGGCAGCGCGGTCCGGGCCAGCTCCCTGCCGCTCTGCAGTTCATGCCGGCGCACGCTGGACTCACCGTACAGACCGGTGCTCTCGTACAGCCAGCCATCCGCGATCAACAGCCCCTGGGTAAACGCGGCCGGATCATGCGGCAGGGTGCGGATCAGCGTGTAGTCGAGCACCGGGATGCCGCCGCCGGGCTCGCAGGCCAGCCCCGCGCGCGCAGAGCCGGCACCGCCGGCACAGGCGCCCTGCAGCGCCAGCAGGCTTATGGCGACAATGCCTGCAAGGCACCGGCGGCAACGGAAAAAAGCCCTTTCTTTCAACGCCTTGCCAATCATTACGGAATCCTACAGATGCGGTCGGCGTTTTCTGACAGACACCTCTGCAACGCCCGACTATCTTGTCTCTTACCACCACGGAAGGTGAGCGTCGAAGCAGAACCACGGCGCCGCGCCATGCGCCGCACGGAAGCCAGAAAGGTGAGCTTGCCGGCCAGGATGGCCAAAGAGAACAGGGACGTTCTCGGTAAGTTCCCGCCAGTGTCACGATCCCTGCACCAGCCTGCCGGTGGTGCAGGGATTGCTTTTTCCGGCCCGGGCGGGCTCAGCCCTCAGCCAGGTAGATCAGGAACGGCAGCCAGGCCACCAGCATGATCACCGCCAGCCCGCCGTCGTAGAGCAGCGCCCGCCGGTAGCGACGATGGCCGTCGGCATCGGTATCGATCATCAGCACCCGGCTCATCAGCATGTCCAGCAGCAGCACCATGAACACGATGGGACCGATGGCCGGCAGGACACCCGTCGTGATCAGACCCCAGCCGCTGCGCACCGTCTCCATCTCCGGCGACGGCGCAAAGACTGCGCCGATCAGGGCCAGCACGCCGAGCATCAGCCGCAGCGGCCCCACGTCCCGCGCGAACTGCGCCAGGCCGCCAGCCGTATTGACGTCTGCCTTGCTGTTCATGAGTCAACCTCCTCCCCACCGCTGCGGCGACATGATCCGGCAAAATGCCCTGCGGGCCAAGTCGCGCCCCGGCAGCTGCGGCACTATCATGGCTTGCCGCGGGCCAGTCGCCACCCTACTCAACAGGATCGACCTACCTGGAAACCACGCCATGGATATCGCCACCGGTCAACGCTTCATCGAGGCGCTGTGGGAGGACAGCATCCTGCCCACGCTCAGCGAATACATTCGCATTCCCAACAAGTCGCCGCACTTCGACCCGCACTGGCAGGACAACGGCCACATGGATGCCGCCGTCCAGCTCATCGCCGACTGGTGCCGTGCCAACGGTCCGGCCGGGCTTGTACTCGAGGTGGTGCGCCTGGAGGGCCGCACGCCGCTGCTGTACATGGAAGTGCCGGGCAGCGGCGACGACACGGTGCTGCTATACGGCCACCTCGACAAGCAGCCGGAAATGACCGGCTGGGCCGACGGCCTCGGCCCCTGGACGCCGGTGCGCCGCGGCGACCGCCTGTACGGCCGCGGCGGCGCCGACGACGGCTACGCGGCCTTCGCCTCGCTGGCCGCGATTCGGGTCCTGCAGGAACAGGGCATTCCGCACGCCCGCTGCGTCATCCTGATCGAAGCCTGCGAGGAGAGCGGCAGCTACGACCTGCCTTACTACATCGAGCACCTGGCCGGGCGCATCGGCGAACCCAGCCTGGTGATCTGCCTGGATTCCGGCTGCGGCAACTACGATCAGCTCTGGTGCACCACTTCCCTGCGCGGGCTCGCCAGCGGCACGCTGCGGGTAGAAGTACTCGACGAAGGCGTGCATTCGGGCGATGCCAGCGGCATCGTGCCGTCCAGCTTCCGGGTCATACGGCAACTGCTGGACCGGCTGGAAGACGCCGCCGACGGCCGCATCCTGCCGGCCGCCTTCCATGCCGACATCCCGGCCGAGCGCCGCACGCAGGCGGAGGTGGCGGCCCAGGTGCTGGGCGAGGCCGTGCACGGCAAGTTCCCGTTCCTGCCGGGCATGCGGCCGATGGGCGACAGCGGCGCCGAACGCGTGCTCAACCGCACCTGGCGTCCCGCCCTGTCGGTGACCGGCGCCGACGGCCTGCCGGCCATCGCCGATGCCGGCAACGTGCTGCGGCCATACACGGCGCTCAAGCTGTCCCTGCGGCTGCCGCCGGAGGTCGACGGCGAGCGGGCGACCGCGGCGCTGACCGCGCTCCTGGAACAGGATCCGCCCTACGGCGCCAGGGTCAGCTTCGTCCCCGACCAGGCCGCCACCGGCTGGAACGCCCCGCCGCTGTCCCCCTGGCTGGCCGCGGCCATCGACGCCGCCTCCCGCGCCTGGTTCGGCCCGCAGGCCGTATACATGGGCGAAGGCGGCACCATCCCGTTCATGGCCATGCTGGGCGAGCGCTTCCCACAGGCGCAGTTCATGATCACGGGAGTGCTCGGCCCGCAGTCCAATGCGCACGGGCCGAACGAGTTCCTGCACATTCCGACCGCCAAGCGCCTGACCGGCTGCGTGGCGACGGTGCTGGCCGCGCACCGGCAGCAGCAGGCCTGAGCGGGGCGGGGATCAGCTGCCGCGCTTGAAGGCCGCCAGCCGCCGCCGGTCCTTCTTGTCGGGCCGGCTGTCCGGCATCACGGGCGGCGGCGAAGCGGCCAGCTGTTCGCGCAGCCGCTCGCGGCGCGCCATGCTCTCGGGCGTCTCCTCGTAAAGCCCGGCGGCGTCCTTGGCCGAGCCGCGCCGCTCGGCCAGCCCGGTGACCACCACCTCGTATTCGAACGGCCCCTTGCGGATACGGATCTGGAAACCGGGCCGGACTTCCTTGGCGGCCTTGGCGCGGCCGCCGTTGACCTGCACCTTGCCGCCGTCGATGGCCTCCACCGCCAGCCGCCGGGTCTTGAAGAAGCGTGCCGCCCATAGCCATTTGTCGAGCCGCACGCCGCTCTGTTCCGTCATCAGCTCATCCCGCTCCCGCCATGCGGGCAATACCGCCAGGCCTACTGCCCGAAGTCGGCGCGCCCGGCACGGCCGTCAGACCAGCTTGTCGTCCGCCACCACGATGCCGTCGTGATCGGCGTACAGGTAATCCCCCGGCCGAATGGTGATGCCGGCGAAGGTCACCGGCACGTCGCGGTCGCCGACCCCCTTCTTCACGCTCTTGAGCGGATGGGTCATCAGCGCCTTGACGCCGATGTCGATGCCGGCGATATCGGCCGAATCGCGGATGCAGCCGTAGACCACCACCCCGGCCCAGCCATTCTTCGCCCCCAGCGCCGCCAGCTGGTCGCCCAGCAGGGCGCAGCGCATGGAGCCGCCGCCGTCCACCACCAGCACCCGCCCCTGCCCCGGCTCTTCCAGCGCCTGGCGCACCAGCGAGTTGTCCTCGAACACCTTGACGGTCGTCACCGGGCCCTCGAAGAACCGGCGACCGCCATAGTCGAAGAAGATGGGGCTGGCGATCCGCAGCCGTTCGGAGTGGGCGTCGCAGATGTCGGTCGTCTTGTTGCTCATGGGGAGTCTCCGCAGTGGACTGTATCGGCAGGCTGGACACGCTACCTGCGCCGTTGCAGCCGCGCAAGAACCTGATTGACATCGGGTCCGGCCTCGCCAGAATGGAGGTGAATTCCCCAATCGGCGCCACCCTTCATGCAGCCCGAGCTCGAGAACACCAAGGCAGGTTCCGTACGCACCGATCTGCGGACCCTGCTGCGGCAGGCCGACCGTCCCATCCTGATGGCGGTGGCCGGCGACAGCGGCAGCGGCAAGACCACCCACACCCACGGCATCCGCCGCCTGCTGGGCAGCGACATGGTGTCCTACGTCTCGCTCGACGGCTACCACAAGGAAGACCGCGCCACCCGCAAGGCGTCCGGGCGGACGCCGCTGGATCCGCGCGCCAACGACCTCAAGCTGATCAAGGCCCACCTGCAGGCGCTGCGGGCCGGCGCCGCGGTCGAGATCCCGATCTACAACCACAGGACCGGCAGCTTCGATCCGCCGCGCGTGATCCACCCCACGCCGGTGGTGATCATCGAGGGCCTGCACGCGCTCTACCCCAACTTCCTGCCCTACTACGACTTCACCGTATTCGTGGACACCGACCGCGAGGTGAAATGGCGCTGGAAGTTCGACCGCGACGTCCACGAGCGCGGCTACGATCCGGAGGAGGTGAAGCGCGAGATGCAGCAGCGCGAGATCGCCTACCGCCGCTGGATCGATTTCCAGAAGACCCATGCCGACGTGATCGTCAAGGTCCACGAGAGCGAACTCGGTGCGCTGGCGGCCCAGGAGTACGAGTCCCGGCTTCCCGACAACTGCTACCACATGGAAGTGCTGATCGCGCCGACCTCGCCGCCGCTGCCCGGCCTGTACATGCCGGTGGACTTCAATGCCATGACGCGCCAGGACGCGCTGCCGTTCATGCTCGCCAACGTCCCCAGCAGCTACTGGGGACGACCGGTCAACGTCGTCCACGTCGACGGCATCGTCCCGCCCAAGGCGATGCAGCAGCTGGAGCGCGAAATGCTCCGCTTCACCGGCCTGCAGGCCGATCTGGCGCCGGCACCGAGTAGCGAAGAGTCCGGATCGACGCTGCGCTTCACCCAGCTGGTGGTGGCCTGGCCCTTCCTCGGCCAGGTCGCCACCCTGCTCCAGCAATGGTCCGGGGACGCCAGCGCCCCGGCGCCGCAACAGTGATGCGCCGGATACTCCCTGCCGCCGCGATCGCCCTGGCCGCCGTGGCGGCATACATCTGGCTGCTGTACGCCTTCTTCGCCTACGTCTGGCCGCGGCTGCCGATCTGGGCCAACATCCTGATCGTGATCCTGCTGGCCCTGACGGTCGTTATCTCGCCGCTGATGCTGCTGCTCCGGTTCGGGCAAATGCCGTCGGGAAAGAAATAACGGCTTTCGGTCCGGCCCCGGATGACCTCCTGCCCGCCAGGGCATACACTTTGCGCTTTCGCGCCCCCGGGTTCAGGAGCTGCCATGGCCGATCGGCTCGACATCACCTACGTGCTTACCTGCCATTCCGGCGAGTCGCCGGAGGACAAGGCGCTGGGCATCGCCCTTGAGCAGACGGTGGAGCTGCCGCTGGCGACCATCAGCAGCGACATCCGCGCGCGCATGGTCGGCCGCATCGAGGAACTTGCTCCGCTGGACGGGTCACGCTATCAGGCCCGCATCTCCTACCCGCTGGCCGCCATCGGCAGCGAGCCGACCCAGTGCCTCAACCTGCTGTTCGGCAACATCTCGCTCAAGCAGGGCATGCGCATCGTCGCCATCGACTGGCCGGAGCCGCTGCTGCGCGCCTTCGGCGGGCCGGCGTTCGGCATCGCCGGATTGCGGGCGCTGGTCGGGCAGCCGGACGGCCCGCTGCTGTGCAGCGCGCTCAAGCCGATGGGCATGACGGCCGCAGAACTGGCAGCGCGTTGCGAGCAGTTCGCGCTCGGCGGCGTGCACATCATCAAGGACGACCACGGCGTGGCCGACCAGCCGGACGCGCCGTTCGCCGAGCGGCTGGCCCGCTGTCAGGAGGCCATCGCCCGCGCCAATGCCAGGACCGGCCGGCAGAGCCTGTACTTTCCCAATGTCACCGCCGGCTACCGCGAGCTGCCGCAGCGACTGGCGGCGGCCAAGGCAGCCGGCTGCAAAGGCGTGCTGATCAATGCCTGGATCACCGGGCTGGACGCCCTGCGCTATGCCCGCGACGAGTTCGGCCTAGCGGTGATGGCGCATCCTGCGCTGACCGGCGCCTACTTCGCGCCGGATCACGGCATCGCGCCGGAACTTCTGCTCGGCGATCTGTTCAGACTGGCCGGGGCCGATGCCTCGATCTATCCGAACACGGGCGGCCGGTTCGGCTTCAGCGTGGAGACCTGCGAGGCCATCAACCACCATCTGCGCCGGCCGCTCGCCGGCATCGAGCCCAGCCTGCCGACCCCGGGCGGCGGCATGGACATCCAGCGGGCGCCGGAGTGGGTACGCCGCTACGGGCCCGACACCATCGTACTCATCGGCGGCAGCCTGTACGCCCAGGGCGATCTGGCGGCCGCGTCCAAGGCACTGCGGGAGGCGCTGGAAGCCGCATGAAGAAGAATCCCTCCAAGGTCATCCGAGCCAACAACTACCGCTGGGACAGCGTGCCCATGCGCGAGTACAAGACCGAGGGCACCCACTTCAAGGACATCACCCGCCAGACGCTGATGGGCGAAGGCGAGCAGGAGGAGGCGCTGAACGACATCACCCGCTACTTCGAGATACAGCCGGGCGGCTACTCGACGCTGGAGCGCCACGAGCACACCCACTCGGTGGTGATCATCCGCGGCAGCGGCGAAGTGATCCTGGAAGACCGGGTGGAGCCGGTGGGCCTGCACGACTGCGTCTATATCGCTCCCAATACCTTCCACCAGTTCCACGCCACCGGCGACGAGCCGCTGGGCTTCCTCTGCATCGTCGACCGCGAGCGCGACCGCCCGCAGCTGCCGGAGGCCGAGGACCTCAACCGGCTGTTCGCCAATGCCGATGTCGCCGCCCGGCTGAAAACCTGAACATCGCCCGCCCCTCGCATTGCGAGGAGCGGCAGCGACGACGCAATCTCGTGATTCAGTGCGCCCACCGGCGCACCATCATGCCGCCTTCGCCTGCGCCTCACGCGCTCTGGCCCGCTGCACGGCCGGCCGGGAGCCAACTCGCTCGCGGTAAGCAGCAAGACGCGGATAATCCTCCACCTGCGGCCGGCTCAGTACCGCGTCCCAGGTCAGCATCACGTAGAGCAGGAAGTCCGGCAGCCGGATCCGGTCGCCCGTGATGTAGTCCTTCCCTGCCAGCGCCCGGTCGAGCAGCTGGTAACACTCCACCACGTCGCGCGCCCCAGCCGCCCTGATCTGCGCGACATGCTCTTCGGATGCAAACCGCTGCGGCACCATGACCCGCCCGAAAGCCGCGTGCAGCCGGCTGGAGGCGTAGTTCAGCCAACGGAAGCAGTCGGCCCGCTCCCGCACCGCGGCCGGCATCAGGCCGGCCTGCGGATGCAGCTCGGCCAGATAGTTGAGGATGGCGGGAACCTCCGTCAGCACGAAGTCATCGTGCACCAGCACTGGAACCCGCGCGGCCGGGTTCAATGTGCGAAACGCTTCGCCGAAATGTTCGCCCTTGCGCAGGTTGACCGGGATCAGCTCCACAGCCTGGCCGAGTTCTTCCAGCACAGCGTGCACGGCGAGCGAGCAGGCACCGGGAAAGTAATAGAGCGTGTACATGTGACCTCCTTTCGCTGGACTGCCGTATCACTGTATGCTCGCCCCATCCATGATTGAAACGAATTATTTGAGGAAATGTCATGAGCATTTCTCATGAATCGGCGCTGGAGATCCGCCACCTGCAGTTGGTGCGGGCGGTCGCCGAGACTGGCACGCTGACGGCCGCCGCCGAGCGCCTGTGCGTCACCCAATCGGCGCTCAGCCACCGCCTGCGTGAGCTCGAACAGCGGCTCGGCAGCGCCGTTTTCCACCGGCAGGGGCGACGCATGATTCCGACCCAGACCGGTGCGCGGCTGCTGGCAGCGGCGGAGCAGGTGCTGGATGAGCTGGAGCGCACCCGCAATGATCTGGCCCGCCTGTCCGCCGGCGAGCTGGGCGAGCTGCGGCTGAGCACCGGTTGCTACACGGCCTACCACTGGCTGCCGCGCCTGTTGCCGGCTTTCCAGGCGCGCCATCCGCGGGTCGAGATTCGCCTGTTGCCGGAGCTGATGGGCAGTCTGTTCGATGCCCTGCGCCGGCGTGAGCTCGACCTTGCCATCGCCGCCGCCACGCCGGATGACCCGCAGCTCGATAGCCAGCCGCTGTTCGACGACGAAACTCTCATCCTGGTCCATCCGGACCATCCGGCCGCCGCATGCGGCAGCATGCCTCTCGCGGAGCTTGCAGCGGAGCGCTTGATCATCCACGGCAGCACCCGCATGGCTTACGAGAGCTTTCTGCGCCGCCGCGGCATCGCACCGCGGGAGATCACCGAATTGATGCTGTCGGAAGCGATTGTCGAATGGGTTGCCGCAGGGCTCGGAGTGACCCTGATGGACCGCTGGGCAGCCAAGCGCTACCTGGACCTGGGCATCGTCAAGGGAGTCAGCGCGGCGGAGAAACCGCTGCGACGCTCCTGGCACGCGGTAACACCGCGCGGCGAGCTGCCCAATTACGTTGGGGCGTTGGTCGAGCTGATCCGCAGCAACCCGCCGACCCTCGATCCGGTCCGCTGACTACCCGCGATCAGTGCCCAAGGCCTTCGCCAGCGCTGCGCGGCCGACCTCGTCTCTGAACCAAGGAACGGAGGAGTCGACAATGGATAAGCTGGACATGAAGAAAGCCATCCTTGCCGCCAAGGCCGAGCGCGGTCTCACCTGGGAAGCGCTGGCCGAGGAAATTGGCATGTCGCCGGTATGGACCTGCTCCGCCTGCCTGGGCGAGAACAGCATGCCGTCCGAGCAGGCCGACAAGCTGGTCAACAAGCTCGGACTCGGACCGGAAGTCGCCGCCGCGCTCAGCGCCTATCCGTACAAAGGCGGCAGCATGCCGCGGGAGATACCGACCGATCCGCTGGTCTATCGCTTCTACGAGATTCTGCTGGTGTATGGCGGTACGCTCAAAGAAATCATCCATGAGAAGTTCGGCGACGGCATCATGAGCGCCATCGACTTCACCATGGACATCGACAAGGTCGAGGACCCGAAGGGCGACCGCGTCAAGGTCACCCTGAACGGCAAGTTCCTGCCTTACAGGAAATGGTAGAGACGGGCTCCGGCTGGGTAGCCATCACGGCCGGTCGAACTCCCACTGCATGCGCGTGATCCGTTCACCCTCGACACGAAAGCGGATCGCGCCGGATGCAGGGCCTTCAGCTGTGTACACGTATTCATCTCCTTCCAGCCGGTCGGCCTCGCCGAAGGCGTCGCTGAGATCCTGCAACGAGCCGCCGACGTGCATCCCTTCTGCGGTACGGTATTGCTCGCCGGTCACCGTCAGCTGCAGAACCTCCGGCTGGCGACCGGAGTCTTCCTGCACCACCAGCGTCAGGCCCGGATACTCCAGCGCGCTCGCCGCTGCTCCCGAACCCGGCAGCCGTGCCGCGCGGGTCCGCTCCGGCGCCGGCAGATACGGCAGGACCGGCCGGCCGCGCTCGATCCGGGCCAGCAGCTCTGATAGCGGCATGCCGATCGGATTATCCGCCCGCGGCGGCTGCCAGGCGCAGGCGCCGAGCAGCGCCAGCAGCGTCCCCAGCAGGAAGGACCGTACCATCGTCACCACGGCTTTCCCTGCCTGCCTCCTGTTGGTCGTTTCGCCAAATAGTGGGGCCGCCTCTCCGGCGACATCAACGCCCGGCGGCGGTCGTGCGGCTTGTAAAAGCCCTGGACTCCTACCATTGAGGAATCAACGGCCAGCCCGGCCGCGCCCTGCCCACAGCGAGGTAGGCACATGGGCCGTCTCGCCAAGGGACTGCTGATCCTCCCGGTCATCATCGTCGTGCTGGCCGGCACCCTCGCTGCCGTCGCCGAGACCGCCTGGTTCGCCGGCCTGCTGGCACGGCGGGCAGGCGGCGCGCTGGATCGGGAAATTTCGGTCGACGGCGCCCTGGACATCGACTGGTCGCTGCGCCCGCGCCTCCGGCTGCCGCCGCTGACCATTGCCAACCCCGACTGGACCGACATCCAGCCGATGGCCCGCCTGGATGGCGCCGAGGTCACGCTGGATCTGACGGCGCTGGCCCGCGGACGGATCGCGCTCGGCGATCTGCTCCTGATCGGACCTCGCCTGAACCTGCTGCGCGCAGCCGACGGCCGCAGCAGCTGGGATAGCCTGACCGGCGACGGCAGCGGCGGCGGGCCGGCCGTGAGCCTGGACACGGTTCGGGTGCGCGACGGCCATCTGCTGCTGGACGATGCCGCCCAGGCGCTGCGTCTCGATCTGGCAATCGGTACC
>Ga0079224_100003673_pt1 | contig 19472 bp, 18 predicted proteins | sample Stecom2015_FD_80414 | JGI IMG/M metagenome (GOLD analysis project Ga0079224, IMG submission 80414) | Agricultural soil microbial communities from Utah to study Nitrogen management - Steer compost 2015 | ecosystem: Environmental > Terrestrial > Soil > Agricultural land | place: USA: Utah... | reverse complement strand
TGCGGGCAGTACTGGGTGACCCACGCGTACAACGCCTCCGGCGGCGCCGAGGACCACAACACGATGCGCCGCTTGGTCATCGCGATCGAGGCGACGGAGCCCTTGCGCGTGGTGGCGACGAGGAACATGACACCGGCGGCGACGAGCGCACCGGCCATCGCGCCGATGACGATCACGGGATCCATGCCGGCAGTATCACCGACGAGCCGCCCTCATCGGCGCAGCATGCGGTAACCCGGAGCAGCGTGTCGCCCGGTGCGTGGACACCGGCTGGAGCGCCGAATCCGGCACGCGGAGAAGAAGTGTGCGCCCCATCGGCGTCGGGTAACCGTGGATCGGTTCCAGCAGCGGGACGTTTCCTCATTTCCTCTCCGAAGAAAGTAACCGATCATGATGCGCCTGTTCGCTCACGTGCGGTCCTTCGTCCGTGACCTCAACCGGTGCCACGACCGTATGTGCGGCCGCGAGACCCACTGACCGCACACGCGCTCGCCCGTCAGCCCGCACCCGCCGCGCGAGGCCGGCCCGGCACCAGGCCGCCGGCCCACGCGGGACCGGCACCGACGGCGTCGTTCCACGGCGAGCCGCCCCATGCGGGTGCCGAGCGGGTGAACGCGTCCCCCCAGGCGGCCGGCGACTCGGGTTCCTCCGTGGCACCGGCCGCCGCCGCACGCCGGACGTCCCGGCGCGGGGAGTTCTCCCGTGCGGCTCGCTCCCGCAGTGCGACGACGCCCGCGGCGACGTGCACCGCGTCCGCCACCGAAGGACGCCAGGCGACCCGCGTGTCGAGGCCGGCCAGTGCGGCCACTCGACGCACGGGAGCGCTGCCGACGACGGCGAGTTGTCTGCCGTCGTCGCTTGCGTCCAGACTGGCCTGCTCGAGGACTCGCGCACCGGCGACCGAACAGAAGTCCACGTGCGACAGATCCACCACCACGAGCGCCAGATCCCGTATGCGGTAGTGCCGCAACCGGTCCTCGAGCAGCGGCGCCGTGCCCAGATCGAGTTCGCCTACCGCTTCGCAGATCTCGACCCGCTCGTGAAACCGGATGCCGCGCACTTCCAGCGTCTGCCCCATACCCGTTCCGCCTCCCCCGAAATCGCCGTCGACGAACTCACGGGTGGGAATGCGCACAGCGGCCCACCCGCGTTGTGCGATACAGCGGAAATCGAAGTCCCGTGTGAGACGTGCCGGAGCCCTGAGCTCCCGCGCCGTCCGCGAGGCGGCGCCTTCTTGACCGCGCCCGTTCACCGTAACAGCGGCCGGCCTGCGGTACGAGGTCCGTCGACCGTGCCGACGTGGGCGCATGCACCGCATCACCGAGGTGTCCGTGCACGGTGCGTGAACCCACTCGATGCCCGTGCCGCCCACCGCACGTCGCCTCACCACGCCGGACCGTTGCCCGGTCCGCGCTCTCGGCGATCACCCACCGCAGCGACCACGCGCCGACACCGACCGTCCCGCACTCGACCGAATTTTCACTCCACTCAGTGACACAGTGGACATTGCGGACCACCTCCAGGTGGTTCTGCGTCACGTGCGGGTGAGACGCCGCTCGGCGGGGGCGTACCGTCCGGGTCAGACATACCGTGGCCGGCCGACGCCGAGCATGGACCGGGAACGACACCGGCCGTCCCGGACGGACCACGGGAAGGACACGCTTCATGAACCGACCTTCGACCGGCGGGCAGGGATCCGCATCGCAGCCGGACGGCCAAGTCCCCGACGAGGTGGCCGAGCACTTCACCTCCCTCACCCGCTCGCTGCTGGCCTCCGAGAACGTCTCCGAGGTCCTGGAACGGGTCGTCGACGCGTGCTGGCGGGTGATACCCGGTGCCGAGCTCGTCAGCATCACCCTGCGCGATCCCCAGGGCAGCTTCTTCACGCCCGTCGAGACCGACGAGCTGGCGACGGAGATCGACCGGCTCCAGTATCGATTCGACGAGGGGCCGTGCCTGTCGGCCGCGGACCCGGACGGGCCTGCGCTCGCCGCGAGCAACGATCTGTCGCGCGATTCCCAGTGGTTACGCTTCGGACCGGCGGCGAGCGAGCTCGGCCTGGTATCACTGCTGGCGACCTCGTTGTTCCCCGCGCACCGGCCGCCGCAGATCACCGGGGCCCTCAACATCTACGCCAAGCGGCCCGACGCCTTCGGGCCGGGCACGGCCTCGAGCGCCCTCTTGCTGGCCACTCATGCCTCCCTCGCCCTGGCCCACACCGACGCGGTGACCCGGGCCGCACTCGAGCGCGAACAGCTGCGCCGCGCGATCGACTCCCGTGACGTGATCGGACAGGCCAAGGGAATCCTCGTGGAACGCCGAGGGCTGTCGGCCGACGAGGCGTTCGACGTGCTGCGGACCACCTCGCAGCAGTTGAACATCAAGGTCGCCGAGCTCGCCGAACGGCTGACCGACGGCCACGCGCCCCGACTAGACGAGGAGTGACCGGCCAGAGGACACCGCGGCAACGATTCCCGGTGCCGCCCGTCCCGGTGCCGCCCGTCCCGGTGCCGCCCGTCCCGGTGCCGCCCGTCCCGGTGCCGCTGCCCGGGTGCGGCCGGGGTCAGCTCGGTTCCGCGGAGTTCAGCACCTCGGCCAGCACCGCCGCGTGGCTGTGGTCGACGTCCCGGGTGGCGGTCAGCAGCGTCACGGCCCCGTCGTCCGCCAGCCGGCGCAGGTGTGCGAGCGCCTCGGCCCGCTCGGCGTCGTCCAACTCGTCGAGGTAGCGGCGGCGGAACTCGGCGAATCGCTCGGGGTCGTGGCCGTACCAGGTGCGCAACTCGGTCGACGGCGCGACGGCGCGCAGCCATTCGTCGAATCCGGCGTCGGCCTTGCGCACACCGCGGGGCCACACCCGGTCCACGAGCACGGCCGCACCGCGATCCCGGCTGCTGCGGTCGTGATCGCGGTCGTAGACCCTGGCGTAGTCGACGCGATGTGCCATGGCTGCGTGCGGGACCGGCGACTCAGGCGGTACGGAAGAACCGGTCGAGCACGCGGACGCCGAACTTCAGCGCGTCGACCGGGACCCGTTCGTCGACCCCGTGGAACAGCGCCGAGAAGTCGAGGTCGGCAGGCAGCTGCAACGGTGCGAAACCGAAGTTGCGGATGCCGAGGCGCTGGAACGACTTGGCGTCGGTGCCCGCCGACAGCATGTACGGCAGGGTCCGCGCACCGGGATCCTCGGCGACGACGGCCGCGGTCATGGCGTCGACGATCGGTCCGTCGAACGTCGTCTCGACGGGCGGCAGCTCCATCCATTCGCGTTCGACGTCCGGGCCGAGCAGCTCGTCCAGCTCCCGATCGAACGCCTCGACCCGCCCCGGCAGGATGCGGCAGTCGACCGAGGCCTCGGCCACCGAGGGGATCACGTTCGACTTGTAGCCCGCGTCGAGCATCGTCGGATTCGCCGTGTCCCGCAGGGTCGCACCGATCATGCGCGAGATGTTGCCGAGCTTCGCGACGCTGCCTTCGAGGTCGTCGTCGGGAAAGTCCCAGCCGGTGATCTCGGTGACGCCGTCGAGGAACTCCCGCACCGAGTCCGACACGACGAGGGGGAACCGATGGTTGCCCAGCTTCGCCACCGCCTCGGACAGCTTCGTCACGGCGTTGTCGTGGTGGATCATCGACCCGTGGCCCGCGGTACCCCGAACCCGGAGCTTCATCCAGCGGATCCCGCGCTGCGCGGTCTCCACCAGGTAGGCGCGCACGTCGTCCTTGAGCGTGATCGAGAAGCCGCCCACCTCGCTGATCGCCTCGGTGGCGCCCTCGAACAGCTCCGGACGGTGCGACACGAGCCACTGGGCGCCGTACTTGCCGCCCGCCTCCTCGTCGGCGAGGAACGCGAAGATCATGTCGCGCGGGGGCACGATGCCGTTGCGCTTGTAGTGGCGTGCGAGCGCGAGCGTCATGCCGACCATGTCCTTCATGTCGACGGCCCCGCGCCCCCAGACGTAACCGTCCTGCACCGCACCCGAGAACGGATGGACCGACCACTCGGCGGGATCGGCCGGCACGACGTCGAGGTGCCCGTGCACGAGCAGCGCGCCCCGCGACGGATCCGCACCGGGGAGACGTGCGATGACGTTGTGCCGGTTCGCACCCCCTGACTCGACGTACTCGATCTCGTAGCCGACCTCGGTGAGCTTCTCGGCGACGTACTCGGCCGCCGCCTGCTCGCCGACGAGCGTGTCGGGATCTCCGGTGTTGGTGGTGTCGATGCGGATGAGCTCGCTGGTGAGGGTCACGGCCTCGTCGGCGGCCGCCTCGATCAGGGTGTCGGTCACGCACACCTTCCTATCACTGAGACCGTTGATGCAGGTGGGACACATGGTGCAGACGGGGCCGACCCCCCTGTGTGCGGCCTCCGACGCGTCCGCTACTCTATTCCCCAAGCAAGTCCGAGTGGCGGAATGGCAGACGCGCTAGCTTGAGGTGCTAGTGCCCGTAAAGGGCGTGGGGGTTCAAGTCCCCCCTCGGACACACATGGAAGGCTCGTGCTCCTCGGAGCGCGAGCCTTTTTCTTTGTCCCGCACCGCGTCCCCTGGTCGCGACAGACGCGCCGCAGAACGCGAATCCGTTTCATATCGATCCGCCGCAGCTCTTGTGCGCAGGCCGGTGAACAGTGTTTATTACACGCCTATGCGGCGGCCGAAGCACCGAGAGTGCCGGGCGTCGCAGGCGCGCGCTGTCGATGCGGACGAAGGGCGGAAGGGACATCATGAACGATCGCGAGAACGGCATGGTGCGCCGGCGCTCGGTACTGGCCGGCGCCGGAGCGGCCGCGATGGGCGCGGCGATCCCGATGAGCGCCTCGACCGCCGCGGGTGCCGCGCCACGGGCGGGTGCCGACGACGCCGACGCGATCGTGGTGGGCGGCGGCCTGGCCGGATTGGTCGCGACCTCGGAGCTGGTGGACCAGGGACGCAAGGTCGTTCTGGTCGACCAGGAGCCCGAGGCCAGCCTGGGCGGGCAGGCGTTCTGGTCGCTGGGCGGGCTGATGTTCATCGACTCCAAGGAGCAACGGATGGCCGGCATCCGCGACTCGTTGGAACTCGCTCGCGCCGACTGGTTCGGCACCGCCGGTTTCGACCGGGGTGTCGACGATCCGTTGGGCGAGGACTACTGGTCGGCGCAGTGGGCCGAGGCCTACCTGCAGTTCGCCGCGACGGAGAAACGGTCCTGGTTGCACGGCCTGGGAGTGCGCTGGGTGCCGGTTGTGGGGTGGGCGGAGCGCGGCGGCCAGCATGCCGACGGACACGGGAACTCGGTGCCGCGGTTCCACCTCACGCTCGGCACCGGTCCCGGTGTCATGGAACCGTTCGAGAAGATCGTCCGTGAGGCGGCCGACGAGGGCCTGGTGTCGTTCCGGTTCCGGCACCAGGTGGACGAGCTCACGGTCACCGGCGGAGTCGTCGACGGGGTGCGGGGCGGCGTGCTGGAGCCCAGCAATGTGGAGCGCGGAAAGCCGAGTTCCCGCACCAGGGTCGGTGATTTCGAGCTGCACGCGCCCGTGGTGATCGTGACGTCGGGTGGGATCGGCGGCAACCAGGACCTGGTACGGCAGAACTGGCCGGAATGGTTGGGCGCGCCCCCGAAGCGCATGATCACCGGAGTTCCGGCCCATGTGGACGGTCGGATGCTGGGCATCAGCGAGAAGGCAGGTGCGCGGCTGGTCAACCGGGACCGGATGTGGCACTACACCGAGGGGCTCGCCAACCACAGCCCGATCTGGCCCGACCACGGCATCCGGGTGCTCGCGGCCCCGTCGTCGCTGTGGTTCGACGCGCGTGGCAAGCGGTTCGGCAACCCCGGCATTCCCAGCTACGACACGCTCGGCACGCTGCAGCTGATCGCCGACACCGGTTACGACTACTCGTGGTTCGTGCTCAACCAGCGGATCATCGACAAGGAGTTCATCCTCTCCGGTTCCGAGCAGAATCCCGAGCTCACCCGCAAGGACCTCGCCGGCTACCTCGCCAGCAGGGCGCTCAACGACACACCGCCGCCGGTCAAGGCGTTCCAGGATTCCGGCGAGGACTTCGTGACGGCCTCCACCGTCCGCGAGCTCGTGGCCCGGATGAACCAGCTCACCGGCGACAACCTGATCGACGCCGACGACCTGGAGCGGCAGATCACCGCTCGGGACCGCCAGGTGGACAACAACTTCACCAAGGACGAACAGGTCATGGGCATTCGCAACTCCCTGGCCTACGTCGGCGATAGCCTGATCCGCACCACCCGCCTGCACAAGATCCTCGACCCCGACGCGGGTCCGCTGATCGCGATCCGCATGAACCTGCTGACCCGCAAGACCCTCGGCGGTCTGCAGACCAACCTCGACGGGCAGGTACTCGACCAGCAGGCGAAACCGATCCCGGGGCTGTACGCCGCGGGCGAGGTCTCCGGTTTCGGTGGCGGCGGCGTGCACGGCTACCGGGCGCTCGAGGGAACGTTCCTCGGCGGCTGCCTCTTCTCCGGCCGCCAGGCCGGACGCGCAGCGGCCCGAGCCACAGCCTGACGCAAGCCTTGTCGACGCAGCCTTCTTCACACGGGCTTTCCCGACGCAGCGCCTCTCGACGCGACCGATCCGAGATGGTGTGACCGCTGCCGCGGCACGGGCACGTGCTCCCCGGGGCGTATCCGGGTCGCGACGTCAGGCCGTCAGTCCCGCTCCTCCACCACGGTCGCCGCGCGCTGGCGGCGCAGCATCCACACCGTCACCGCGAGCCCCGCGACCAGGAGCGCGATCAGCACCGTGCCCGGGTTGAATCCGAGGCCGTAGGCGAACACGTACCCGAGCCCGCCCGCGAAGACGACGTAGTAGCCCAGTGGCAGCAAATTCTTGCGGATGATGTCGCCCTCACGGCCCAGCAGCCCCACCGTGGCGGACGCCGCCACGACGTTGTGGACCGTCACCATGTTGCCCGCCGCACCACCGACGGCCTGCGAGGCGACCACGCTCTCGGGCACGATGCCGACCTGCTCGGCGGTCGAGAATTGGAACAGCGAGAACATCATGTTGCTGATGGTGTTCGATCCCGCCACGAACGCGCCCAGCGCGCCGATCGCCGGTGCCAGCAGTGGCCAGTTCCCACCGGTGATCGTGGCGACGCCCTCCGCGATCGTCAGCGGCATGCTGTCGTAGCCGGACAGGTTGATCTCGGAGTTGATGAACACCCGCACCAACGGCACCGCGAACAGCAACGCGACCGCGACCCCGAAGATCTGTTTGCCCGCGATCCGCCACGAGCCCGCGATCTCCGAGGCTCGCATCCGGTGCAGACCGTAGGTCGCCACGCACACGACGATCAGCAGGAATCCGGGCAGATACAGCGGTTCGATGCTCTCGCTGATCTCGGTACCGAAGATGTTCTCGAAGTCGAGCGACGCTCCGGTCAGGAACTCCTGCACCGGGGTCACCGTCCGCGTCACCACGAGCAGCAGGGCCAGCAACACGTACGGCGTCCACGCCAACAGCGGGTGGATCCGGCGGCCGGTGTCGCCGGTCTCCGGCTCCAAGGTGCCCATCCAGCGCGGATCCCACCGCTCACGGTCGGGGAACTGCCACGCCTGCGCCGGCATGAACAGCCCACGGCGCGCGGCCGTCACCACGATCGCCAAGCCCGTGAGCCCACCCAGCAACGCGGGGAACTCCGGGCCGAGCACGATGGCGAACACGACGTACGGCACGGTCATCGCGAACGCCGAGAACAACGCGAACTTCCACACCCCGAGCCCCTCGCCGAAACGGCGGCGCTCCCCGAAGAACCCGGTCACCATGCACGCCAGGAACAGCGGGATCAACGTGCCGATGATGGCGTGCATGAACGCGACGTCGATACTGATGCGCGCGACGTACTCCGGCATCTCGATACCGAGGAACCGCAGTCGTTCGTCGACCGCGGCGCTGCCGCTGAGCCCGTCGCCGATGCCGGTGATCACCGGTGTGCCCGCGGCGCCGAAGGTCACCGGCGTCGACTGGATGACCAGTCCCACCATCACCGCGGCCATGGCGGGAAAACCGAGCGCGAACAGCAACGGTGCCACGACCGCGGCCGGGGTGCCGAAGCCCGACGCGCCCTCGATGAACGACCCGAACAGCCAGCCGATGATGATCGCCTGGACGCGGCGGTCCGGGCTGATGTCGGTAAACGTCGAACGGATCGTGGCCAGCCCGCCGCTCTTGCTCAACGTGCCCAGCAGCAGGAGTGCACCGAAGACGATCGCCAGGATGCCGATCGCGAGAATCAGACCTTCGACACTGGCCGCGGCGATGACCACGGCCTCCACGTCCCACACCATCGCGGCGATGGCCACGACGGTCACGAAGCCCACCGGCATGGCGTACTTCGCCGGCCACCGCAGACCGACGAGAAGAACCCCGACGACGGCCAACGGAGCCAACGCGATGAGACTCAGGACGGCCAGATTCTCCATGCGAAAACACCCTTCGGCACAACGTTGTGCCCTCGGACCCCGCTGCTGTGGCTGGGGTCGGGTACGAGCGTTCGTCGTGGGGTGGTGCCCGGGCGGACCCGCCGTTCGCGGGATCAGGCCCCGTGGCGGTTCACCGGGGACAGCGGATCGGTGGCGTGCCGTGATGGGCGCGGTCGCGGGCCGGACGGTGCGGGACGTGCTCGTCGCGTGCTGCAGGGAACGTCATGAATACACCTCTGTATCGCCTCGCTCCTCGCCAATGGTGCGACCTTAATGAGCGAGGGCCGGTGGGACAAGAGTGCGATCTTGTCCCACCGGCCCTCGATGCGTCGGCGTCGGCGGTGTCGTGGGTGTCGTGTCGTCCGCGTCGTCGGTGTCGTCAGCGCGGGTGCGGGATTCGGCGCCGGCTCACTTGCGGTTGTAGATGCGCATCGTCAGCGGGCCGAAGATCGCGAGGATGATGCCGGCCGAGACGAACGTCCACATCGTCGCCGAACCGTCCCACTGGCCGCCCAGCGCGCCGCGCACCGCGGCCACCAAGTTGGCGATCGGGTTGACGTCCACGAATCCCTGCAGCCAGGCGGGCATGGTGCGCGGGTCCACGAACACGTTGCTCAGGAACGTCATCGGGAACAGCACCAGCATGCTCACGCCCATCACCGACCGCTCCGAACGCAGCAACAGGCCGAACATCGTCCAGATCCAGCTGAACGCGAACGAGAACACCAGGAGCATGCCGATGCCGGCCAGCACTCCCGTCAACCCTCCCTCGGGCCGGTAGCCCATGATCAGGCCCAGCACCATGATCACGGTCGAGGCCATCAGGTACCGGCACACGTCCCCGATCACCGCGCCGACCAGCGCCGCGGGCCGCCAGATGGGCAGCGTCCGGAACCGGTCGAACACGCCCTTCTCGATGTCGGTGTTGAGCCCGACACCGGTGTACATAGTGATCATCGCGACACTCATCACGAGGATTCCGGGAAGCAGGTACTGCAGGTACTCGTCCGTCGACCCGGCCAGTGCACCACCGAACAGGTAGGTGAACATCAGCGTCATGATCACCGGGAAGACGGTGACGTCGAACAGCTGTTCCGGAACGTGTTTGATCTTCAGCATCGCGCGCCACGCGAAGGTCGCCGACGCCGACAGCGCACTCGGGCGCGCGGGCGGTTCGCCCGTGGCCAGTACCGCGCCGAGGTTCTCCGCGGCGGGCGTGTAGTCGTCGGCCTGCGTGCGCTCCGCACTCGACGTGCTGGTCATGCCCGCACCTCCTTCCGGTCGGTCAGGGCCAGGAACACCTCGTCGAGGCTCGGCTGGCCGAGCGAGAAGTCGTCCACCGTGATGCCGTCGGCCGCCAGCCGCGCCAGCGCCTTCGACGCGTGCTCGGCCGCGCCCCTTCCGGACTCGCCACCCGCGATCCGCGCCGTGAGCGCCACCGGATCGGCGTCGAACGTCACCTCGGTACCCAGTTCCGCCGCCAGCACCCGTTCGGCCTGCGGACGCTGGTCGGCGTCACGGAGGCGCACGTGCACCGACCCGGCTCCGACCGACGACTTGAGCTGACCCGGCGTGCCCTCCGCGATCACGGTGCCCCGGTCGATGACGGCGATCCGGCCGGCGAGATGATCGGCCTCGTCCAGGTACTGCGTCGTCAGCAGCACGGTCGTGCCCTGCGCGACGATGATCCGCACGATGTCCCACACCTGGTTGCGGCTGCGCGGATCCAGTCCCGTGGTGGGTTCGTCCAGGAACATCAGCCGCGGCGTGGAGATGATGCTCGCGGCGATGTCGATCCGCCTGCGCATCCCGCCGGAGTAGTTCTTCACCTGCCGGTCCGCGGCGTCGGACAGGCCGAAGGCGTCGAGCAGCTCGCCCGCCCGCCGTTTCGCCGCCGCCTTTCCGTGCCCGAGCAACCGGCCCAGCAGGACGAGGTTCTCCACGCCGGTCAGGTCCTCGTCGATCGACGCGTACTGGCCGGTCAGGCTCACCTGCGACCGCACCCCCGCGGCGTCCTGGACGATGTCCCTGCCGAACACGGTCCCGTGTCCGCCGTCCGGCCGGAGCAACGTCGCCAACATCCGCACGAACGTCGTCTTGCCCGCCCCGTTGGGCCCCAGAATCCCGTACACGCTGGCCTCGGGCACCGACAGGTCGATCCCGTCGACGGCCCTGGTCTTGCCGAAGACCTTCACCAGGCCCGATGTCTCGATGGCGTGTGTCGCCATGGTCCTCCCCTGTCGCCCTTCCGGTCCCACACGTCGGTGTCGCCGAGGCCGGTCGGGAGCGCCTCGTCGCCGGCCTCACGGTCACCGCGGACCGCGCGGCCGTCACCGGTTAGATTGCCCTTCGCATCCCTTCCGTCGCCCCGAGAAAGGCAGCGCACATGGCCGGCGAGATCCGCGGACTGTACGTCTACCCCGTGAAAGGGCTCAGCCCGCAGGAACTCCCCCATGTCACCCTCGAACCGGGCTGCGGAGTGCCACACGACCGCGGGTTCGCGCTCGCCCGTCCCGGCGGCAAGTACACCCCCGACCTCGCCGAGCCGTTGCCCAAGACCCAGTTCCTCATGCTCGCCCGCGACGCCGCTCTCGCCGGATTCCGCACGCACTTCGACCCCACGAGCGGAGTGCTGCGTGTCGACCGCGACGACCACACCGTGCTCGAGGCCGAGCTGACCACCGACGACGGCGCCGAGGCCGTGTCCACATTCTTCGCGGAGGCGCTCGGTTTGTCCACTCCGCCCGTTCTCGCCCACGTCGACGGCAGGCGGTTCACCGATGTCTCGGTCGTCTCGGACGCGATGATGAATGCGGTCTCGCTGGTCAACCTCGCCTCGGTGCGCGCACTGGCCGAGCGCCTCGACATGCCGCTGGATCCCCGGCGTTTCCGCGCCAACATCTACTTCGACGGACTCCCGCCGTTCAGCGAACGTGCGCTCGTGGACGAGGAGATCACCGTCGGCGATCTGCGGTTGCGCGGCGTGCTCGCCACGAAACGGTGCGCCGCCACCCAGGTCAACCCGGACACCGCCGAACGCGACGTCGACCTGCCGCGGCGGCTGCACGAGGAGTTCGGCCACAACGAGATGGGCGTCTATGCCGAGGTGCTGGACGGCGGCACCATCCACCCCGGGGACGTCATCGATTACCCGCTCCCGCACTGATCCCGTCACCGTCCCACCACCGTCCACTTCAGACACCCATGCGGTCCGCGTCGGCCACGAGGGTCGCGAACAGTTCGGCGGCCGCCACGATCGCCGGTTCCCGCACGAGGAACCCGACGTGACTGCTGTCCAGCGTGTGGACGTCGAACCGATTCCCCGGGGTCAGCGCGTCGGCGTCGGCGATGAGGCGGTCCTGCATCGCCGGCGGTAGCGACGTGTCCCGTGCGAGACGGACATAGCTGCGGGCCACGCTCCCCCAGCGTGCGACGTCGGCGCGCTCACCCGGGTCGCGGATCTCGTCGGTGTCCAGCAGTGCCAGGAACGCGAGGAACTCCTCATCGCGGCCGTCGGCGAGCATCGACTCCTTCAGCGCCGCCAGGGTCTCCCGGTCCGCCGTCCGCCAGTTCATGCGGAGCGCACCCAGTTCGTCGGGGTCGGCGACCAGCATGTCCGGCAATGTCGCGAGCGCGCTGTCGGCGTACTCCGGACCCGCCACGTACTCCGCGACGGTGGCCGCGACCGGACACCACGCCGACACGTATACGGCGCGGTCCACGAGTTCGGGCGCCGCGCTGAGCAGGCCGGTCAGTGGCAGACCGCCGCGGCTGTGCCCGGCGACGACCACCGGCCCGTTCCTGCGGGCACGGCCGACGACGTCGACGAGGTGGTCGACCGCATCCTGCACCGTCCGCCCCGCAGCCGCCGACGGCTCGACCGCCCACTGCGAGATGTCCTGCGGCGCCTGGTAGTTGCGGGACCAGGTCGCGCCGAACCCGTGCCCTGGTAGGTCCACGGCCAACGACCGCACACCCCGCAGTGCCAGTTCCCGCTGCAACGGGCCGAAGGAGAACGAGTTGGCGTTCGAACCGGGAACGAACACGAGCGTCGGTGCGGACATGCGACGAGCCTGGCATGCGCGAACTGCGCTGCCCAGCGATTTTTCACCCCTCGCCGTCGAAAGCCTGCCGTGGTGATGGACGTGTGGAGGTGAGGTGACGTGGAGACGCCGCACAACGACGAGCGGTATAGGACGTTATACACATTGCGCCGCCGAGTTCGACGTGATCCCACGCCGGGCGCCCGCCGAGCTTCCCGAGTGCGGCGCCGTCAGACCCCCGGCTCCCCGGACGGCGACCACCCGAACCGCGCGCGCTCGCCGCGACACGGCCGCACGGCGTGCAGCGTCCAGGGCGCGCGCCTGCGCGATCCCGCCCGCACGGGTGAGGTCAACGACCCCTCCCCCGATTCCCGCACCTGCGCGGCACCCGCCTGCGCCTGCACGGAGAAACAGCCGGGACACACCAGACACCGGTAACGCACCGCCACCAGTGTCGCCTCGCACCACTCGAGACAGCCCGCGCACACGAAACTCACGGCGTCGGCGAGGCTGTGCAGCTCATGCGACGGCGAACCCGGCAACCCCGCATGCCCGGACGACGCGGTCGGCACCGAGTACGACGACAGCACGCGAACCCGCCAGTCCCGTCCGTACAGCCACCGCGCCGCGACATCACCCACCACTCGGACCGGACCCGGTACGTCACCGGCGGTCTCACTCGCTTCCGGCGCCATCGTCATGCCCTCGAGATACCCGGCGTGCCGGCACCGAAACCACGTTGAAAAGAACTCCCACGACACCGCTCGCGACCGTCCGAACCGGACGGAAACGATGCGTGACGAACGAGGCGACGGCACCACGTTCGACGGCGACGGTTCAGCCGACGGCGGCGCTCAACCGGTCCAGAAAACCGCGCTGCGCCGCGACCAACCGGGGCCTCGCCTCCGACATCGTCATCCAGGCGACCCGATCCAACTCCGGAAACTCCCGCACCGTCCCGGATCTGGGCGGCCACTCGAGCGTGAAGGTGCCGGGCGAGATCTCCCCCGGATCGAGATCACCCTCCAGCGCCCACACCACGACGACCTTGCCGGACTGCCGAACCTCACCCAGCGGCAGCAACGGGCCGTCCGGCGGGTCGACGCCGAGCTCCTCGCGGAACTCCCTGCGGGCGGCGACCCCGGGCTCCTCGTCGCTCGAGTACTCACCTTTCGGGATCGACCAGGCGGCCTCGTCCTTGCGCGCCCAGAACGGACCACCCATGTGCCCGATCAGCACCTCCGGCTCGGCCGTCGAATCGGCCGTGGCGTCCGAGCCGTGCCGATACAGCAGAATCCCCGCGCTGCGTCTCATCGCACGCCCGCGTCCACTCGCCCTGAGACGTCAGGCCGGGTCGAGATCGGCGCTCTCCGTGGGGCTGGGGCCCACGAGCGCTTCGGCCGCGTCCCGGCCCGGGTGGGTCCACAACACGACCGTCGCACCCTCCTCGGCGCCGGCCGCACCGATCGGCCGCTGCGACGACACGACGCCGCTCTGCGGGGCATCCGCGCCGTCCGGGCCCACGGGCACCAGCCCGGCCCTGCGGACGATGTCACAGGCGTCCTCCGCCCCGAGGCCGACGACGTCGGGAACCTCGGTCACGGGTCGCGGTCGATGCATGCCCCGATTGTAGGCGCCAGCGCGCCGGTCCGGGTCCCCCTGAACCGGCGAACACCGGGACTGGAACATGTGTTCGATGCGCGTTACTCTCGAACACATGAACGTGGCACTGCAGGGATCGCTCTTCGACAGCGCACCCGCCTCCGCGCCGGAACCCACCACGGAGCGCACGGCCGGGCACGACACTGGGGCGGAGCCTGCACTGCGTCCCCTCGACGGGCTGCACCGCACGCACCTCGGGGACGGCGCATGGGTCGACGTGCTGCCCGGTTGGCTGACCGGCGCCGATCTGCTGTTCGACACGCTCGCGACCCAGGTGCCCTGGCGGGCCGAGCGCAGGCGGATGTACGACCGGACGGTGGATGTGCCCCGGCTGCTGTGCTTCTACGACGAGGACCGGCCACTCCCCCACGACGTACTGGCCGCGGCCCGCGACCGGCTCTCCGCCCACTACGGCGCCGAACTCGGGGAACGGTTCCGCACCGCCGGACTGTGCTACTACCGCGACGGGGGCGACAGCGTCGCCTGGCACGGCGACACGATCGGCCGCGGCAGCGCGGAGGACACGATGGTGGCGATCCTGTCCGTCGGTGCGGCCCGGCCGCTGCTGCTGCGCCCGCGCGGCGGCGGGGCGGGAGCGACGGTGCGGTACGGCCTCGGCCACGGCGATCTGATCGTCATGGGCGGCTCGTGCCAGCGCACGTGGGAACACGCCGTGCCGAAGACGTCCAAACCGGTCGGGCCGAGGATCAGCATCCAGTTCCGGCCGCGCGGTGTCCGGTGAGCACCCCGCCCCGGTGCGGCGTGCGGTACCGCGCGGGTTCGGCTCCGCGCCCGCGGGGACCGGCCGAGGGCGCCGCGGTGTCCCGGGGTCAGCGCAGCTCGCGGGTGCCGTCCGCACGGCGGCGGGTGACACCGTCGGCGTCGAGCCGCTCCAGCAGTGGCACCGCGACCCTCCTGCTCGTGCCGAGGGCCTTGCGTGCGGCGCTGACCGTGAACGGCGCATCGAGCCCGGCGAGAACCTCAGCAGCCCGCTCCAGCGCGCCGTCGGCCAGCACGAGTGTGTCGGTGATCCGCACGAGCCTGCCCGCCCGCTCGGCGGCGGCCAGCTCGCGCGGACCGAGCCCCAGGTCGGCGAGCTCCTCCGCATCCGGCGCCTCGAACGGCTCCTCGGCCAGCCATCCCTCGATGCGGCGTACGGCACGGTCGACCCACTCCGGAAGTGCCGTCGCCTCGGGCCGCTGGACCAGCCCGTCGCGCACGTGCAGTCCGGCATCGGCGGCCGCTGTCGCCACGAGCTCGGTGGGCACGTCCAGTTCCCTGCGCAGCGCATCGACCGGCATGCCGGCCGCCAGCGGCTCATCCGTCACGAAGGCGTCGAACCGCTGGCGGGCGCGTGCGGGCAGCTCCGCGAGCAGAGCCTCGTCCACCGCCCAGCGGCCCACCGCGCGCCCACGTTCCCCGAAGCCCCGTGCCCGTAGCTCCGACCGCGCGACCACGCCGTGGCGGCGCAGGTACACGGCGGCCGGATCACCGCCCTCGAGATCGACGGCCCGCTCCCGTGCGGCACCGCGCCGACGCAGTTCGGGCGGATCGGGGTCGAGCACCTCGACCCCCGCGGGCACCCGATGCTGTCCCGGATCGCGCACCAGACCGATGTCCCCGCACCGCAGGGGCAGCGGTGCGGCGAGTGTCAACCGTGCGGTGTCCCCACCCAGCGGCCGCACCCGGCACGGCACGCCCGCAGCTCCGACGTGCAGCACCAGCTCCCGGTGCAACTCGGCCGCCTTCTCGCCGCGCACCCGCACGTCCACCTCCCGCGTGCCACGCCAGGCCGCGGGCGTCAGCAGTGCCTCACCGCGGCGCAGCTCGCCGCGGTCCACCCCGCGGAGGTTCACGGCCACCCGGGCCACCGCCGTGACCTCCTCCCGCGCGCGCCCGAGCGACTGCAGCCCGCGGACGCTCGCCCGGCGGCCCGAGCCCGACAGCTCCAGCTCGTCACCCACCGCGATCCGGCCCGCACCGAGGGTGCCGGTCACGACCGTGCCCGCACCGCGGACCGTGAACACCCGGTCGGCCCACAGCCGCACGTCCGCGTCGCCGTCGGGGTGGGGCAGCGTGCGCACCAACTCCGACAACCGGGTGCGCAGCTCGTCCAGCCCCGCACCGGTCGTGGCGCTCACCGCGACGGCGGGAACCTCGCCCAACGTCGTCGCCGCCAACCGTTCGGACACGTCCGCCACCACGGGCGCGGGGTCGGCCCGGTCCGCCTTGGACACGACCAGCAGGCCGCGGCGCACGCCGAACGCGTCGAGCGCCGCCAGGTGCTCGGCCGACTGCGCCTGCCACCCCTCGTCGGCGGCGACGACGAACATCGCCGCCGTGACCGGGCCGGCACCGGCGAGCATGTTGGGCACGAACCGCTCGTGGCCGGGAACGTCGACGAACGCCACGGTGCCGGCCTCGACCTCGGTCCAGGCGAACCCGAGGTCGACCGTCAGCCCGCGTCGGCGCTCCTCGTCGAGCCGGTCCGGCTCCATCCCCGTGAGCGCGCGCACGAGCGTCGACTTCCCGTGGTCCACATGACCGGCGGTCGCTACGACGTGCATGGCGGCACGTCCTCCCCTGCCCGCGCCCCTGCCGTGTCCGCGGCAGGTCGCCCTGCGCCCGCGACCACGGTCCCTGCGGCGTCGAGCACGGCCGTGACCACGGTGTGGTCGTTCTCGGCATCGAGCGTGCGTAGGTCCAGCAGGCAGCGACCACGTTCGACCCGCCCGACCACCGCGGGGTTGCCCGAGCGCAGGGCGTCCGCGTACTCCTCGGGCAACGCCACCGCGGCGCTGGGCAGCTCGACACCGGGTGCGCCGCCACCACCGACCGCCGCCGCCGACGACACGGCGCGGGCGTCGACCCCACGATCCGCCAACGCGCCGGCCATGCGCTCGGCGCGGGCCGCCAGTTGTGTCACGTCGGCCTCGAGTGCGGCCACGACCGGCGGTCGCGGACCACGCAGGGTCGCTTCCAACGCGGCCAGGGTCAGCTTGTCCACCCGCATCGCCCGCGCCGCCGGATGCCGCCGCACCCGCTGCACCAGGCTCGGCTCGCCGAGCACCAACCCGGCCTGCGGGCCGCCGAGCAGCTTGTCGCCGCTGGCCGTCACGAGCGCCGCCCCGTCGCGCAACGCCGACGTCGCGTCCGGTTCGTCGGGCAACAGCGGATGCGGCGTCAACAGGCCCGACCCGATGTCGACCACGACGGGCACGTCGAGTGCGGCCAGCTCCGCCACCGACGCCGCCGACGTGAACCCCGTGACGAGGAAGTTGGACGGATGAACCTTCAGCACGAAACCCGTGTCCGGGCCGATGGCCTCGGCGTAGTCGGTCACGCTGGTCCGGTTGGTCGTGCCGACCTCCCGCAGCCGCGCCCCCGTCGACGCGAGCAGCTCCGGGATGCGGAACCCGTCGCCGATCTCGACGAGCTCGCCGCGGCTGAGCACGATCTCCTTGCCCGGGGCGAGGGCCATGGCACACAGCACGAGGGCGGCGGCGTTGTTGTTGACCACGTGCGCCGCGCCGGCCTGCGGTACCGCGTCGGCCAGCGCGGTGAGGGCGCCCTGACCACGGGTGCCGCGGGCGCCGGTGGCGAGGTCGAACTCGACGTCGGTGTGGCCCGCGGCGCCACGCACCGCCTCGACCGCGGCCTGCGACAGGGGCGCCCGTCCGAGGTTGGTGTGCACGACCACGCCGGTGGCGTTCAGCACCGGCCGCAGCGACGAGGCCGCGCACGGGCGTCCGCTCAACGCCGCGTCGGCGGCGTCGGCGACGTCCTCCGGGGCGATCTCCCCCGCCCGCGCACGGTGTTGCGCCTCGACGACCGCGGATTTGACCAGGTCACGGCCGAGAACCTCGGCGGCCTTCGTCAGCCGTGGGTCGGCGAGCACGCTGTCGGTCCGCGGGATGCGCCGTCGTGGATCCGTCACAGCGCACCTCCCGCGGACCGCTCGTCGCGGAGGCGAACGGGAATCGAACCCGCCAACGACAGGGTCTGCCGTTCCACGGTTTTGAAGACCGGGCCGGTCACCAGGCCGGAAGCGCCTCCCTGTGGCAACACCGTCGTGATCGCCGACATGCCGCCATCCTCGCAAGGACGATCTGCGGCCGCACAGGCAGGATCGGGATCATGACTGATCGCCTCACCCAGTACGCCCACGGCGGCGGCTGCGCATGCAAGATTCCCCCGGATGAACTCGAGGAGATGGTGCGGGGCCTGACCGCCGGCGCCACTCCGTCGGCGGCCGGCGAGCTCCTGGTCGGATTGGAGACCGGCGACGACGCCGCGGCGGTCCGTATCGACGGGGACCGGGCCCTCGTGTCGACGACGGACTTCTTCACCCCCGTCGTCGACGACGCCTACGACTGGGGCCGGATCGCCGCCACCAACGCGCTCTCCGACGTCTACGCCATGGGTGCCTCGCCCGTGCTCGCCCTCAACCTGCTGTGCTGGCCACGCGACGTACTGCCGCCGGAACTGGCCGGCGAGGTGCTCCGCGGCGGCGCCGACGTGTGCCGGAACGCAGGCTGCCATCTGGCGGGCGGGCACAGTGTCGACGACCCGGAACCGAAGTACGGGCTCGCCGTCACCGGCCTCGCCGACGCCGCGGCGCTGCTGCGCAACGACACCGGAATCGCCGGGCTTCCCCTGTCGTTGACCAAACCCCTCGGTCTCGGCGTGCTCAACGCACGGCACAAGGCGACCGGCGAACGATCCGAGGAGGCGATCGCGGTGATGACCACGCTGAACGACGCCGCTTCCCGGGCCGCGGTCGCCGCCGGGGTCCGGTGCGCCACGGACGTCACGGGCTTCGGACTGCTCGGGCACGTGTACAAACTGGCGCGCGCCAGCGGCGTCACGGCCGTGATCGACTCGGCTGCGGTGCCCTATGTGGATGGTGCGAGGACGGCTCTTGCCGAGGGTTTCGTCCCCGGTGGCAGCAGGCGCAACCTCGATTGGGTGCGGCCGCACACCGATCTGTCCACCGTGGACGACGACACGGCCATGCTGCTGGCGGATGCGCAGACCTCCGGCGGTCTGCTCGTCGCGGGCGAGGTTCCGGGCGCTCCCGTCGTCGGCGAGCTGGTTCCCCGCGGGGAGCACACGGTCGTCGTGCGCTGAGCGGGTTCGACCGCCCTGCGGAACGCGGGTCAGGGCCGGGGCAGGCCGGGAACGCCGCGTGCCCCGGCACCCTGGCCGGCGCCGCCACCGGGTCCGCCACCGCCCCCTGGGCGGCCGCCTTCACCACCGCCGCCGGGGCCGCCGCCGTCCCCACCGTTGTCGCCGCCGTTGTCGCCGCCGCCGTTGTCGCCGCCGCCG
>Ga0079224_100003672_pt1 | contig 19475 bp, 18 predicted proteins | sample Stecom2015_FD_80414 | JGI IMG/M metagenome (GOLD analysis project Ga0079224, IMG submission 80414) | Agricultural soil microbial communities from Utah to study Nitrogen management - Steer compost 2015 | ecosystem: Environmental > Terrestrial > Soil > Agricultural land | place: USA: Utah... | reverse complement strand
TAATTCTTGCTCAAGACAAAACTCAATTTCGACGAGTCACTGTCCTGATATTTCGTGTCCGAAATACCTCGGCCAGCGCCCACACGAATTACTTGGTTAACTTTTTAAAGAGCGTTTGAGCTGCTGCTCAAACAAGGCCGCGCATTTTACATCGTTCCGCTGCCCTGTCAACCGTTTATTTTTCGCTGTTTTCGCTTCCGAAAACCGCCGAAAAACTCTCCGGCTTACTGCCTGTTTCGAGGTGCGCATTCTACACTGAACCGCCTTCCTGTCAACCGCTTTCTGAAGTTTTTCTGAAACATTTTCTTCAGCGCTTTCAAGCAGTTATCGCTCAGGCTTTGCCTCTTTTCAGTGGCCTGCCCCTCAAGCGAGATGCGCATTCTACAGACCTCAGCCGAGGAGTCAACGGCCAATCTGAAAAAAAATCAGATTGGCCAAAACGCCACGAAAATCACTCGACAATGATCACCCGGGCAATCTTCTTTTTACCCGCCTGGATGACACACTCATCCCCTGCTACGAACATGCGCTGGCCCTCAAACTGCTGGCCATCCACATAAACCGCTCCACGCCCAAGCACGTCACGCGCCGCAGCACCGTTCTTCACCAGACCAGCAAGACGCAGAACCGCAGGCATCGGAATCTCACCCTGACCTTCCAGCGAAACCTCCACGACCGGTACGTTGTCCGGAATCTCACCGAGAGCAACCCGATTACCCGCCGACTTATGAGCCGTCTTTGCAGCCTCCTCATCATGGAAGCGGGTAATCAACTCTTCAGCGAGCACCTTCTTATAGTCCTGAGGGTTTTCGCCGCCGGCAACCGCGGCTTTGAATTGCTCGATCTCAGCCATCGGCCGGAAACTGAGCAACTCGAAGTAGCGCCACAGCAACTCATCTGGCATGGAAAGCAGCTTGGTATACATCTCCCCCGGGGAGTCGCTGACCCCCACATAGTTACCGAGAGACTTGGACATCTTCTGGACACCATCCAGCCCCTCAAGGATAGGGACGGTCAGGATGGCCTGCGGTTTCTGGCCGTAATGCTTTTGCAGAATCCGCCCCATCAGAAGATTGAACTTCTGATCAGTGCCACCCAACTCAATATCAGCTTCCAGCGCCACTGAGTCGTAGCCCTGTACCAGAGGATAGAGGAACTCATGAATGGCGATTGGCTGCTCGGAACGATAGCGCTTGGTAAAGTCATCGCGCTCAAGCATACGGGCAACCGTATATTGCCCGGCCAGGCGAATCATATCCGCCGCTGTCATCTTGCTCATCCACTCAGAGTTGAAGACAACCCGGGTTTTTTCGCGATCCAGAATCTTGAACACCTGCTCTTTATAGGTAATCGCATTGTCGCGAACCTGATCTTCAGTAAGCGGAGGCCGGGTAGCACTCTTTCCTGTGGGGTCACCGATCATTCCGGTAAAGTCACCAATCAGGAAAATAACTTCGTGCCCAAGGTCCTGGAACTGACGTAGTTTGTTTATAAGAACCGTGTGGCCGAGGTGCAGGTCTGGCGCGGTTGGGTCGAAGCCGGCCTTCACTCGCAGCGGCCGACCTTCTTTCAGCTTTTCAACCAGGTCTTCCTCTGGAATCAGCTCATCAATACCCCGTTTGATAATCGCCAGCGCTTCATCTATTGATGCCATGAACCCCTCACCCCGTCTGTGACAATAAAGCGGGAGCCGGTTACAGAGGTCTACAAAAGAAATCTGTGAGTTACCGGCACCCTTGGTACAGTAGAAATGCTCAGAAAACGACCAATCAGAGCATGAAAAGCCCGGGATTATAGCAGCGGCAGCGCAGTTTGTACGACCAGCACAGCCGCTCGACTGTAATGTTGGACACTGTCGCAATTCTGTTATATGCGGTACTCTGTTGGTCTATACTTGACCTGGCGCTTTAATAAGCCGGTACAAATTACTGGATTACCGATTAAAACGGGTGAGCCACGTGCTGAAAACTTTCCCCAAAACACACATTACCCTGGCGGCAGCCGCCACGGTGATCGTCTCTGCTGCTGTCCTGATGAGCCCAGGCGCAGACGTTGAAGCCAAGCGGATGAGCTACACCGTCGACCTGGAACAGGGCCTGATTTCCGGGGCATCCTCACAGGAAGCCAGCAACCAGGCCGCCGCTCCGGAGGCTGAGACAACAAGCCAAACAACTGAAAGCCAGAACCAACCAATGGCGGCTCAGTCAGACGTTGCACCCGAGCCTGACATTCAGTGGCAGGAATTCACCATTAAATCTGGCGATACGCTCTCCACACTTTTCCGGAAAGCCGGATTTAATGATGGCCTGATGCTTTCGGTCATTCACGGTGACGGCGAAGCCGACAAGCTCCAACGCCTCTACGCCGGCGAGGATATCCGTTTCGGCGTGAACTCCGAGGGCGAACTGGTTGCGATTGAACTCCAACGCTCCTTACTGGAGTCCCTGAAGATCGCTCGCACGGAAGACGGTTTTCTTGGCGAGACCGTAGTTCGCGAACCTGAGGCCAGGCCGGCATTCGCCGCAGGCGTTATTGACGGGTCTTTGTATCTCGCAGCCAGAGACGCCGGCCTGAATGATCGCCTTACCATGGAACTGGCCGGCATTTTCGGCTGGGACATCGACTTTGTATACGATGTCAGAAAAGGCGACAGCTTCGAAGTGGTTTACGAAGAGCTTTATATTGATGGCGAAAAGTTTGATACCGGCCGAATTCTCTCTGCCCGCTTTATCAACCGGGGAGAAGACAACCTTGCGCTGTTATATACCGATGCGAACGGAGAAAGTGACTACTATTCACCCGACGGCAAGAGCATGCGCAAGGCCTTCCTGAGAGTGCCGATCAACGCCCGCGTTTCCTCGCCCTTTAACCTGCAACGTCGCCACCCGGTTCTCGATGTGGTTCGCCCACACGAAGGTACCGACTATGCCGCACCTCCGGGGACCCCAATCAAGGCCGCCGGCAGCGGCCGGGTGAAGTTCGCCGGCTGGAAAGGCGGCTACGGCCGAACTGTAGTGCTGCAGCATGGCGACAACATTACAACGCTTTATGCCCATATGAGCCGACTGGGCAAAGGCATCAAGAACGGCACCCGGGTCAAGCAGGGCGAAACCATTGGCTACGTCGGCTCATCCGGCATGGTGACTGGACCCCACCTGCATTACGAATTCCGGATCAACGGTGCGCCGAGAAACTCAAGAACGGTAAAACTCCCCGACGCCAAGCCGGTACCGGACAGCGAGATGGCCAGGTTCCAGAAGTTCACTGAACAGCGCCTGGCACAGTTCAACGTGTTCCGCGAAAGCAATCAGCAGCTGGCGCTGGCCTCGGATAACTGAGCATGGACTACTGGCTAGGCCTGATGTCAGGCACCAGCATGGACGCAGTTGATGCGGTGCTGGTGTCTTTCGACACGGACAGCCTGGCCGTCCACGAAACCTTCTCACTACCCTATACCGACGCGCTGCGCCAGCGATTGCTGCTGGCAACGCGTAACCAGGCAGACCCGGATGAGCTGGGTGAACTGGACGCCCTGGTTGGCCAGCATTTTGCGGAAGCCGGTGCCCAACTGATTAAAAAGTCCGGCGTTGATCCTCAAAAGATCCGGGCCGCCGGCAGCCATGGCCAGACCATTCGCCACCAACCAACCGGAAACGCCCCCTTTTCCCTTCAGATCGGCAACGCCGCGTGGCTATCCGAACGTCTGGGAATCACCACAGTTGCCGATTTCCGAAGTCGGGACATCGCCGCCGGCGGACAGGGCGCTCCCCTGGTACCCGCTTTTCATCGCTGGCTATTTGCCTCACCCACTCAGGATCGATGCATTCTGAATCTCGGTGGCATTGCCAATATCACCTGGCTGCCCGCCGGATCGAGAAAGCCGGTCGTCGGCTTCGATACCGGCCCGGCCAATGCTTTGCTGGATGCCTGGTGCCTGGACCAGACCGGGCGGCATTTTGATGAAGACGGCCACATGGCCAGTGAGGGTGCTACCCATTCCGAGCTGCTTGCCAGCATGCTGTCAGACGCCTACTTCAGCAAACCAGCCCCGAAAAGCACGGGCAAAGAGCGCTTCAATATCGACTGGGTGCGCACACATCTTCAACGTTTCGACGAGATACCCGCCGAAGACGTGCAGAGAACCCTGCTGCAACTGACCGTGACAACCATTCTCCAGCAGTTACCACAGGAAAATGCGGACATGGCCGTGTATGCCTGTGGTGGTGGCACCTTCAACCGATTACTGATGAGAGAACTCAAGGTGGGGCTTGGCTCCGCCGCACTGCACACCACGGCGGATCTCGGTCTTGACCCTCAATGGGTGGAGCCGGTGGCGTTCGCCTGGCTGGCCCGACAAACCTTCCTTCAGTTACCGGGCAACGTACCCGAAGTCACCGGCGCTTCGGGCGTGAGAATACTGGGCGCAATTTATCCGCCCTGATTCAGATGGAAAATGAGCTGCCGCAACCGCAGGTCGAACTCGCATTGGGGTTCTGAACGACAAATTGTGAACCCTGCAGCCCTTCCTGATAGTCAATAGTCGCGCCCACCAGATACTGATAGCTCATTGAATCCACCAGCAGCTTGACCCCATCCCGCTCTATGACGGTGTCATCTTCTTCCTGACTTTCATCAAACGAGAAGCCGTACTGGAAACCGGAGCAGCCGCCGCCTGTGACAAAGACACGCAACTTGAGATCGGGATTTTCCTCCTCCTCGATCAACTCACGCACCTTCGCGACGGCGTTGTCGGTGAAAAACAACGGCGTGGCCATCTGTTGCTGAACTACACTCAAAGTCTGCCTCCGGCATGATATTGCTGTCAGGAAATTATGGTATTCCTGACTAAAACAATCAACTATTCGGACTTGTCCTCATCTTCACCTTCGATTGAACTATCGGACTGCTTTTGCTCATGTGTCAGCAAACCACTGGTTTCATCCTTGCGCACCAGGTTGCCGTTGACCGAGGCGCCCATGGCCATCTCAATCAACTGGTAATAGACATTGCCGGTGACTACCGCTTTTTCTGCCAGCTCGAGGTGGGCAGAGGCATGCACGTCACCCTTTACCTTGCCATTGATGACGATATGGGGAACCACGACGTCGCCAACGATTTCCCCCACCTCTGACAAACGTACCACCGCATCGGAGCCTTCTTCGGCCACAACCCGGCCCTTGATGGTGCCATCCACGTGAAGACTACCGGAGAAATGAACGTCGCCCTCAACGGTGGTTTTGCCCGAAATCAGGGTGTCAAAATGGCCGGGGGAACGGCGGGGTTTCTGCTTTTTCTTGCCAAGCATCTCAGTTCTCCGTTAAATCTTTCCAATCAAAGGTTCGTTCAGCCTGGGATGCCTTGCGGCCCTCCGCCTGGGCAACGACCTGAATCTCATAGGGCTCAAAGCTCTCAGGCAGGCGCAGGCTGCCCTCCACATCCTGGAAGTAGCGGAACCGGAATTTCACGCCCAGATCATCAATCTCATCCGACAGATCCCTCAGCGCAATCACCTCTTTCTCGCCATCCAGACGACCGATAACATTCACGGCCACCAGGCCAGAAATATAGCTCTTGTTGTTCCCAACCTGAGTCAGCACCATCTTGAAATCGAAAACACCGGAATCTCGGGCCGGGTTCAGTGTAAAACTGTCCACCTGCAGGCCCTTGCTGGTTTCCGATGGCGCCATGATATTGCGGTAGAAGGTAAGGTCCGCCTCCAGCTCCGAGATGCGGGTTTCCAGGCCAACAATCGTGTTTCGTGCCTCTCGCAGTGCCTGCTCGTCGATGGCGCGCCCACGTTCGAGGTTCACCAAGCCCTGGCGTGCCCCCCGGTATTGCTCCCGCAGGTTCTCCACCTCCTCCACCAGTTGCTCGGCAGACGCTTCCGCCGAGCTGAAACGGAAACCGCCCTGGGCGAGCCCGGCGGCATATCCGGCCACAGCCGCAATGACGGTGAATGTCAGCAGAATCAAGCTTCGACGCAACCGGTAACCCGGCCGGTGGCGGATAACAACGTATTCATCCGCCGGTTTTCGGGGATCACTCACGGCCAGTCCTCACGGCAGCAGAGCCGGAGCGTTCAGGCCCATGGTTTCATCCAGACCGAACATGATGTTCATGTTCTGAACGGCCTGGCCGGCGGCGCCTTTCACCAGATTGTCGATCACCGATGACACAATCACGATGTTGCTGTCTTCCTGGCGGTGTAATGCCATCCGACAGTGATTGGCGCCACGGACACTGCGGGTCTCCGGATGACTGCCAAACGGCATGACATCCACGAAAGGCTCGTCTTTGTAACGCGCTTCATACAGAGCCTGAAGTCGGTCAAAATCCTGCGGGTTTTCAAGCTCGGCATACAGCGTGGCTTCGATGCCGCGGATCATCGGTATCAGATGCGGCACAAAGGTAACACCAACACCTTTGCCTGCGGCGGCCGTCAGGCCCTGGCGGATCTCTGGCAAATGCCGATGCCCGGAAGCCCCGTAGGCCTTGAAACTCTCGCCTATTTCACCGTGGAGCATGCCAATCTTGCCTTGCCGGCCAGCACCGCTGGCGCCGGACTTGGCATCGGCTATCAGCCTTGCAGGATTGACCAGACCGTGTTCCAGCAACGGCAGGAATCCCAGCTGTACAGCTGTCGGATAACACCCTGGATTCGCAACCAGCTGAGCGTCACGGATGGCCTCGCGGGCCACTTCCGGCAAGCCGTACACCGCTTTTTCGGCCCAGTCGGCACTCTCGTGGGGCATGCCATACCAGTTTGCCCAGGTATCAAGATCCTTCAGGCGGAAATCCGCCGACAGATCGACGACGCGAACACCTGAGGCCATCAATTCCGGAACCATGCGCATGGCAACGCCGTGAGGCGTGGCAAAAAACACCAGATCACAGCTCGCCAGCACCGATGCGTCGGGCTCGGAGAACTCAAGGTCATAATGGCCTCGCAGGTTGGGATACATATCGGCCACGGGCATACCCGCTTCCGATCGCGAGGTGATGCAGATAACCTCTGCTTCCGGGTGGACGGCCAGAATTCTCAGCAGCTCTACACCCGTGTATCCGGTTCCGCCGACGATGCCTACTTTAATCACTCTTATCTCCAACGTGGTCTGGACAGAATTGGGAAGTCAGGGCACGTAGTCTAACATGATAAACCAAGGACTTATTGCAGCCTGCGGGCCCGCCGTTACAATGTTGTCAGAAATCTGCTGATGATCCCGACACTCCAACCGGAACACCCCGTCAATGCGTAGCATCAGGCAACAGATTACCGAGAATCTGATCCCCGTATTTCGGCGGAAGCTCTCCGGCGTTGATGCGTTACCGCAATTGGCGGTTCTTGGCCTGCTCTCCGGCATTGTGACCGGCGGCGTGATCCTGCTGTTCCGACTCGCTATTGAATGGCCACTGGAGCATTTCCTGCCGGGCCAGGGTTCAGAGAGTTTCGAAGAGCTGGACCTGCTCACCCGCGGTCTTCTGCCCCTGGCCGGGGCTCTGGGGTTGGGCCTTTTTTTGCACAAACTCGGCCTGCACGACCGCAAGGTCGGCATTGTCCATATCATGGAGCGGCTGAACTACCATCAGGGCTACATCTCCTTCCGCAGCGCCATGGTTCAGTTTGTTTCCGGGGTTACTACGGTCATCACCGGGCAATCCGCCGGCCGGGAGGGACCCGCCGTACATCTGGGCGCGGCCTTCTCCAGCCTGCTCGGGCAATGGATGCGGCTGCCCAACAACAGCATTCGTACGCTGGTCGCCTGCGGTTGTGCCGCTGCCATTTCCGCCTCCTTCAACACCCCCATCTCCGGCGTGATTTTCGCCATGGAAGTGGTGATGATGGAATACACCATTGCCGGCTTCACTCCGATCATCCTGGCCGCGGTCAGCGCTGCCATCGTCACCCAGGCGGTTTATGGCACCGAACCGGCGTTCAGTGTCCCGGCTCTGACCATGAATTCACTGCTGGAGATCCCCTGGATTCTCGCCATTGCCGTTATTATCGGCATCGCAGCGGCCGGATTTATCCAACTGGTAGACAGTATGGGCCGTTACCATCACCGCCCGGTGTTGCTACGAATTGCCGTGGCCGGCCTGTTGATGGTGCCCTTCGCCCTGGTCATCCCGGAAACCATGGGCATCGGCTACGATACGGTGAGCGAAACCATTCACGGTGAACTCGGATTCTGGTTACTGATCGGCGCGGGCAGCGCCAAGCTGATCATCACCGGATTGTCCATTGGACTGGGTATGCCCAGCGGTGTTATCGGCCCCACCATCTTCATGGGCGCCACCCTGGGCGGCGCCATGGGCCTGATCGGCGCCCAGATGTTCCCGGACATTGCCTCATCGGTGGGGTTTTACGCCATGCTGGGTATGGGGGCGATGATGGGCGCCGTGCTGCAGGCGCCACTGGCGGCATTGATGGCGCTGATGGAGCTCACCCGGAATCCGAACATCATACTGCCAGGCATGCTGATGATTACCACCGCCAGCCTGGTAACCAGCGAAGCCTTCGGCAAGAAATCCCTGTTCCTGACCATCCTCAAGAGCCAGGGCCTGAGCTACCAGAACTCCCCCGTTATCCAGGCACTGAGGAGGGTTTCTGTGGGCGCCATCATGGAACGGAATATTCTTCGAACCGAGCGCGCGCTCACGCCTGAGGAAGCCAAGAAAGCCCTGAAATCGGAACCGAAATGGCTTCTGGTGGAGGGCAGCAACGGCCCCACCGCCCTGCTACCGGCGGTCGACCTGGCCCGCTTTCTTGAGGACACCGAGAAACAGGCCGCCGAGGAAGGCACCGAATTACCGGAATCCATTGATCTGATGGAAATCCCCGCCAACCGGCGGGATGTGGCACCGGTTCAGTACCAGGCAACACTGGAAGAAGCCCTGCAACAATTCGACAGCACCCAGGCTGAGGCGCTATACGTACAACGCCATGTGGCCCCCATGATTCAACGGGTTTATGGTGTTGTGCTGCAAACGGATATCGAAAGCTACTACCAATACCGACGGAGTTAACGAATGCTTTGGGTGAAAGCCTTCCACATTATTTCCCTGGTGTGCTGGTTCGCCGGCATTTTCTATCTGCCCAGACTGTTCGTGTATCATGCCGCCTGCGAGGATGAACCAGGCAAAGAGCGGTTCAAGGTGATGGAACGAAAGCTTTACCGTGGCATCACTACGCCTTCCATGGTCGCCACAGTTGTATTTGGTGTCTGGCTGCTCAGCTACAACTGGTCCGGCTATTTCAGCCAGGGTTGGCTGCATGCCAAGCTGACGCTGGTGGCTTTGCTGATCATCTACCACTTCTACTGTGGTCACCTTGTCAAAGTGTTCCGGGATGATCAGAACACCCGTAGCCAGGTGTTCTACCGCTGGTTTAATGAGCTGCCGGTGTTTGTCCTGCTCGCTGTCGTGATTCTTGCTGTTGTTAAACCCTTCTGAGGAGATCGGCCATCAAAAGCTTCACCCGCCCCCACGTACTGGTGCTCTCCGGGCTGGATCCGTCTGGTGGCGCCGGCATACAGGCAGACATACAGGCCATCACATCCATCGGCGCCCATCCGCTGCCCGTGCTCACCTGCCTGACCGTGCAGGACACCCGCAACGTATATGGTGCCGAGCCCGTCAGCCCGGACCTGATCAAACAGCAACTGGAGTGCCTTGCCCAGGATACGCCCATTCACGCCATCAAAACCGGGGCTCTCGGAAATGCCGAAGTGGTGGAGGTACTGGTGGAGTTTGTGCAGAAGCATTCGGGCGTGCCATTGATTGTCGACCCGGTGATCAAGGCGGCTGGCGGTGGCGATCTGGCTGATGATGCACTTGTCACGGCCATGAAAGACAAACTGTTTGCCAGGGCTGAAATGATTACGCCGAACGGCATTGAGCTGGCTCAGCTCGGCGGCAGTGATAATCCGGCAGAGGCCGCCCGCAACCTTTTACAGACGGGCTGTGAGTCCGTGCTTGCCACCGGCGGCCACGGCACCGGCATCCACATCATCAACACACTGTATAACCACGCCCCGGAGCCCATGGAATGGGAGGTGGAACGGGTTGGCAGCAATGAATATCACGGCACCGGCTGCACGCTGGCAGCGGCCATTGCCGCCGGCCGGGCCATGGGACTGTCACCGAGGGCCGCGATTTCCCAGGCGCAGAATTACGTGCATCGGGCGCTGTTGCATGCACTGACGGTTGGCCAGGGCCAGCGGGTTCCCGACCGGGGTATTCTGTGGGAACGGTAAAGTCTCAGCTTCGACCCGGCCTGTACGCCATCACCGATAACCGGCTGACGCCTGCCGACATCCTGATTGCTTCGGTAGAGGCAGCTTTGGCCGGAGGCGCCCGGCTGGTTCAATATCGGGACAAGCGATCAACAGCCTCTGAACGACTGGCTCAGGCCAGGAACCTCAACAGCCTGTGCCAGGCGTTCGACGTTCCGCTACTGATCAATGACGACCCGGAACTTGCCGCCCGAGTCGGCGCCGCCGGCGTTCATCTGGGCCAGGATGACTGCTCACTGGTCGACGCCAGGCGCTTGCTCGGGGAGCATGCCATTATCGGCATCACCTGCCATCACAGCCTGAAACTGGCTCAGACAGCCGCTGACGGCGGTGCGGATTACCTGGCCTTCGGCCGCTTTTACGATTCGGCCACCAAGCCCGGGGCGCCTCCGGCCTCACCAGACGTCTTAACCGAGGCAAAAGGCTTTGGGTTACCCATTACAGCCATAGGCGGAATCACCGGTAACAACGCTGAGGCCCTGATCCGTGCCGGGGCAGACCTGGTTGCCGTAGTCGGCGGCCTGTTCGGCGGCCAACCCTCAGACATAGAAGCCCGGGCCAAGGTATTTCACCGCCTGTTCGCCCGGCATCATCCACTTTTTTCACTTTCCGAATAACAGGAGACAACCGTGAATCATTCCGAAACCCTCTTTGAACAGGCCCAGAAATACATTCCCGGCGGCGTAAACTCCCCGGTACGGGCATTCCGTGGTGTTGGCGGTACTCCGGTGTTTTTCAAACACGCCGAGGGCGCCTATCTCTATGATGAGGATGACCGGCGGTACATCGATTTTATTGGTTCCTGGGGCCCGATGATCCTGGGCCACTCCGATCCCCGCATCAAAGCGGCGCTGCACGCTCAGGTGGATCTGGGCGTGGGATACGGCGCGCCCACCGCCATTGAAACCGAGATGGCGAAAAAGGTGTGCGAACTGGTGCCCTCCATCGAACTGGTCCGCATGGTCAACTCCGGCACCGAGGCCACCATGAGTGCCATCCGCCTGGCCCGCGGCTATACCGGCCGCGACAAGATCGTGAAATTCGAAGGTTGCTACCACGGCCACGTAGATTCCCTGCTGGTAAAAGCCGGTTCTGGCGCCCTGACCCTGGGTGTACCCAACTCACCGGGAATTCCGGCCAGCCTGGCGGAGCACACCCTGACCCTGACCTACAACGATATTGACGAGGTTCGTGAAACCTTCCGCCAGATGGGCGACCAGATCGCGGCCATTATCGTTGAGCCCGTAGCCGGCAATATGAACTGCATCCCGCCCGTGCCCGGCTTCCTGGAAGCGCTCCGGGAAGTGTGCGATGAGCATGGCACGGTGCTGATCTTCGATGAGGTGATGACCGGCTTCCGGGTATCGCTCGGCGGCGCCCAGGGATTCTACGGGGTGAAACCAGACCTGACGGCTCTGGGCAAGGTTATTGGCGGCGGCCTGCCCGTCGGTGCATTCGGCGGTAAGCGCGAAATCATGGAGCATATCTCGCCGCTGGGCCCGGTTTATCAGGCCGGCACCCTGAGCGGTAACCCGCTGGCAATGACCGCCGGGCTGACCACGCTGAATGCCATTTCCGAGCCCGGGTTCCACGATCGGCTGACGGAAAAAACCAATCGGGTGAAGGATGGCTTCAAGGCGGCAGCGGATGAAGCCGGCATCCCACTGGCGGTTCAGTCCGCGGGTGCCATGTTCGGTTTCTTCTTTACTACAGAACCATCCATCACGCGCTTTGACCAGGTGATGGCCTGTGACGTGGAACGTTTCAAAGCGTTCTTCCAGGGCATGCTCAAGGAAGGCGTTTACCTTGCGCCCTCAGCATTCGAGGCAGGCTTTACCACCGCAGCGTTGTCGGATGAGGATATTGAATTCACGCTGGCTGCTGCGCGCAAGGTCATGAAAACGTTGTGAGGCACCATTGCCCCCGGGCATCAATCCGGGGGCAGACTTCCGCCAGGCTAGAAGATGCCCTCAAGGGAGAGCAGCAGCGTATGCCGACGATAATCGTATTCGTTGAGCTCACTCTGCTGATGACGGAAAAACCATTGCGGCCGTAATAACCAGCGCTTAGTGAGATCATACTCAGCCATCAGCCCTACTCCGGTCAGAACGTCTTCCCGCCTGCGCTCCACCAACATCCCCGACTCAACCCAGCGGTGCGGCTTGCCATAGCGACTGTGGCGAACCGACAGCTCACCCGCCAGGGCCAACCCCGGCGACAGCTGATAATTCGCTTCCAGAATGAGCTCGTGCCTTGTGGGCGATACGCTGACAAACCGTTCGGGCACGTCCAGATCTTCCCGGTTGTTCAGTTCCAGGCGGTACTCGCCTGCCAGGTCCAGATCACCCAACGGATAACCCAGCCCTGCCTTCAACTGGTACCACTGGCCATCGTAGGCCTGGTAGCCGTCAACACCATCCACCTGCTCCACGGCAAACGCCACGTCACACCTCAGATCTTCGGCAGGTAAACACTTGGCAGACCGGGCCAGAAACTCAGCACCCCAGCGGGTTTCCAGACTGTCTCCGTCAAGCCACGAACGCGACACCACTGGCCGAATACCAACCGCCCAAAGCCCCCAGTCACGCATGACACCGAAGCGCGCCTGTAACAACTGCTGATCGTAATCGCCGTCCTCGGCATAGTGTCGGGCAAACGCGATCAGATCCAGTGAGAGCCAACGGTGGGCATCCCATGCATAGTCAACGGAACCGGCGGCTATCACTTCGCCAAGTGCACTTCCCTGATTACTGGCGGAGTCTTCAGGGGTTGCCGAGAGATTACTGTCGTAACCTGCGCCGAGGGACAAATAACCATAGGCATCCACTCGGCGCTCGGCCCGAAGAAGTGCCGGACCGTCGAGTTGTGCCAACTGCTGCTCGGCAAGACGCTGGACAGATTCCGGTGGTGAAGCCGCGAGGCTCGCCTCAAACCATCCACGGGCTTCCCCCGGCCGATCATCAGCAAGGGCGACCAGGCCCAGGTTATACGTGGCCAAGGCGCGATCGTCGCTGTCCAGTAAACGGGAAAACCACTGCCGGGCCGCCGGATAATCTTGCAGCCGATAACAGACCACACCCAGATTGTAATGCAGTGACGGAGACCGAACGCCCAGCTCTGCAGCCTGCTCGAAGCTTTCCCGGGCCTGGCCAAGGTTGCCTTGCTGGAACTGAGCCACGCCCTGGGCCAGCGCTTCGCTTGCCCCATCAGAGAAAGCGGATTGGGCCAACAAGGGCTGACCAAGAAGCAACAAAACGATGAAGAGGAGACGCAAGGACAACCCCGGGTTCAGTCAATAAATCGAAAACCGTTGACGGAAACCGAGGTTACCACAAGCTTTGAGTTACGGCTTCGAGGATTGAGGCGGAAGTTCCGGCTTTTTGCCAGGATCAATATCGGGGCGCCGGTCGGAACCAGGCCGCTCCGGCCGGTTCTCACGAACGTCGCGGGCACGCTCTGACATGGACTGACCAAAATCCCGCCCTTTTTCGCGGGCCTGCTCGCGAATCTGCTGGCCCGGGGGCTCGCCATCCCCACGCCCGGAGGAACGACGCTCCAGTGCCGGCAGCTCCGGCAGACGAATTTCACGGGCAACCGATTCCGTTACGTCCTCATTCTCACCAACCAGCTGCATGGTGACGTCAAGATCATCCCGGCCAAACGCCGGCGCGGACATCAGGGCGAGCATAAGGCCAGCGGTTGCGAAGCCAAGGGATCCGTTATAACCACTCATGTTGCAGGCTCCTTAACATCCACAGGGGCATTCCGGCTCGCCCCCGGGTAATCGGGTATCGTGGCCCGAAAAACTTTCTGCCGGCCTTCAGAATCCAGCTCGGCAACAAGCTCGCCGGCCCCGGGGAACAGAATCCGCAGGGGCAGCGCCAGTACATTGTCACCCTGTTCCAGGCTCACCTGCCAGCGCACCTGATGCTGCCCGGGCAAGCCTGCAATTTCCACATGAGGCGGCAGATTCAAGGTAAGGGTAACGTCATCCAGGGGCTCTCCCGCCGTGAATGCAAGGCGTACGGTTCTCTCCACCGGCGTGACAACGGGGGTGTCCACCACCTCCGCCACAGCGACAGCCTTATGACGAGCCTCATCAGGCTGCCACAGTTCGGACTGTCCGATGAACAACCCCAATGCCAGTGCTGCCGCCACCGCACCACCCCAAGCCATATGTACACGCCGGCCCGAACCGGAGGACAACTCCCGAAACACCCGCGATTCAAAATCCGGAGCCGGCGGGGGCACATCAAACTGCGCCGCCATCCGGGACATCAACACTTCTTCCATATCACAACGACGCCGGCACGGAGGACAACGTTGCAAATGCTCACGTACCACTGCCGCCTCATTCTCGGGGAGTGTCGCCCTGACATAATCAGGTAATTGTGATCGAGTGCTTCGACAGGACATGGTCATCACCTCACTCCTCAACACGCTGGATGTCGCTTCCCGGTTCCATGCGCTGCTGCAGGTATTTTCTCAGCGTGGCCCGGCTGCGATGCAGCCGTGATTTCACGGTACCAACCGCAACGCCCAGTACTTCAGCCACATCTTCCTGTCGCCAACCGTCAACATCGTGCAAAAGCAGCAAGGTTCGCTGATCTGGCGAAAGCTGCTCCATAGCCTCGTCCAGCATTGGCCCGAGGCGCGACTGATCGAAGGCAAGCTCTGGTGTGGCGTCATCAGACTCCAGCGCATCGAACCAATCCGACTGATGATCCGCCTCCATGAGTTCACTGGCTGCCCGGTCGGCACGGCGCCCCTTGCGGCGAACCGAATCCACAAACTGGCGATAAAGCACACGGTTCAGCCAGGGCCGAAGTTGTTCCACCGTCTCCAGTTCGGATAATCGGGGATACAGTTTGACGACTACATCCTGCACCAGATCCTCGGCCTCCTGACGGGTTCCGGTCAAACGGTAGGCAAACGCATACATCCCCTCAAGGTAGGGCTGAACCAACCGATGGAAACGTTTCTGTGCGGAGGGTCGGAAAGGAAAAATTGCCAAAGACCAACTGCCTGATCGAAATACTGGAAGCGGGCAGTCTATCTCACGCCCGCCCTGAGTGCACTTCAGGCAATGATGACGGATTTATGGCCGGATGTTAATGCAACAACCGGAACCTTTTTAGAACCCTCGGCGTTGGGTTCTGACTGGCACCCAACGACCAGGCCAGAACTGGACCACAAAAAACCGGAGGGTTTTATGAAGCAACTGAGCAGAGTATTTGTCGTTTCTGCGCTGACCAGCGCACTGGTGGCATGAGGTGGTAGCGGCGGTTCCTCATCATCGGGTGAGACTGGCTCGGTCTCCGTTGGACTGACCGACGCCCCGACCATGGAGCTGTCCAGCGTCAACATCGCGTTCAATGCCATCCGGCTCAAGCCGGCCGAAGGTGACTGGCTGGAATTCAACCTTGATGAAACCGGTGTGGTTGACCTGCTTACGCTGCAAGGCGGCGTAACCGAGCCACTGATCACCAACGAGGAAGTGCCGGCCGGGGTCTATAACGAAATCCGGCTAATTATCGACACCGACAACTCCTACGTGACCAAAGAAAGCGATGGCGACAGCCAGTTCACCCTTGCCGTTCCCTCAGGCGAGCAGAGCGGACTCAAGCTGAAAGGCGACTTCGTGGTGGCGGCGGATTCCAGCAACAACTTCACCATCGATTTTGATGTGCGCAAATCCATTGTGAACCCGCCAGGCAATGCGCTCGCCGATTACATGCTCAAGCCGGTACTTCGACTGGTGGACAACCTGGAGGTAGGCGCCATTGAGGGAACCGTCGACTATGCAGGCATAGTTCAGACTCGAGGCAGTGATGATATCAACGATGATCTAGCAGACTGCAGCGCCAACTACGAAGGCTCTGTCTACGTTTACGAGGGCGCCGACGTCGAACCGATTGACCTGAACGTCAGTCGCGATGGCACCAACCCGTTGATGGTGGTTCCGGTCACCGCTCAGGAATCCGGATCACTGTATGAGTGGACCGCAGCATTCCTGACCGAAGGCCAGTACACCATCGCCTACAGCTGCCAGCTGGACAACAACGAGACCGATGAAACCCTGGAGTTTGATGGGCAACAGAACGTCTCCGTTGTTGCCGGTGAAACAACCGTGGCAGACCCCATACCACAGCCCTGATTTTGCTGTGGCGTTCAGAGACCAGGGACGGTCTCTGAACATTCATTCCGCCAACCCGAGTTACAACGCCGAAGCCCGGGCCTCGGCCTGATCGGCCCCCGCAACGTTACCGCGAGCCCGGCGGATATCCGCCAGCAGCAACCAGCCTGAACGCTGCATGCGTTCATCGTTGCCCGCCAACGAGAGTCCCTTCAGAGTAAACTGCTCCGCCGCTCCCAGATTGTCCCCGGCAACGTACGCCTCGGCCAATTTGAAATAGACTTCGGAAGATCTTGGCGCAATGCGCTGGGCACGTTCCAGTCGGGCGATGGCGCCGGCAGAATCACCCTGGCGAAGGCGCTGATCGGCATCACGCACCAACGTAAGAGCGGCGGCCGGCAACTGGTCACCGGATTCGCTGTAGCTGGGCGCCCGGGTGCTCGGCGAGTCAGGCTCAGTGACCGTCGGTTGCTCACTCTTGCGCCATACCTGTTCATCCTGCTCTTCAGGAATATCGGTGCGTGGTGGTTCCGGCGCCGAACGGCGGTCATCGCCCCCCACGGGCACATAGATGGAGCCGCCACCCGGCCCCGTGGCGCAACCGGCCAGGCCGACAAACAGGGCCAGGCAGGCCGACCGAACAATCACTTCTTTATTCATTGAAACAATCCTTCAAACCAACCTCGAATTTGCCGGCCAAGACTGCCGTTGCAGCCTGTGTGCTGTTCCGGCTCGCTGCCGGCGATAAACGGTATCAGCCGGGCATTGTCGCAGTTTTCACCGGTCACCGCCTGCTCGCCCGGGTTCACCCAGTGATATTGAACGCCATCAGGCATCACCGGTGAGAAACCGTGCTGGGGAATCTGCGCCATGGTGGCAGACCAGACCGGCAGGGCGCCGGAAGCCCCGGTCAACGCGGTCGGGCCGTTATCATCACGGCCGACCCAGGCGACCGCCAGCAGGTCGCCACTGAAACCGGCGAACCATGAATCACGGCCATCGTCGGTGGTACCGGTCTTGCCCGCCAGTGTCAGGGAATCCGGTAACCGGTAGTAGGCTGACCGGCCCGTGCCTTCCTGCATAGTTTCCTGCATAACGTACTGCACCAGGTGCACCGCGGCAGGGTCGGCCACCTGATCCACCTTCAGGCTGTACCGTGACAAGGGCTCATTGGCGGCATCGGTGACTTCCCGAATGGTGCGCAGGGGTGTATTGAAACCGGAGGTTGCCAGGCCCTGATACAGCTGCGCGACATCCACCGGCGACAAGGAAATGGAACCCAGAAGCATCGACGGATAATCCGAAATAGGCGTGGTCACCCCAAAGGCCCTCAGCGTCTCCTGCACCGCCGGTATGCCCACATCCAGCCCTACACGCACAGCCGGCAGGTTGTACGAGCGGGACAGAGCTTCGTGCACGGGCACCTGACCACGCTCCTTGCCATCATAGTTCTGCGGCTGCCAGCGCCGACCATCGTCAAACTCGAGGGTGAAGGCCTTATCCTGAACCGGCGAAATCAAGGTGTAGCGCTCCGGCTGAGACAGCGCCGTCAGGTAGATAAACGGCTTCACCAGCGAACCGATAGGCCTCCGGGCGTCAACTGCCCGGTTAAAACCGGCAAAGCGGGGGTCTTTGCCCCCCACCAGCGCCAACACCTCGCCGGTATCCTTGGCGGTGACAACCACCGCCGCTTCCAGCGCCTCGGCCACATCACCCGACGCCAGGCGAGGCAAGGTATCGGTTGCCGCCTTCTCAGCGGCCTGCTGAACTTCCGGATTCAGGGTGGTGAATATTCTCAGGCCCTCGCTCTGCAGGTCTTCCTCCCGGTAGTCCCGCGCCAGGTGTCGGCGCACCAGGTCGATATAGGCCGGGTAGCGATTATCGGTATAGGACGGTTTTGCGCTGAGGCCGAGAGGCCTTGCACTCGCCTCCCTGGCCTCTTGCCCGGAAATAACCCCGGCCTCAGCCATCTCGTCCAGCACCAGGTTACGCCTCGCCCTGGCCCGTTCCGGGTGCCGGCGCGGATTGTAATAACTGGGGCCTTTGACCATGCCAATCAGCAGGGCAATCTGGTGGACATCAATATCCTTCAGCGACTCCCCGAAGAAAAACTGGCTGGCCAGGCCAACACCATGAATGCTGCGAGTGCCTGCCTGGCCCAGATAAACTTCATTCAGGTAGGTTTCGAGAATGTCGTCCTTGTCATAATGCAACTCCAGCAATACCGACATCAGGGCTTCGTTGCCCTTGCGCAGAAGGGTTTGCTCCCGGGTCAGGAAAAAGTTTTTCACCAATTGCTGGGTCAGTGTGCTACCGCCCTGAACTATACGACCGGCCTTGATGTTCGCCACCATCGCCCGCGCAATGGAGAGGGGCGCGATGCCGAAATGCTCGTAGAACTGCCGGTCCTCCACCGCCATCAGACCGGCAATCATGGTCTCGGGCACCTCATCCAGCTCCACCAGAATCCGATCCTCCCGGTGGGACGGGTATATCCCGCCAATCTGTGCCGGCTCCAGCCGAACAATCGGAGAGCTGTCGCCTTCCATCACTGAAAACGAGCCAACCCGATCACCGCGAACCGCCAGCGACAGACGCCGCCTCGGCTCTTCACCATCCGGGAAGGAAAAACCGCGGGTGCTGATCACAAAACGGTCGCCATTTCGCTGCCAGGTTCCGGGCCGACGACCGTCGCCCGAGCGATAGCCTGCCAGCTCCAGCTCACGCACCAGCGCGGCGGCGCTGATACCGGCACCGTCGTAGAGTTCCAGGGGACGGGCGTACACCCGGGAGGGCACTTCAAAGCGACGACCCTCGAAGCGGGAAGTCACCACGGCGTCGAGATAGACCATCCAGCCCGCCAGCAGCACAATACACAGGGCAGCTGCGCGAAACAGAAAGCGCCAGAGACCGGAGCTTTTCCGGCGAGAACTGGATTCAGGTTTTTTCTTGCGGGAAGGCGTTTTTTTACTCATGGCGGGATTATATCGAAGGGGGCACCGCTATCGGCAGGTCTGGTGTGTGTTATTTCTGTAATCTGCCCGTTA
>Ga0079224_100003670_pt1 | contig 19478 bp, 15 predicted proteins | sample Stecom2015_FD_80414 | JGI IMG/M metagenome (GOLD analysis project Ga0079224, IMG submission 80414) | Agricultural soil microbial communities from Utah to study Nitrogen management - Steer compost 2015 | ecosystem: Environmental > Terrestrial > Soil > Agricultural land | place: USA: Utah... | reverse complement strand
CGGGGTGGCAGACGACTGGTCTGCCACCCCGTTTCGCTTCCCGCATCGATCCTTCGCATATTATACGACCATGCCCATCCTGGTTCATGAGTACCGCGGCCCCGCCTGGTGGCCGCTCCGCCGGATTGCGGACGCAGGCGACGCCGGAGGAGCCCGCCATGTGGTCGGGATCTGGTTCCTGCTCTCGTGTACCGCCGTGCTGCTGGCCGTGATCGAGGCACAGAAGAACTGGAGCGGGATTCCCGTCAGCATCGGCGGTATCAGCATTCCCCTCACCATCTACCCTCCGCTCGCCATCACGCTCCTGCTCGTGGTCTGGCTCGGCCCCGCGTGGGGTGTCGTTCCGGCATACGCGGCAACGCTCACGAGCGCGCTCGTGGTGGGCATGCCGGTGGGCGCGGGGCTGCTCTTCGCGTTCTCCACGCCGGTGGAACTTCTCATCATCTGGGGCTCGATGGTGGTGCTGGAGACGAACCCCGAGCTTCCCCGGCGGCAGGACGTGGTCAAGTTCATCCTGGCCGGCGTCATCGCGGCATGCGCGTCATCGCTGGGCGGTCTCATCTGGATCGACTACCAGCAGCTCGACCTTCTTGCCGCCCAGCGGGTATGGCGCGGGTGGGTGGTGGGAGACGTCCTGCAGATCATCCTGCTGGTTCCGGTGCTGCGCTGGGTCCTTCCCGAGATCAGGGCATGGACCGACCGGCGGCTGAGCGCCGCCCCGCGCTACGTCTTCCGCCATTCCACGAGCGTGGCGCTGGTTGCCGGGATCGTGCTGGTGCTTGCCGCCGTGGTGCTGCAGGGGGTGCTGATGGCAAGCCGCTCGCTGGCCATTCCGCCCGATGCCGTGACGGCCTCCGGGGCGCCGCTCGTTCCCCAGCTCCGCGAGATCGGGCTCTTCCTGGGGCTGCTGACCGTCGTCACCGCCGTCACCACTACCATCTTTGCCGCGGCGCTGGCCCGGATCAGCGAGCGGGAGGGAGGCGCCGCGCGGCGGGACGCGCTCACCGGCTGCCTCAATCGCCGCGCCTTCTATGCGATGTTCGACAAGGAAGCGGACCGGAGCCGCCGGCTTTCCCGAGGCCTTTCACTCATCTATCTGGATGTGGACCACTTCAAGCGGGTCAACGACACCTACGGCCACGAGACCGGCGACGTGGTCCTGCGGCAGCTCGGCGTGCGGGTGCAGGGCGTCATCCGGGAAAACGACGCCCTCTTCCGCTGGGGCGGCGAGGAGTTCCTGATCCTGCTCCCGCACACCTCGCCCGAGGAAGCGCTCGCGCTGGCGGAGCGGGTGCGCGCCTCCGTGGCGCGGGGCGCCATCGTCCAGGAGCAGGTGGCCTCGCCAATCCACGTGACCGTAAGCCTGGGGACCGCCGGCACCGACGCCTTTCCGGCCGATGTGGACGCGATGATCGCCACGGCGGACGCGGCCTGCTACCTGGCCAAGCGCGCCGGCCGGAACCGGGTCGAAGACGGGACGCGGCTGCTGCAGGACACCCTCGAATTGCCCGCCAACGCGACGTAGCGCACGGCGGGTCCCCGCAGCACCTCTTAAGATTCAGTCATGAAGCCATCACTTTCGCAGTTCCGGGACCGGCTCCGCGTGGGACTCGAGCGGGCCCGGAGCTCCGCCGGCCGCCTGCGCCAGCGCGCGGCCGGGGTCCCGGCACTCGCCTGGATCGGGCGGCACTGGTACGTGGGCATCGGGGCCGCGGTCGTCGCGGTAGCGGTGTTTGCCGTGTCGTATGCGGAGAGCTGCGGGTTTGCCGGCTGTCCCTCGGCCACCTCGATCCAGGACTTCCGGCCTCGGGAAGGGAGCCGGGTCCTCGACCGGAAGGGCGCCTCGCTCGGGCGCCTCGAATACGTCCGGCGGGTCAACGTCCCGCTCGACAGCGTCCCGGAGCAGGTGCGCCAGGCGTTCCTCGCGGTGGAGGACCGGCGCTTCTTCGAGCACGACGGCATCGACTGGCGGAGCGTGCTCCGGGCCGCCTTCCGGAATGTGCGCGAGCTGGGCGTGGCCGAAGGGTTCAGCACCATCACGATGCAGGTGGTGCGGAACGCCTTCATCCCCGAGCTGGCCAACGAGCGTTCGCTCCGCCGCAAGCTCATCGAAGTGTCGATGGCCAAGCGACTCGAGCGCAGCCTGACCAAGGAGCAGATCCTCGAGCTCTACCTCAATGTGATCTATCTGGGCAACGGGGTGTACGGCGTGGAAGCCGCCAGCCGGGACCTCTTCGGCAAGAGTGTCTCCCAGCTGACGCTCGCCGAGTCCGCCCTGCTCGCCGCCCTGCCGAAGGGGCCCACGGCCTACAGCCCGAGGCGCCACCCCGAGCGCGCCCGGACGCGCCGCAACCTGGTCCTGTCGCTGATGGCGCGGGAAGGATTCGTCACGGCCGCCGAGGCGGCGGCAGGGCGGGATTCCCCGCTCGAGGTGGAGGAGCGCGGCTGGTATCCCGAATCCGATGCGACGCACGCGCTCGATCCCATCCGGGAAGCGGTCGATTCCATCCTGGGCGACCGGGCCGACCGGCTGGGAGACCTCGTGATCCACTCCACCATCGACGCGCGGGCCCAGAAGGCGGCGGAGCGCGCGGTGCGCGCGCAGGCGCGGCGGATCGAGCGGGATGCGGAGTCGGCCCGGGGCCGGCGCGAGGCGGAGGTCGAGGGCGCCATGGTGGCGCTGGATCCGGCCACCGGCGCCATCCGCGCGCTGGTGAGCGGGAACAATTACGAGCGTGGCGGATTCAACCGCGCACTCGATGCCCATCGCCAGCCGGGCTCCGCCTTCAAGCCGTTCGTGTACGCCGCGGCGCTCGCGGCCGGGATGACGCCGGCGGAACCGCTGATGGACCTGCCGGTTTCGGTCGAGACCGAGACCGGCGAGATCTGGGAGCCGGCCAACGACGGCGGCAATTATGCCGGGAGCATCACCATGCGGCGCGCGCTGCTGCTCTCCGCCAATTCGGCCACCGTGCGGCTGTCGGAGCGGCTCGGACACGCGCGCGTCATCTCGATGGCGCAGCGCGCCGGTATCACGAGCCCGCTCGCCGACGTGCCGTCGCTCGCGCTCGGCTCGTCCGAAGTCACGCCGCTCGAGCTGGTCGGCGCCTATGCCGTGTTTGCCAATGGCGGGAAGCGGGTGCAGCCGCACCTGCTGGAGCGGATCGAGACGGCAACCGGCCGGGTGATCTGGCGCGCCGACACCGTGCCGCCGGTCCCGGTCCTCGATCCGATCGAGGCCTTCCAGATGGCGTCGATGCTGCAGTCGGTAGTGGACAACGGCACCGCGTTCGAGATCCGGCGGCTCGGGATCCGCGGGCCGGTGGCCGGGAAAACCGGCACGACAAACGAAGGGAACGACGTCTGGTTCCTCGGGTTTACACCCGAGCTCGTGGCCGGCTTCTGGTTCGGGTACGACGTGCCGCAGCCGCTCGGCTGGGGTGCTTCGGGCGGGCGGCTCGCTGCTCCCGCCTGGGCAGAGTTCTACCGCACCGGCTGGGCGGCCGGAGAGTCACGGGGTTGGGTGCCTCCGGAAGGGGTCGTGGCCCGGACGATCGACGGAGAGACCGGCCTCCTCGCCAATGAGTTCTGCCCCACGACCCACCGGGAGTGGTTCCGCCAGGGCACCGAGCCCACCCGGGTCTGCGACCTCCACCACGGCTCCCTCTGGGACGCGATCGAGGACTTCGGCGGCAAGATCGGCGAAACGGTCAAGAAGATCTTCGGCTTCTGAGCGGCGTGGCGCTGCGAGCCGGCTCAGGCCGCGTGGGCATGGCCTCCGAGGTGTGCCTCGAACCAGTCCACCGTCGACTCGGTCACTGCCTCGAGGGCGCCCGGCCCGCGGAATCCGCGGGATTCCCCCGGCAGCACGTCGAGCTGGACCACGCCCGGGATCCGGCTCATCGCCTTGACGCTGGCGCGCACGATCCATTCGTCCATGCCGCCGACGATGAGCAGGGCCGGTGCCTGAAGCCGGTCGAGCGAGTCGCCCACCAGCTCCGACCCTCCGCCGCGAGACACCACCGCCTGCACGGCCTCGGGCCGGGCCACGGCTGCCATCAGCGCAGCGGCGCCCGCGGTATTCGCGGCGGCGCAGCCGATGGCCAGACCGGCTGTCCTCCGATCGTTCGCCACCCAGTCGGCCACGTCCGATAGCCGGCGCGCAAGGAGCGGCGCGTCGAAGCGGCGCGCGGCATCGGTGACGAGGCCCTCATCGGCCGCAAGCAGGTCCACCCGCAGGGTGGCAAAGCCCGCCGCCTGCAGCCGTTCCGCCACCTGCGCGGTCCTGGCGCTTTGCCGACTGCTGGCGGCACCATGGGCCAGGATCACAATGCCGGCCGGCGCCGCCGGCAGGAACAGGTCGCTCTCGAGCTCGATGCCATCGACCGGGATCCGCACTCCCCGGTGCTCCCGCCTCCGACCGTTGGCGTCCTGGTGCTGGATTGAGTGCATGCCGTCGCTCGCTTTCGTGCATATGGAAAAGCCGACCCGCAATTCCGGGCCGGCCATGACTTCATCGAACGGAATCCGCGTCCGTCCTGCTTCTGCCGCTCCCGCCGATCGATGCATAACGCCCGCCGGCGGGGGCCGATGTGGCGTCAGTCACATGCGATGGAGCAGCCGGCTGCGCCCGCGGCTACTTGGCGCGCTCGAGGTAGGCGCCGCTCCGGGGATCGACCCGGACCCGCTCTCCCTCGCCGAGGAACTCGGGCACCTGCACCGTCACGCCGTTGCTGAGCCGTGCCGGCTTGGAGCTCGCGTTCTTGGTGGCGCCGCGCATCGCCGGCGATGTCTCCACGATCTCCAGCTCGATCACGTTGGGAAGCTCGATGGCGATCGGCCGGCCGTCGAGCCAGTCCGCCTGGAAGCGCATCTCCGGCTCGAGCCACGGCGCCGCGTCTCCCACGATCTCCGCATCCAGCGTGAACTGGTCGTAGCTCTCCGCATCCATCACGTGCACGCCAGAGTCATCGCGATAGAGCACCTGCAGCTCCCGGGTATCGAGGCGGGCGGTCTCCACGAAGTCGGTGGCGCTGAACCGGTGGTCGAAGGTGTTCCCGGCGACGAGATCCCGGAGCCGCACCTGCACGAATGCGCGGAGGTTGCCGGGCGTACGGTGGGTGAAATCCGTCACCCGGCAGGGCTTGCCCTCGAAGAGGATGATGTGCCCCCGGCGAATATCTGTGGCCTTCATGCGGTGCCGCTCCATCGGTCAAAGGGATGCCTGTCGGGGCGGCAAGATAGGCGGGCGCCCCCGCTCCCCGCTAGCTTCCGATGACACCATCAGGGAGGCGGCAATGAGCGAGAGAACCGAGGAACAGCGGGTATCGGGTGAGGGACTGGTGCAGCGGGTCAAGGAGCTGGTTCGCGAGGGGAACGTGCGCCGCATCAAGGTCAAGAACGACGAAGGCCGGACCCTGATCGAGATCCCGCTCACCATCGGCGTGGTGGGCGTGGCGCTGATCCCGGTGTGGGTGGCCCTCGGCGCCATCGCCGCCCTGGCGGCGGACTATACGCTCGAGATCGAGCGCGGCGGGCAGAGCGGGCCACCCGCCGCGCGCTGACGCCGGCGGCTACCTCCTGAGCTTGCCCAGGAGGCGCAGGATCTCGAAGTAGAGCCAGATGAGCGTCACCACCAGGCCGAAGGCAGCGAACCACTCGAGCTCGGCGGGCGCCTTGCCGATGCCCTGCTCGATCATGTCGAAATCGAGTATGAGGTTCATCGCCGCGAGCCCGACCACGAAGAGACTGAATCCGATCCCGATGACGCCGCCTTCGTGGATGAACGGGATGAACACCCCGAACAGCGACAGCGCAAAGGCAATGATGTAGAAGACGAAAACCGCTGCGGTGCAGGAGACGATCACCGTCCGGAACCGCTCGGTGGCGCGAATGACACCCGCGCGGTAGGCAATCAGCATGACGCCGAGCGTGCTGACGGTGAGGAGTGCGGCCTGCACCGGGACCCCGGGATACCGGGCCTCGAACATCAGCGTGACCACGCCCAGCACCACGCCCTGGACCGCGGCGTACAGCGGCCCGGTCATCGAGGCGTACTGCGGCCGCATCGAGGTCCCGATGAGCAGCGCCACGCCCAGCACGAAGCTGCCGGTGAGCAGCGGATATACCACCCGCTCGGACATCCCGATTCCCGGCATCCCCGCCCACACATAGATCATCCCCGCCGCCGCGATGCTCAGCAGCAGGAACGTCTTGAGCACGGTCCCGCCGAGCGTCATGACACCTTCGGCGGCCCGCACGGTATCGAACCCGCCGCGCCTCAGCACCGGATTGTGCGATACAGCTGCCATCAGGGACTCTCCGAGTAGAGGATCAGGAGACGCAAAACCTCGCATGGGAGTTGCTCCCTCGTTCTGCGAGGATCGGGGAGGTTCCCCGGGACGGCCGAATCCGCGCCGCGACCTGCGGTTATCCGCAGGAACTCTGCCAAATCGCCTTATCGCAACAGTTTGCACTTCCAGCCCCGAATAGCCGCCTGGTGGTGGCAACGGGGCACGAATCTTTCCCTGTTATCAGAAGAAATGCTCCCACTGTCGTGCGACGTTACAGTCGCAAAATCGCACAGCCGCCTAACGAACGAGCGTGGCATATGTATCGAATCGAGCTCTCACCGGGCGAAGAAGCACTCTTCAAGGACATGGACGAGCTGGCCAAGGGGATCCAGAATGGCGTGATCAGCTCTCACGCCCGGATCTGGCACGCTGCGTCGGGCAAATGGCTGCCGATCGACTTCCATCCGCATTATAAGATGGCGAAGGCGCGCCGGATCACCCCGCCGGCGCCGGCGCCGTTGATCCGCCCGCCTGCGCCAACGCCGGTGGCCTCCAGTGCCTCGCCCGCGCCGCCGACGCCCGTTGCGCCTGCTCCGGCGCCGATGGCGCCGGCACCGAAACCCGCAGCGCCAACGCCGGTGGCCGAGATCCCTGCGCCGGCGGCCGAGACCCCGGCCCCGGTCATCCCGGCACCGGTCCCGATCGTAGCGACCCCGAAGTCTCGTACCCGGGAGCTCGAGTTCATCGAGCTGGAACCGACCGCACCCAAGGCCGCCCCCGCTGCCGCCCCGTCGGCGGCACAGCTCTATCTCGACCAGTCGCCGGCCCATGCCGCCACACCGCGCCACATCGAGGCGCTCGTTGCCGTCGCCAAGGACCTGCCGGCTCCGGTCGAGCATCACGAAGAGCCGCTCATCGATATCAGTGCGCCCTCGCGGCGCATCAGCTTCAACCCCCGGATAATGGGAATGGCCGCCGGCGTGCTGCTGGTGGCGGCGGCTGGCGGGGCCCTTGTGGCCCGGGCCACCGGGGATGAAGCGCCGCCGGCCGAAGAGCTCACGATGGCGTCCACTTCCCTGGCGGCCACGCCGACGCCGGCCTTCGAGGTGAGCCCACAGCCGGAGCCGATCAATCCGGCGATGATGCCGACGGCGGAGCCAGGCATTCCGTTCCGCGGCAACCGGGTGGCCGAAGAAGTGGTCGTTCCGACCGAAGCGAAGGACACGGCCGTGCCGGTGGTGGTCCCGAATGCTCCATCGCTTGCCCGGGCCCCACTGGGCGTCGGCGCAACCGGCATCGAGGTCTCGACGCGTGATGCGCAGGCCGAGCTGGAAAGCCGTCTCCGCGGGACGGGCTTCGGCAACCTCTTCAGCGTATCACGGCTCTCGGCCGGCAGTGTGGCTGAGACCCGACTTGCGGTGGCAGGGGCGGGCGGCTTTGTCCGGACCTATCGGGCCCAGGCCTCGAAGCCCGAGTCGAACACCGGGGCCCGGGTTGCCGATGCGCTCCTTTCCGACGCCGATGCCGTGCTCGGCATTCTCGTCGGGCAGCAGGGCGGGTACGAGATTGCAGGGAGCGCCATCGTCTTCCGGGATACCGCCAGCGCCCGGGAGTACGCGCGGCTCCGGCAGCGGATCAACACCCGCCTCAACTCGGGTGACGCCGGCTCGCCGGTTGCCGAGAGCCTGATGCGCGTGCTCGGCGCCGCGCGGCTTCCGGTGGAGAGCGTCGCGAGCAACTGAACCCCGCAGGACCGGAGCAACGCGAGGGGCGGCCGATCAGGCCGCCCCTTTCTACATGGTGGTCTCGGGGCGCGCCCCGATGCCGCGCATCCTCATGTCCCGCAGGCCGATGGCCCGCCGGCTCGACCCCCCCGTGTCCCGGCCCCAGCGGCCGATCCGGCCAGGGCGGGATCGACCGGATTTCGACCCGAGCCAGCGTGACCGGGGGCACCGAACCCGAGGGGCGCGGGAGGTAGTTTGCACCCTTCGAAGCGGGCACGTGATGGCCCGATGTGTGGACCCTCAATCTCGAGGAACTGTCATGACTGATAGATTCGCGCTCCGCGGCCTCCTTGCCATCCCGCTCGCCATCGGCATGGCGGCCTGCTCCACTACCCAGGTTGAAACCGGCCCGTCGCCGACGGTGGCCGGCACTCCCACGACCGATACCGTGGCCGTTGGCGTCCCCGCTGGAGCCAATGCCCCGATGCCGGCCGATACCGTGGCCGTCACGTCCGATACGGCCGGCAACGTGAGCGGCTATCGGGCCAGCGGCGTGCCGCAGGCGGGCGCTCCGGAGGCCGGTGGCATGACCCACACCCTGCCCCTCACCGCCGTGAACAACTCCGGCTTCACCGGCAACGCCGTCTTTACCGATCTGGGCGGCGGGAAGACGCGCGTGGCGTTCACCCTGAATGCCCCGGCCAACGTCAACACCGATGAAGATCACGACGTCCGGATTCACACGGGCACCTGCGAGGCACCGGGCCCCGAGGTCGCCGACCTGGATGATGCCGATGCCAACGGCATGGCCTTCGACAGCGAAGTCGAGCTCAGCATGTCGACGCTGATGGATGGCAATCACATCATCGCCGCGGACGAGACCAATGGCGACCGGCTGGTAGCCTGCGCCGCCATTCCGGGTTCCGGGATGTAATCTCCGGAATTCACCGGAAGTACGGGGCAGCCGGATCATCGGCTGCCCCGTACTTTTTCCGGACCCCCTCCCCATACCCGCTCCGCCTGCCCGCTGTGCCTCTTGCGCCACCGCAGCTCCAGCCGTACCTATTCTGACGCTAACTCGTTACCAGTCAACAGCTTATGTTGACAACTCGGTGGAAAACCCGGCTCAGACCGTGGAAAACCGCCGCCGGTCGTGGATAACCGCCTGCCCAACCTGAACGTCTGGTTGCCTCGTATGCCCCGAAGCAGTTCCTTCCGGCCCGGTTACGGGCTTGCCCTCTGGTCGAGCAAGCCGGAGTGGATCGAACCGATGCGGCCGACGCCTTCCGAGCCCCGAATTCTCCCCGGGGACTGGCTCTGGGAGCCCCGGCTCGAGGGTGAACGTTGCCTCGCCTGGACGTCGGAGGGGAGGGCGCAGCTGAAAGACGTCCGCGGCGCATCGCTGGATGGGCGATTCCCGGGAGTCGCATCGGCACTGGCGGACCTCGGCCGCGGGGACGCAATCCTCGACGGGGTGATCACCGACCACGGTTTCGAGCTCTTCGACTGCATCTACTACGAAGGTGCGGCTCTCGCCTCGCTCCCGCTGATCGAGCGCCGGGCGGTGCTCCGCGATGCCGTCTTCTATGGGAACGGCGTGCACCTGGTTCCCTTCCAGACCACGACCCCGGCTGAAGGCCAGAGCCGGGGAAGCGTCCCGAGGCGCGCCGGGATGGTCGCCAAGCGGGCGGGCGGCGGATACGCGGCCGGGCGGCGTGGGGACTGGCTTTCCTTTGCCTGCGCCCTGGCCCAGGAGTTCGTGGTCGGGGGCTACAGCCATGCTCCGGACCAGCGGGGGGTGACGGCACTCCTGATCGGGTATTACGCCGAGGGGCGTCTTCGCTATGCCGGCCGCGTGAGTGCTGCGGCTGATCCATCGGCGTTCACCGCGCTGGTGCCGACGCTCGCCCGGCTCCGGCGGCGCACCTCGCCCTTTGGCGGGGCGGTCCCCGGTGGCGGGCAGATCCAGTGGGTCTCCCCGGCCCTGGTGGCACAGGTCGGGTTCAGTGACTGGACCCCGGCCGGCCTGCCGAAGGAGCCGCGCTTCATGGGCCTCCGGCACGACCGCGAGCCCGACGAGGTCCGCCGCATGGCCCTGCGCGGCTGAGGCCGGCGCCGCAACCTTTCCGGCTGCGGGCGCGTATGGCGCAGAAGCGGCCAACCGCGGTTACGTTTACCAACCCGATCGACTCCATTTCCCGGCCACTCGAATCCCACCAGCGGGAGCACGCCTGTGGAACGACGCGATTTCCTCCAATACTCCGGCCTGGCGGCAGGGGCCCTCATCCTTCCGGTGCGCGGCCGTTCACTTGCCGACCTCGAAGGCGCACTCACCCCGATCCCGACGGCAGACAAGAAGGCGCTGGCCGATGCCGCGCTGGGTGCCGCGCGCTCGGGTGGCGCCACCTACGCCGACGTTCGAATCGGTCGCTACCTGAGCCAGTCCCTCTTCTCCCGGGACGGGAAGATCCAGGGCGTCTCGAACTCCGAATCGTACGGCGCGGGGATCCGGGTCATCGCCAATGGCACCTGGGGCTTTGCCGCCACCAACGACGTCACGGCGGACGGCCTGGCCGCTGCCGCCCGCCAGGCGGTGGCGATTGCCCGCGCCAACGCGCGGCTCCAGACCGAGCCGGTGCAGCTGGCTCCCCAGCGCGGCTTCGGGGAAGTCTCCTGGCGCACGCCGATCGAGAAGAACGCGTTCGAGGTGCCCATTGCGGAGAAGGCGGACCTGCTCGGCGCGGTGGCGGCCGCGGGGCTCAAGGCGGGTGCCAACTTCATCAGCGCCAATCTCCGCTTCGTGAATGAGCAGAAGTATTTCGCCTCGACCGACGGGAGCTACATCGACCAGGACATCCACCGCACCGGCGCCGGGTTCAACGCCACGGTGGTGGACCGCGCCAGCGGGAAGTTCGAGTCGCGCGGGGACCTGTCGGCCCCGGTCGGCATGGGATGGGAGTACCTCTCGGGGCGCCCCGCGGGCAAGCACCAGGGGCCGGGCACGGTCAAGTACGGCACCTTTTACGACATGGTCGAGGACGCCACGATTGCGCCGGAGCAGGCCCGCGAGAAGCTCGGCGCCAAGTCGGTGACCGCCGGCAAGTACGACCTCGTGCTCGATCCTTCGCACATGTGGCTCACCATTCACGAGTCCGTGGGCCATCCGCTGGAGCTGGACCGGGTGCTCGGCTATGAAGCGAATTACGCCGGCACCAGCTTCGCCACCCTGGACAAGTGGCGCAGCAAGTCGTTCCAGTACGGCTCGCCCATCGTCAACTTCGTGGCCGACAAGACCCAGCCCCATTCGCTGGGCCAGGTGGGCTGGGACGACGAGGGCGTGAAGGCCAAGGAATGGATGCTGGTGAAGGACGGCGTGCTGGTGGACTACCAGAAGATCCGCGACCAGGCCCACATGGTGGGGCAGGATGCCTCGGACGGCTGCTGCTACGCCGACAGCTGGAGCGAAGTGCAGTTCCAGCGGATGCCGAACGTGTCGCTCCGGCCGGGCACCACGCCGCTCACGCCGGCGCAGATGATCGGCAATGTCGAGAAGGGCATCTACATCGTCGGTGACAGCTCCTACTCGATCGACCAGCAGCGCTACAACTTCCAGTTCAGCGGCAAGCTCTTCTACGAGATCTTGAACGGGAAGATCACCGGCATGCTGCGGGACGTGGCCTACCAGTCCAACACCCAGGAGTTCTGGAACTCCTGCAAGGCCATCTGCGACCAGCGGGACTACCGCCTGGGTGGCTCGTTCAACGACGGCAAGGGCCAGCCGAGCCAGTCGAGCGCCGTGTCGCACGGCTCGTCCACCGCGCACTTCACCGGCGTCAACGTGATCAACACCGCGAGGAAGATCTGATGAATCTCGACGAACGCCAGGCCCGCGCGATCCTCGAGAAGGCGCTACGGCTCTCCCAGGCCGACGAGTGCTCGGCCCGGCTCGGTGGCAGCCATCGCGGCAACATCCGCTACGCCCGCAACACCGTCACCACCGCGGGCGAGCAGACCAACATCGGCCTCAGCGTCTCCTCGAGCTTCGGCAACCGCACCGGCAACGCCTCCATCAACGAGCTGGACGACGCCGCGATCGAGCGCTGCGTCCGCCGCTCGGAGGAGCTGGCACGCCTGGCTCCGGAGAACCCGGAGCACATGCCGCCGCTCGGCCCCCAGACGTACACGCCGACGCCGGCGTGGTTCGACTCCACTGCGTCGATCACGCCGGAGTTCCGCGCCGATGTCGCCGCGGCCGGGATCCTGCCCTCGAAGGCCCAGGACTGCACTGCCGCCGGCTTCCTGAGCGACGGCTCCGGCTTCTCGGCGATGCTCAACTCAAAGGGCCTCTTCGCCTATCATCGCTCCACCGACGTGGACTTTTCGCTCACCGTCAGGAGCAACGACGGAACCGGCTCGGGCTACGTGACCCGGGACGCGAACGATGTCGCGAAGTTCGATGCGAAGGCCGCGAGCGCCGTCGCGCTCCAGAAGGCGGTGGCGAGCCGGAACCCGCGCGCCATCGAGCCCGGGAAGTACACCGTGATCCTGGAGCCCGAGGCCTCGGTGGAGCTGATCCAGAACATGATGCGCTTCGACGCGCGCAGCGCGGACGAGGGACGCAGCTGGCTCGCCGCCCCGGGCGGCAGCACCCGCCTCGGCGAGAAGCTGATGGACGAGCGGGTCACCATCCATTCCGATCCGGCCAATCCGGAAGTGCCCGGCTCGCCCTGGGCCGGAGACGGCCAGGCGCGCAAGCGCACCACCTGGATCGAGAACGGCGTGGTGAAGAACCTCTCCTACGACCGCTACTGGGCGCAGAAGCAGGGGAAGGAGCCGCTTCCCGGCCCCTCCAACATCATCATGGCCGGTGGCACCGAGTCGCTGGAGGAGCTGATCCAGGGCACCCGTCGCGGCATCCTGGTCACCCGCACCTGGTACATCCGCACGGTGGACCCGCAGACGCTGCTCTACACCGGCCTCACCCGGGACGGCACCTTCTACATCGAGGATGGCCAGATCCGGCATGCGGTCAGGAACTTCCGGTTCAATGAGTCGCCGGTCATCATGCTGAACAACGTGGACGCACTCGGCCGCCCCGAGCGGATCCGGGGGAACCTGATCCCGCCGATGCGGATCCGGGACTTCACGTTCACGTCGCTGTCGGATGCGATCTAGCGGGGCATGACGGAGCAGGGCCTGGCACCTGAAGCAGAGCGGCGCGCGGCGGCCTTCGGGCGGCGGCGCGCCGACTTCACGTTCGTCCGGCTGCAGTACGCATCGGGAGACTGGGACGTGGACGAGCGGATGCCGTCCAATCTCCTCAACTCGCTGATCGAGTACACGACGGTCGAGGTGGAGACCACCGAGCGCGTGGTGCCGCTCGAGAGCCCCGCCGTCTTCGACCAGCCCTTCGCCTACATGGCGGGCCACCGGCTGGTGGAGTTCACTACCGGGGAGCGGGACATCTTCGAGCGCTTCGTCCGGGGCGGCGGGTTCATCTTTGCGGACGACTGCAACCATGACATCGACGGCCTCTTTGCCCGCTCGTTCGAGGCGCAGGTAGCCGCGATCTTCGGCCCGTCGGCACTGCGGAAGATTCCCAACGACCATCCGCTCTACAGCGCGTTCTTCACGTTCGAGGACGGGCCGCCACCCACGGGCCTGGAGCTGAACGGCTGGGGCGACGACCTGGTCCACGACTACCTCAAGGCAGTCGAGATCGACGGCCGCATCGCGATCCTCTACAGCAACAAGGACTACGGCTGCGAATGGGACTACGACTTCCGCAACAAGCGCTTCCTGGCCGAGGACAATACCAGGTTCGGCGTAAACATCGTGGTCCACGCCATGACCGCATGAGTGTCCGACTTCATCGCGGAGGCGCGGAGGCGCGGAGCACGGAGGAGCCCGCTCCGCGCCTCGCCGCGTTCGGGGTGCAGTGGGCATGACGATCCCGGGAACCGAAGCGGAGGTGGAGCTGCTGCTGGACCGGCTGCGCGCGCTGCGGGTGGAGATCAGCACGGTCATCGTGGGACAGGACGCGACGGTGCGGGAGCTGCTGATCGCCTTCCTGGCCGGCGGGCATGCCCTGCTGGAAGGCGTGCCCGGGCTGGCCAAGACGCTGCTGATCCGCACGCTGGCGGACGCGGTGCAGCTCTCCTTCCGCCGGATCCAGTTCACGCCCGATCTCATGCCCACCGACATCCTCGGCACCGAGGTCCTCGAGGAAGATCACGCCACCGGCCGCCGCTTCTTCAAGTTCACCCGCGGGCCGGTCTTCGCGAACATCGTCCTGGCGGACGAGATCAACCGCACGCCACCCAAGACCCAGGCCGCGCTGCTCGAGGCGATGCAGGAACATGCGGTGACCTGGGGCGGCACCACGTACGAGCTCGACGCGCCCTTCTTTGTCCTGGCCACGCAGAACCCGATCGAGCAGTCCGGCACCTACCCGCTTCCCGAAGCGCAGCTCGACCGGTTCCTGCTCTACATCCGGGTCAATTATCCGGGCGAGGCCGAGGAGCGCGAGATCCTGGCGCGGACCACCGGTACCGCGGCAGCGTCGGCGCGCCCCGTCATCTCCGCCGACGAGGTGCTCAGCGCGCAGCTGCTGGTGCGGGAGGTGCGGCTGGCGGACCCGCTGCTGGACTATGCCGCGCGGCTGGTGCGCGCCTCGCGCCCCGACGGATCGCCGGTCGAGGACGTCCGTGAGCTGGTCCGCTGGGGGGCGGGGCCTCGCGCCGGCCAGGCGCTGGTGCTCGCCTCGAAGGCGCGCGCGCTGCTCGACGGCCGCTTTTCGGTGACGCTGGACGATATCCAGGCCGTGGCCCCGCCGGTGCTCCGGCATCGCATCCTGCTCAATTATCGCGCCGAGGCCGACGGCATTACGTCCGACGACCTGACGACACGCCTCCTCACCGCCGTGCCCCGGCCCGCCGCGCCCCTCAAGTGATCCGGCTCGATCCCGCGACGCTCACGGCCATCGGCGACCTCGAGATCGCCGCGCGCATGGTGGTGGACGGATTCATGTTCGGCGGTCACCCGAGCCGCATGCAGGGCGCGGGCATCGAGTTCAGCCAGTACCGGAACTACCAGCCCGGAGACGACCTCCGGCGGGTGGACTGGAAGCTCTTTGCCCGATCGGACCGCTATTTCGTCCGCGAATCCGAGGCGGAGACCAGCGTCACGATCCGGATCGTGCTGGATGCAAGCGACTCCATGCGCGAGGAGGAGGACGGGGTCTCGAAGTTTGCCTGCGCCAGGCTTCTGGCCGCGGCGCTCGCGATGATCGCGTTCCGGCAGGGAGATGCCGTGGGGCTCACCGCCGTGAGCCAGGGTGGGGCGCGGGCATGGCGGGCGGACCGCGGCCGCTCGCATCTCAACCGCCTGCTCCTGGCGCTGTCCGCCATCGAGCCGGGCGGGAGCTGGCCCGACTGGCATCGGCTCGAAGGCCCGCTCCTCGCAGCACCGGCCCGCGAGATCGTCATTGCCATCACCGACCTGAATGAGCGAGGCAACGAGATCCGCGCCGCGCTGGAGAAGCTGTCGGCGCTCCGGCACGACGTCCGCGTGCTGCACCTGGTGGGCCGCCGGGAGATGACCTTCGACTATGACCCCGCGGTGACGTTCGAAGAGCTGGAGACCGGCCGGACCCTCGACGTGGCCACCGGCGCGGTGCGCGAGCGGTACCTGGCGTCACTCTCGGCTGCGCTGCGGAACATCGATCTTGAACTGGGCGAACATCGGATCGGGTGCCACCGGATCCGCACTGACCAGCCGCTGGACGAGGCCCTGCGCGAGGCACTGTCCGCCCGGAGTCGCCGGTAATGGGTTTTGCGTTCCCAACCGGCCTCGCAGCTCTTGCGGCCCTGGCCATCCCGATCCTGATCCATCTCTCGCGGAAGCTGCCGCGCGAGCCGGTGCGGATCGGATCGCTGCGTCACCTGGAGGGCGCACCGGCGCCGCGGCGCGCGCGCGCGCGCGTTACGGAGCGGTGGCTGCTTGCGGTTCGGCTCCTGCTCCTGACGCTCCTGGCACTCGTCATTGCCGGGATGCACGTCGAAATCCGGGGTCCGGCGCGCGCCGCGCGCTCGGTCGTGCTCCTGAGCCATGACCTTTCCACCGACTCGGCCGGAGATGCAGCTGGCGCCGTCCTCGACTCACTCACCGGCGCCGGCGCCCGCGTCGTAGCTGCAGGAGCAGGAGACATCTGGTCCCTGCTGTCGGAGCTGGACCGGGAGCTTCCGCCGGGGTCGTCGATCGCCGCGGTCTTTCCCGCGTCGCTTCCAGTGGCCGGGGCACGGCCGGCGCTCCGCTCCAGCGTGTCGATTCACCTGGTTTCGGTGCAAGCGGCATCAGGCGCAGGCAATTCTGTCAACGTCGATGTCGACGCGGCGGCTGGCGCAGCGGACAGTATTCCCCACCGCGTATTCATTGCCGCCGACACCGCACACCGGCTCGCGGCCGCGCGCCTCTCCGCTGCGTTCCGCGCAGTGGGCTCCCTCAGGGATGAACCGGTCCGCGTGGATCGCTGGCCGGGACCGGTTTCCGCCGTGGCTGGAGACTGGATCGTCCACTTCACCGACTCGACGCCTTCGCCCTCGATCCTGGATGCCGTGCGCGGCGGGGGAGTGCTGCTCATTGCGGCGGAGTCGAACGCCTCCGGCGGCGCAGCGGAGCTGCCTCCCGACGGCATCGGCATCGACACGCTCGGCCAGGGCCTGATCCTCACCGTGGCGGGGCTCGACTCCGCCTCCGCCGGCGCAGAGCTGCCGGCGCTCATTGCCCGCATCTGGCCCGATCCCGCCCGGCTCGCACCGGCGGCGCCCGCGCGGCGGAGAGTAGCGGCCTCGCAGTTGATACCGGCACGAAACGAGTCGCCGCCGGAAGGGCCGCAGCTGTCACTGCGAGACGTCCTCCTGGCACTCGCGATTGGCTGCTTCCTGCTGGAGCGGTGGATGGCGCATCGACCCCGCCGGCCCGCCATGGAGCGCGCTGCCTGATGCGCGCGACATGCGCATGACGGCCGAAGAGCGGATCCGGCGGGCGGCTCACCGATACGGGCTCCGACGGGCCGGATCGGCGTTGCTGCTCGGAGGCGGGCTTGGCTTTGCTGGCTGGGCGTTCGCGGAGCGAATCGGACTCGCATCCGGCATGGCGCTCGGGGCCGGCCTGGTGCTGGCCGCCGCCGCCGTCATCGGCGCGTTGCGCCTGCCGCGCCGGATCGGACCCGATGTGATTGCCCGCCAGCTGGATCGCGCACTGCCGGCCACCGAAGAGAGCGCGGAGCTTCTGCTTCGCAGTCCGGCAGACCTCACGCTGCTGGAGCGGCTCGAGCGCGCGCGAGTCGATCGGGCGCTCGCGAGCCAGCCGTTCCCGCGGTTGCCCGACCGGCAGGCGGCGGTTTTCGCGGCGGGCGGCGCCGTGGCACTGCTGTCCGGATTCGTACTGCTCCGTCCGCCCGCACCGCCCACGCGTCCCTCGCCGATTGAGGCCGTCGCGCCCGTCGCGTCGATGCCTCCGGAGATCGCCGGCGTAACGGTCGAGATCCGGCCGCCGGGCTACACGGGGCGGCCGGCCCGGCGGCAGCAGGAATGGGAGCTGGACGTCGTGGAAGGATCGGTGGTCCGGTGGACAGTGCAATTCCGCGGCATGCCGGCCGCCGCGCGGATCATGACCTCGATGGGAGACACGCTGGCCCTTACCCGGGGGGCATCCGGTGCGGCGAGCGCCCGCCTCACGGCGCGGCGCTCCACGCTCTATGAAGTCGTCTTCGACAGCACGCCCGCGCGGGAAATCCACCGTCTCATCGTGCGCGCGGACCAGCCTCCGGCGGTTACGGTGCTGCGGCCGGCGCCGCGCACGCGGATCGAGCACGGCGCACCACTCCGGGTAGCGGTCGAGGTACTGGCACGTGACGATCACGGCATTGCGGACGTCGAGATCGTGGCGACCGTGACCAGCGGCGAGGGAGAATCGGTGCGCTTCCGGGAACAGCGCATCCCGCTCGTTCCGGCGCGACAGACAGGAGACGGGCCGGAGCGGGACGGCACGGTGTTCCGTGCCATGCTCGACCTCGCCGCGCTCAACATGCGCCCGGGAGACGAGCTCTACTTTCACGCCCTCGCGCGGGACCGGCGCCGTCCCGAGCCCAACGAGGGCCGCTCCGGCACCGTCTTCATTTCCCTCGCCGACACCGCTGCTGCCGGCAGCGGCCTCATTGCCGGCATTTCACTTCCGGCGGCGCCCGAGTATTTCCGGAGCCAGCGGCAGATCATCATCGACACCGAACGGCTGATCGCCGACGCGAAGTCACTGCCGGTGGACATCTTCCGCGAGCGCGCCAACGGCATCGGGATGGACCAGGGACTGCTCCGGCTCCGGTACGGCCAGTTCACCGGCGAGGAGTTCGAGGAGGAAGTGTCGCCTGACGAAGTGCACGATCACGACGATCCGGAAAACGCCACCCTGCTCTCGCCCTCGGTGCGGACGCGCCTCAAGGCGGCGATCGCGGAGATGTGGGAGGCCGAGCTGCGGCTCCGGACCTACCGGCCCGCCGAGGCGCTTCCGTTCGAGTACCGGGCGCTCGAGCTGATCAAGTCCATCCAGCAGGAATCGCGGGTCTACGTGCAGCGCGCCGGGTTCGAGCCGCCGCCGCTTGAGCCCGACCGCAAGCGGCTCACCGGGGAGACCCGGGCCGTCCGGAGCCGGTCGATCACCGACAGTGCACCGGACGACCCGCCCCGCGCAGACACCCGCCGGGCGCTCGAGGCGCTGGGTGAGCTCGCGCTGGGCGCGGGTGCTTCGCAGGCGCATCGCGCGGCATTCGCGGCCGCGGAGTCGGAGCTCGCCGCGCTGGCCGCCCAGGGGGAACCTGCCGCGCTCGACGGCCTGCGCCGGATGCGCGTGCTCATCGCCGCGCTCCGAAGCGGGGCCGCCTGTGCCGACTGCGTCGCGGCCACGGAAGCGGCATTGGTGGCGGCACTGCCGCCCGCAGCGGCAAGGCCGGCGCCGCGGGGCCGGAGCGGAAGCCTGGCCCGCCGCTATGCCGAGATTCTCGCGGCGGAGCCGTGAGCATTTCGTCCGGCCTGGCCACCGTGCTCGCCTGCGCCGCTGCCGCGCTGCTCCTCCTGCTGCTCGTCACGGCGGAAGTGAGGCGGATGGAGCAGCAGCATCTTCCGGGGCGCATTGCCGCGACGGTGCTCACCGTGCTTGCCCTGCTGATGCTGGTGCTGGAGCCGTCGGTACCGCGGCGCGTCAGGCCGGCGCGCGCCGTGCTGCTTACCGAAGGGGCGTCGCAGTCGGAGGCGCGGAAGGTGACCGACTCGGTGGGTGCTGAGCGCGTTCTCACGCTCGGAGACTCGATCCCCGACCTGGGCACACTGCAGCGGCTGCATCCCGACGTGCGGGATCTGGTCACCGTCGGGTCCGGACTTCCGCCCCCCGAGCTCAGGCGGAGTGG
>Ga0079224_100003668_pt1 | contig 19491 bp, 16 predicted proteins | sample Stecom2015_FD_80414 | JGI IMG/M metagenome (GOLD analysis project Ga0079224, IMG submission 80414) | Agricultural soil microbial communities from Utah to study Nitrogen management - Steer compost 2015 | ecosystem: Environmental > Terrestrial > Soil > Agricultural land | place: USA: Utah... | reverse complement strand
CTCACATCTACATAAAGCAAATACCATGAATAATCCGGGTTTATCCTATGCGGTAGCCCATCGTACTTTTCGAATTATTGCTGATATATGGTCCTACCTCTGACCATTACCCGTGACACGTTTACATGCTCATCAAAGAAAATGATATCCGCATCCTTTCTCGGTGAAATCGACCCTTTATGATCATCGATTTTCATAATCCTTGCAGGAACCAGAGTGGCCATTTTCACTGCTTCCACTAGTGTAACATGGGCTTTGGCCATAATGGTCCGCACGGTACGATCCATCGTCGCTACACTTCCGGCGAATGCCGTTCGGTCAGGCAATTTGGCCACGCCATCCTCGACAATAACCTCCAGACCGTCCTCCCGGGTTCCCAGGATACTCGGGCCTTCTCCCATACCTGCAGCCCGCATAGCATCGGTAATTAAAGCGGTCCGGTCTGTACCCTTCACCTTCAGTATATATTGAAGCAAGGACCCGGGTAAATGCACCCCATCCCCAATTATTTCCACGTCCATGGCATCCAGAACGTAGGTAGCTTCAATGGAACCCGCGTACCGAAAAGCATCGCGACGGGTAACCCCTGACATGGCTGAATAAAAATGGGTTGCCAGGGAAAAACCAGATTCATGGGCTTTGACCACTTCTTCAAAGAGGGCATCCGTATGGGCGATTGCCGTAAGTACACCATGTTGTCTCATAAATGAGCCAAACTCCAGAGCACCAGGGAGTTCAGGGGCAATACTCCACCGCTTTACAAACGGATATTTCCGAATCACATACTCGTACTCTTCAGGATCCGGATTGCGGATATACCTTGGATCCTGGGCTCCCTTCTGACTCATAGCCAGATAGGGTCCTTCAATATGCAATCCCAGAAACTCAGCCCCATGAGTATTGGCTTCCACCGCATCTTCATAAACATCCAGTGCCTGGATAAAATCCTCCCATTTTCCCGATAAGGTGGTGGGAAACATCCCCGTCGTTCCATATCGTGCATGGGTCCTGGCAATATTGACATAAGCGTCCACGGTGCCTTCCATAAAATCGCTGTCACCTCCCCCATGAATATGCAAATCAATAAATCCCGGCGAAATATATTGCCCCTTTGCATCGATGCGTTCCACATCCGGCAAGGAAGCTCCGGATTCAAACACCTCCTTTATCACACCATCTACCACAAGCACACTACCATCCGGGATTTCACGATGTGAGGTAAGAACAGTGCCGCCATGGATCAAAAATGATGTATTCTCCATGCGTATTGAATTAGGAACTTACTTGTTCGGCATAGATTTTTGCAGAAGCTTTATCCAGGAAAAGATAGCATTTATCATGATTCTGCAGAATACTGGCGGGCACATCCGGCGTAACAGGACCTGTGAGTGACCTGGATACTGCCTCTGCTTTGCGCTCGTCGGGTACGCTGCATATAATCACATCACTGGACATAATCTGATGGACGGACATGGAAATAGCTCTCTCTGGTACATCTTCCAGACTTGGAAACCATCCTTCACCCATTTGTTGGGCCCGGCACGCCTCATCCAGGTTAACAACGATGTAGGGATCGGTTGTTTCAAAATCCGCCGGTGGATCGTTGAATGCAAGATGGCCATTCTCACCTATCCCCACAAAGGCTACATCAATGGGATGGCGTCCAATTAAATCGTTCAATCTTTTGCATTCTTCCACTGGATCTTTCTCACCATCAATAAGATAGTAGGCCTTAATATTGGGAACCCGCGCCAGGAATCGATCTTTCAAATATTTACGAAAACTCGCCTTGTGCGTTATGGGAAGGCCAATATATTCATCCAGGTGAAACATCACGACCTTGGACCAGTCAATACCCTTATCTGCAATTAAGGTGGACATCGTGTCAAACTGACTTGTCCCTGTGGCCAGAATAATGTTTGCCGCTCCGTGATTTGCAATCGCATTCTTCACTGCCTGCGCACCCAGTTCACCAGCTTTCAATCCCATCTCATGGGGATTTTCTGCAATATAAATTTCCATTTTGCTAATTGACTTTATTTTATTTTTATTACTTACACAGATGGTTTCCAACCCTTTTCATAAGATCGTGACCAAAGTTTCATCGCCTTTTTATTCTTTTTGATATGTCCGTTGCTTGGATCAGTATGCAGCGTTTCCTGACGTCGTACCGCGATATTCCCCAACTGACATAGCAGGGTACTTATGTGGCCGCTTTCGATGTCGGCATTGAGCGGTGCTCCGGATTTGATCCCGTCAAAGAAATTCTGGAAATGCATAGCATCCAGCATCTGTGAAGGATTGGAAGCATTGCGGGGATCCACCTTTACATCGTTCACCACATCCTTGACCACATTATTTTTGAGGTCAAAAATTTTATAGGCATTTCCTCCACCGATCATAAGTGAGCCTTCTTCTCCATAGAAAATGACTCCTACACTGGTATCTTCAATGTGCTTTCCATTGCAGCTTCTTCCCTCCCAGGTCATGGTGGCCTTGTCTCCGAATTCAAGATTGATTACCTGGGTGTCTGGAGTTTCCCAGTCATCATCGTACCGGTATCGTCCACCGGCTGAATTGACCAGAGTAGGGTAATCTACCTGTAATCCCCATCGCATAAGGTCTACCATGTGGGTACCATTGTTGAGGGCTTCTCCTGTTCCCCAATTCCAGAACCAATGCCAGTTGTAATGAATGATATTGTCGCGGTATGGTTCACGCGGTGCAGGTCCCTGCCACAATTCATAGTCCAGCCAATCCGGAACAGGCACCTGTTTGCCTCGCCCAATGGATGCACGATTGTTGGTATACCAGCCTTTAGCAAAGTAAACCTTACCGATGACCCCGTCATGAACGGCCTGAATAGCTTCCCTCACATTGGGCCAGGAGCGACGTTGATTACCCATTTGAATAACGTTTCCGTATTTCTTTTGTACCTGAACGAGCCATTCCCCTTCCTGTGGGCTGTGGCTGGCCGGTTTTTCCAGATATACATGTTTCCCGGCATGAGAAGCCAAGATCGCAGCAGGAGCATGCCAATGGTCGGGTGTGGCAATCACCATGATATCCATGTCCTGTTTCTCCAAAGCAATTCTGAAATCCGGTATTCCCTGCGGTTTTGAATTCTGAATTTTCGCCACTTCCTCAATGCATTTTGCCTGAGCGCGGCTATCCACGTCCGAAATATAGGTCACCAGCGCGTTGGGTTGTCTGGCAAAATTGGTAGCCAAAGCCTGTCCCCGACTGTTTACGCCCATTACACCAATCCGGAATTGTTCGTTCGCTCCAACAATGTTGCGGTAGGATTTGGGTGTAAACCCGGATAACACACCCCCCACTGAAATAGCTGCAGAAACTGCAACTGTATTTTTAATAAATTTTCTTCTTCCTATATTCTTCTGATTCATTTTAAATTTTTTAACAATTAAACATACATAATATTTACCAATAACGAGAACTATCCCCGGATTGCGATTTTTGTGGATACGCCATTGACCAGAGAAATGTCAACAGGTGCATTTGATATCCATGACCCCCCGGTAAAATCGGGCACATCTATAGGTGCGGAGCGATGTTCGGTAGACCATTCGCTTAATGGGAATATGCAACTCCACACCGCAGCATCGTACACATCCATATCCATTGGTAATCCATTGCGCAGACAATCGATCAGTCTCCAGTCCATCAGGAAATCCATCCCCCCGTGACCACCAGCCTGACGGGCAAGATCACCCAGGAGTTTAACGATTTCCGGTGTATATTTTTCCTCCGCCTCTTTCATTTGTTCCTCGGTGAACCACCCTTTGTGATCGGTGGCAATTTTTCCAGGCAAGGGCCATTTTTGTGCAATTCCTTTGGTCCCACTCACCAGATGAATTCTGGAATAAGGTCGTGGTGACGTGGTATCGTGCTGGATCATGATGGTTTTACCCTTATGCGTTTTCACAACCGAAGTATTCATATTGCCACGGAAGGTTTGACCAGCAAATTCCTTGTAAAAATCGTCAGTGGCTGCTAATTCCTCGGCTTTTTTGCCCATCATAAAGTCATTGGTGGACGTCGAGGTAAGGTATTCCATCTTATCCCCCCGATTAATGTTCATGATTTGGCATACCGGTCCTAAGCCATGGGTTGGATAAAGATTCCCGTTCCGACTCATATTCTGTCGCAATCGCCAGTTATTATAGTTCTTGGTTTTTGAAAAACCACCTTCCATAATATCATGGATATAGGCCCCTTCCCCATGGATGATCTCACCGAAAAACCCCTGCCGCGCCATATTCAGTGTGAGAAGTTCGAAAAAGTCATAACAGCAATTCTCCAAAATCACACAGTGTCTGCGTGTCCTTTCGGAAGTCTCCACCAGCTGCCAGCATTCTTCCAGCGTGGTAGCGGCCGGAACTTCTGTTGCTGCATGCTTCCCCTGCTCCATAGCGTACACGGCCATAGGTGTGTGAAGATCCCAGGGCGTGGCTATATAAATCAAATCGATATCGTCCCGATCACACATGTTCTTCCAATCCTCTGGTCCACTGGTATATAACTCGGGGGTATGGCTCGTACCTTCTAGAATCTTAGCAGCAGCCTGGGCCTTCTCAGGCCTGATGTCACATAATGCCTTTATTTCGACGCCATCCAGGTAACTAATTCTCCTAACCGCTGCCGGCCCCCTGTTCCCCAAACCGACAAAGCCTATACGAACAATCGGAATGGGATCGGCTTTATACCCGCTCATGTTAAATTGCTGCGTGTAGGATCGTTGTGCCAGGCTGACTACAGCATCTTTTTGAGCACCATCGCTTTTTGCATCCTGACATCCGGTAAGAAAACCAGTTCCCAACAGGCCGGCACCACCCAGCCCCGTTAATTTTAAAAAATCTCTCCGATTGTTTTTCATGTCGTATTCATTTTGTAGGAAAGGAAAAAATTATAGTCGTTTAATTCGGATGTTTCTAAACCAGGCTTCTGTAATGTGATCCTGAAGTACGATATGACCTTTTCGCTTGTCAATGAATCCAGGAATCTCTGCAAATTTGCTTTTATTATAGGCTGACACGAGGGCTTCTGATCCAAACTGGTAGTTCAGAACCTTTTCCCCATTCAGCCAATGGGTCACCTCATTCCCTTCCACTCTGATACGACTCGTATTAAACTCTCCATTTCCTTTGATTTGACCCCCCATCGCTGGTAATAAATCATACAGGGCGCCCGAAAATTGTTCCGGTTTCAAATCGTTGTATTTGGAGGCATGATCGTCGATCATCTGATATTCAAACCCCAGCGCTGAGTGTCGCGATCCACTGGATACTGACATTTCTTCCGAAACATTGTACTTCAACCCACTATTACCCTCCTCAAATAAAGCCCATTCCCACATTAATTCAAAATTGTCAAATGCCTCCCGGGTCATTAAATCACCACCTTGCAATGGTTGACCATCTGCCCGCACTGGCACTTTCCCACGTTCTATTTTCTTTAAAATCCCATCCTCGATTTTCCAGTAGCTGGTAAAAATAGAATCACTTCCTATCGTTCTCCATTGATCCAGGCTGGTACCGTCAAACAATACGATCCAATCATCTACACGCTCCGATTCTCTGCTTCCTTCATCGGTAGAATGATTGGATTGGCAGGAAAATATACAGCAAAATCCGGTAAAGGCCAGTATCCACCCCCCTAAAAGCCGGACAGAAAAACTTATCCCGTGGCTGGCCTTCCTCATCTTGCTTTACTTATTACCTTGTCTAGTGATACCGACTTTCCTTTCTTCTTCTTGCTCTCGTCGGCCGCTGACATAAATGCAAAAATCTCGATGGTTTCTTCCGGTGTGACGGGCATCTGTCCGGTATCAAAATATTTGACGATGTCAATCAATAAAGGCAGATAACCCTGATATGGCCCCAAATCTATACTTTTCTTATCTCCATACACATGACCACCATAACCCAGTTTTCCTGCGCGCTGACCTCTGAACACACCCACTTTCCCATCATCCCATACCCCCGTGATCACATCACATCCTTCTGTATGTACCCGATAAACTTCTTTACAGCCTGTACCCATCACGGTAAACAGCATTTCCACGCCATGAACGCCATACCAATACATATCTGGATGGGTCTTCTCAAGGGATGCCGGACTCCAGGTGGTAGCCCCCATCACCTTGCCCAGATCGCCATTTCGGGCCTCGCTCGCTCCCTGAATATATCGCAGTGAAGAGGAAGAGAAGAGTGGAATGTTATATTGTTTCGAAGCTTCGTATATAGCCAGCGTATCTTCCAGAGAGGCCGCTACCGGCTTATCAATAAATACTCGTTTTCCTGCCTTCAGTACCGGCAATACCTGTTCCAGGTGCCGGCGACCATCGTTGGTCTCGAGCAAAATGACATCAACCTCGGCCAATAATGCTTCGATGGATTCCACAATGGTTACACCCAATTTCTTTATATCTTCAATATAACCAGGAATTCTGGAAACACTGGATTCTATATCCCGGCTCCCATGCGGATAGGCAGCCGTTACTTTATATCCCAGCAAATCGGGATTGTCCTGTGTATTCAGGGCTTTGGCAAATGCAATACTATGCGAAGTGTCCAATCCTATGATTCCCACACGTTTTCCGTCCGGGGGAGGATTCACTGAATGACTTTTCAGAATATAGGGCATGGTGCCCAGGGCTGCAGTGGTCAACCCTACGGTTTTTATAAATTTTCGTCGTTCCTCCATGGATTTTTGATTGATAATTTTGATCAATACTCGGTAACGTTACCGAATTTACGGAAAATTTCAAAATTTCCAAGCATTTTTGTGGTGAAAAAAGTATAATTTTTCAAAGTAAATTGAAGTTTTTCTGTATTTGACCCGCTGTTTACTGTATTTTTTTCTCTAGTGTATGCATTTGATGGGCCATCCTCAGTCCAAGCTTATGCGCGGATTTGGCAGTAAAATGGGTTCCGTCTTCCATTGGAGAGAGCCCTTTTGAAACTGCAACCGCCGTGTAGGGTATATTTTGAGGAACTTCAGCAAGGATCTGATTAATCGTTTGGTACACTTCTCTATATTGCCCCAGTTCACCAACGACCACCGGTAATTGAGGATTACCCGTCAGTCTGCGTAGCCGATCAATGAGTTCGGTTAAATTGGCTATATATCGTTCTGCCCGATCGGGACGGGCATCGGATTCCCCCTGATGCCAAATTACCCCTTTGACTATACCATGTTTCATCGCTTCCCGGATTCGCCATTCTGCATCATCCCAGGGATGGGTACCGGTTACATCATCGTAAGCACCAGGTGTCCACAATTCAATGGAAGTACCACCCACTGCGCAGGGCACGAGCCCTATCCGCTCTTTCTTGTGTTTACGCGCCATATAGAAACCAAAGGATAATGAGGGGCCCACCCCGATCACACTGGGTTTGTCAAAATGAACAGGGTGTCGTGCCTGCACCCATTCTCCTTCTCTATCCATCATATACACACGGTCGTGCATCATCCGACTGTACTTACCTTCCACTTTTCCCCGTCCGGCCATATTGGATTGGCCCAAAGCCAGATAAATGTGAAAATTGGAATCTACGGTTGCTGAAGTATGAGAAATTTGAGTGTGGGCCGGTGAGATAAAGGGTAATAGGAAACCAAAAAGGAAAAGGTATTTCATCAATTATAATATTTAGACAATACGTATTTGAACATGATTTTTGGGCATGTCTAAGGTATCAATATTTTCAGGTTGTGCTGCATATTCTACACTCATTTTCGCAATTTAAACTCACCGCTCTTCCTGTACTATTTCTATAAAACACCCCGCCAGTCAGGTAAAATGGAAGAATAAGATTAGCTTAGACAAAAAATAAAATTGAGGACCTGGACTCATATGGAATTAGAATTGATCGTCGCTGATTACTTCAGTATGCTTTCAAGAGAATTGTCAGGTGAGAAATACAACAAGTCAGAATACCTCAAAAAATTACTTCCCTTTCTTTCCAGGCGCAGCGACGGTTCTATTGAATTTAAACACCAGAATATTAGTGCTGTTTTGATCCATCTGGGCCTCCCTTACATAAAAGGATATGCACCGCGTTTCAACTATCAAAAGATATTGGCAGATCACGTACTCGAATATTTGGATAATCATCCGTCTATAGAAAATCAATTTAAGCGGTATTCTGAAAGTGATATCTCCCCGTCCAGGCAAAATATTTCATATGAAAAACTGGTCGTTGATCCACTGGCCAAAGCAATGTACACGCTGGAACCACCAGTCTCATACAGAAGTAAAAATCCCATAAAAATTAATTACCTGGAGAAAGAACTGCGAAACTGCAACCTTGGCAAACTCGGAGAACAATACGTTTTGGAATACGAGAAATGGCGGTTGAACATGGCGGGGAAGGAAAACCTGGCGGAAAACGTCCGATGGATTTCACAGGAGGAAGGCGATGGTGCCGGTTTTGACATCTTGTCCAGCAACACCAACGGTACTGATAAATATATTGAGGTAAAAACTACCCGGCTGGGCAAAGAAACACCGTTTTTCTTCTCACGTAATGAATTGTTTTTTCCACAGACTAACTCAGAAAATTACCATTTATATCGTCTGTTCGATGTGGAGCAGAATGCCAGAATGTTCATCAAGGATGGCCGTCTGGACCGCATTTGTCATATGGTTCCCCTGACCTTTAAAGGATATTTCTGATATAAGTTTTCCTCCTTCAACCATCACCCATACAGGTAATTGGGAAAGTCTTTAAATACGATTATTAACATGTTTCAGACCAGATTAATCAGGCACTTTTTAGATCAAACAGAACGAACGAGAGAAATCGACGTTTAAATCTAAATATGGAATGCTCAATCTCCTATTTTAGCACTGTTCTGATCCCCTTTATCATCGCATCTTCTGCCTCCGGCCCCACCATGGTGGCCATTTTGGAAGTTTCATACCCCCCTTGTCTATAAGCCTTCCTGGTTCCGATGTAACCCATGCCAAATTCCTCGTAGCCTGCCGTAGCAACGTGCAAGCCAGGATACATAGCCTGAGCTTCCAATTGGTACTCTACAAAAGGTTCCCCGGGCAAACTTAATAGGCGCACAGTCCCGATATGCAATGCCGATATACGAATATACGGGTTACGATGTACGCGATCCCACCAGGCCATACATGATACAGCTCTTAAATAGGGCAAATCGGGATCCTGGAGTTCCCCTTTTACGATTTTCTCCAACTGATCACGATCCACATATTCGGCCAGTGGCAGATAAACTTCCGTTGATTTCCATAAAAAATCCCTTTTGGTGACCTGGAATCTGACCTCGTTCTCCAGGGCTTCATCCATAGCCATTGACATCCTGGTGGCCAGTGTAAATCGAATACCCTCTGAAAGATTATTGTATTTGCCTACACCGATATTTCCGGCAGCCCCGGTGAAATATACCTGCGGATATCCCCTTTTCATTTCCTGATATTTCCGGGCCAAACCAACAAATTCACTGGATACAATCCCATCACCAAAGTCAGTCACAGGGTGAACTGCATAGAAGGACATCGAAACCAGAGGCTGATGTTTATGATACAGCGTTACCTTTTTGAGCCAGGGATCTATCAAACCTTCCCTTTCATGTCTAAGCAAGAAATTTTCCGTTCTGCTCCATCTCATATTTTCCACCCTACCGTGTGGGCCCAAAATGCGACGGTTGGAAGCTACCCTTTCCACCTTCGCCTCTCCAAATCCAATGTCAGTGACGGTTTGAAGATGTGCGAGGGAAGATTTGACCTCACCTGCAATCCGGTCTATGGTTTCCCTGAGAAAAACCGTGTCATAATACAGTTCAGAACCATAGTATCGATCCAGCAATCGGGGTGTAAGCAAATCACATCGGACAGCATCGTGCTGGTGCAAAGCATGAATGACGACCCGGTCCTCACTTGTACCTGCTGCTCTGGCCAGAGCAATACGAAAAAGATCCATACCCTCATTAGCTACCCCAATCCAATCTATCGCTACCTGGACCACCGGCTTTTCATCAAAAACCCACACAATTCCCCGAGCACTAAGTGAATCCTGGATTCTTCGAACTGTTCCAAAGGCCAGGGGGCTTCCCACAACCGGGGTAACATCGGTTTGGAAATAGGCGATACGAACCGAATCATCGGTAAATTCAATTCCAGCGCTTCCCTGCACCAGATCTCCCAGAATACATATTAGTATAAGAATCGATTTCGGCATATCCACATAACGCCATGGATGGCTTGTGATCGTGAAAGTACCACCATCCTTTAAGCTATCCAAACGTTATTTTACAAATAGAAACACCGAATAATCATTCACATCCACGCATCACTACAAGGAATTCCTTTCCGGACATAAAAATGCATTTTACCCTAATACCCCTGTACCCTTAATATGGGGCCGACTCTGTGGAAAGAAATAGCCTATATGCTTTTTGGAAAACCACAACCCTGGCTTGACCTGTGTTTTCTTCCTCGCAATAGTGCATTTCTTTATCTACAACCTCATCAGCCAATCCAAAATGCCCCCTCCGGATATTAGAAGCACGGGCTTATCTGTGCTGTATAAATCCTTCCAGATAATCGTTTCGTGATCATTTTGATCATGAACTCAGACCAGGTTTTTGCACGGACTATCTGGGGATCTCCACCCATGCCAAATCCTGGATTTCCTTTCCATCCACCTTCATCCGTGCAAGAAAATATACCCTGTCTTCCGTGACGGTAATGGAATTGACATAGGTAGGACGGGTGCCATCTTCATAAAAAATAGGGCCATGATCTTTGTAAGTTTCTGTGGGAAGATGGAAAGTGACCAGGTGCAGATTTTCAAGTCCTTTTGCTGCTCCCTTCGCTATATTTTTAACACCTTCCACGCGTTTCCCATTCTCATAAATCGGTCCGCCTGTCAGATAATATATGGTTTGATTATCTGGACCCAGAGCAAAGCCCAGGTATCCATAACTAAATTGATCTCCCATTCCGCTTTTGCGGGAAGGGAGGGAAGTCAAACGTTCGATGAGTTCAATTCGCTCTTCGTCGAGTGACAGCCTGAACAAGTAACCAGAATTCCCATGAACCCCGATGATAGAATTTTCTGGCTCGTACCAGAACACCTTCCGCCAATGATACCCCATGCTACCCGGCCTTGTCGGATCAAACTGACCAAAATAATCTAATCTGAGATTCACATTTTCCAGTGTGCCCAACTTGCCATCATCGGGATTGTAATACATGATATCTCCTTCGGGTATAGTAAAATATACTGTGCCACTGCGGGGATCTACGACCAGTGATCTGCATAAGGTACGAAAATCCTCACCTGGAGTTCCTCCTTCCCCTTTCATGGATACAGTTCCCAGGTCTTTGAGTTGGTTACCGTATACACTATAATGTATAAAATGCCCTGTGGGCCATGTTAATCCGTAAATATGTCCGCGCTGGATGTCCATAGTCATAGAAACCATGCCCTCACCATGAGGTACCAGGGCCAGATCTTGTGTAGTGCCAGACTTCATATCGTAGGCCAGAATATGACCCCCTGGATACAAACCGAGACCAGCTGGTGGGTTCTCGTACATCCGATCCATCCCATCGATGAGTTCATAAATACCCACGTGGGTGGAGTAATAGAGCTTCCCATCCATCTCAAAAAACTCCACATGGCTTTTTCCCTGACCAATGACGTTTTTACCAACTTCGCTGCACAATTCGGTCAGATCACCAAGTAATCGTGATTGCCCGGTTATGGGATCGAATTGATAGACATGGCCACCAATCACAAAATCTTCGGACGACAGCACATAATAGACGCAACCGTCGCTGGCAGGAGAAAGCGCATTATAGGTATCGTGCGCCAGGGGGAAACCCGAATAATGCTTCTGAGCAATCAAATGAGAATTGTTATTCTTTGTCATAAATCAAAGTTCGTTTTAAGATCAATGAAAATACTGCAGACCATACCAACCTGCCAAAGGTAACCCGGACCCATACGTGGGTAAGTGAGTCAACGAATCACACAAACATCCAAAAAATCTAATTACGCACCGCGTTGGTTGAAATGTAAGATAGCGCCAGGTGAATTCCCGTCCGAATATCCATCAGTTTCCCAACAATTTATTCGTGGGTGGATACAGGTCGATCGTCCGGGCCAACTCCACCATGCCCTGAACTATCGTACTCTCGATATCCATAGACCATTTGGCAGGCAATCCATAGACCATTTGGGCATAAGCTCCCTCATAACCTCCTTCATGAAGAACTCTTGAAGTAGGGATATAACTCATCACATCATTGGTATACCCCATGACAAAAGCATCATATCCAAAAATTTCCTTAAGGCGTATCGTGTAACCTACCAACAGTTCACCTCCCAGGGTAAATATTGGTTGATCACCCAAACTCCAGATTTGAAGGGGGAAAGGATATGCCTCTGGAAGCTGATTCCCGGATCTGGATTCTTTTAACAATCGTTCTCCCCAACGTTTTTGGTAACCCGAAGCTGATTCGCAAAAATGTGCAAGTTCCTCCTCGGATGGGGCCTCTTCCAGATTAAGATCCACCTCGGTATAGGCAAATCGGAGATTGGATGCCAAAGGTTTCATGTCCTCCTCACGCGCTCTGTCCACCGCAGCCGCGAGGGTTCTACCATATTGACGGGCCAGAGGAATAGTTCGGCGAGGGATGGGGTTTTGATCGCCACCACCACCCTGGAAAAACATGGCCTGCATGCCGGGATGATCCTGTTCCAGCTGGATCTGAGCAAATCCAGGGTAGTCACCTGACCACTGATTGAGGCTCAGGACGGTAGGATGGCATGCATAACCAAACACAATAGCCATCAAATCCCCGTTGGCCCGGGCGACTTTAATAACAGGTACCGCGTAATCATTGGGACCATTGAGATCAGAAATCCGGTGTTGGAGCGCTTCAACATTGTTCCTACGGTTTACCTGGAATCGGGCTACCCCATTCTCTGAAAATAATCGAGCCGGCTCCAGATTTTGAATTGCTTCACCGATCATAGCAATGATACGATTGGTCAGATCTTCTGTATACCTGGCGATCTTCCTTCGTCCTTCCTCATCCACCGGATAAATATCAAATAATGCATCGCCCAGTACTGGACCCGTATGGGTGTGTGAACTATTGAGAATAATCTGGGCTTTGGACAAACCAAACCTGGTTTGTGCGGATGCCCGGATTTTATCCGACATCATTTTGGGAAAACCGAGTAAGTCCGACGTAATCAGTACTCCTCTGTTGCCCTGAGCATCCTCAAGTGCCAAAGCTTTGACCCAGATAGGATGCAAGGTACCCTCTGAGGGAGAGGTGCGTGATCCATATCCCGCCATCCACATCGCTTCCTTCGGTGTGATATCGATTTTGGCTACCCCGGCTTTCCAGGTATTTGGAAGAGAAATATGGGGATTATCCCCTGCATCAGGTACCACACTATGTGCAGGAATTATACCGACACCATTAAGGAGCAGGACCACCAGTCCTGAAACAAAAAGTCTGTTGAGACATTTCATATCAATGCAATTATATCTGTTATACGATTGGTGCCCAATAAGTACAATACGCTTCCTCAAATACCGGCCCTTTGAATAAGGCGCATCCACCACAAGGATTTCCTTCTTTGGGTGGTAGGTAAAGCTGACAATTCTTGCAATGCTTATCGGGCATAGGGCTTTCTTCTACATATCCGAATCCCTCCCTTTTCTTTATTTCAGCCTCTGAAGTTTTGGAAAGATCCCCACAATCGGTCACATCCATGGCATTCGCATTATCATCGGAAGTCCCGGAAGAACTGCCCCCTTCAGATTTACAGGATTGAGCCACCAGCGGAATCATCAGGATTCCGGCACCCAACTTCAGGATAGATTGAATAAAAGCCCGTCTATTTTCCTTAGTATTCATATGTTAAAGTTTTCAATTATATGATATCAGCCAGAGCTTCCTTAGTAGAAGCATCGGCGGACTCGGTGACTTTGGCTATTTCTGACTTGACCTTGTCGGAAAGCGTTACCTCCCCTCGCTTCAGACCTGCGGTAAATCCTTTCCACACCGCAGTCTGACTATCAGCAGGAATTCGTCCCATTTCTTTGATCAAAGCCAGTGTGGCAGATTCATCATTTCGGGCAGCGGTAATATAGGTGAAATCATGGATAAATTTCTGTTTGTCATTATCCCAGGCTTCGAAAAACGAAGTCTTACTATCCAGATGTTGCAATAAGGCCATCGAGGATCCTGCTTCAGAACTCAAAATAGCCATGCGCATCCATGGATCCTTATAATGCTTGCTCAAAATTTCAGCCAATGCAGGGACTACCTGATTGGAATTAAAATTCCCCAGGCTTAGAGCAGTCTGCATAACAACCCTGGCGGATGGGTCATCTTTGAGCATGGCCACATCAGCAATCAGATCAGGGAATTTCTCTGCCAGTTGCAGTCCATGTTCGCGCACTCCGGGATCCCCGGACTGAAGAACCTGGCGAACGTGTTCTTTTTTCAAACCTCCAAGTCCATCCATCAGATATACGGCGTGCAGTTGAACCACCGGATTGGTATGAGTATTGAAAATTTCCTCCACCCTGGGAAGAATCGAAGCATCGCCGTTTTGAATGAGAATTCGTTGGGCTTGAAGTCTGTACCATTGGTTGTCTCTTGTCAGCCAGTCCAAATATTCATCCACAGATCGCTGGCCCTGGAGATCATTCAATGACAATGCCGATGTACCTTTAGGAACGATTCGATAGATCCTCCCCATATCGCTGCCTGCCAGAAAATCCATATCCTCCATCAAATCCTCGGGAATCGACAGAGGTGTTTCAATGTGCTGCCTGTAGTAATCTACCAGATACAAAGCTCCATCCGGACCGATTGTAAAGTTGGTCGGTCTGAACCACATATCCGTTGAGGCTAAAAATTCCTTATCCTGTTCGCTGGCAGCCCGGCTGGCGGTATAAACCACCTGGTTGGGTTTATATACCAAAACATCCTGATGTACCAGTCCTCCAGCTACTTCACCTGTAAAGATGGAGTTCTCAAACTCTTTTCCAAAAAGTCCTCCTCCGTAGAATGTTCCTCCTGAAGCTCCGGTAAAGTGATTGTCCACGTGCTCAATCCGCCCCAATCCCTGTTCATCATATGATTTTTGTCGTCGGGCAGACCGCTCCTTCCGCCAGTAAGGGGCTTCGGTAAGCTGGTACATACGCAAATCATGGTCTGAAATATTGGTCATCGACCGCACTGTAGGCAGGTAAGGATGGCGGTGGGTGTATCTCCAGGGCATCACCATCTGCTGGATGTGGATGGTGTTTTGAGTCACGAACCTATGGCCATAGTTATCGATGGCATGACCAAACTGTCCCGGCCCGGTCTCTTGTTCAAACTCACCGGTATCCATTCTAAACCGAAAGTCCGCTCCACCCATAGAAATGGGTTGTGTATCTGGATTTCGAGTGGAGGTTACGGTTCCTTGCTGACCATGATTGGTAGCATAGATCCAGTTGTCTACGTTAAATCTCAAATTGGTGATCTGGGCTTCCTGATTGTTCTCGAAAAAGCCGGTGAACAGGATTTCCTTGTCATCTGCGATCCCATCACCATCAGTGTCACGCATATACCAAATATTGGGGGCAGCAGTAACTATGAGACCGTCTTTCCAGGGCAAAATGCTGGTGGCATCCATGATCTGATCGGCAAAGATTACAAAGTCTTCCATATAGCCATCACCATCAGCGTCGATCAATTTCTTAATCCTTCCGGCACCCGGACCCGTTTCCGGCTTGAATGGATAATCGGGCATTTCTACCACATACACCCCTCCTTTTTCATCGAAAATCATGGAAACCGGATCCTGTACTACAGGTTCCGCAGCAAACAATTGAATTTCAAACCGATCGTCCAATTGAAAAGTTGCCATGGATTCCTCCGGAGTTTTGGGATCCGGATACAGGGGCTCGCTGCACGAATACATGCATCCGATAATAAAAAGAAGGGTTGCTGTCTTCAGAAAGTTTTTCATCGAAAATAAATTTGATTAATATGTTTGTTGAATGAGCCAGGCTATTGCCTGATTTAAAATTTTTATGTTGTCTTTATTATTGAAATCCTCCGGATGTCCAACGGACGAATAAAACACCTTCCCACCATATACATTCTCCCATACCCAGACAACTGGCTCATCCAGACCGGCCTCTTCCACCCGACCCCGCAACAATACGGTGGCTTTTTCATCCAGGGTATTGTCCACGATATACACGTTACCGGTCGAATGCCAGAATGTTTCGTCTATACCCTGTAAAATGGGATGATTTGCAGAAGTGCTTTCAATGTAGATATCGGTCCCGGGATCCACGGGTCCATATCCCTTGTTGTTGCTGCCCAAAACCTCCGGAACAAAATCCCACCAATCTGTAAATCCTTCCGGAATTTCGGCATCCCTTACCGAAAAGGCATGATTGGCCGTACGGATCCCCATGACGGGCTTACCGCTCGAAATATAATCTTTGATCTGTTGCATTTGTTTTTCGGAAAGGGCCAATCTTCTACAAAAAACCACCAGCAAATCCGCATCCGCCAATACCGACAGATCAGGAAATTCGTAGGCATGCTGAGGACCATTCCCCAACAATACCTGGGTTTTGAAACGGAAATTTTCTTCAAGTTGCCGAGCAAATTCGGGGATTGTGACGTGAGCCTCGTAGTTGTTGGGATCTTCACTAATCAAAAATACAATCGTACTCATATTATCCGTTGAATCCATTTCGCTCTTCGATTGACATCCGATCAAAATGACAAGCACAGATGCCAATATCTGAACCATGTAAAAGTTTTTGACGTATCTCATTGCCCGCAAAAATGAAAATCTTTTCACCGAATGCTACCTTTTCTTATCCAATTTCTCCAATAATCCAACAGCGGTATTGACCATAAGTCCTCCAGCCTGATCAGATCCCAGGTTGGTTTGTTCTCCGGTTTCGTATCCGCCATGGGCTTTCTCGCCAGGCATACCGCAGTAATGGCCCCCATTTCCATTGGAATATCCCAGTACGAGCGTTTGGGGAAATGGAGAATCCTTCTGGATAGCCAGGTTCAATTCAGTCATTGGTTCTCCTGGCAAAGTCACCAAAGCCACGGTGCCGATAGTGATGGCCATAATTTCAGCATCAATATTCTCCAATCCTGTTCTTTGTTTGCCATAATCTGTAAGGGGTAGACCCACAACTGCCCGGTCGGTCCGGATGGAATCCGTCATTATCTGCGCGCTGTATCGATAGGCTGTCAGGATTCCATGCGTCAAACCCTCAGCCATCTCTTTTACAGCCTCTTCGCCTCTGCGCCAGGGATTCACATTCCCAGCAGTTCCCTGGAGAAACATGTTTTCACCCTCCAGGCTTTGAGCTAGAACCCTGGACACGGCACCCGACCAATCCCCGGAAATACCATCCATAAAAGGATAAATAGATACCGCTGATAGGCCATTTGAAACACAGTACCAATATTTTTACCATCCTGACCCCGAAAAGAAAGTACTGTCATCGTGCGATCCAGTGGTCCGAAAGTTCGATCTCCACTAAGGACCTTTGGATCCCATTCAGCATGAGTATAATTAAAACCCTGAGGAAGTCCGGATTTCATGACCCCCTCCCGAACAGGTCGAGGTCTTCGATTTCTGATGTATTCGGATACATCGTATCGACCCAGCCACATGGTGGCAGGCTTAAGCCGGTTGTAGGCTTGCTCCACAGCAACTACAGATTGGGTAAGGAGTTTTTCTCTCCATCGTTGAAAGGCAGGGTCATTGTCCTGCGCTTCCATGTGTCTGGTGACCCACCAGGGATACCGCTCCTTCCCTCTATGGTTGTCTTCGCCAAATACCGGACACCAGGGAGCGGAATGATTGTGCGCTGCATTGACCAGGATATGACCGGGATCGATATCCAACCGTTGGGAAATTCGTTTTCGGATTTCATCACAGGCAGACTCCCCCACATCCACAAGCTCCCAGTGTAAAATAACTGTCTTATTGACCCCATCGCTCAGGACCAACGCACGGGCAAAAATGGGATCATGTATTTCTGCGTATTCTTTTCCGTTAACCCAGTTTTTGACATCCTCAGACGGAGTAATGTCGGCATGGGCAGCACCTGCATAGATAGTAACCATGGGTGAAGAATCGTTATCGGTCTGAGACCATAGCGGGTTGATAATCAGGTGTGCCAGGATGATTATATAAACAGTATGAATTCTAATTAATACTCCTGGCTGAGGTTTTGTTTTTTTCATCTTCGGACAATTTATTTGCTATTCCATTTCATGTTGACTCGGTTTATGATCCAAAATAAGATCCATAAATTCATATGCCTCTCTGCGGGTGGTAGTGGGAAAATCGTGTTCCGCATCGGGATATCGAACCTGCAATTTATCTTCAGCATTGAAAAACCGGTACACATCGCGGACCATGTCGATGCCCTTTTCTACTCCCTTTACATCAAAATTGGAATCATGGATGGGAGAGTTGGAGAAAAATGCGCGGGGCGCCAGTAAGGCGATCATCTCATGGTAGTCGATGGGGATTTTGTCGCCATCAAATCCGTACTTATCCCGCACCAGGGGCATATAACGATCCTGAGCATAAGGTCCCAACCGACCACCGTATCTTTCCACTGCCGCGGGTCCGATATCGTAATAATCCATCTGATTCCATCCGCTACTGGTTACCACGACCTTCAGTCGCTCATCGAACGCTGCGGTAAATATCGCATTGCGCCCCCCCAATGAATGGCTGATCACCCCAAGCCGATCGGGGTCCACATCATGTCGCTCCAAAAGAAGATCCACGCATCGCATTTGATAAAAGATGGCTGCCATGGTACCAGATTGGTATCGATCCTTCTCGAAATCAAAATCGGAAAGGTCCCCAAAACTCGGATAATCGGGGGCGATGACGATATAGCCACGTTGAGCCAGTTCTTTGGCGTAGCCCCGATTTGCTTTGCCTTCCCCATCCACTATAGCTTTACCCTGCGCACCGGTAGGATGCAAAGCCAATACAGCAGGTGATTTTCCAGTGATAGAACTGCGGTAGGGTAAATACAGATACGCCGGCACCCTTTCACCGGGTGCTGCAAGAAAGTCAATCGTAAGTCGTAGATAGGACTCGGTGGATAACGAATCCTTAATCCTCATATCGAGGGGTGGAAGTTGATGCCGATCGGGCAAAGGCCCCATGATCGCTTCCATATGTCTTTTGAGCGTCCAGCGGTATTTCTCCCATGCGGCTTCTCCCTCAATAACCACATCTTCATGATCTGCACTGGAATAGATAGTAATCTGATTTTGGGAGAACCCGGATAAAGGCATGTACAAAATCCCCATCGCAACCAGCAATATCAAAAAGCCACGAAGGAATTTTAGGGAGAAATCCGATTCCGAAGGTTGGGGTAATAAGGTTTTTGACATTTCCTGAT
>Ga0079224_100003667_pt1 | contig 19491 bp, 15 predicted proteins | sample Stecom2015_FD_80414 | JGI IMG/M metagenome (GOLD analysis project Ga0079224, IMG submission 80414) | Agricultural soil microbial communities from Utah to study Nitrogen management - Steer compost 2015 | ecosystem: Environmental > Terrestrial > Soil > Agricultural land | place: USA: Utah... | reverse complement strand
TGTTTAGAACTATATACTATTTTTATTATATAGAAGTACATTAGAAATTAAGTACCTTAATTTAAACCGAATATCTGAATTCATATCTAACAATTCTGCCTTACCACATAGAGAAAGAAGTTTAGCTAAATTATCTACATGACCAGCGTTGTCTCTTTTAAAAAGATCTTTAAGTCCATCAACACCTTTAAAAGAACTATTATTTACGATTAGTCTTTCTTCAATTTTCTGACGTAATTGATCGTAATCTACAGTATCTTTTAGAAAGTGATAATTATCTTTCAATTCTTCTCCTTTATTTAAGAGTACTCCAATTTCAGAATGTATTTCTACAAATTTATCGGCTGAAACTGTATGAGCAGATTTTATATGTGTTTTAATTGATTGGTCGTCTTTATTAGGGAAAAGAAAGATTTTCTCTGCTAATCCTTTCTCTGTGTAGATTTCTAATGTACTATAAATACCAAATGAAGCATTTCCTTGATCATTATTTCTTATAGAAATTGAATTTTTAACTAGCCCTTCATTCCCTAACTTAACACCTTTCTTTTTTGAGATAATTAAATCGATTTCAGATTCACTTAATAAAATGGAAGCTATTTCAAAATCGAAATTGCTATTCTGATTTTTTAATTTAAATAACTCAAGTATAGCAACAACGAATGATTCTTTTATACCATATTCCCTATAAGAATTAGTATTTATGCTTTTAAGATAATAATCGTCATTGTGTTTCAAAATTCTAAACAAGCGCTTTTTTACTAATTTAGGATTTCTAGTATAGTGATTTTTCCAAGATACATTCAACTCATCTAACAAGTTGGACATATTCTTGTGTTTTTTTAAAGATTTTACGTACTGAGTTAAATCTTTGTCTTTGTAAAAAAGATTTACAGAATCATAAGTTGCTGTTACTATTAAGTTTTCGTGTATTACATCCTCTTCTATACCAGAAGCTATACTGAATTTATAACGAGGTTCATTTGTAATTTTATCAAACTCGATGTATGAAGTAACCTGATCGTCTGCAACTTCTAATCTTAGTAAGTCGAATCTTTTTACATACCTTTTTACATGGTCAAAAACTTGATCAATTCCATCAATTTCAATAACGAGATTTTGCTCTAAATCATACCTGTTAATCAGTAGTTCTTTCAATTCCTCATTACTAATTAATGCTAGTAAATCATCTAAATTTATATTATTTGTCGCTTTTTCTTTATCAATAAAAAAGCGCTCCGTTTTAAAATAAGAATAATCTTCCATAACTTCTACTTTTCTTTTCTAACTCCTTTAAACGGAGTACCATTTTGTTTAACATCCATAAATCTGCCTGTGGCAGTATCTCTTTTAACCCATTGTTCAGTTTTAGGATTAAAAGTTTGTGAGCGTTGCTTCACAGCTCCGTGGCGACGGTTGTCACCAGAAATTCCATTCTTAGCCATATTGCTAATATTTAAATTATAAATAGGTTTCCAAACGTGAAGCAAAACTGGAAATTAGACGGTGTCTACAAATGGTTTTGTAGTCGTGAAAAAAAGAAGTTAAAGTTATTGGATTCCAAAAAGGAAATCCGCAATTTTGTTTCGGAAAAAATCTACTTCTTTGTTCTGGTTTCAGGACTAAGATATCAAAGAAATAACTCAGGTTTATTTTGCCGATAAATCTGGGTTTATTTTTTTAATCTCTTCTCTGTTATAACTAACTTTTCATATTTTATAATTGTTTACTATTTTGATTTAAATGGTATAATCAATTCACTGAATTCAAACTGTTCTAATAATTGTAATTTTCTTAACCTGCCGACGATAATTGACGGATGGGTATTAAATTTTAGCGCATATTCTTCGAACTTCTCTATACTGAACGGTGTATCGCCAGCTACTTCATCTGCCTGATGTTCTTGCAACAAAATTTTTACTGCAAAATTATCTGCCTCTTCCTCTTTTACTCTGTCTGCATCGGAATAGGTTATTTCTTCCAAAAAAATATCTTTTTTACCATGTAAAAGAATATGCCCTAATTCGTGAAAAAAGGTAAACCAAAAAATATCGTATCTGTTATGCCTACCGCTCATCTGAATCACCGGAGTATCGTTTACCCAACGTGATGCCCCACTAATCTGCGTTCCTTTAACACAAGGCGTTAGTACAAGTGCTACGCCATGCTGTGCACATAAATTCTGTAACTCTTCAAAAAACTCAGCGGTGTGCGCCACCATGATTTCTTTAAACAGGTGTAAACTGTTTTTTATTTTTTTATCGCTGTATTCTTGTACTTCAATATTTTTAGCCTGTAATTCGCCCTGACGCAACCACGCAGATAACGCATGGGGATTTTTAGTTCCGTGTAATGATATTCTGAATGCAACTTTTAACTGCTTGTCACAATAATAAGCGTGCCATGCTTCGAAATTTGAAAAACCAAAGAAAGACAGCAATGCATGCGCTTTCTCTTCGATTGTTTTAACCGCAGGTATCCAGCCGGCTTTGACCAATTCTGCCAACGGAAAACTTTTAGCCCATTCCACCGCTTTTTTCAGATTATTCTGTGCTGCAAGCCTTGCCAAATATTCATCGTAATTTCTTTGTCTGTTTAACCAGTAATTAGCCGGAATCTGCAATACATTTTCAAACAAGACCGCCATTTCGGGCGTTATACTGCTGTCACCCTTTAATACGGCATTTATTGTTTTTTCAGGCTTGTTCGTTCTGATTGCGAATTCTTTAGGACCCATTTTCATTTCCTCTAATTTTTCTTCCAAATCTATTCCCGGATGAAAAACTGTTTGAGGTAAATATGTGTTTTGCTTTGTCATAACTAATTCATTTTAATTAATGATAATCTACAATTTCGAGCATTTCCACCCCTTTAATTTCAACCCAGATATACTTACCATGCTCATTAGTAGGTATTGGATTTTCATGAGGTTCAAAAATCAATCTGTAAGGCTCATCCAATGAACAAGCCCACTGCCCTTTTCGATCACCAGTTAATTCGTGAAATTTTCCTGATGCTGAACGTAAATCTTCTAAAGAATCTGCTGCCATAATTTGCTGAAGGCGCAATTTGAATTTATTAGATCTTTTGGATCCAAATTCCTTTACCATAAGCTTATCATCGTTGGCGATTTTTTGCAGCTTTTTATATTTAAAAGATATATTCATTGCAAATATATTGATTTATATTTTAAACAACACAAAGTGTAAGTTATTTTTTTTTAAACTATTCAACTAACCATTTAAGCTTGTACCTATTACCTGTTTTAACGTATTATAAAATGCCTGATAGAATGAAGGGTCTTGTGCATACAACTTATAGAGTTCCAACTCTTGTTTTCTTTGCTGTGCCATGACATCGTCCAGAATTTTTTTGAATGCCAATTCCCTATTCTGGTCGTCATTATTACGTGCTACCTTCGTATCAAAGTCAGGATGTGCTTGTATAGATTTACTTAATGAAATAAACTTTACGCGTTGATCTTCCGGTGTCACCTCCCAACCCTGAAACCATTTCTCGTTAAAGCCATTAATAATATTCTCTAATTCGTCTTTTTCACTCTCTCCATGTGCACCACGCACATTTGGATTTTGGGGATTCAATTCAGATTCACAATCATCAAGCGAAATGGATTCATTTAACTTTACCCTTTCTAAACCATACGTAGAAAGATCTACTGATTCTAAGAGTTTGTCAAGCGCATCACTTTGCGGATTCTCTATTTTAAGTTTTGGAATCAAGAACTTTAAAAACCAAAATAACTTTTCCCAAGAGACCATTTCGTATGGTAAAATAGCGGCCACCTGACCGTATATTTTTACAAATTGTTTGGCCTTAATTTTATAATCTGCTTTATCCTTATCTGCCAATTCTAATTCTGTTACAAAACGTTGTGCAGCAACATCGATTATTGGACTTAAAAACTGGGCATCGACCTTATTGAAATATTTTTCATTGAAATCTTCCACTTCCGTCTGCTCGTAAATTCCCGAGTCATCCAAGCTGGCTTTCAATTCGTGCAAAACATTGATGTCTGTGGCACTACTTAGTGTTGTTGAAGTATAGAAAGGATCAAATGAAGATTTAATATCATCTACAGAATTAAAGAAGTCCAACACAAAAAGATCTTCTGTTTTCTTACCCAGCTTATCAGCAGAACGGTTTAACCTTGACAATGCCTGTACAGCCAAGACACCCTGTAGCTTTTTATCAATATACATTGCAGACAGTTTAGGTTGGTCAAATCCTGTTAGATATTTGTTTGCCACCACCAATATTCGGTAATCATCTTCGTTAAATTTATCTTTGGTTTCGCTTTCCGAAAAACCATTCATCTGCGCTTCGGTGTATTTAATGCCTCCGATTTCTTTTTCGCCAGAGAAAGCAATCACAATTTTAAAAGGATTTCCACGCTGGTTTAATAAATGCTGCAACGACTGATAATAACGAATAGCAGATTCTATGCTTTGCGTTATAACCATTGCTTTGGCTTTACCTTTGAGTTTTTTTGTATTTACAACCGATTTGGTAAAGTGATCGAGCATTATTTCTGCTTTAGTACCAATGGTTTGCTGATGTTTCTCTACATAAGCCCTTAATTTTTTTTGCGCTTTAGTGGTATCGAACAGCGGATTATCCTCTATAGATTTCTCCAGCTCATAGTAGCTTTTGTATGTAGTATAATTTGCTAAAACATCCAGAATAAAACCTTCTTCGATGGCTTGCTTCATGGAATACAAATGGAAAGGCTTAAAAGAACCATCTTCCTGTTTTATACCAAACTTTTCTAATGTATTATTTTTAGGCGTAGCGGTAAAAGCAAAGTAAGATGCATTTTTTGTCATTTTACGTGCTTTCATAGCTTCCAGAATTTTGTCCTGATAATCGACCGCATCGCTATCTTCTCCGGTATTCCCAATAGCTTCATTCAGTTTATCTGCAGAGCTTCCTGATTGTGAACTGTGTGCTTCGTCTACAATAACAGCAAATTGCTTACTGCTCATATCTGCAATACCTTCTATTATAAATGGAAACTTTTGAATTGTTGTTACAATTATTCTTTTGCCATTTTCTAAAGCGGACTTTAGATCTGAAGACCTATACGCAGGAGCCACAATGTTTTTAACCTCTGAAAATTCTTTGATATTATCCCGAAGTTGTTTATCCAATAAACGTCTGTCCGTAACTACAATTACGGAATCAAACAGAGGTTGCTTGGTATTTTTATTTCCTGCGACAGCATCGCTTTCTGCATAAACTTCTATTAACTGATAAGCCAGCCATGTGATAGAGTTCGACTTACCTGAACCCGCACTGTGCTGAATAAGATAGGTTTCTCCAGCACCTTTTTGAGTAGTGTCTTTTATCAATCTTCTTACTACATCCAGCTGATGGTAGCGGGGAAAGAATAAGTTCTTTTTGCTTAATGCATCATTCTCTGCCCCATCAAAACGTACAAAATGCTGAATGATGTTGGCAATGCTTTCTCTGCGTAAAATATCTTGCCAGAAATAAGCTGTTTTATGACCTAACGGATTGGTAGGATTGCCTTTTCCAAAATTATCGCCTATATTGAATGGTAGGAAGAAGGTGTTAGCACCATCTAATTTCGTGGTCATATAGATTTCATCGGTATCTATTGCAAAATGCACAATACATCTTCCGAAATTCAACAATGGCTGCGTATTATCACGTTTGTACTTATATTGGTTTACACCGTGTATTTTTGCATTTTGCCCTGTCCATTGATTTTTTAATTCGATGGTTGAAATGGGAATACCATTGATGAAAATAACCATATCGATTTCTTCCAACGGATTGCTTACTGAGTATCGTAATTGTCGTGTAACGCTGAATTGGTTGCTTTTAAAATTATCTATGATGCTTTGACTGCTGTTTTGCAAGGGAGCTACATAAAATAAAGTAAAATGTGCATCGTCTACCGACAAACCTTTTCGCAAAAGACGCAAAATACCGTACTTTTTTATCAGCTTATCAAAACGGTCAAGAATCTTAATTTTCCAATCGGACTGGCGTTTGAGCTTTTCCAGTTCTTCTTTTTGCGTAGTTTCTAGAAAATCCCAAAAGCGTACCTCATCTAATGCAAACCTTGCATTAAAATCTGCCGGGTGACCAATTCTATAACCTTTATTTGTGTAGGTTGCACCAGGTTCGGCTACCGATCCGTTTTTTATATCTTCGGTCGAAATGCCACAAAGTGCTTTTTCTATGGCGGTTTCGAGAGCGAGTTCATTGGTTTGTGATGGCATAATGATGCTGTTTTAATAGTTCATCTATTGAATCAAATAAATTATCTTCAAATTCAAATTTGTATTTTAATGATGTAAAATCAAGAATAATTTTTTTATTTATACTTTTTATAAAAAGTCCAGGGTCACTGTTTTCTCCTTTTCCATTTATGTATTCAATTGAATTGTTTTCGCAATAATTTTTATTAGTTACGTACCAATCATACGTTAATACCTCTTTAAAAAATCCATAAATTCTGGTTTTACTGAGTAGATAATAGCCTTTGTCATAAATCCGGATATGATTTTTTTCAGGATATTTTAATAATTCAGGGTTTTTGATCAATTTACAACGATTGGTTGTTGTTACATTATAGTTTTGAATTAACTCTTTAAGTTGATTTTGAATATTTTCATTTGAATCAATTTCTTCAGTTAAATATTTAATATAATCAAATTTGCTATCAATGAACCTTCTCCAATTTTCATTTCTATTCCTTAAAGTTCCTCTTACATTTGATGGGTAAGTCAAAGTATTGCCACTTTTGAAAAAACAATCACCAAAAGTTAGAAAACTCCTAAACAATAGATAATTCGAATTTCTCATTACTTCGTCTGAAAAAATTTGCGACGCTTTCAAGGAATTTTCCCTAAAAGTTACAAACTCTTCAGATTCGTCTAATTTAAAAATAAAACCAATTTGACCGTAGAAATATGTATGATTTTCTAAACCAATAAATAGCTCTTCCCAATCATGAATAGGCTCGTTGATAATCTTTTGAGCTTTCAGTATTTCCTCCTCTTTCTGTTTCTCATTAAAAAAGTTGATGTCTGTGATGTTCAACTTTGCTATTACTTCATATACATTGGAATCACCAACCTTTTCTAACAATTGTAAAATACTATCTGCAGCTTCATTAAATAATTTGGGTGATTCAATTGGGGTATTATAAATAAGATTCGAGATTACTCTTACCCATTGATTGAGGTAGGAAAGATTGTACTTATTTTTTATGATATATCTTGTTATTGCAAAATATAAAGTAGTATGCCACCAAGTTAAACCTAAATTTTTGGAAAATAGAAATTTATTTACATCTTCTATTTCATTGTAAAGCACATTGATTTTAGTGTTTAAATTTGCCTGGCTAACAGACTCTAATACTTCTAAATAATTTGAAATATTCTCTTTGAAATTTTTATTTCTTTCAAATAAAGAAACCGGATTGAAATCGGCATTGAGTCTTAGCAAATCAATGTTCTCATCTTTTTCAGAAATGTCTTCATTCAACAAATAATCGCCCAAAAACATATTTTTAAAAAACTGCAGATAAGCTGTGTCAATTTTTGAATCGTCTTTAGATTTTTGGTTCCAAAACAAATCGTTCCATTCTAAATCCAGTTTTTTCTTCCATTCTGAAATTTCGATTTGATCTGTAAAACTTTTTTGTAACCAAGCTTTGTAATTTTCAAAATGCGTAAGTTTTTTTCCTCTTGCATTCATTTTTAAGTACAGCTCGTCGGTTAATTCAAAATCGTCTAAATCAAAAAAATCAAATGTGATAATTTCTTCCTTGGTAAGCTTTTTCCACACTTTTGCTGCATCTAGATTTTTTTCTTCAAATTGTTTCTGAATCTCATTTAGAACATATAGCATACTGAGAACAGTAGGATCTTTTTTCCATTTTGTGAAAAAATCTTCGTGATTTTGAATGTTATTTGTTAGCGTTTCTTCTTTGTATTCAAAATAATTCTCTTGATGCGTTAGAAACTGTAAAAATTCTCTAGAACTTGTTCTGGTAGCATATTTAAATCTCTGGAGTATTTTGTTTACATCTTTATTCTTTAATTCATTTGCTACAAACCAATAAATCAAGAAAAGCGTGGTTAAACGCTGTTGACCGTCTAAAGGAATAAAAGTAATTACTTCGGCTGCTGTACTTTGTTTTTGATGTGTGTTAAAATTAACAGCTATGTTTAGGTTTTCTGCGTAATTCTGTAGTGAAAGCAACAAGGTGTCGATACTACTTTTATTTCTTTCAAGGGCTGTGAAATTCTCAATGCCCATTTTTTTTCCATATACAAAATCAAGATGCAAGGTTGCATCATCTTCTTGCAGCGAAGTTAAAATTGAGTGAATTAACTTTGTGCTAATTTCTTGAGCTCCTTCTCTTCCGTAGGTATAATCTCTTTGAATGGTAGGAATCTCAATCGTGCATTCATTTATTAATTCCCAAAAAGTGTATAGTGTCTTTTTCATACATTTACTGATAATAAAAATCCAACTGTTTCTTTAAATGCTCCTTGTAATCAATCATATCTCTTGGCACAAAAAATTCATCAGAAATATTTTCGTTTTCTTTTGAAAAGTTTTTAGTAAAAACATCTTTGGTACATTCGGGTATAAAAACGTCTTTGGCTTTGGCTGCATAATACAAATCCAGAATTATTTTTCTTTTATCAATAAATACGTTATTTCCTAACTTGCTATTTGTACTTCTGTCTAATAAAGCGAGATTTGTAATATTGTGTAACTCTAAATCGTTGGTGATTTTTTCTGTAACGCTTTGTAATTTTTCACTATTCTCTTTTGATAACCTTAATTCGGAAAGCTTGCGATTCTTGTTTTCCGAATGATTTAACAAATTAAACAAATCTGTGATTTCATCTACAATAGTCTTGTCTTCGTGGTAGTATTTGGTATAATAATTCTTATATGAATCCAACCATTTTACAACCTGACCCACCGATTTAAAATCTTTGGGATTTTGAGGATTAATGTGCTCCACACTCCAATATTCACTTTTATATAAATCGAAAGGAAATTTATTATGGCTTGAATTATTGAGGAAATACTGTACATTCAGCAACAATAAAAGATTTTGACATTCTACTCTGTCATCTTCATAATTTATGGTATCCACATCATAAATTTGCTGCTGCTTGTCGTCTTCTATTTTTTTTGTTCTTTTTAACTCGTCTTTAATTACAGCAATTAATTCATTCTTAAAATCAATTTTACTTTTTCCTTTGCTTATTTTAATGATTTCTGAAAGCTTTTTTAGCCGAGTAACAATGATATATCCCACATAATGGTATAGTTGCTTATCTCTATACCATTCATTTAGCTTATTAAATGTTTGTTTGATACTTTCCCACTTCAGCGAATTTTCTTCCAAAAATTCTTTTTCGTAATAACGATATGACTGCATACCATCCCAATCTTTTTTAGGAGATATTTTATTGGTAATATCAATAATCAAGTCAATTCGTGTATCTAGGTTTTTGTAATAATCGTGGTCGCAGATAAAATACCAAAAATCTGTTTCGTGCAATTGATTTTCGATATCATCCCATTCTGTTGCCAATTCTGCCGTTTTTAGAGAAGCAATCTCTTTTGTGTTTCGTTTCTGAACGTCCAAAATAAAAAGAGCCTTTATCAATTCAGAATTGGTCAATGCTATCTTACCTGCATTCAAATTCAAGAACACATCTTCGGCATTTTGGGTTTTGTCGTTGTTTTTTATGTCATACCATATCACATAAACTTGATTCAAAATTTTTGATTTAAAGTCATCTCGAAAATCATCAGATTTGTCACTAAACCATTGGTGTATTTCTTTATAAACCAAATAAAAATGATAAACATCTACATTGTTATAATTAAGATTTGAATCACTAAGTTCTGAAATAAAGGTTTCCCAATCTTCATTTGCCGAGATTGCTATATTCATTTCACTCATTTTCTCCGTTATGAATGATTGAGAGGCTTTTCTGGTAAGGTAATCGATGGAAAAATAATTAGCCTCTCCCAAAAAACACAAGAGTAAATAAATGGTAGTTACGCGTTGTTGCCCATCAATGAGTTCAATTCCGTCCATCTGCTCATCTGTAATCACGGGTTGCAGACAATATTTCCCAACTTTATGATAATGAATATCATTCAATAAAGCCAAAATCTGTTCACTTTCCCATTTGTAACCACGTTGATAATCTTTAACCACAAAATGTTTGCTTTGTAGCTTAGAGACCGGGATAAACGCTATGCTATTTTTTTCTGTCATTGAATTACTTTTTCAATTTCTCTCTAATAATTTTCTCGTCCTCTTCACGATTTCGTAACAAACGTTTCCCTTTCGTATGACCAAATTCCGAATAATCAAACTCAATTAATTCAAATCCATTTTTAGGGATTTCCGTCCTGCGCAATTCATCATATTTCTTTCTCTGCTCGCCTCTGCTTATTCCGGAATTAGTAATTCTTTTATCAAAAAATGCCACTTCTTCTGTATGTTGCTTTTCCCGATATTCGATTACTAATTCCAACGCTGGATAATAAATATCAACCGGTAGCTTTGTTCCCGAATCGCCTCTCAAAAAATCAAATCGATATTGGCGTAGACCTTTCAAAGCCAGAACTTCATCGCAAATATCTAAGACATAAGCTTCATCGCTCGTAGCTCTATTTTTTACCAAAGGTTTATTTAGCGGTTTAGCTTTATTTTGCAAAGTTTTGTTCACTGCTTTTGGTTGTTCTTGGGTTCCATTTAATCTCCCGAAAAACCAATTCGTGTTTTTTGCTTTTCTTTCAGCAATAAGGTTAGGTAATAGATGTAGCTCGTTTCGCTCATCCAATTGTCGTAAAACTTTCCTGATCGGCAAACCGTTTTTCTCATCCTTAGAAAAGATCCTTGACTTAATGAAGTAGGGCATTAAATCTTTCGCAGGAATAATGGATACTGATGGATTATTGTAAAAATAATCTTCCACCACTTTTTGAATTGCTTTTAACTTTTCCATCATTACGTCAATTAATTTTCACCTTACCCGTTACCACATTATCTATCAGCACCGTTTTATACTCCTTCAGCTTTTCTATTTCCTGCTCTTTTAGCGTGATGGCTTTGGCGATTTTTTCATTTTTTGAGTTATATTCCAAAAGAATTTCTTCTTGTTCTTTTACAGGTGGTACAACAACGCTTAACGTCGAATATTTATCAGCTCCAATATTTTCAATGGTTGCTTTATTGAAAATTGCAGATTTCCAATTATCAAATAAATTTGAATTGGTGTATAGATACAAGTAGTCACTAAGTATAATTTCTTCATTCGCTTCTGCTTTAATCAAATATCCAGCAAAAGAGTAATGCTTTTCGAAAGACATTGAAGTCTTAAATTGATAACTTTTCCCCACAGTAGCTCCACTTCTTGCAAAAAGAATATCGCCATCTTTCAATAAATAATCTTTTCCCTGTTGCCAAGTCAATGATAACTTTTTCTCCTCCGATAATTTTCCATCAAATCCAAAATCAGTAATTCTAATATATCTTGGCAAATCTAAATCATATTCAACTCCTGATTCATTTGCTCCATATTTTAATTTTGAACTCAAGCAATACTTCAACTTCCTCACCTCCCAACGCTCCGGTATTTCCCCAATCCAATCCACACCGCTGGGTTTTAGTTTTTCGGCTGGTGTTTTTGACCATTCACCATTCACCATTGACCATTTCCCCGTTACGGCTTGCTGTATCAGGATTTGTCGGCGTTCTTTAAGCAGTTCTATTTCTTTTTGGCGGATGCCAATGGTCTGGTCTATCTTGGCAGTTTTATCACCAAGAAATTGGGCAATGGCGGTTTGCTCGAAAAGTGGAGGAAATGGAAAAAGGAACCTTCTAAAATCTAAATAACTGATATTTTGTCTCAAGCCTGAACCTAAACCATAAATGATTTTATTATTATCAATACTTCTAAAAAAATAATGAAAAAAGTTAGGATTAGCATTTTCTTTAAATCTCAAATTTAAATATGCACTTGTAATTATTCCCTCGTACTGAGAAATAGAACTTCTAAGACTTACCATATCATTTTGTAAGTCAGTCGGTCGGAAAATTAAATCCCCAACATTCACTAATTGGTATGTTTCAAATGATTCAGGAACCAAGCCAGTAAGTTCATTTTCTGCCTTCACCCTAATTTTGCCATAGCTTAGTGATAAAACAGTATTCCTAACCATTCCTTTGTTCTTCTCTTTATTTTCATAGATAAAACTAAGGCCTGGTAAAACATCCCATCCCTCCGGAATTTCGCCAATCCAATCTACACCGCTGTCTTTATAGGCTTCATATCTTTTCATCTCCTAAAAATTTAATATTTCTGCCAATAATCCATCGCCTTCTTTTTCCAGTGCCAAAATATCTTGGGTTACTTCTTCCAAAGAACGTAAAGGAGCAGGCTTGTAAAAATATTTATTAAAGCTCAGCTCATAGCCAATCTTTACGCTGTCCAGTGCCATCCAGCTTTCTTCGGCATACGGTTTTACTTCACGCAAATAGTATTCCTGTATATTGTCTTTCAACGGAATGCTTTCGCTGTCGCGCAAATCGCTTTCGGTGTCGTAAATGATATATTCGCCTTTCTTATCAGTAGGATAATAACCATAATACGGCAAATCTTTTTCGGTACAGCCCAAAAAAGCCAATAAATCCTCTAGCTTTTGTCCGCTGAGTTTTTCTGTTTTCTTGATGACTTTTTCGGCTGTTTCATCATACCAGCTTACGGCATCGAGGATTTGTTTCTTTTCAGAAGCAGACAGTTTGGTTTTATCTTGTTTCAGCACTTCATCTACTTTTGCAGTGAAACTATTGAAGTTGGTAAACTCGTCTCTTCCCAACACTTCCATCAGTCGCACCGCAGTCTGGTACAGTTCTTCCTGCTTCTGCCAGGTTTCTTTTTTCAGAAAAGCAGTCAGTTGTTTGGCGTTGATGTTCAGTTCGTGTTTGTCGATATAGTCATCAATGGCTTTTTTGTGGGTTTCCAATCCGCTGAACACTTCCATTGCGTACGTTTCAAAAAGGTATTGCGAAAACTCAGGTTGTGCTTTGTCCCATTTCAGCACCTCAATTTTTTCTTTAGTAAACTGGGCTTTCAGTCGCTTCGGTCTTTCGATATTAATTTTATAATATCCAAAATCGCTGTTGTCAAATACTTTGCTTGCCAATTTTTGCTCATCCGTTTTTTCCAGCTCGGTTAATTCCAGATAGCAGTTTACAATTTCAGTGATATGCGTTTTGCTGAGCTCGCAGTTTTTATTCCCGAGATTCTTGCGCAGTTTTTGATACATTTCGCTGGCATCAATCAGCTGAACTTTTCCTTTGCGTTGCGCAGGTTTATTGTTGGTTAAAATCCAGATATAGGTGGTAATTCCTGTATTGTAAAAAATATTGTTCGGCAACTGGATGATTACATCCAGCAAATCGTTTTCAATAATATAGCGTCTGATATTGCTCTCGCCACCGCCGGCATCACCTGTAAACAAGCTCGAACCGTTGTGTACCGAGGCAATACGGCTTCCGATTTTGTTTTTATCGGTCAGGGCTTTCATTTTGTCCACCATTTCCATCAGGAAAAGCAACTGTCCGTCACTCGAACGCGGTACCGCATCCACATCTTCTTCTTCGCCCCAATAGTTTTTCAGTTTAAGTTTAAAACGGTTGTCAATCACATCTTTTCCGTCTTTGATGTATTTCTGCTCACTTGCCCAGCTTTTTCCGTAGGGCGGATTAGAAAGCATAAAGTCGAACTTCGTTCCAGCAAATTCATCAGTAGAAAGTGTAGAACCTACTTTGATGTGTTCCGGGTCTTTACCCTTAATCATCATATCCGATTTACAGATGGCATAGGTTTCATCATTCACTTCCTTCCCAAACATATACACAGAAGTATTGGTCGCTTTGATTTCTCCCTCTGGGTCGGTAATGAAATTTTCAGACTCGGTCAACATTCCACCCGTTCCGCAGGCAGGATCATAAATCGTAATCACCGACGGAATTTGATTTTTAATCGGCTCAAAAACCATATGCGTCATCAGGTCAATCACTTCTCTCGGTGTGTAGTGTTCTCCCGCTTCCTCATTATTCTCCTCATTGAATTTACGGATCAGTTCTTCAAAGACATAACCCATTCCCAGATTTGTCAATGCAGGCAGTTTTCTACCGCCCGAATCCAGCTTTTCAAAAGGTGTTAAATTAATATCAGGAGACGTAAATTTCTCCAGCACATCCAACAAAACATCTTTGTTTGCCATATGCTTAATCTGTGCACGAAGATTAAATTTACTGATGATTTCCTGCACATTGGCACTAAAACCATTCAGGTAATCTTCAAAATTTCCCAATAAAATTTGTTGACTATTGGTCGCATTCCCGTGAAGGCTCTGCAAAGTCCATTCGCTGGTGTTATAGAAAACGTAGCCTGAAGCAGCTGTCATTCCCTTATCATCCCATTCGGTAAACTTCATTGTATTTTTCTGAAAATCTACTTCTTCTAAAACCCTTTCTTTAGTAGGTTCAAGCAAAGCGTCCAATCTTCGCAAAACAACCATTGGCAGGATAACATCTCTATATTTCCCTCTTACGTAAACGTCTCTAAGACAGTCATCGGCGATGCTCCAGATAAAGGAGACTAATTTATTGTGTACAGCGTGATTCATTGTTAATTATAAGAATTGTAAATATAAGACATGGGTATGATAGAAAAAAGCCGGCGTTGAAACTATTTGAAATAACTCTTAACATGTTTCTTCTTGATATTGCGTAGCTGTAGTTGCCAGTTCGATCTTCATTTGTGCAATGAGGCCAACGATGACCCCGTCCAGATCTATATAGATTCGTTTTTTAGTGTTCATAAGTGTGTGTTTTATTACCAATGCCCAGTGGTGCATTTGATGTAAATATACTAAATGTTAAAAAACAAAGGAAAAAAAAGTAAATGAAATTGTGATGAGGAAAGGCACATTTTTGGGGAATTTATTTTTAGATTGACGGGTGCGGGATGCCATTTACCACGGATGCTCAGATTATAAATTGATTTGTTGTGCGCCCCCTTGTCAAGCAAGGGGTGAAAGCTCTGTTGTGTTGAATTAGTTTTGCTCCCCACATACCCTGTTGCATGTATTTTCGAATTTTGGACTTCGTACTCGGGTCTTTAACTGCTTATCTGTTTAATTGTTTAACTGTTGGGTTGAGGGATTATATTGCAACTGGTAAATTTCTCTATAATATTGGTTATAAAGGGAAATGGTTATATGAGAGAAAAAGCTATGGCAGTTTAATGTTTAGACTATTTCAGCGACCGAAACTATGTAACAGTAATGGAATTGACAAACTATAACTTGATCTGTTTAATTTATTTAGTAATTTTAAACAAAAAATTTTATTTATGAAATTAACTTTTACCTTACTAGCGTTATTAATGTTAAGTTACTGCTACGCACAAGATAAGAACTGTTCTTACTTTAGGACAGGTACATTTTCTTATGCAGATAAAGAGATGCCTTATCGTATTGTAAGGGATGAAGGAATACAAGTTGAAACTAATACAGATACCGGCGATGAACTACATACATCGGTTGAATGGAAATCGGACTGTGAATATATTCTTACCTACATTAAAATCAAGTATCCAAAGAGGGATATGAATTACTTATTAGGTACAAAAATATTTGTAAAAATTCTTGAAACAAACGGAAACCGTATGAAGATACATGTTAAGAGTAATGTTTTAGATAATGAATATGAATTTATAAAGGTAGATAATACTTTTACTGAAATAAATTAAGGATAAGACAACAATCATTAATCTAAACAGTGTTTACTAAAACATTTATTTTATGAAACAAATCATAATAATTTTACTTCTATTTATATACAATTTGTGCAGTGCACAAACTATCTTTAAAAACGAACGGTTGGGGTTTTCTATAGATCAGCCAAAAAAATGGATTATTGCTGAGGAAGGTGAAACCGTTCAAAATCTGAAAGACCACATTAAGCTTGACAAAGCAACTTTAAAAAAGCTTATTGATACCCATAAAGGTACCTACCAGGTGGTAACCTTTTTTAAATACCCCATTAACAGCAGGCATGGTGTAATACCTACCATTAAGATTGTATTGAAAAATAACGGTACAGCGTCTTTTGAGGATTTTAAGAAAAGTATTGAAAGAAGTTTTTCGGGTATGAAGGATATTTTTCCTGACTTTAAGTTCATAGAACAACCAACCGTTAAATATATAGACGGCAAGCAGTGTGTTTTTGCAATGTGCGATTACACATTAACTGCCCATAACGGACAAGAAAAGGTTAAAATTATGGTATATGCCGTACCTGTAAATGATTCTTTTTATCAGATTACCTTTATGGATTCAGAAAAAGAAGATAACAGCAAGCTTTTTGAAAAGATTGTTGAGTCGATTGAGATTGAGGAATAAAATGTTTCTTTTGATTGGTTGTAATAGGAAGATCTGGCTTTGAGATCTCCATTTTTAGTAAATTGATATATTTCGATTTCTTTGTACTTTTACGCCCAGGCTTTATTTTCCAGCTTGAAAGTCGTGCACCTTTTAGGTTTCATGCCCGAAAAGTACCAAAAGCACTTTTATTGCGGCGATCTTTTAATTGGTCGAATTGAACTTTTGAACCTACCAGATCGAAACGGAGCTTTGCCCCCCGATCAGTTTGCGCTTCATGCAGTGATTAGACACTCGCTTAAAAGTTCATGCCGCTGTTGATTCGTGTGGATTGATTATTATGTTTTTTTGATTTTAAGTAGGGAATAATGAGAATTCGGGAAAATGAATAATTGGCAGGAACAATCAAATTTTTTCTGCTTTTTAAAATTATATTGTATTTTTAGCATAAAACATTTTTATGAAAATACTGGCAGCCTTTTTACTTACTGTTCTAATTTCTTTTTACTCTAAAGCACAGGGATTTCCTGTAACGTACAGTAATATTTCTGTATCTATACCCGGAGTACCGGGCGCCTGGATTAAAAACAACGATAATTTTTACTGCTATTTTGAAACCGACAACGGCAGTATGAGTACAGCTGCAACAAACCATTTCTATATTTTAGATACTGAAGGAACTATTTTGAAAAAAGTAGAACTCCCAGAAGAACTTCACACGCGATATTATGATCTGTACTTAAAAAATGACACCCTTTTTACCACAGATTACTATGAACAGCATACCTTTTACTTGGACGAGAGAGAAGCAGTATGGAAAGCAACAGACAAAAACCCGCATATTTACTATCAGGATGAACTGTATACAGTATATTCTATGGATTTTGGCGAATGGGGTGCCGTTACATGGTTTGAAGATCTACAGACAGGTAAACAATATGAAGTAAATGCAAAGACTCCGGTAGTAAACAGATTTGAAAATGCTTACTACCTGACAAGCGACGAAGAGATACTAAAGATTGCAGATCCGAAAAAACTTGAAGAAAGTACTGACCCCTATAATTATGAAAAATATACCGCTGAACAAAAGCATTTCAGGGAAGGGAGTTTTTTGTTTAAGGGCGTACAGCGAGTAAAATCGTTCGGAACGAGTATAATATACGAACCTACACCAAAGACATCTTTTATACTGAGCGACCAGCTTTACTTTTTATTTGAAGAGCAGAACAAGACAGGAATTTACGGTTTGGAAAATGGCAAAATTAATCTGATTTCAACTCTACATCCCAATATGCATCTTTACAGAAGGCACTATGACACGCGTAACCCCATTTGGGACAAAAACCAGCAAAGCATACAGTTTGTAACCGAACAACCCAATGTTTACGGAATTATTGCTGTGGACGGTAAAAAAATGGAAGTGACCTACTTTACGAATACATTTGCAGAGCCGGTTACAACCGAAGAAGAAATGACGGTGTGGTTTGAAGATACTTTTGACAAGTATCATTCAGACTTTTCATCATTATTAATTGACCATGCAGATGCGGTAGAGAAAAAGGAACATGCGACCGACCTTACCCAGCGGCATAAAATTACACACTACCTTTTAGACGGAAAAGATTTGGAAACACCAAGAATTTATCGAAAATACGAAGGGGATGATCTGCAATTAGTGACTAATTACTATTATTGGAAACAAGGCGGCAGAGTAGAGCTTGTAAAGTTTGAATGGAACAGTCACAATAATCAGTTTAAATCGTTTATTGAAATGGAAGAGTATGAAGCAAAAAATCCGAGAATAAAACAGTATAAAGAAAAATTTGAGCGACTTGCCGGCTTTCTGAAACAGAAACTTGGAACTCCGCACAAGGTTTTGGTAGAAAGCGATGAAAGTGAAATGGAATGGCAGGACGGAAACGTTACTACTGCATTAAGGTATACCGCATACGCCGTAGAGATTACAATTTACCGAAACTAAACACGCTATTTACCACATGAAACGAACCATTTTATTTATCTGCTCTGCCAACAAGCAACGATCTAAAACGGCTGAAGATTATTTTAGCAGTAAATATGCTGATTTAGAATTCATGTCGGCAGGTACGAATAATAAAATTTGTGAACAGGAAGGTACAAACCCGATAACCTCAGTTATATTGGAACAGGCAGATTTAATTTTTGTGATGGAAAACAGTCATAAAAAGGAAATTAAAAATTTTATTAACGGTAGATTTAAAAAAGAAATCATTGTTTTAGATATCAAGGATATTTACAAATACTATCAACAGGAACTGATTGAACTTTTAGAAAAAAAAAATAATTCCTTATTTAAAGGATTGATTTAAGAATCAAAGTGCTACTCAGTACTTAAGAGCATACAACGAGCAGTTCCACAAACGGATTAAGATTGTTAGGTGAATAATTTAAATGCTTAAAATTTTAATCTGTGAGAAAAAATGATCCCGTTATATTATTTAGCAATGATAAAAGCTTAGTATTTTAATTTATATGACCATTTAATAATCAGCAAAATTTATGCGATCTATAAAAAATATAATTTATTTACCAATTGTACTGCTACTATTAAACTGTTCGCTGCAAAGAAACCTTATGGTACCTGCCAAATATAACGGAAAATACGGTACGATAAATACAAGAGCTAAATGGCTAATTAAACCAACATTTGACTCTTTAGACACCTTCTACAACGGATATGCCGATATTTATAAAAATGGTAAAGAAGGACTTATAAATACCGAGGGAAAAGTTATACTTGACTGCGAATATGATTTTATAGGTGTTGTTGAGGGTAACAGAGTATTGGTGAAGAAAGACCATAAGTATAATTACTCTGATTTAATGGGAAATTTTATTTTAAAGTTTTCAGGAAAAAGCTGTATCGATTGAATACCAGGCTTTTATAAAGATTATCAAAAAAGTCAGATAACGGTGCTTTTCAATGTGTTTCCGTTAGCTTATACCAAATATATG
>Ga0079224_100003665_pt1 | contig 19494 bp, 18 predicted proteins | sample Stecom2015_FD_80414 | JGI IMG/M metagenome (GOLD analysis project Ga0079224, IMG submission 80414) | Agricultural soil microbial communities from Utah to study Nitrogen management - Steer compost 2015 | ecosystem: Environmental > Terrestrial > Soil > Agricultural land | place: USA: Utah... | reverse complement strand
ATCAGTCGCTGCACACGACGCTGTTCGGCCCGAACGGCATGCCGATCGAGGTGCAGATCCGCACCGAGGAGATGCACCGGGTCGCCGAGGCCGGCATCGCCGCGCATTGGCAGTACAAGAGCGGCGAGGACGTCGGCAAGGCGTATCGCGACCGCGCCAGCGAGTGGCTGCAGCAGCTGATGGAGATGCCGCACAGCGGCAACTCCGAAGAATTCATGGAGAGCGTCAAGGTCGACCTGTTCCCCGACAAGGTGTACGTGTTTACGCCTCGGGGCGAGATCCGTCGCCTGCCGCGCAATGCAACGGCCGTCGACTTCGCGTACTCGGTGCACACCGACATCGGCAATCACTGTGTAGCCGCCAAGGTCGATCGACGGCTGGCGCCGCTGCGTACGCCGCTGCGCAACGGACAGACCGTGGAAATCATCACCGCCAAGGGGGCCACACCGAATCCCGCGTGGGTCAACTTCGTCGTGACCGCCAAGGCGCGCGCGGCCATTCGCCATTACCTGAAAGGTTTGAAGCACTCGGAAGCCGTGGAGCTCGGCAAGCGCCTGCTCAACCAGGCGCTTGCGGAACTGTCCCTCACGCTCAAGAAGATCCCGGAAGAACGGCTGCGCGCGACCGCCGCGGAGCTCAACCTCAAGACCCCGCAGGAGCTGTACGAAAAGATCGGACTCGGCGAGCGGCTCGCGCCGCTGGTGGCCCGCAAGCTTCTGCCGCCGAATGAGCCTGCGTCCGACCAGTCGAAATCCGACGCCGGACCACTGGCGATCGCCGGGACCGAAGGCATGGTCGTGAGCTATGCACGCTGCTGCTACCCGATTCCGAACGACCCGGTGATGGCGTACCTGTCGAGCGGACGCGGCATGGTGATCCATCGCGAGGCTTGCGGGAATCTGCGCAACTACCGCAAGCAGCCCGACAAGTGGCTGTCGGTCGCCTGGCAGCCGAACGTCGACCGACTCTTCAACGTGGAGATCCGCATCGACGTCGCCAATCGCATGGGCGTGCTCGCGGCGATCGCCTCGAACATCGCCTCCACCGAGACGAATATCGAGCATGTCTCGATCGACGAGCGCTCCGGCGACGCCTCGACGTTGGTGCTCGACGTGCAGGTGCGCAACCGCAAACACCTGGCGCATGTCATCAAGAACCTGCGCAAGATGCCTGAGGTGCTGCGCGTGACAAGGATGCTGGCGTAAGAGAAGTGGTTAGCGGTCGACGGTTGGCGGTTGGTAAGATCGCACACGCCGCAACCGTTGCGGCATCCTAACCAACCGCTTCCCATGTCACGCACCGTCATCAACACCCCCAACGCTCCGAAAGCCATCGGCGCCTATTCGCAAGCCGTCAAGTGCGGCAAGACTGTGTACGTGTCCGGTCAGATTCCGCTCGACCCGAGCACGATGGAAATGGTGCAGGGCCCGATGGACGCGCAAATCCGCCGCGTGTTCGACAACCTCAAGGCGGTCGTAGAAGCCGCCGGCGGCAGCTTTGCGCAAGTGGCCAAGGTCAACGTATTCCTCACCGACCTCAGCCACTTCGCGCTGCTCAACCAGATCATGGCCGAGTACTTCACCGAGCCCTATCCGGCGCGCGCGGCCATCCAGGCGGCGGCGCTGCCGAAAGGCGCGCAAGTGGAAATGGAGTGCGTGCTCGAGCTGGAGTGATCGCACCGGGGCCGGCGCCCGAGCTGCGGCCGGTCACGGGATTGCGCGGCGTCGGCGAGGCGCTCGCGAGCCGACTGGCGAAGCTCGGCGTAAGCACGGTGCAGGATCTGCTGTTCCTGCTGCCGTTGCGCTATGAGGATCGCACGCGCGTCACGCCTATTGGATCCGTGCGCCTCGGCGAGCGCGCAGTCGTCGAGGGAGAAGTGCTGCTCTGCGAGGCGGTCTTCCGCGGGCGGCGGCAGCTCCTTTGCCGCATCGCCGACGGTTCGGGCTCGATCACGCTGCGCTTCTTCCATTTCTCCGCGAGCCAGCAGCAAACCCTGACGCGCGGCGTGCGGCTGCGGTGTTTCGGCGAAGTGCGCCGCGGGCCGTCGGGCCCGGAAATCGTGCATCCCGAGTACCGACGCATCAGCGGCGATTCGCCGATGACGGCCGCCGAGGCGCTCACGCCGATTTATCCGCTCACGGAAGGGGTGCAGCAGGGGCGTCTGCGCCAACTTACGGCCGCGGCGCTGCAGGAAACCAAGGGACGCTCCGTGCGTGAGCTGCTGCCGCGCGAGGTTCTCGAAGAAGCGGGCTGGCCGACGCTGCGTGAGGCGCTCGAATACATCCATCGCCCGCCGCCGAACGCCAACCTCGAGTTGCTGGCGAACGGCCGTCATCCCGCACAGCGTCGGCTGGCGTTCGAGGAGCTTCTCGCTCATCAACTGAGCCTGCGCCTGCTCAGGCGGGAGATCCAGCGCGATCCGGGCTGGAGCCTCGCTCACGCAGAAGCGCCGCTCGTCAGGCGTTTGTTGCAGACGCTGCCCTTCACGCCCACCCGCGCACAGTCGCGCGTATGGCGCGAGATCGAACAGGATCTCGCCCGTCCCAACCCGATGCTGCGATTGGTGCAAGGCGACGTCGGTTCCGGCAAGACGCTGGTTGCAGCGATGGCGGCGCTGCGCGCCGTGGAATGCGGCTTCCAGGCCGCCGTCATGGCGCCGACCGAGCTGCTGGCCGAACAACATGCGCGCAACTTCAGCTCGTGGCTCGCGCCGCTCGGCGTGAACATCGTGCTGATCACGGGGCGTCGCAGCGCAGCGGCGCGCACGCAGGCGCAGGCCGACCTGGCGAACGGCGCGGCGCGCATTGCGATCGGCACACACGCACTGTTCCAGGAAGGAGTGCAGTTCCACCGCCTCGGACTGGTCATCGTCGACGAACAGCATCGATTCGGCGTGCATCAGCGACTGTTGCTGCGAGAAAAAGGCGCCGGCGCGGGGCGCTACCCGCATCAACTGATCATGACCGCGACGCCGATTCCCCGCACGCTGGCCATGACCGCCTATGCGGATCTGGACGTATCGATCATCGACGAGCTGCCGCCGGGCCGCACACCGGTCACGACCGTCGCGTTGCCGGAAAATCGCCGCGCCGAAGTCGTGCTGCGCATCCGCGATGCCTGCCGCAACAAGCGTCAGGCCTACTGGGTGTGCCCGCTCGTCGAGGAATCGGATCAACTCAACGCACAGGCGGCCGAGGAAACCGCCGCGGCGCTCGTCGCGGCATTGCCGGAGCTGACGATCGGCCTGGTGCACGGCCGCATGCCGGGGCGCGAGAAGGACGCAGTGATGACTCGCTTCAAGGAAGGAGCGATCGACCTGCTCGTCGCAACCACCGTGATCGAAGTGGGCGTGGACGTGCCGAACGCCAGCCTCATGGTCATCGAGAACGCCGAGCGCATGGGTCTTGCGCAACTGCATCAGCTGCGCGGGCGAGTAGGCCGCGGCGAGGCGCACAGCACGTGCGTGCTGCTGTATCGTGCGCCGCTCGCGCAGATCGCGCGCGAGCGCTTGGCGGTGATGCGCGCGACCAACGACGGCTTCGAGATATCGCGCCGCGACCTGGAGCTGCGCGGCCCGGGCGAGCTGCTGGGCACGCGCCAGACGGGACTGATGCAGATGCGCGTCGCCGATCTGGTGCGCGACGCCGATCTGCTGCCGCAGGTGCAGAAGGCCGCCGAATTGATGCTGTCCGAGGACCAAGCGACCATAGCGGCGTTGCTGCGGCGCTGGGTTGGCCAGGGCGAGCGTTTCGGCAAGGTATGAGGGGGAGGACGAAAGGGCGAAAGATGCGGATGCACAGCAGGCGACATGCGGAAAGCAGCGCTTCCCGTCTCATGAACTCCCATCCCTTGCTCGCACTGCGCGATCGGCTGCGCTGGTGTGGGCATCGCTTCACCGCCAGTTCGTTCGCGACCGAGTTCCTGCCGGCGGCGGCCGCCAAGGCGCGCAACTACGTCGCGCTCACCCGTCTCGACCGGCCGATCGGCGTGTGGCTGCTGTTGTGGCCGGTGCTGTGGGCGCTGTGGCTGTCCTCGGCGGGCAAGCCCGATCCGCATGTGTTCGTGGTCTTCGTGCTCGGCGTCGTGCTGACCCGCTCGGCGGGCTGCGCCATCAACGACTTCGCCGACCGAAACTTCGACGGCCATGTGCGCCGTACGCGCGAACGCCCGCTGGTCACGGGCAAGGTCGATCCGATCGAAGCCGTCGCGCTGTGCGTCGGGCTCGGCATGATCGCTCTCGGCCTGGCGCTCACGCTCAATCATCTGACCAAGCTGCTGGCGCTGGTCGGCGGCGTGCTCGTGGTTACCTACCCGTTCTTCAAGCGCTTCTTCCCGCTGCCGCAGTTCTATCTGGGCGCTGCGTTCACATGGTCCGTGCCGATGGCGTACGCGGCGCAGACCGGCGCCGTGCCGCGCATAGCGTGGCTGCTGTTTCTCGCCGGGATTCTCTGGACGATGGCTTACGACACGATGTATGCGATGGCCGATCGCGAAGACGATCTCAAGCTGGGCGTGCGCTCGAGCGCAATCCTGTTCGGCGACGCCGACCGCTTCATCATCGGCGTGCTGCAGCTCATGGCGCTGCTCGCGCTGTGGCTCGCAGGACGCGAGCTGCAGCTTGGGGCCTGGTATGGCGCGGGCCTCGTTGCGGCGGCCGCCTTCGCGCTCTACCAGCAATTCCTGATCCGCGAGCGCAAACCCGAGGAATGCGTCCGGGCGTTCCTGAACAACAACTATTTCGGGATGGCGGTGTTCGTGGGGATTGCGTTGGAGTACGTTTTTTCTGGAAGCGGTTAGCGGTTGGTTGGCGGTTAGCGGTTAGTTCAGAGGCGAAGCACTCAATTCGAGAGCGGCTACGCCCTTCTGACTAACCGCTAACCGCTAACCGCTAACCGCCAACCGCCAACCGCTAACCGCTTCTAACAGAACCGCTATCCGCTATCCCCTTCCAACCGTCCTGGCCACCGCCCACACCTCCACCTTCCGCACGCCGGCGCGCAGCAGCACCTTCGTCAACTCGTTCGCGGTGCTTGCGGTGGTGATGACGTCGTCCACGAGGACCACATGCGTTGCGGGCGGCGGCGCCAGCAGCGCGAATGCGCCGCGCAGGTTGCGGCGCCGCTCGGCGCGGCCCAGTCCGGATTGTTCTGCGGTGTGGCGCCGACGCTCAACGAGGTCGGGCCGCAGCGGGACGCCGATCGCTGCGTGGATCGGCAGGGCGATCTCGAACGCCTGATTGAAGCCCCGTTCGCGAAAGCGCCTGGCCGACAACGGCGTGGGAATCAGCAACTGAGGCAGGGTTTCGGACGGACGCCGCCGCAACCGGGCCGCAAGCAGTTCACCCAGTACGCGTCCGCTCGGCGCATCGCGCTGGTACTTCGCCCGCTGAACGAGACGGTCGATCGGGTAAGCGTAACGAAACGGCGCATACGCCGCATGGAAATGCGGTGGACGTCGCAGGCAGGCGCTGCACAAGACGTTCGACGTGTCGGCGTGCGGCAAAGGCAGCGCGCAGCGAGCGCAGGCGGGCTCGTTGAGAATCAAGTCCGCTTCGCAACGCGCGCAAAGATCTACCGCGCGGCGACTGCGCTGGCCGCACAGGATGCAAACGGCCGGCCAGAGCCAATCGAAACGCCGCGGCGGTTCACTCGCGTCAACCTTCTTGTCGAGGCTCGGTTGACACCTGCGCAGCCGCTGCGAATACTGCATGAATTACTCCTGCCCGAGCGCCCCACGACGTCACTTTGCAGTCCGCTTGGCGCGGGCGCCCGCCGATAACCCTGAGGATCCGTCGAGAAATGTCCGCTCACGCCGCTCTCGAGCAACGCCCGCCAATCGCCCGGCTGGGCGAAGTTCGCAACGACTGGACGCTCGAGGAGGTGCGCGAGCTGCTGGCGCTGCCGTTCGCGGATTTGCTCTATCACGCGCAGCGCGTGCACCGGGCGTACTTCGACCCGAACGAAATCCAGGTGAGCACGCTGTTGTCGATCAAGACGGGCGCCTGCCCGGAAGATTGCGCGTATTGCTCGCAGAGCATCCGCTTCGACACGGGCGTCGAGGCCGAGCCGCTGATGAACCTCGAAACGGTGCTCGAGAAAGCGCGCATCGCCAAACGCAACGGCGCGACGCGCTTCTGCATGGGCGCGGCGTACCGCAGCCCCAAACCGAAGCAGCTCGAGCAGATCGCGACGATGGTCAGAGAGGTGCGTGCGCTCGGAATGGAGACCTGCGTGACGCTCGGCATGCTCAGCCGGGAGCAGGCGCAGCAGCTCAAGGACGCCGGGCTCGACTACTACAACCACAATCTGGACACGTCGGCTTCGCACTACGAGAAGGTCATCACCACGCGCACCTACCAGGATCGGCTGGACACGCTCCGCGCGGTGCGCGAGGCGGGGGTCAAAGTGTGCTGCGGCGGAATCTTGGGGCTGGGCGAGACGCAACAGGACCGGGCCGAGCTGCTGCACACGCTGGCGACCCTGCCCGAACATCCGCAGAGCGTGCCCATCAACCAGCTCGTGCAAGTTCCCGGCACGCCGCTGCACGGTGCGCCGCCGACCGATCCGATCGACTTCGTGCGCGTGATCGCGACCGCCCGGCTGCTCATGCCGCGCTCGCATGTGCGGCTGTCGGCCGGCCGTGCGCAGATGAGCGATGAAATGCAGGCGCTGTGCTTCGCAGCCGGCGCCAACTCCATCTTTTACGGCGAGCGGCTGCTGACCACCGAGAACCCGGACGAGGGGCATGATCGACAACTGTTCGAACGGCTGGGCGTAAGGGTGGAAGCGGGCGAGGGATTCAGCGGACGGTAGTCAGAGACGCTGCGGCGCTTTCTACTTTCCTCGTTGCGCCGGAGCGAACGTGGAACCGGCGGGCGCGCTCCAGGCGCATTAGTTTCAGGTACATCGTTTACGCCGAAGGTTGGCCGGCGAACCGGAAGGTTCGCGAGGCTTCGCGACCAGTCGGGCGTCCCGGCGGCAAACATGCTTGCCGGAGCAGGTCGCCCAGCGGGTGGGTACACTCACCCGGCCGCTAAGGAATCTCTGATTTGCTCTGTTTCTGTGATCTCGATCCGCTCGAAACGCCTTGCATTGCGGGCATTTCTTTGGGCTGAGCCGTCAGGGTAGTAGGTTAATCAGAGCTTCCCTAACCGCTAACCGCTTCTCCGCCCATGCCGTCCGCTGAACCAGACGACTATTACCTGGATCCTCGCTCAGTGAGGCGCGCCTTCGACGCTGCGGCGTCGACGTACCAAGCGGCCGACGCGGCGCCCGGCGAAATCCGCTCACGCCTGCTCGAGCGGCTCGATGTCGTGCGGCTCGAACCCAAGGTCGTGCTCGACCTGGGCGCCGGCGACGGAGCGGCGACGCGTGCGCTCAAACAGCGCTACCCGTCCGCAAACGTGATCGCGCTCGACATCTCCGAGCGCATGCTGCGCGCGGCCGCACGGCGCCAGCGGCTGTTCCGCCGCTTCCACCGCGTAGCCGCGGACGCGCAGAGGCTCCCGTTGCGCGACGCCAGCGTCGATCTGGCCTTCAGCAACTTGGCGCTCGAATGGTGTGCAAGCCCTGATGCAGTGTTCAAGGAAGTCCGCAGAACGCTGCGGCCAAACGGCCTGTTCACTTTCACTACGCTCGGGCCCGACACGCTCAAGGAAGTGCGCGAGGCATGGCGCAGCGTCGATTCCGGCGTACACATTCACCGTTTCATCGACATGCACGATCTCGGCGATGCGCTGATCCGCGCCCGTTTCGCCGAACCCGTGATGGACGTGGAACGTTTGACCATCACCTACCCGGATCTGTCCGCGCTGCTGCGGGAGCTGCGCAGCGGCGGCGCCGCCAACCTCGCGCACGGGCGACGGCGCGCTCTGACGGGGGTGCATCGCTGGCGCGCCTTCGAGCGGCATGCCCGGGCGGCGGCGCGCGACGGCGCGCTGCCGGTGAGCGTGGAGGTTGTTTACGGACATGCCTGGGCCGGCGAGGTCCGCGCGCCGCGTGGCCCCGCGGGAGAGTTCAGGGTGCCGGCGGCGGTCCTGAAACGACGCACGAGTTAGTCAAATTTTATGATCTGAGGTAGCGAGGGTCTACTGAAGCCGGTGCGCATCAGCTTTCCTTAACTGTCTATGGACGCCAAGCCTCCTGCTGCGTGTGGACTGGCCGCCGCCCCAGTCGAGCGGCGGCTGGAGCTGGCGGCGCGCTGCTCGCTGACGCCGCGTTCGGCGCTCGTGTTCATGGCGACCATTTCGATCACGACGCTGGCCGTGGCCGCGCCGTTCGCGCGCAGCGGTTTCTGGCCAATCCTCGTCTTTGCGCTGCTCGAGCTGGCGGTGCTCACCTGGGCGCTGCGCGCCTCGATGCGCTCCGGGCGGCGTCGCGAAACGATTACTGTCACTCAGGAAAGCGTCACGATCGCTCATCGGGGCCTGGAAGGGGAAACTCGCGTGGTATTTCCTCGCCACTGGTCGAGGGTTACACTCGATGCGCCAGCCGCGGCGCTGCATCCAAGCCGGCTTCTGATCGAGTCGTACGGCCGCGCCTGCGAGGTGGGCCGGTTTCTCACAGAGGACGAACGCCGCCGTCTCGCGGTTCGTCTCAAGCAACTGGTTGGCGAGGTGAACGAATCACCCGCGCTTTGAGGACTCGCTGCAGCGGGTTGAGGCGCGGCGCTAAAGTGCGGCCCTGGGCTTCGGGGCGGGGGACGATGCGGCGTCCGGCGTGGGGAACGGACCGCGCGTCGTAAGTCGAAAGAACGCGCCCGGGGACCGGGCGGATGAATGCAGCCCTCATACAGCGGGAGCGCTTAGAGGGCGACGGCTGAAGTACTTTGGAGCAAAAGCGCCCATGTCGAAGATTGTGAACCAGGCGCCCGCAGCGATTGCGGCCGCAACGCTGCCCGCAGCCGCGGCGCATGCGGCGTGGGAACTGAACATGCCGGTCGGCGTGACCGAGCTCAGTCGCGAGATTCACGGTCTTCACATGCTGATCTTGTGGGTGTGCGTGCTGATCGCCGTCGCAGTGTTCGGCATGCTGATCTACTCGATCGTCAAATTCCGCCACTCCAAAGGCGCGGTCGCCGCCAACTTCGACCACAGCACCAAAGCAGAGGTCATCTGGACGCTGATCCCGATCGCCATCCTGGTCGGCCTGGCGACGCCGGCCGCCGAGACGCTCATCAAGATCGAGGACACGCGCGACTCGGACCTGACGGTGAAGGTGACCGGTTATCAGTGGAAGTGGCACTACGATTATCTCGATCAGGACGTCAGCTTCTTCTCCACACTCGAGCGACGCAGCGACGCAGCGCGCCAACTCGGCTCCGGCATCGATCCGCGCAGCGTCGAGAACTACCTGCTCGAAGTCGACAACCGCATGGTCGTGCCGGTAGGCGCCAAGGTGCGCGTACTGCTCACGGCCGCCGACGTCATCCACTCCTGGTGGGTGCCCGAATTCGGCATGAAGAAGGACGCGATCCCCGGCTTCATCAACGAACTTTGGTTCCGCGCCGACGAAGTCGGCGTATACCGCGGCCAGTGCGCCGAGCTGTGCGGCCGCGATCACGCATTCATGCCGGTCGTGGTCGAAGTGAAGTCTCAGGCGGAGTATGCCGCGTGGCTCGAAAGCCGTCGTGCGGAAACGCAAACGACCGCCCTGGCCGCCGCCCAGTAGACGTCGCGCACCAGAGTTTCCGGAGTAAGAAGTTCCATGAGCACCGCACATACCTCCGCCGGCCGTCTCGAGGCGCATCACGATTATCACGGCCCGCAGAAGGGCTGGCGCCGCTGGGTCTTCGCGACCAACCATAAAGACATCGGCACGATGTATCTGCTGTTCAGCCTGACGATGTTCTTCGTCGGCGGCGTAATGGCTCTGATCGTCCGCGCCGAGCTGTTCCAGCCCGGGCTGCAGCTCGTCGATCCGATGTTCTTCAACAGCATGACCACGATGCATGCGCTGGTCATGATCTTCGGCGCGGTCATGCCGGCTTTCGTCGGCTTGGCGAACTGGATGCTGCCGCTGCAGGTGGGCGCGCCCGACATGGCGCTGCCGCGCATGAACAACTTCAGCTTCTGGATCCTGCCGTTCGCCTTCACACTGCTGCTGTCGACGCTGTTCGTACCGGGCGGCGGCCCGGCCGGCGGCTGGACCATGTATCCGCCGCTCGTGCTGCAGACCGGCGACGCCTTCCCGATGATGATCTTCGCCATCCATTTGATGGGCGCCTCCTCGATCATGGGGGCGATCAACGTCATCGTGACGATCATGAACATGCGGGCGCCGGGCATGTCGCTGCTCAAGATGCCGCTGTTCACCTGGACATGGCTGATCACGGCGTACCTGCTGATTGCGGTGATGCCGGTGTTGGCCGGCGCCGTGACCATGCTGCTGACCGACCACTTTTTCGGCACCACGTTCTTCGAGGCGGCCGGCGGCGGCGACCCGGTGATGTACCAGCACATCTTCTGGTTCTTCGGCCATCCCGAGGTCTACATCATGATCTTGCCGGCGTTCGGCATCGTCTCGGAGATCATCCCGACGTTCTCGCGCAAGCCGCTGTTCGGTTACGACGCGATGGTGTACGCGACCGCCGCCATCGCCTTCCTGTCCTTCATCGTCTGGGCGCACCACATGTTCACCGTGGGCATGCCGCTCGCCGGACAGATGTTCTTCATGCTCGCGACCATGCTGATCTCGGTGCCGACGGGCGTGAAGGTGTTCAACTGGACCGCCACCATGTTCAAGGGCTCGATCTCCTTCGAACCGCCGATGCTGTTTGCGCTCTCGTTCCTGTTCCTGTTCACGATCGGCGGTTTCTCGGGTCTGATGCTCGCGATCGTGCCGGCGGACTTCCAGTACCACGACACGTACTTCGTGGTCGCGCACTTCCACTACGTGCTGGTGCCGGGCGCAGTGTTCGCCATCATGGCGGCCGTCTACTACTGGTTGCCGAAGTGGACCGGCCACATGTACGACATGAAGCTCGCGAAGTGGCACTTCTGGCTGTCGACGATCTTCGTCAACGTGCTGTTCTTCCCGCAGCACTTCCTGGGACTCGCCGGCATGCCGCGGCGCATCCCGGACTACAACACGCAGTTTGCGGACTGGAACATGGTGTCCTCGATCGGCGCGTTCGGCTTCGGCCTGTCGCAGCTGCTGTTCGCGTACATCGTCTTCCGCACGATCCGCGGCGGCGCCAAAGCGACCGACAAGGTCTGGGACGGCGGCGCGCCGCACGGCCTGGAGTGGACGCTCAGCTCGCCGCCGCCGTATCACAGCTTCGAGACGGCGCCGGAAGTAAAGTGACCGGCAGGTGAAACCACTTTGGCGACTCGGACGACAGCGCACATGAACCTCGACGAGCGCAGGCGAGCGGCGCGGCGCGCCGCCTTCTGGCTGGCGCTGCTCGCGATCGCGTTCTACGTCGGATTCATAGTGATCAGCATCGCGAGGAGCGGTTCATGAGCGCCGCGAACCGCCGGCTGGTTCGCCAGCTCTGGCTGTTCGCCGCCGGCAGCTTCGCCTTCGGTTTTGCGCTCGTGCCGCTCTATGACGTGCTGTGCGACGTGACGGGATACGGCGACCGCAGCCGACTCGTGGAGGCCGCGAACGTCACGGAAGCCGTCGATGAGAACCGCACCGTGACGGTAGAGTTCATCTCCACTGCGCCCACGGTCGGTGCATGGCGGCTGCGCTCCGAGAAAAGCAGCATCGAGGTGCATCCCGGTCGCCTCTATCAAGCCACTTTCGTGGCGAGCAACCTGCGCGAGCAGGCGGTCACGGCGACCGCCGTTCCGAGCGTCGCCCCGCTGCAGGCCACGCAGTATTTCCAGAAGACCGAATGTTTCTGCTTCACCCCCCAGCCGTTTGGCGCACGCGAGACGCGCGAGCTGACGGTGCGCTTCATCGTCGATCCCAGGTTGCCCGCCAACATCGGTCGGCTGACGCTGGGGTACGCGATGTATGACGCGAGAGGGAGCGGTTAGCGGATCAGAGCTTCGCTAACCGCTAACCGCTTGCAAACGTAATTCAGGACATTCCGCTCATGGCTCACGCACAGACCCACCCCGCACCTGCAGACAAGTATTACGTTCCTCACGGCAGCCCTTGGCCGATCGTCGGCTCCGTGGCGCTGTTCCTGTCGGTGGGGGGCGCGGCCATGTGGCTCAACCACGCCTCCGCCGGGCCGTGGGTCCTGACGTTCGGCGTCGCGCTGCTGCTCGTCATGTTCGGCGGCTGGTTCAGCACGGTGATCGGCGAAAGCGAGGGCCAGCTCTACAACGAGGCGGTCGGCCGCTCGTTCCGCATGGGGATGATGTGGTTCATCTTCTCCGAGATCATGTTCTTCGCGGCGTTCTTCGGCGCGTTGTGGTACGCCCGGCAGTACTCCGTGCCATGGCTCGGCGGGGAGGGCGTGAAGCTTCTGACCAAGCTGCTGCGCGGCGATGACTACGAGGCTGTCTGGCCGACCAACGGTCCAGCGGGCGTGGGCGGCGACTTCGAGGTGATTCCGGCGTTCGGCCTGCCGGCGGTCAACACCGCCATCCTGCTGACGTCCGGTGTGACGGTCACTATCGCCCATCACGCACTCAAGACGAATCAGCGTGCGATCCTCAACGTGTTCCTGGGACTGACGTTCCTGCTCGGATTCCTGTTCGTATACCTGCAGGCGCACGAGTACGTCGAGGCCTACCAGCACTACAACCTGAAGCTGTCGACCGGGATCTACGGCTCGACGTTCTTCATGCTCACCGGCTTCCACGGCCTGCACGTGACGATCGGTGCGATCATGCTGACAGTGGTGTGGCTGCGTTGCCTCAAGTGCCACTTCACGCCAACCAGCCACTTCGCTTTCGAGGCCGCGGCCTGGTATTGGCACTTCGTCGACGTGGTGTGGCTGGGGCTGTTCGTGTTCGTGTACTGGCTGTAAAGCGAGCGGTGACTAAGACCGGTCACCTTCCCACTCCGTGCGGCTCGATCAACCCCTGCGACCACGCGATGAACAGGAGAATGAACAGGGCGACCGACAGCGCGATACGCACCGTGAGCGCCCTGACCATCTTGCGTGATTGGCCCTTGTCATTGACCAGGTGAAACAGCCCCGAAGCGAGGCTCGCCACGATGGCGATCAGACAGGCGATGATGAGGACCTTGATCAGGGACATAAAGGGCCGCGAACAGCGGTGAGTTGAGGGTTCTGCAACCGAAGATCCTGCCGCAAGGCGCCCGGGCGGAAGACGGAATCGGCGGGTGTGAGCGGCAGGGCAGTTTATATCTTGAGCCTCGCATCCAGAAATCGCCGCTTCGCCCCCACACTTCTTGGTACGGTCCTGCTGCTTGCGGGTGCGGCGCTGTTCCTGCGGCTTGGACTTTGGCAGCTCGAGCGGGCCGAGGACAAACGAGCGCTGATCGCACAGTTCGAAACCGGCCAGCGCGCCACGAAGACGGTAAGCTTCGAAGCGGCGAATTCATTGCCGCGGTACCAGCGTGTAGTCGCTCACGGGCGCTACGATTCCAGGCGCCAGATCCTGCTCGAGAACATGCCTTCCGAACACGGGCGCCCCGGCTACCGGGTGTTGACGCCGTTCCAGTTGGACAGCGGCGGTTGGCTGCTCGTGGATCGCGGCTGGATCCCCATGGGCGCAACCCGCACGGACATGCCGAACGTCGAGGTGGACGAAACCCCGCGCACGGTGATCGGGGCCCTGGATCGCCTGCCCGAACCCGGCATTCGCCTGGGCGGCGGCCTGCAGGAAGAGTGGGCCGGTTGGCCGCGTGCATTCAGTTTCCCACGAATCGAGCAGGTCGAGAGCGCGCTCGGGTTGGAGTTGCCACGGCGCATCCTGCTGTTGGACGACAGGCAGCCGGATGGCTACGAGCGCGCATGGCGGGCGCCGTTTCGAGTCGGGCCCGGCCGGCATATCTCGTATGCTGTGCAATGGTTCGTCTTCGCGCTGCTGGCGCTGATTCTTTACATCCTGATGAGCTTCAGACCTCGATCTGCATCCCCCGAACCATGAATGGGCCCACGCCCGCGCGCCGTGCGCGCGCACAGCTATGGATCCTGATTGCGGTGTTCTTCGCGCCGCTCCTGATCGCTTTTCTGCTCTATTACGGCGGCGCCGGCTGGCGTCCCGCAGGGCGTACGAACCATGGCGAGCTGATCGAACCAGCGCGTCCACTCCCGGACCTCGAACTCCCGTCGATGAACGGCGAAAGGCTCGCGTTCGATTTCCAGAGCGGCAAATGGTCTCTGGTCTACATCGGCTCGGGCGACTGCGATCAGCGCTGCCGCGAAGCGCTGACTCTTATGCGCCAGACACGGCTCGCGCTGAACGAGAACATGACGCGCGTGCAGCGGGTGTTTCTGGCGACAGGAGAGTGCTGCGATCGCGGCTATCTCGACGACCAGCATCCAGGATTGATCGTCGCGCGGGCTGACTCGCCCGAGGGCGCCTCCCTTGTTGAGAATTTTCCCGGCGCCGCGCATGGCGGATCGGGGAGAATCTACATCGTCGACCCGCTCGGCAACCTGATGATGAGCCATACGCCCGAGGTTCCGCACAAGGGCTTGCTCGAGGACCTGGCGCGATTGCTGAAACTGTCGCACATAGGGTGAACGGTGATTTCGTGGCGACTGCAGCCCGAAGAGACGCCCGGGTGAACGCTGATCAAGTCGGCAGGCTGTCGAGCGTAAGCCGAGAGTTTGCGAAGCCTCGGTTCTCATCGGATAGCATTCGTCCCCAGCGTTCATCCAGTCCGCCTCCCACCAACCGCTAACCACCTACCGCCGCTCATGACCGAATCTTCCTATCTCATGTGGTTCCGACGCTTGGCCACGGTCGCCGCTGCGCTCGCCCTGGTGGTGATCGTGCTCGGCGCCTGGGTGCGCCTCAGCGACGCCGGCCTCGGCTGTCCGGATTGGCCCGGCTGCTACGGCCACCTCACCGTTGATCAGGCCGCCCGCAACGTGGATGCGGTGAACCAGGCGTTCCCTCAGCGGCCCTTCGAGTACCACAAGGCGCTCAAGGAGATGGTGCACCGCTATTTCGCCTCGACGCTGGGCTTCCTGATCCTGATCCTCGCGGGGCTCGCGCTGGCCAATCGCAGCGATCCGCGGCAACCCGTCGCCCTGCCGCTGGCGCTGACGGCGATCGTGATTCTCCAGGGTCTGCTCGGCATGTGGACGGTGACGCTGCTGCTCAAGCCGCTGATCGTCGTACTGCATCTGCTGGGCGGTCTCACGACCTTCGCGTTGCTGTGCTGGCTGGCGATGCGGCCGTCGCGTGCGCCGTCGGCCGGCGGCGAGAATGACCAGCGTCGTCCGCTGGCGAGATGGGCGGCGCTGGGACTGGCGGTGCTGGTCGTGCAGATCGCGCTCGGCGGCTGGACCAGCAGCAACTACGCAGCGCTCGCCTGTCCGGATTTTCCCACCTGCCAGAACGAGTGGTGGCCGCAGATGGACGCAAGCGAGGCCTTCATCCTGTGGCGCGGCTTGGGCATCGATTACGAGGGCGGCGTTCTCGATCATCCGGCGCGCGTGGCGATTCATTTCGCGCATCGGATGGGCGCTCTCGCCGCCGCGCTGATTCTCGGCTGGGCGAGCGTGCTCGCCTGGCGCACCGGCGGCGCCGTGCGCACGGCGGGCGTCTTGCTGGGCGCCGTGCTGATTGCGCAGCTCGTTCTCGGCCCTGTGATGGTGATGCGGGCGCTGCCTCTCTCGCTCGCCACAGCACACAATGCAGTGGCGGCGCTCCTGCTGCTTGCAACCGTGCGGCTGAATTTCGCGGCGCGCCGCGCCCAATGAGCGCAGAGGTTCCCGCTAGAATGACCCAGACCCGACCTGCATCCGATGTGTTGAGCGTGGATAGGTCCTCAGCAACCTGGCGCGACTATTACGAGCTCGGCAAGCCGCGCGTCGTGATGCTCATCATGTTCACGGCGATCGCGGGCATATTCCTGGCCACGCCTGGCTTCCCGCCGGTGTCGGCGCTCGTTTTCGGCACGATCGGCATCGCCCTGGCGTCCTCGTCGGCGGCGGCGGTCAATCACGTGCTCGACCGCCGTTTCGATGTGCAGATGGCGCGCACGCGCAACCGTCCTCTGCCGACGGGCCATCTGAGCGAACGACAGGCGCTGACCTATGCAGTCATGCTGGGCGTCGCATCCATGCTGCTGCTGTGGTTGCTCGTGAATCCGCTCACCGCCGTGCTCACGTTCTTCTCCCTGATCGGCTATGCGGTCGTCTATACGGTGTGGCTGAAGCACGCAACGCCGCAGAACATCGTAATTGGCGGGGCGGCCGGCGCTGCGCCGCCGGTGCTTGGCTGGACAGCCGTCACGGGCGAAGTCGATCCGCACGCGCTGTTGCTGTTCCTGATCATTTTCACCTGGACCCCGCCGCACTTCTGGGCGCTCGCGATCGCGCGCCGCGAGGAATACGCCCAGGCAGGCATCCCGATGCTGCCTGTGGCCTACGGGTCTGATTTCACGCGACTGCATATCCTCCTCTATACGATTCTGCTGGTGATCGTCACCCTGCTGCCTTATCTCACCGGAATGAGCGGGCTGATCTATCTGGCCGCCGCGCTGGTGCTGGGCGGGTTCTTCCTGTACCGCGCGCTCGAACTCAAGATGCGCAGCGACGAACGTCTGCCGATGCGCACGTTCGCGTTCTCGATCACGTACTTGGCGCTGCTGTTCGCGGCGCTGCTGGTCGATCACTACTTCATGTTCAGGCTCGAAGGCAGGATCTGAGCCAAAAGACGAGGAATTCGGGATTGCGGGGCGCGCGCACGCTACGGCGTGATCTTCGGCGGCTGGCTGAGTCATGACGCGACCGCCGGCGCGCTCCTTCGTTCCCTGGCTGCTGCTCGTCGTCTTTGCGCTGATCGTCTACGGCTCGCTCTATCCGTTCAACTTCAAGCCGGCGTCCATCGAAGGCGGCGTGCTGCACGCGCTGACGCGCCTTTCATGGCAACGCGCCGGCCGCGGGGACCGCATCGCGAATGTGCTCCTGTACCTGCCGCTCGGCTTCTGTCTGCTGTTGTGGCTGGCGCGGCGCGTCCCCCGAGGTCAAGCGGTGGCGCTGGCGGTTGCATGCGGAGCGCTGCTGTCGCTCGCCGTCGAAGTGGCCCAGGTGTACATCTCGAGCCGAGTGCCGAGTCTGACCGACCTCGCACTCAACACGACCGGCGCGTTGCTGGGCGCCGCAGGCGGCCTGGTATGGCTCGGCATGAGCGGCCTGATGCACCTGCCCTCGCGCGATGCGCCTTCGCGCGACCCCGGCGCGGCGTTGCTGGTCGGACTGTGGCTGCTGTGGCGCTTTGCTCCGTTCACGCCGCAGATCGATCTCGGCAAGCTGAAGCTGGCGCTGCAACCGCTGGTCGATCCGACTTTCGATGTGACCTCCGTGTTCATCTATCTCACTTGCTGGCTGGTCGTGAACCAGGCGATCGCAGCGCTGGTCAGCCGTCCGCGCCGGCTCGAAGTGTTGCTCATCGTGATAGCAGCGGTGCTGGTCGGCAGACTGCTGGTCGCCAATCAAACCTTCGCGCCCTCCGAGTTGATCGCGCTGCTCGCTCTGTTGCCGCTCGTCGTATTCATGCACCGCATGGCGCCGCAACCGCGTAGAACGGCCCTGGCCGCGACGGTGGTCGCCGTAGTGCTGATCGAAAGTCTTGCGCCGTTCGACTTCACCGCCTCCGCAGCGGCTTTCGACCTTTGGCCCTTCCTGGATGGCTTCCGCGAATCAGGCGCGCCGCAATTCGACTGGCAAGAAGCGCTGGGGCTCCTGTTCCTGTACGCCGCGCTGACCTGGGTGCTGCACGAGTGGGGCGCTTCGATCGATCTCGCAGCCGCCGTGGCGGCGGCGCTGGCGCTGGCGATCGAGGTGTTGCAGGCGTGGCTGCCCCATCGGGACGCTTCGCTCGCCGATCCGCTGCTGGCCGTTGCGATAGTGCTGCTGCTGCGCTGGCTCTACCAGCGTCGCTCGCGGCGCCCGGGCGACGCTATCGCCCCACGCGCGCGCAACCGTTGAATTCCCTGCCGTCGAGCACGGCCCGCGCCGAGTAGGCGAAGTACTCACCGGACATCGGGTCCTGGCAAGCACGCGCATCGATCAGCACTTCCAGCTCATGTGCGCCGTCGCTGGCGCCATAGCGCACGACGCCCTCTACGACCTCGGTATCCGGCGCCCCCAGCACAATCGGAGCGGGCGCCTCCGGCTGCAGCCATTCGATCCCGTCCTCGTTGATCTTCGCGCTCCAGAACGGCTCCACGCCGTGCGCGACGACCACGTAATCGGGAGCGGGCGACGCACAGCCGCGCACCTCATCCTGCAGCCCCGCGTACAGCGCCTGCTCCAACACGAATACGCCGGCGTACCCGCTCGCCTGCGGCGCCTCCGAAGCAGGCAGGAGCTCGCCGTACGCTTCGACATACAGAGCGACCCGTCCGTTGGACCGCTCGCCGCGGAAAGCCTGCTCGAGCGCACCGTCCGACTGATCGATCAGCAGCAGCTCGCTCTGCGAGTCGCACGGCGTGAATGCGCCGCCCTTATCGCTCAACTTGAGGACGCCGCGCTTGATTGCGAGCCCCGAATCCGCAGGCTGCGATACAGCATCGCGCTGCGGTCCCTCGGGCTGCTGCGCAGCCGAGGCCAGCGGCGCCTCCCGAGACGAACACGCCGTGGTCAGCGCGATCAGACAGATCAGGACTCCGAAGGCGATCAAGCCCGAAAGTCGACTGTCCCGAGCCTGAAGCACTCGAGGCCCACAAGACGATCCTGACGGAACATCCGCGCCAGAAATGTCAAGGCTTGGCTGATAGAAGATCAAGCCCTGCGCGTTTCGCATATCGGCCTCCGCCCAGGTTTCATCGGCGGCCCCAAGAATACCTCGACGACCCCCCGCGCTTTCGAAGCTTTACGCTGGCCCACAGACCTCACCGCCGCGCGCATTCTTGGCAGTTTCCCCGGCGCCGCGGCGCGGCCCATGAAGGCTGGAGCCGCCGCGGCGCGCCTTTATCCGGACTATCCGCCATCCGCTATCCGCTATCCGCTTCTTTCTTAATAGAATGCCCGATCTCATGGATATCTCTCCCATCCTGGCGCCGCTCAACGAGGCGCAGCGAGCCGCAGTAACCGCGCCGCTCGGACCCACGCTGGTGCTGGCCGGCGCCGGCAGCGGCAAGACGCGGGTGCTCACGCATCGCGTGGCCTGGCTCGTTCAGGTCGAGCACGCGTCCCCTCACAGCATTCTGGCGGTGACGTTCACCAACAAGGCCGCGGGCGAGATGCGCAGTCGCATCGAGTCGTTGCTCGGCCTACAACGCGCGCCGCTGTGGGTCGGTACCTTCCACGGCATCGCGCATCGCCTGCTCCGCCTGCATTGGCGCGAGGCGAATTTGCCGCAAGCGTTTCAGATCATGGATTCCGAGGATCAGGTGCGCGCTATCCGCAAGCTCCTGAAATCACTCGACCTCGATGAATCGCGTT
>Ga0079224_100003663_pt1 | contig 19496 bp, 16 predicted proteins | sample Stecom2015_FD_80414 | JGI IMG/M metagenome (GOLD analysis project Ga0079224, IMG submission 80414) | Agricultural soil microbial communities from Utah to study Nitrogen management - Steer compost 2015 | ecosystem: Environmental > Terrestrial > Soil > Agricultural land | place: USA: Utah... | reverse complement strand
GTCAGGTTGCCGTCCAGGTCATACCGCCAGGCGTGGTACTTGCAGGTGAACTGCCGACACACCCCGCTGGTCTCCTCGAGCGGCATGTCGTTCCAGACCAGCTTGTTCCCGCGGTGACGGCAGATGTTGTGGAAGGCCTTGATCTCACCGGATCCCGTGCGCACCACGATGATCGAGGTGTTGACGACCTTGATTTCCTTGGTGAAGTAGCTGCCCTTGCGCGGAAGACGTTCCACCCGGCCGACATTCAACCAGGCACGTTTGAAGATCGCGTGCCGTTCCTTCTGGTAGATCTCGGGGTCGGTGCAGTCTCGGTAGGAAACCGGAGCAGTGCCCAGTTCGGGATAGTGTTCGGTCCAACTTCCCTCGGGCGGTTTGGGAAAACGAGCCATTCCTGGATTTCCTGTTCCTGTCTGATCCTGCCCGGTCGTGTCCGGTCCTGCCCGGTCTTGTCAAACCCTCCCGGCGGCGACCGTGCCGGGCACGGTAGGGCCGACGGTATATGCTCGAGGTCGTAATCGCAAGTAGTTGATATTGGTGGTCCGCACCTGGATCATCGAGTATTCGAGGGGGTCGGACCGGTGCATCCCGAGGAGCTGTTCATCGGTGGCGAGTGGGCAACGCCGAGCAGCGCACAGCGCATCGAGGTGATCTCACCGCACACCGAGGAACCCGTCGCCGCGGTGGCGGCCGCCTGCCCCGATGATGTCGACCGGGCGGTCGCCGCGGCGCGGGCGGCGTTCGACACCGGACCGTGGCCGCGGATGGATCCGGCCGAACGCGTCGCGGTGATCCGAGGGCTGGCGGAACGCTACGGCGAGCGGCGATCCGAGCTCGCCGAGCTCATCACCGCGCAGATCGGCGCACCGATCAGCTTCGCCCAGCGCGCCCAGGTCGGGCTGCCGTGGACGATGATGTCGGCCTTCTGCACCCTGGCCGAGAACCATCCGTGGCAGCAGACCCGGGCCGGGATGTACGGGGCCGATGTGCACGTGCGACGGGAGCCGGTGGGGGTGGTGGCGGCGATCGTGCCGTGGAACATGCCGCAGTTCCTGATCGTCACCAAGCTGATTCCGGCGCTGCTCGCCGGGTGCACCGTCGTGCTCAAGCCGGCGCCCGAATCCCCCTTGGACGCACTGCTGCTGGCCGAGCTGATCGCCGATTCCGGCATCCCGTCCGGGGTGGTGAACGTGCTGCCGGGTCCGGCCGGGGTCGGCGAACGGCTGGTACGCCACCCCGGGGTGGACAAGGTGTCGTTCACCGGCTCGACCGCCGCCGGCCGCGCGGTCGCCGCCGCCGCGGCCGCCGGACTCAAACGGGTGAGCCTCGAACTGGGCGGCAAGTCGGCCGCGGTGGTGCTGTCGGATGCCGATCCGGCGGCCGTCGCCACCGCGGTGCGTTCGGCCAGCCTGAGCAACAGCGGACAGATCTGCAATGCCCTCACCCGCATCCTGGTGCCGGCCGGCCGGGCCGCCGAGTTCACCGACGCGCTGGCCGCCGAGATGGAAAGCCTGGTGATCGGCGATCCCACCGACGCGGAGACCCAGATCGGCCCCTTGGTGGCGCGGCGGCAGCAGGAACGGGTTCGCGGCTACATCGAGGCGGGCTGCGCCGAGGGCGCCCGGCTGGTCACCGGCGGCCCCGGACTCCCCGCCGGTGTCGACAGGGGGTGGTACGTGCAGCCCACCCTGTTCGCCGATGCGGACAACTCCATGCGCATCGCGCGCGAGGAGATCTTCGGCCCGGTGCTGACCGTGATCCCCTACCCCGACGAGGATGCGGCCGTGGCGATCGCCAACGACTCCGACTACGGGTTGGCCGGCTCGGTGTTCACCGCCGACACCGAACGCGGGCTGGCGATCGCCGCACGCATCCGCACCGGCACCTTCGGGGTCAACCAGGGCTACACCATGGACCCGTTCGCCCCGTTCGGCGGTGTCAAGGGCAGCGGATACGGCCGCGAGCTCGGACCCGAGGGCATCGACGCCTACACCGACGTCAAGTCGATCTCGGTCGCCCCGGCTTCGACCACCTAGTGTCGATCCGGCGGTCAGCCCAGTTTGATGGCGGAGACGTACATCTCGACGACCGGACGGTCGGCGGGCCCCCGGGCGCGGCCGCTGCCGACGCGCATCCACTTCACCGACGGACAGAACCCGGGCGCCGCGGTGGGTGTCGGCGGAGCGCTGCACCCGGAATGGGACGTCTTCAAGGGCCGCTACCGGGCCGAGTGGTGCCGGGTCATCGATCATCCCCTCACGACGAGCGCGGACAAAACGGACGTCGCCCCATCGCCACCAGGGTGTCGAGCACCATGGCGAAGAACTCCCCCGCGGTGTCGACCGGCTTTGTCACCGCTGTCACGGCAGGCAAGGCGACTCCTCCCTATGAGTTCCTTCGAACATCTGGCCGCGCACCCATACATCCCGGGCGACCACCCACGACTCCCGTCAGCTGTTCGCCTGGGCGGGCGTGTTCGCCACGTTGTCGTGGTACGTCACGCCTAGTTGATCCGTGAGCCCCTGCGGGACCGCGAGCTTCCATCCCCCGACAGCAGCGACCCGCTCCGCCAGACGGGAGTGGGCTGCCTCGATCGCCGCGACGCCGCGCCGCTCCACGGCAGCTGGAAGTCTGCCGTCCTGTACGACGGTGCGCCCGGCCACCAGGACGCGGTCGATGTCGCGAGTGGTGGCCTGGAGCACGATCGAGTCGATGTCGTCGATGACCGGCCGCATGTGCAGCCGGTCATGCCGCAGCAGCAGGAGGTCGGCCGACTTGCCGACATCGATGGAGCCGCATACCGACTCCAGACCGAGAGCACGGGCGCCGGCCAGCGTGGCAGCATGCAGGATCTGGCGGGTGGTGACCGGCAGCGGTTCGGCGACCGCGGTCAGACCGGATTCCTCGAGCGTCGGCTGCAGTGCGTCGCCGCGTTCATGTTGCATGAGGACCCGCATGGCGGTGAACATGTCGCCACTGTTGTTCGACACGATGTCGATGCCGATTCCGGCAGTCACCCCGGTCGCCAGTGCGCGCCGGAACACGGGCCGACCGCACCCCATCTGGAGCTCCGTGTCCGGGGTGCTGGAGACGGCACAGCCGGCATCACGCAACAACGCGAGTTCATGGTCCGAACACCGGTTGGCGTGGGAGTGGATCTGACCGGCCCGCAGCAGTCCGGCACGGTGATACAACTCCACATCGTGGAATTCCGGGCGGGTCCATACGCAGTTGGTGTGCATGGTCACCGGCACGGCGAGATCCTCGGCGGTCTGCAGTTCCCGCTGGGTCTCGGTGAACGGTTGCATGCCGAGTTCGGTGAGGGCCACCCCCATCCGGACCAGCCCGTCATCGGTCGGAAAGAACGTGCTGCGCACTCGGCGTGCATCGTCGAGACGGTGCTGCGGCGTGGTGAACACCGGATCGGCCTGCGGTGATGGATAAAAGCCGTAACACCACAAGGCCCGTACCCCGCTGTCGAGCAGTCCACGGACGGCAGCGTCGGAATGGTCGGGCGAGTTGGTGATGTGGGAGTGGTCGATGGTGGTGGTCACCCCGTTGACGAGCGCATCCAGTCCGCCGGCATATTGACCGCCATAGACGTCGTCGGGATCGTGCAGGCCGGCGAAATGGCTGCGAATACACCAGAAGTAGTCCTTCAGATTCCAGTTCGCCGTCAGTCCGCGCATGGTGGTCTGCCACAAGTGGCGATGCGTGTCGACGAAACCCGGCAGGACCCAACGGCCGGTCGCGTCGATGATCTCGGCATCGACACCGGCCAGATCGGATTCGATCGCGGTGACGCGTCCGTCCTCGATGAGCAGATCCGCTGCGCGCACGTGTGCGGTCAGCGGGTCCCCCGCGAGCACCCGGCCGCCCCTTATGACCGTTCGCTGTGTTGCCATCGCCGTCACTACCTTCCTTCTCTCATGCCGCCACCGCTTCCGTTGCTGCGCAGCAGGTGTTTACGGATCTTCCCCACCGAAGTACGGGGCAGGTCGTCGACGAACTCGATGTGGTCGGGCACCTTTCCGCGTGCCAGCCGCTCGGCGCAGAAGTCGATGAGTTGCTGAGCGGTGAGACCGCAGCCGTCGGGGGTGCGGCGCACGACGTAGGCCGTGATCGCCTCGTCGCGCACCGGGTCGGGCACACCGACCACCGCGGATTCGTAGACCGCGGGGTGTTCATTGATCACCCTCTCCACCTCGGCGGCCGCGACGTTCTCCCCGGAGCGCTTGATCATGTCCTTGGCCCGGTCGTGGAAGACCACGAAGCCGTCGGGGCGCCGCGTCACGATGTCGCCGGTGTGCAGCCAGCCGTCAACGATGGCGGCCGCCGTGGCGGCCGGATCATCGAGATAACCGGCCGTGAGCGTGATACCGGGTTCGCCGCCGACCAGCAGGTGGCCGGTCTGCCCCGGGGGAACGTCCACCCCGTGGTCGTCGACGATGCGCACCCGGTTGGGCTCGCTCGGCAGGCCCACCGTCATGTTGTCGCGCGGGCCGTAGAGCGGGTTCATCAGGGGCGGGGCGATGGTCTCGGTCATGCCGTACAGCTGCAGCAGCGGACAGTCGAACCGTTCCTCGAATCGCCGCAACTGTTCGGCTGTCAGGTTCTGAGCGAACAGCGTGACCCGCAACCGGTTGTCCCGGTCGGCGTCGCAACCCTCGTGCGCCAGAATCATTCTCACCGGGGCAGCGAACAAGCTCGCCAGAGTGGCCTGGTTCCGGCGAACTTGAGCCGGCCACATCGACGCCGAGAACCGCGGCGCCACCACCACCGACGCACCACTGACCAACGCCGACATCACGCCGTAGTACTGGGCGTTGGCGTGAAACAGCGGGAGCACGAGCATCCAGCGATCGTCGGGGCGTATTCGCAGCTGTCCCGCCACGACATGCCCGGCGGCCAGGTAGTTGGCATGGGTGACCACCACCCCTTTGGGTCGGCTGGTGGTCCCGGAGGTGTAGAGCACAGCCAGCGGGTCATGCGGGAGCACCGGTGGGTGACCGGGAACGGGGCCACCGGCAATACCTTCGAATCCCCTGTCGCACACCGCAATCAAGGACGGGTCGTACGGCCACACCTCGTGCACCAGCTGGTGTCGATCATGATCACAAACCGCGGCCACACACCGGGCATGACGCAAGCAGTAGGACAGCTCCTCGCCGGTGCTGTGCGGGTTGATCGGAACCATCACCGCGCCGATCCGGGCCGCGGCGAACCAGCACGCGAAGAATTCGACACGGTTGCCGAGCACCACCGCGAACCGGTCCCCACGGGACACACCCAGACCGCTGAGCAGCGCAGCGCCCGCGGTACCCAGCTCGACCGCGTCGCTGAAGGTCAGCGTAGTGCCCCCGGGGGTCTCGTCAAAGATCAAGAACGGTGCGTGCGGGGTGGATTCGGCCCAGTACGTAAGCATCGACCAGACGGTGTGGCCACCGGAGACTGGCAGCGTCGTCATGGTCATCAGCGGGCTCCGCGTTTGGCGTGCCATTCGGCCTGCATGGTCAGCAGGGTGATCACCCCGAGTTGCGGTGTGTCCGGATCCAGTTCGCGGTATCGCTGATAGACGTTGACGACGACACGTTCGGCGTCCAGCCAGTTCGCGTATGGTCCGAGGTCGATGGTGTCGGCGGCCTCGATGAACGACAATCCACGCCGGTGGGCATCGTCGGCTTGTTCGGTGATGTACTCGAAATAGTCACGGACCGCGTGGATTCCTTCTGGACCGGTGATCGGTCCGTGACCCGGTACCACGGTGGGGGCGTCGAGGGCGAGCATGGTGTCGCAGGCGGCGATCCAATTGGCGATCGGTCCGCCCCAGACAATCGGCGTGCAGCCGATGAACAGCAGGTCGCCGCCGAACAGCACCCCGGCATCCGGGATGTGGATGACGGTGTCCGCCGCGGTGTGCGCCGGGCCCAAGTTGAGGAGCGTCACCTGCCGGCCGCCCACCTCGAGATCCAGCCGCTTGTCGAAGGTGTGATCCGCGTTGCGGATCGTGATACCACTGAAGTCGAAGTGCCCGAAACGATCTCGCGCATAGGTGGTGGCGATCGGCCCGAGGTCGCCAGTCTGGGCCAATGCCAGCATCGACGGAGCCATCTCGTGATCGATCTCGTCCTTGGTCTCCTTGGCGGCGATGATCCGGACCGAGGGGTCGAGCAACTGATTACCGTGAGTGTGGTCGCCGTTGCAGTGGGTGATCACCATGTCGGTGATCGGTGCCCGCTGAGTGATCGACTGCATCGCGTCGAGCATTTCGCGGGTCAGCGTCAAGTCGAAGAGTGTGTCGACCAGCAGCGAGGCACCCTCACCGGCCACCAAACCGGCGTTGCTCCATCCGTACCCGCCGTCGGGCAGTGTCCAGGCCCAGACGTTCTCGCCGACCTGATGCAGTCCGCGCCGGTACGGCACCTTGGCGGGTGCGGGGTTGACCCGCGCCGGCGCCGGCGCGGCATCGGGGTTGGGGCGCGGCGGAAGGAGCGTGGGGGCAGGTCGGTGGCGGACTGTCTGGCGGGTCTCACCCAGACCTTGCACCTGCAGCGTGACCTCGTCACCGTCGCTGAGCCAGCCACGGAACCCGGCCAGGTCGGTCATGTCGAGGTGTTCGACCAGCGTGCAGGTGGGAACGGTGCCGGAACCGAAGACCTCACCGGGATGGAGGAATACGCCGCGTGATGCGTAGGAGATGACCTCGGCGAATGTCCAGTCCATTGCCGCGGTGGAACCTGATCCGATCACCTCACCGTTGACCAGCGCGGTGACCGTCAGATCGAGGCGACCGTCAGTGCGGAACTCGTCTAGTTCATCAGGTGTGACCAGGTACGGGCCCAGGGTGATCCCGCTGTCCTTGCCCTTGGCTTGGCCGATGCCCAGTTGGCTCTCCAGGCTCTGCAAGTCGCGGGCCGACCAGTCGTTGAAGATCGTGTAGCCGATGATCGCCTGCTCTGCCTCGGCTACGGTGAGGTCCGCGCCACCGGTACCGATCACCGCGGCTATCTCGAGTTCGAAGTCCTGCCAGGCACTTCCGGGTGCGGTGGGGACGTCGTCATAGGGACCGAACACGGCGCTCGGGTTTGCGAAGTAGAACGCCGGAATCCGATACCAGGCGTCCTTGAGGACCCGTCCACCGCCCAACGCCTCCTGGCAGTTGCGCATGTGATCCAGAAAGCACAGGCAGTCCCGGATCGCCGGAGGACGCGGGATCGGCGCCCGCAGCACCACATCCGACAGCGGCACCACCTCAGACGGGTCACGTAACGCCCGCTCCCCCGCGTCGCGCAGCCCGTCGGCCCCGAGGGCCACGAGGTCTATCAGCTCCGTTCCCGGCGGCATCGCGTGAATGGTCTCGTCGACAACTACGCCTGCCCGGTCACCATCGCCGGTTCGGTAAGTCACCCACCGCATATCGGTCCGCTCCTGCCCGTCTCTGTGTTCGTCAGCATAGAGACTGCTAGCTGGCATGTAAAGGGTTAGTGGTTCAATAGAGAGATCACCGGCAGATAGAATGCTCACCAACACAGTCAGGAGGACGGGGGACGATGGCGAGCCGACGGGCACAGATCAGTGAGGAGAGCCGGCGGCTGCTCATTGCCGCGGCCACCGAGCTGTTCGCCGAGCAGGGCTTTCGTCGGACCACATTCGCCGACATCGCCGAACGTTCGGGAATCAGCCGCGGTTCCATTCCATGGCACTTCGGCAACAAGGACGGTCTGCTGCGGGCGGTCATCGAGGACTTCATCGCCGGCGCGATCGAGTTGGACGCGTCAGAGCAGACCCTGAGCGAAGGTCTGGACCGCATCCGTGACTACGTGCGTCGGCCGACGACCCGGTTGCTGATCACGTTGGTGGCCGAGGCCGTCGAACCCGATTCCCCCGTCCACGCGTTCTACGCCCAGCTCCACGACACTCTACGCAAGTGGTTGAGCGACTGGATCGACGACAAAGACATCCCACCCGGGGTGTCGCGGGAGAATTTCGTGACCGTGTTGATCGGAGCTGTCATCGGAGTCCACCAGCAGTGGCGAGTCGCCCCACACCACGTGGACCTCGACGCCTGCTTCGCGGCCCTCAAACAACTCGCCTCCGGCGACTGATCCGTTCCAGTCCCACCCAGGGCGGGTGGTGCTTAATCAGTCGGACACACCCTGGCAGACCTCCGCTGATTAGACAGACGTCAACTATTCCGATCGCTCAATATCGCTGTTACAGTGCGGTAATGCCGAGGCATACGGCGGTGTCCCGCGCTGACGGTGGTCAACGCCGCGCGTCCTATCAGCGTGCCCGGTCGCGCGAGACGAAACGGGCGCTGGTGCAGGCGGCGATGGCCCTGTGGCGCACCAACGGATACGCCAACACCACGGTGGCCGACATCTGCCGGGCAGCCGGGGTGTCGCGGGCGCTGTTCTACTTCTACTTCCCGGCCAAGGAGGACATCCTCTTCGAGGTGGGCCTGCTCTCCACCCAGGCCGCCCGGCGCCGGATCCGGTCCCTGCTACGGGGCGACTACGACGTCGACAGCGTCATGGCAGCGGCGCTGCGCAGCCTGGAACGGTCCATGGCGCGCAACCCACGCGAGTTGATCGTGCAGACGATCCTGGAGGGCTACCGGCACGAACACCGCATCCTGGCCGGCGAGGAGGACCCCGCCACCGGGGCCGACATGTTCGGCGAACTGTTCACCCGGGCTCAGCAGGACGGCAAACTGGCCGCGGGCATCGACGTCGACCACCTGTCCAGGGTGGCCCAGATGCTGGTGAGCGAGGGCGTACGGCACTGGGCTGCCGGGGGTTTCGGAGACCGGTCGTTCACCGAGGTCGTCGCCGGCGACATCGCGGCACTGATCGACGGATACAACCTGCGGCTGCGCCGGTGACGGTCGTCGCATGAGAGGAGCGCGAGATGGCATGGGATTTCGAGACCGACCCGGAGTACCAGAAGGTTTTGGACTGGGCCGACGAGTTCGTCCGCACCGAGGTGGAACCGCTCGACCTGGCGTTTCCGCATCAGCAGTTCGTTCCGCTCGAGGGCACACGCCGAGAGGCGATCGAGCCGCTCAAACAGGAGGTCCGCCGGCGCGGGCTGTGGGCCACCCACCTGGGTCCCGAACTCGGCGGGCAGGGTTACGGACAGCTGAAACTGGCGCTGCTCAACGAGATCCTGGGCCGCTCGCAGTGGGCGCCGGTGGTGTTCGGCTGCCAGGCGCCCGACACCGGCAACGCCGAGATCATCGCCCACTACGGCACCGAGGAACAGCAGAAGCGCTACCTGCAGCCGTTGCTCGACGGTGAGCTGTTCTCCTGCTACTCGATGACCGAACCGCACGCCGGCGCCGATCCCACACTGTTCAAGACGACCGCGGTGCGCGACGGTGCCGGACCGGACGCGGACTGGGTGATCAACGGCTGGAAGTTCTTCTCCTCCAACGCCACCACCGCTTCGTTCCTGATCGTGATGGCCGTGACGAACCCGGATGTCAGTGCCTATCAGGGCATGTCGATGTTCCTGGTGCCCACCGACACCCCGGGCGTGAAGATCGAACGCAGTATCGGTTTGTACGGGGATCCGCCGGGAACGGGATCGCACGCGCTGATCCACTACGACAACGTGCGGGTGCCCGCCGATGCGCTGCTCGGCGGTGAAGGTCAGGCCTTCGCGATCGCCCAGACCCGCCTCGGCGGTGGCCGTATCCACCACGCGATGCGCACCATCGGGCTGGCCCGCAAGGCGCTGGACATGATGTGCGAACGCGCGCTCAGCCGCCAGACCCAGGGCAGCCGGCTGTCGGACAAACAGTTCGTTCAGGGCTATATCGCCGACTCCTACGCGCAACTGCTGCAGTTCCGGTTGATGGTGCTCTACACCGCGTGGGAGATCGACAAGTACAACGACTACAAGAAGGTGCGCAAGGACATCGCCGCGGTGAAGGCAACCATGCCCACCGTGCTGCACGACATCGCCTGGCGCGCCATGCAGGTGCACGGGGCGCTCGGGGTGACCGACGAGATGCCGTTCATGGGCATGATCACCGGCGCGGCGGTGATGGGGCTGGCCGACGGCCCGACCGAGGTGCACAAGGCGACGGTCGCCAAGCAGGTGCTGCGCGACTACCGGCCCAGCGACGACGTCTGGCCGTCGGAGTGGATTCCGCGTAAACGCGAAGCCGCCCTGGCCAAATACGCCGAGTATCTCGAGCATGAGGTGGGCAACCTGTGACCGAGCATCGGATCGACATCGTCCGGCTGACCGCCTGGATGGACGAGGCGGCGCTGCCCGGCAAGGGCGAACCGCTGGAGGCCGACTTCCTGTCCGGCGGAACCCAGAACGTCATCTACCGGATCCGCCGCGGCGAACACGTCTGTGTGCTGCGTATGCCGCCGCCGGACGCTCCGGCCGACCGCGACAAGGGCATCCTGCGGGAGTGGCGGATCATCGAGGCCCTCGACGGCACCGATGTGCCGCACACCGCCGCGGTGGCGGTGTGCGAGGATTCCGCCGTTCTGGGCCGGCCGTTCTACCTGATGGGCCACGTCGACGGCTGGTCGCCGATGGACCTGCTCGACCGGCGCTGGCCGGCACCCTTCGACACCGACCTGCAGGCCCGCGCCGGCTTGGCATATCAGCTCGCCGAGGGAATCGCGCTGCTGGCGAAGGTGGACTGGAAGGCCAGAGGATTACACGATCTCGGCCGCCCCGACGGTTTCCACGAACGCCAGGTGGACCGGTGGACCGGCTTCTTCGAACGGATCAAGGGGCGCGAGTTGGAGGGCATGGACGTGGCCACCGAGTGGCTGCGCACCCGTCGCCCCCGCGACTACATCCCCGGCCTGATGCACGGCGACTATCAGTTCGCCAACGTGATGTACCACCACGGCGCCCCGGCCCGGCTGGCCGCGATCGTGGACTGGGAGATGGGCACCGTGGGTGACCCCAAGCTCGACCTGGGCTGGATGGTGCAGAGCTGGCCGGAGGACACCGCCGATCCCCAACCCTCGGAGATGGGTTATGTCGACATGCGGGGGATGCCGTCGCGGGACGATGTCGTCGCGCACTACGCCGAGGTGTCCGGCCGGCAGGTCGACGATCTGGACTACTACGTGATCCTGGCCAAGTGGAAACTCGCCATCGTGCTGGAGCAGGGCTTCCAGCGGGCCGGTGACAACCCGAGGCTGCAGGCCTACGGCCCGGTCATCACCGAGTTGATGGCCTCGGCGGCCGAACTGGCCGAGTCCACCGATTACCGATGAGGGCCGCGGTCTGCACGGCCCACGGTCCGCCGGAGGTCGTGTGCATCGAGGAGCGCCCGGCGCCGGGCCTGCTGCCCGGGCAGGTGCGGGTGCGGGTGGCCGCCGCCGGGGTCAACTTCCCCGATGTGTTGCTCATCGCGGGCCGCTATCAGCTGCCGGTGCCACCGCCGTTCGTGCCGGGCAGCGAGTTCGCCGGGGTGATCGTCGAGACCTGCGGTGACACCGGAGGATTCGCCGTCGGCGATCCGGTCACCGGCACGGTGCTGCACGGCGCCTTCGCCACCGAGGTCGCGGTGCCGGCCGCCGGCCTGACCCGGGTGCCCGACGGGGTGCCGTTGCGCACCGCCGCCGCGTTCGGGGTGGCCCACCGCACCGCCTACCACGCGCTGCGGTCCATGGCCCGGCTCACCGCCGGTCAGGAGTTGATCGTGTTGGGCGCCGGCAGCGGCGTCGGCCTGGCGGCCGTGCAGTTGGGGGTGGCCCTCGGCGCGCAGGTGACCGCGGTGGCGTCCACCGCCGAGAAACTCGCGGTGGCCGGCGCCCACGGTGCCGGGCGCCGGATCTGTCACCGCGACACGGATCTGCGCGCCGCGTTGCGCGAGGTGTTACCCGGTGGTGCGGATGCGGTCATCGACCCGGTCGGCGGTGACCTGTCCGAACCGGCACTGCGCTCGCTGCGGCGGGGCGGCCGGTTCGTCACCGTCGGCTATGCGTCCGGGGTCATCCCCCGTATCCCGCTCAACCTGGTGCTGGTCAAGGGGGTGCACATCCTCGGTTTCCAGTTTCAGGATGTCGCACCCGAGGAATTCACGCGGAACGAAGACGAATTGGGCGGGTTTCTGGTGAGCGGCCGGGCCCGCCCCCACATCGGCGCGGTGTTTCCGCTCTCCGAGGCGGCGGCGGCGTTACGTCACGTCGCCGACGGTCGCGCCGTCGGCAAGGTGGTCATCGATCTGACCGACTGACCGTCGACGGCTCAGCTGGCCGGGATGAGATCGGACACCATCGGCAGCCGCGTCATGACGCCGCTGCGGAAGGTCTCGGTGCCGGTGACGAAATCCGCCTCCAGATCATTGGCGGCAGCCAACGCCTGCGCCTTGAAGGCCCTTGCCGCCGCGCTCAACTGGTGTTGGACCGCACCGATTCCGTCGCTGAGTTCGGCGGGCCACCGATCGCCCCACAGCGTCACCTCGGTGTGGCCCTGCTCCAGCGCGCCGAGCACGCCCCGGCGCACCCGGGGGTCCCGGTCGAACAGGTCCGCGGCCACCGCGACGGTCTGCGGATGCGGGCGGCCCTCCCAGCTGGCCAGCACGTCCTCGAGCGGCAGCGTGGCCACCCCGAGGATCTGCAACGGCCGGATGTCGGCGCGATCCTCGGTCAGGACCGTCACGTCCCAGCCGGCCATCACCCGGTCGACGATCCAGCCGCCGGCATTGCGGACCACATCGACCACATCGTGCGCCACGACGTCGAGGCGGTACCTCATGTCGGGTTCGGCGGCGCGAAGTCCCGCTCGAGCATTTCGGCGTACCCCTTGAACACCTCGGCCACTGGTATCGAAGGGTCGAGTAACCATGACGTCTCCATTCCGTTGACGAAGGCGATGATCTCCACGGCCTTGGTGGCCGCGTCGAAATCTGAGCGATAGCGGCCGGATTCCTGCCCCCGGCGGATCAGATCCGCGACGATGTCGATCGCCGCGCGTTGCCGCGCCAGCATCCGGTCGTGCAGCGGCGCCTCCGGTTGGATGTTCTCCACCAGCAACACCGTGAAGGTGCCGACGAGATGCGGTGCGCGGTCGAACCGCTCGGCCACCCGGGCGATCTCGGCGATCAGATCGCCGGACCGGTCGGCGTGCGCGTCGTCGTCGGCGTCGCGGGCGTCCAGCACCGCGTTGAGCAGAGCCTCCTTCGACTCGAAGTGGTGCAGCAGTCCGGCCGGGCTCACCCCGGCCTCCTTGGCGATCTGAGCCAACGAGGTGTTGCGCCACCCGTTGCGTGCCAGCAACCGTTCGGCCACCGCGAGAATGCGCTGCCGACGATCCTCGCCCTTGGCGAGCAGCGTCTCGTACGGCCGGGTCTGGGTCACTGAACTCCCTGGTTCATCCAACTGACTGAACACACAGTAGGTTGGTTTGCGCCCTGTGACAAGGGTCTCAGCGAAGAAATTTCCGGACGCCCCTCACATCGGGGGTGAAGCGCCGGTCAGGCGGCGGTCACAGGCCCAGCGATTTGGCGATGATCACCTTCATCACCTCGCTGGTGCCGGCGTAGATCCGCGCGACGCGGGCGTCGGTGTACAGCCGCGCGATCGGGTACTCCATCATGTAGCCGTAACCGCCGAACAGCTGCAGGCAGCGGTCCACCACCCGGGCCTGCATCTCGGTGCAGAACAACTTCACCCGGGCCGCGTCCGCGCCGGACAACTGCCCGTCGACGAGGTCGAGCACCGCGCGGTCGAGCATGGCCTGGGCCGCCTCCACCTCCGCCGAACAGGCCGCGAGTTCGAACTTGGTGTTCTGGAACGATGCGACCGGGGTGCCGAACGCCTTGCGGCTCTTGACATATTCGATCGTCGTGTCGATCGCCGACCGGGCCTGGGCCACCGAGCCGACCGCCACCGTCATACGTTCCTGGGCCAGGTTGTGGCCGAGGTAGCTGAACGCCTCCCCCTCCTCCCCCAGCCGGTTGGCCACCGGCACCCGGACGTCGGTGAACGACAGCTCGGCGGTGTCCTGGACCTTGCAGCCCATCTTCTCCAGTTCCCGGCCCCGGGTGAATCCGGGCATCCCGTCCTCGACGACGAGCAGGGTCAGCCCGCGCCGGCGGTTGTCCGGGTCGGTGGAGGTGCGGGCCACCACGATCACCAGGTCAGCCTGGATACCGCCGGTGATGAACGTCTTGGCGCCGTTGAGGATGTAGTCGTCGCCGTCCCGCACCGCGGTGGTGCGCACCCCGGCCAGATCGGAGCCGGTGCCGGGCTCGGTCATCGCGATCGCGGTCAGCAGCTTGCCCGCGGCCAGACCCGGGAACCACCGGGCGCGCTGTTCCTCATCGGCGTAGTGCAGGAAGTACGGCAGGATCACGTCGAGCTGGGTGCGCACCGTCGACAACGTCACCAGCGCCCGCGCCGCCTCCTCCTGCAGCACCACGTTGTAGCGGTAGTCGACGATGCCCGCGCCGCCGTACTGCTCCGGGATCGCCATGCCGAGCATCCCCAACGACCCCATCAGCTCGAACGCCTCGCGGGGCATCCGTCCGGCCTTCTCCCAGTCCGGGTAGTTCGGGACGACTTCCTTCTCGATGAAGTCGCGGGCCAGTTCCCGGAACGCCTCGTGGTCGTCGGTGAAGACTTCACGGCGCACGGCGCCTCCTTTTCCAGCGTGAGTTGTCAGGCGAGGAGTTCGACCACGGTGGCGTTGGCGGTGCCGCCACCCTCGCACATGGTCTGCAGACCGTACCGAATTCCGTTGGCGCGCATGTGATGCACCATGCGGGTCATCAGCACGGCCCCGGAGGCGCCCAGCGGATGGCCGAGCGCGATCGCACCACCCAGCGGATTGAGTTTCGCGGGGTCGGCCCCGGTTTCGGCCTGCCAGGCCAGCGGCACCGGGGCGAAGGCCTCGTTGACCTCGAACACGCCGATGTCGTCGATGTTCAGGCCGGTCTTGCGCAACACCTTCTCGGTGGCCGGGATCGGCCCGGTGAGCATCAGCACCGGGTCGGCGCCGGTGACCGCGCCGGCGCGATACCGCACGATCGGCGTGAGACCGAGAGTGACCGCGGTTTCGGCGGTCATCACCAGCAGGGCGGCAGCGCCGTCGGAGATCTGTGACGAGTTGCCGGCGTGGATGACGCCGTTCTCGGTGAACGCGGGTTTGAGGGTCGCCAGCTTCTCCACGGTGGTGCCGCGGCGGATTCCCTCGTCCTCGGTCACCACCGCGTCGTCGGTGAACACCGGGACGATCTGATCCTTGAAGGCTCCGCTACTCTGCGCAGCGGCCGCACGCTCGTGGGACTGCGCGGAGTACTCGTCGAGCCGGGTGCGGGAGAGATTCCACCGCTCAGCGATCAGCTCGGCGGAGATGCCCTGGTTGAACCCGAAGTTGTCGTAGCGTTCGAGCACTTTGGGCCCGTAGGGCATACCGGTGGCGCGGGCCGCGCCCAGCGGTACCCGGCTCATCACCTCCACCCCGCCGGCGACCACGACATCCTGTTGTCCCGACATCACCGCGTGCACTGCGAAGTCCAGCGCCTGCTGGCTGGATCCGCAGGCCCGGTTGACCGTGGTGCCGGGGATGGTCTCCGGCCAGCCGGCCGCCAGCACCGCATACCGGCCGATGTTGCTGGACTGGTCGCCGACCTGCGAGACACACCCCCAGATGACGTCGTCGATCAGCTCCGGGTCGATCCCGGCGCGCTCGACCAGTTCGCTGAGCACCACCGCGGACAGGTCGGCCGCGTGCACATCGGCCAGGGCGCCGTTGCGTTTGCCGACCGCGGTGCGCACCGCTTCGACGATCACTGTCTCACGCATGGGATCTCCGTTCCTCACAGCCGGGGCCGGTGCCCGTCCGGCCGACGCTGATTCCTCATACCGAAGCTGGTTTGTCGAGCTGGTCTCAAGCTAGTTGTAGGCCGGACCGATCGCGCCCTGTTCGCGCAGCGCGGCGATCTCGTCGTCGGTCATGCCCAGCAGGCCACTGAGCACCGCGTCGGTGTGCTGGCCCAGACCGGGCACCGGGCCCATCGGTTGTTCGAAGCCCTCGATCACCGGGGGTGGGCGCAACGCCGTGATCTGACCGTTCGGGGTGTCGACGGGCCGCCACCGGTCGCGGGCGCTCAGGTGCGGGTGGGCGACCACCTCGCTGGGCAGGTTGTAGCGCGAGTTGCCGATTCCGGCGTCGTCGGCGGTCTTCTGGATGTGGGCGAGATCGTGCCGGGCGCACCACGCGGCGATCGCCTCGTTGAGGACGTCGCGGTGGCGCACCCGATCGGAGTTGGTGGCATACGCCGGATCGTCGGCCAGGTCGGGCCGCTCGATGATGTCGCGGGCCAACCGTTGCCACTCCCGGTCGTTGGTGGTGCCCAGCACCACGGTCTGCCCGTCGCGGGTGCGGAACGCCCCGTAGGGGGCGACGGCCGGCGAGCTCATGCCGAGCGGTTGCTGGTCGACGCCGGAGTGCTGGGTGTAGGTCAGCTGATACCCCATGATGTCGGTCATCGTGTCGAACAGGCTGACCGCGACGGCCGGCACCGGTCCGGGGGTCGCCCGGTCGCGGCGGTCCCGTCCGTAGAGCAATGCCATGACCGACAGTGCGGCGTACAGGCCGGTCGAGATGTCGGCCACCGGCGGACCGGGTTTGGCGGGCATGCCCGGATATCCGGTGACCGCGCACGCCCCGGATTCGGCCTGGATCAACAGGTCGTAGGCGCGTTTGTGGGAGATCGGCCCGCCGGCGCCGTATCCGTCGATCTGCACCGGCAGCACCCGGGGGTGGGAGGTCTTGAGGTCGTCGGCGGCCAGACCCATCCGGGCCAGCGCGCCCGGGGCCAGGTTCGACACCAACACGTCCGCCTCGTCGAGCAGCCGGTGCAACACGGCCATGCCCGCCTCGGACTTGAGATTGAGCGTGACCGATTCCTTGCCGCGGTTGGCCCACACGAAGTGCGCTGCCTGCCCCTTGACGACGTCGTCGTAATGGCGGGCGAAATCGCCGCCGTCGGGATTCTCCACCTTGATCACCCGGGCTCCGAAGTCGGCCAGCACCCGGGTGCACATCGGCGCGGACACCGCCTGCTCGAGCGCAACCACCGTGATGCCGGCCAGCGGAGCGGGATCGGCGTGTTCTGATTCAGCCATCGCGGGCCATCATCACATCCGCACGGCCGATCATCACATCACCATGCCACCGTCGACCGGCAGCACCTGGCCGGTGATGTACGACGCCGCATCGGAGGCCATGAACACGAACGCCCCGGCTATCTCGGCCGGCTCGGCCCACCGCTTCAGCGGGATGCGGTTCATCATGTTCGCGGCGAACTTCTCGTTGGTCCGGATGGTCTCGGTCATCGGGGTCGCGGCGAGCGGCGCCAACGCGTTGACCATGATGTTCTTCCCGGCGAGTTCACGCGCCAACGACTTGGTGAACCCGATGATGCCGGCCTTGGCCGCCGAGTAGTTCACCTGCCCCAGCGTTCCGGTGAGGCCGGCCGCGGAGGTGACGTTGACGATGCGGCCGGTGCCGTCGGTCGGGATGTGCGGCAGTGCCGCCTGGGTCACGTTGAACGCGCCCATCACGTGGATGTCGAACAGCATCCGGAACGACTCCGGGGTGGTCTTGGGGAACATCGCCGGCGCGGTCACGCCCGCGTTGTTGATCACGATGTGCAGCTCACCGTCGGCCAGCGCGGCCGCCTGGTGGGCGGCCGCCTCCGCCGCGGCGCGGTCGGTGACGTCCAGCGCGGCCGGTTGCGCCGTCGCCCCCGTCGCGGTGATACGGTCGGCGACCGCGGCCGCGGCGTCCTTGTCGACGTCGGTGACGAGCACGGCCGCTCCGGCATCGGCGAGCGCCTCGGCGACGGCCGAGCCGATACCGCCGGCGGCGCCGGTGACCAGTGCCGAACGTCCGCTCAGATCGAAGTAGCTGGGCATCGAGAACTCCTGGATTTCAACAACTCCGGGACGCCGGGAACGCCGGGCCCGCCGTCCCCGGATCAGTAGCTTCGGGGCAGGCCGAGGACGTGCGACCCGAGGTAGTTCAGAATCATCTCCTGGCTCACCGGGGCGATCTTCATCAGCCGCGATTCCCGGAAGAAACGGGAGATGCTGTACTCCTCGGAGTACCCCATGCCGCCGTGGGTCTGCAGGGCGCGGTCGGCCGCGGCGAACCCCGCGTCGGCGCACAGGTATTTGGCCATGTTGGCTTCCCGGCCACAGGGTTTGCCGTTGTCATAGAGCCAGGTCGCCTTGCGCAGCACCAGTTCGGCGGCGTCGAGGCGGGCCAGCGAGTCGGCCAGCGGGAACTGGATGCCCTGATTCATCCCGATCGGGCGGTCGAACACATGCCGTTCGTTGGCGTATTTGACCGCCCGGTCCAGTGCGACCCGGCCGATGCCGAGCGCCTCGGCGGCGATCAGCATCCGCTCGGGGTTCAGCCCGTGCAGGATGTAGGAGAAGCCCTTGCCCTCCTCACCGATCCGGTCCTCCACCGGAACCCGGAGATCGTCGATGAACAGTTCGTTGGATCCGACGGCGTTTCGGCCCATCTTCTTGATCGGCCGGATGTCGACGTGGTCCCGGTCGAGATCGGTGAGAAACAGCGACAACCCGTCGGTCTTCTTGGTGCCTGGTCTTTCGGCGGCGTCAAGAGGCTCGGTGCGGGCCAGCAGCAGGATCTTCTCGGACTCCATCGCCTTGGAGATCCACACCTTGCGTCCGTTGACGACGTAGTGGTCGCCCTCGCGCCGGGCGAAGGTGGTGATCCGTGTGGTGTCCAGGCCGGCGCCCGGTTCGGTGACGCCGAAACAGACGTGCAGCGAGCCGTCGACGATGCGGGGCAGGGTGGCCGCCTTCATCTCGTCGGAGCCGAACAGCACCACCGGCTGCATGCCGAAGATGGACAGGTGGATCGAGCTCGCGGCGTTCATCCCGCCGCCCGAGCGGGCCACCTCCTCGGCCAGGATGGTGGCCTCGGTGATGCCCAGACCGTGTCCGCCGTACTCCTCGGGGATGGTCATGCCGAGCCATCCGCCGCCGGCGATCGCGTCGTAGAACTCCTGCGGGAACTCGTGATTGAGATCCTTCTCCATCCAATAGGTGTCGTCGAACTTCGCGGCCAGCTCCCGCACCGAGGCGCGGATGAGTTCCTGATCCTCGGTCAGCTCGAAGTGCATACCGCCCGACACGTGTGTTTCTCCCTCTTGATCTCGGATGGAGCGACTCTCGATCGTCCGCTCGGGTTGTGTGGCACCGGTTGAGGCCCCACCGGGTGGCCCAGCCGCCGCGGCGCACCGACTCCCGCCGGCGCGCCCCGCCGTCCGTGGGTCAGTCCTTGACGCCGGTGACCGCCTTCGCATTCGCCTGGAAGTCGGCGAAGCTCGCGCCGGTCTTGTCCTTCTTGCTGAGTGCGCGGATGGAGACGTCGTGGCCTTCGGCGGCTTTGCGTAGGGCTCCGACGGTGGCTTTGTCGCGGGGGATGTGGGTGAAGGGGTCGAAGGAGTACCAGCGCATGGCGTTTTC
>Ga0079224_100003660_pt1 | contig 19498 bp, 18 predicted proteins | sample Stecom2015_FD_80414 | JGI IMG/M metagenome (GOLD analysis project Ga0079224, IMG submission 80414) | Agricultural soil microbial communities from Utah to study Nitrogen management - Steer compost 2015 | ecosystem: Environmental > Terrestrial > Soil > Agricultural land | place: USA: Utah... | reverse complement strand
CGCTTGTCGGCAAGAGGTTTTTTTTTGGTCGTTGTCACACTTGATCCCTAAAGTATCCGCCGGTGGTGGGCAGGTGCATTGGCGAGCGCCGCGATAGGCAGCTACTCACCCAGGGTCCCCAGCAGGGTGGATCGTTCAAACACGCCAATGGTCTCCCTGTTATCCCAACGAAACCGCGCAAAGCCGTCGCTGAGGAGCATGCCGGCAACAGCTTTATAGTCAACGCCGTAGCGACGTTCATCCGGAGTTTGGGACAGAAAGACCTCCGTCAGTATCTCGCCGTGGATGGTGACTTTGCCGAATTCGCCGCACAGCTCGATGGTGAAGTGCTCACCATCGGCAGAGGGCGTGTCCAGCATTGGACAGTGAAGCACATCGGCATCGAGCAGTCGGCCATCGGCGATGACAAATCCGCGGCCGCGCTCCGGCCGTTGCTCAGAACCACGCATGCGGAAAATCCCAAAGGCGCTGCCATCGGCAAACATGGCATTGGCGAGGGTGTGCCCGGCCCAACCCGCCATCTCGCGCTGTCGGCGGGAGTGACTGCGAAAGCAGTAGCTGTCGATGTCGATGGCACGTCCGTCCACGGTGAGGGTGCCCAGGCCGCGTCCCAGTTGGTGGTAACGCAGCGCCGGGGGCGGCTCGCCCCAATTGCCCTCGGTATTCCATGCCGCTGTGTCGGCGGTGAAGTGCAGGTCGCCACACACCGCAACTCGTTGCGGGCCGCCTTCGACGCCGGACAGTCGCTGTTGGGCAGGGATTTGGGTCAGGATCCCGTCATAGCGAATCTGCCAGCGGTGGAAGGGTTGTCTGCAAACAAATTCCAGCTTGTCCCCTCGGGCTACCCCGTCGGTGGTGCCGTGACCGGAACCGTGGTCGGCGAGGATCGAACCATCGGCAAGGAAAATATAGGTCTGCTCGTGGCGCAAGGTATCGCTTGCGGTATCCGCCACCAGGTAGAAGTAATAGCCAATGCTGTGGTGCTCATCGTAACCATAGAACCAGTAGGCCTCGTGGTAGCCCGCCGGAAACTTTACCAGCTGAGGGCTGTCCAGTGCCGCGAGCAAGCCCGCCTCGAAAATACCTGGACCCAATGTTTGTCCATCAGCCATGGGAGAATACCGTCCTGTTTGTTGCGTTGCCTGAATAGGGATAAGCTCGTGTGCCGCGCCTGATTTTCCGTCCTGTTGGCGGCTCCGTTGGCCTGTCATGCTGGGAATCGGATGCCTGTTGTCAGTGATCAGGTTCAACACCAAATCGGTCGATGTAGAAACCGAAACGCTCGCGGACTTGATTCACATCCAAGCCGAATTGCTCACCGGTGTACTTGTGAACGCCGTGCTTGTCCTGGGGATTGTCCCGCAGCCACTGCGCCACAGCATCCCGGGCGGCGTCGCTAAAGGTCATACCAAAGTGCTTGTAAATGCCGGCCACGGTGTTCAAAGGGTCACTTATCAACTGGTTGTAGTGAACGTCGCAAATGCCGGACTGATCCCCCATGCGTTCACGATAGAGCAGACCGCGCTGCAATGCCAGTTCCTGTAACGATGCCCATTCCCTGCCGAGCTTTTTGGGGTCGGTGTCGGGGCGGGTCTGTTTGCGGATGGAGAGGATGAAGCTGCCCAGGGAGGCAAGGGTCTGGGCTGGATCGCGGTGCAGCCATACCAGCCGCAGGTCGGGGTAGGTGGCGTAGAGTTGCGCCATGGTGAACAGGTGCTTGTTTGACTTGCAGACCCAGTGATCCCCCTTGTGGCGATGCTGAAAATGCTGCAGGCACATTTTGTGTATTGGATAGGCGCTGGCGTAATCCTGGCCCAGCAGCCAGTGTAGATAGCCTGGGACTTGATAGCTGCCGAAGGTGCCCTGGTTCATCACTGTCATGTCGAACAGGCGGCCGCATTCCTCGGGCAGGCGCGCGGCGAAGGGGTGGCGCACCAGCAGGGACTTATCCATGCCCGCCACCTGTTGCTCGGCGATGGCAATACGCGGGTCGCTGCTGTAGCTGTCGGTTTCCGGCGGGGGTGACGGGTTGAGAAGTTCCCAGTGAAGGGTGCCACGGGCAGCGGGATCGGCGGTGAGCAGGGCTTGCAGCAGGGTGGTGCCGGAGCGGGGCAGGCCGAGGATAAACAGCGGTTTGTCGATTTTCTCTTGCGCTATGCCGGGAAAGCGCTTTCGGTCCGCGACGATTTTCAGGCGATTGCCGAGGTTAAAAGCCTGGCCGGCTTCGATATGGGGATACAGCGAGGAATCGATGCCTGCCTCGCTGGCAATGGCATCAAAGAGGATTTCGAGGGCGACGCGGAATTCATTGCCGTGCCAGTCGTTAAGGCCTGTGGTCTGCTCGGCCTGATCGATGACGCGGGCGGGGCTCAGCTCAAGGGGCATGGTGGGCTCGCAATTTATTGTGGGTTGTCGGTGATGAGTGCAGAGGACCGCCTGGTCCCAGCCCGCAATACTGTATATATAGTAGTGGGTAACTGTCCAGAATAAATGCAATTATTTTCAGTTTTTTGAGCTTGACCCTGGTCGTCCACAGCAGTATGGTTCAGTACTGTTTATACAGTTAATAAAAATGGTGTCAAACCCACCAACACCTGCGGGAGATGTCTGCAATGCTCTACGGAAAAAAAATACTGCTGACGGGAATGACCGGCCAGCTGGGGGAGTCGCTGGCGCTGGGTCTGGCACCTCACAATGAGGTGTGGGGCATGGCCCGCTTCACCGCGCCGGGTTCCCTGGAGCGGGTGATGGCCATGGGTGTCCGCCCCATCCGCTGCGATTACACCACCAACAATTTCGCGGGGGTCCCCGACGATTTTGAGTATGTCCTTCACGCCGCCGCCGCGGTCAGCCCGAAGAGCTCGGAAGAGGGCATGATGCAGAACGCCGAAGGCACAGGTTTCCTGCTTGCCCACTGCAGAAAAGCCAAAGCCTTTATCTATGTGTCCACAACCGGAGTCTACAAGGATCACCCCGAGCAGACCCACCGCTACCTGGAAACAGACCAGCTCGGCGGGATGTCTCCCCATTCCCCCTACTACGGTGTCACCAAGGCGGCGGGGGAGGCGGTGACCCGCACTGTGGGGAGGATCGTCAGTGTGCCCACCACAATCCTGCGGATGAACGTCTCCTATGGCCGTGGAGGGCACGGCGGCTTGCCCGGCGTACACCTGGAAAAGCTCTTGCGTCGGGAGCCCATTATCGTGCCAAAGGACTGGCCGGCGGTTTATCACGTGCCCATCCACGAGGACGACCTGCTGGCTCAGCTTGGGCCTGCGTTCGAGATAGCCCGTATCAAGAGCACCATTATCAACTGGGGGGGCAACGACATGGTCAGCACCGAGGAGTGGGTGAGTTACATGGGCCACCTTACGGGGATCGAGCCGGTCTTCGAGCGCACCCAGAGCGGTATTACCTGGTCGCGGGCCGCCGATTCCAGCAAGCGAGACTCGCTGATCGGACCCTGCACGGTGCACTGGAAAGACGGTATGCGCAAGCTGATCCGCGACCGCCATCCGGAAGTGGTGTTGCTCGAGACCTGAGCCTGCTGCTGTCCGCGAGCAACCTGGGTGTCGGCTGGGATGTATCAGCCCAGGACAGCAGCCCGGGCCGGGCCGGGGCCGGTTTCCGGGATACGGTAGAGCGCCGCCACGGACACCACCAGCGGCAGGCTGAATACCACCAGGGCAGTGCGCATGCCCACCAGGGGAGCCACCAGGCCGAATAGCGGCGATGCGAAAAACGACAGGATAAACGCCAGGCCGTAGATGACCGCGATGGCGCCCCCCACCAGTTGCGGATTGGTGCCAGGGAGGTCCATGGAAGTGGTGAGAATGGGTACCGAGCAGCCGGTGGAGGCAAAGCCGAATACCGCAATCGCCAGGTAGACCAGGGGGCCCGGGGGCAGCAGTGCCACCACCAGGGCTGAAACCAGCATGGCGAACATCAGCGGCCACAGGAAGGGCCGGCGGCGGCCGCTCATTCCGCACGCCGTGCCGCACAACAAGCCGCCGGCAATACCCGCTATGGGCAGGATGCCGGTGATGCTCCCGGCGGCAATTTTGTCGAGCCCGTGCACTGTCTCGAAATAGCTGGGCAGGTAGGTGGTGAGGGTGTTGAACACCCATACCTGGCCGACCACCGCCACCGCCAACAACAGAATCTCCCGCCGCTTGATCGCCTGGACGATGCCGCTTTCCATGTGGCGAAATTCCTCCTCCACAGTGATCTGCGGGTGAGGTGCCAGCGCTGCCGGTGCCTGGCGGCCCCCGATCACCCAGCCCAGGGCCAGCGCCAGAGGCACCAGGGCCACCAGGCCCAGCACCAGTCGCCAACTGCCTGCGGCATCCAACAGGGGGACAGTGACGACAAAGGCCAAGCTGGTGCCCAGGGAGCCCATGATGGTGATCAGGGTATTGACATAGGGCTGTTCGCGGGCGGGGAACCAGGCCACCGTCAGCGGCCCGGTGGTGGGTGAGAACAGGCCGGCACCGATCCCGATCAGGATGCGGCTGGCCAGCAGCACCGCAAAACCGGAGGCGATGATCGCCGTCATCCCGCCCACGGCCATCAGGGTCAGGGCCAGGACGCTGGCCCACTTCAGGCCGAGTTTGTCCACAAACAAGCTGCCGAAAAAAATGAAGATCCCGTTGACGAGGGGGATGATGGTGAGCAGCATTCCCGCCTGACCCAGACCCACACCCAGGTCTGCCCGGATGGTGGTAAGCAGACTCGCCGGCGCCATCCACATAAACATATAGGTCATAGACCCCAGGGCCATCAGCGCAAAAATGATCCAGCGATAGGGGGAATTCGCCGCGCTGGGGTCGGCTGGCGGGGAGGGCACTGGCGTCATGGTAATTCCTGTGGAGGGCGGGGCCATAACGGCCTCTGGCGTGGTGAATATCAAGGTTGCTGCCTGACTGCCCGAGGTGGCGAGCCCTGGGGAATTGCTTCTACACCTATTTTCAGCGCAGCTGAATGGCGGCTGTTCGCTCATTAGGGTCACCCAACTTGCCTATTCTGTCGGCATGAGGTTATGATCGAGAAAGCTTAACACGCGTCAGATAAAGTTTAACAGGCGTCAGACAAAGAATGGGCACTCTGGTGCCGCCACAGAGCCACGGCAAAAAAATCCCGCTTACCCCAGGCAACAACCGGCGGTGTGCGGTATTCAGCCACATCTTTCACATTTGACCAGAGCCACGCCCCTGCGGCGGTTTGGCTAAATTCAGGGGAATTCACTATGGAAAAGACACTGCAAAACAAGGTGGCGGTGATTACCGGCGCCGGCCGCGGCATGGGTAAAACCATCGCCGAAACCCTCGCTGCCCAGGGCGCCAAGGTGGTGCTCGGTGCCCGCACCCTGTCCTACGGGGAGGCCACCCGCAACGAATTTCTCGACAAGGGTTACACCGCTACCCTGTGTCAGTGCGACACCACGGTGCGGGAGGATTGCCGCAAGCTGATCGATCATGCAGTGACTGAGTTTGGCGGGGTGGATATCCTGGTGCACTGCGCCGCGGATATTCCGGTGGGTACCATTGACGTGCTGCCGGAGGACGATTTCACCCGCTGTATGACCAGCATCACCACCGCGGCTTTTTGGTTGACCAAGGATGCCATTCCCCATTTGGCCAAATCGGACGCCGGGCGCATTGTCTACATCTCTTCCACCGCGGCCATCAGTTCGCTGCCCGGCCTTGCCCACTACAGCGCCGCCAAGGCCGCCCTCGACGCCTTTGCCCGGGGCGCCGCCACCGAGCTGGGGGCCAAGGGTATTACCGTGAACACCGTCAATCCCGGGCTTATCGCCTCCGATCGGATGCAGTCTCACCTGTCCCCGGAGCACCAACGGATGATCAGCAGCCATCTGCCCATTGCCCGTCCCGGCACCACCCAGGAGATTGCCGATCTGGTTGCTTATATCGTCTCCGCCAAGGCCGGCTATATGACAGGTGCCAATGTGGTCATCGACGGTGGCTCCACCCTGGGTGGCAGCCAGGTTACGTCGCTGATGAAAAACTGAGGCTTTCCGATGTCTGTTGTCCCCTCCCTGGAGCAAGTCACCGACGCCGTTGAAAAGATGTTCGGCGGCAGGGTAACCGCGATCCACCGCCAGCTGCGCTGGCGCCCCACCTGGTTCGTCGATGTCGACAAGGACGGCCGGCAAATTCCCCTGGTGGTGCGCGGCGACCGTACGGACTCCGAAGCCCTGCCGCTGCGCCACGAGTTCAAGTTTCACAGCTTGCTGGAAGAGCACGGGATCAAGGTGCCCCATCTCTACGGATTTGCGGACGATATTTCTGCGGTGGTGATGGAGCGGGTGCCGGGCAAGCCGGACTTTGGCGGCGTCAGTCCCGAGGTGCGGGACACCGTGGTGGACGAGTATGTGCAGTTGCTGGCCAAGCTTCACAGCCTGGATCCCCAACCCTTTATCGATGCCGGCATTTACCATCCCCAGCCGGGGGTGGATCCGGCGATCTTTCCCCATCAGCATATGGAGCGCCGCTACCGGGAGCGCAAGACCTATCCGGACCCCTTTGCTGAGTTTGGCCTGGGTTGGCTGAAGCGCCATCCACCCAAGGCCAATGGCCGCCTCGCGCCCTGTATCTGGGATACCGGCCAGTTTCACCATCACCAGGGCCATCTGGTGGTGGCCCTCGACCTGGAGTTCGGTTGTGTGGCCGATCCCATGGTGGACCTCACGGTGTGGCGGATGCGGGACACATTGATCGACTTTGGCGACTTTCGCAAAATTTACGACCGCTATGCCGAATTGACCGGCACCCCGGTGGATCTCGAGTCCATCATGCGCCACCATTTTGGCGCCTGCCTGGGCAACCAGTTGCAGTTTGGCGCCGCAGTGGCCGCGCCGGTGGCCGACACCGACCAGATGAACTACATGCAGTGGAACAGTGAAACCAATTTGATGGCCACCGAGTTTCTCGCCGAGTACCTGGGGATTGATCTGCCCGGGGTGGAGGTGCCGGAAGCCCGCGCCACCCGCCAGGATGTCACCTTCGAGCACATGGTCAATTCCCTCAAGGGCATTGAGGCCGGGGACCCCTTTATGCAACACGAGGTGAGGCTGATGTTCCGCACCGCCCGCCATCTGTACCGCAGCAGCCAGATTGGCGCTGAGTTCGAGCGCCAGAACAGTGCCGACGTGGCGGTGCTTACCGGTCAGCAACCGGAGGACTGGCAGGACGCCGATCGCATTTTGGAGGCCTTCTGCATTGCCGACGCCGCGGAGGGCAAGCACGATGAAGCCCTGATCAAGCTGTTCCACAAGCGCCACCTGCGCCTGCATATGACCCTGGGGCCGGCGGGATCCTCCATGGTCAGGCACTATCGGTGCCAGCGTTTCGACGGCACACCAGTTCAAGTCATTCAGTATTGAGGAGCTAACCGATGATTCCCAAGGATTACCAACTCACCGACCAGGTGGCCATTGTCACCGGCGGCGGTGGTGGCATAGGTGCCGGCATTGCCCTGAAGCTTGCCGAGTTTGGCGCCGATGTGGCGGTGGTGGATATTGTCCCGGAGCGTGCCGAGGATATTGCCAGCAAAGTTCGCGCCCTCGGCCGCCGGGCCCTGGCCATTGCCGCCGACTGCATGGATACCGAGCAGGTTCGCGCCTTTGTCGCCCACACCGAACAGGAACTTGGCCGAATCGATATCCTGGTGAACAACGCCGGCGGTGTCAGTGGTCGGCCCTTTCTGGAGCAGAGTGAGCGCAGCTGGCGGCGCCATATCGATATCAACCTGGTGAGCATGCTGGCGGCCATCCACGCCGCGGCCCCAGTGATGATCAAGGGTGGCCGCGGCGGCGCCATCATCAATGTCACCAGTATCGAGGGCCAGCGGGCCGCGCCCTACTTTGCCGTCTATGCGGCCTGCAAGGCGGGGATGATCAGTTTTACCCGCTCCATGGCGACCGAATTGTCCGCCCACGGAATTCGCGTCAACGCCATCGCCCCGGATCACACGGTGTCCCCCGGCACCCGCGGCAACCTCCACGGCCCGGTGGACGAAAGTACCTGGACTCCTCTGCCCCCCGAGCAACAGGATGCCATGAACAGGTTGATACCCCTGGGCAGGGAGGGCCATATCGACGAGTGCGGCAACGCTGCGGTGTTTCTGGCTTCACAGATGTCCTGCTATGTCACCGGCACCACCCTGAACGTGGACGGTGGCACCTCCGCCGCCATGGGCTGGGTGCGGGACAGGGCAGGGCGCTGGACCCTCAATCAGGATCTGATGCTGGTGGACAAGCCACTCTGAAATCCGGATTTCACGTTTCGCGTAGACAGGTAATTTGCAATGCCAAACCAAGGGTTGGGAGATAGATGATGACAGTGGAGGAGTTGTTGGCCCGGGAAGAGATTCGCCATCTGATGGCGGTTTACAACACCGCCGGTGACGGCGGGCGGCGGGAGGAATTCCATTCGGTGTTTTGTGAGGATGCGGTGCTGATCGCCCCGGGAATCAACCTCGAAGGTCGCGAGAACATCGTCGACGGCCTGTTTGCCGGTGTCGACACCCCTCAGCCGACAACCAGGGCGAAGCCCAAGTTTGTACGTCACAATCTGACCACCTCGAAAATCACCTTTACCAGTGCCACCACCGCTGTCGGGCGCACCTATTTCATGGTGGTTACGGATGCCGGACTGGACCACTGCGGTGTCTACAGCGATCAATTTCGCAAGGATGACGACGGTTGGAAAATCGCCCACCGGGTGGTGCGCAGCGACTATGTGTCGGCCGACTCCCGGTTCGACCTCGGGCAGTAACCGCCAGCAACAATCCCCTTGTTCCACCGCGGCACTGAGGTTCCCCTATACTGGGGGCCTGTACCCCACAAGACGACAACGCCATGTCCAATGCCAACCAAACCCCGCCCCTGGCGGGGCGCCGCATTGCGGTGCCGGAAAGCCGGGAGCTTAACCTGTTCACCACCATGCTGGAGGAGCGCGGGGCAGAGGTGTACCGCTGCCCCCTGGTGGCCATTCGCGACGCTCCCGACCGGGACGCGGTGGAAGCCTGGTTGAGGGATTTCGCCGCCGGTCACCACCACGACCTGATCCTGCTCACCGGGGAGGGCCTGCGCCGCTTGCTGGGCTTTGCCGACCGCGCTGGCGATAACCTGTGGCAGGATTTCATCGCCGCCCTGGCCCGGGTGCGCAAAATAACCCGGGGTCCCAAGCCGGGCAACGCCCTGAGGGCCATCGGCCTGAAGGCGGATCTCACCGCCGCCGTGCCCACCACCGAAGGCGTTATGACCACCCTGGCGGCGGATGACCTGCGGGGGCGCACCATCGGTGTTCAACTCTATGGCACCAATCCCAATCTGCCCCTGGTGGAATTTCTTTCCGACAAAGGGGCCAGGGTCACCACCGTGGCCCCCTATATCTACGCCGACGACAGTGAACAGGACCGGGTCGAGGCGCTGGTGGAGTTGCTGGTCGCCGGCGGGATGGACGCCATTGCCTTTACCAGTACCCCCCAGGTGACCCGCTTGTTTCAGGTCGCCCGCAGGATGGGGATGGAGGATGGCTTGCGCGCCGGGATGAACGGGCTGCTGGTGGCGGCCGTTGGTCCTGTGGTGGCCGATTGCCTGACGGAGGCCGGTGTTGACGTCGATGTCATGCCGGACAGCACTTATTTTATGAAGCCTCTGGTGAGGCGCCTGGTTGACGCTTTTGCCCATGGGAATGCGACCCCCGGGGATTGAGCTGCCCGCGGCGGGCTTCAGTTGCCAACGGCCCCGTCAGTTGCAGGTGCTGCTGTCGGCTTGCTGCGGTAGAGGGGGAAGATAATCTCTTCGAGCCAGTGTTTCTCCCGGCCCATAATGCCGTACTTGGCCGGCCTGCCCTGGGGGATATGCAGAGTTTTGAACAGCCTGTCGTAGAGGGTGATCATGGTGCAGAAGTTGCGATAGGCCTTGCCGTCCCTGCCGTAACCGTGGTGGGTGTGGTGGAGGCGGGGAGTGACAAACACCAGCTCGATCATCCGCACCAGTTTGTTGCCGAAGGAGAACCTTGCAATAAGCGCATCGTCCCAGCGGAAGTCGGTGTGGGTGAAGGCGTTCCAGGCCAGCATCCCGACAAAGAAGACTGTGGCGGCCTCCACCATGCCCAGATAGAACGCCGCGCCGGAGACCCAGGTATAGGGTTGAAAGAAGGGCCAGAACACGTTGACCCGCGCCATCACCGTTATATTCAGGTAGGGGGCCGAGTGGTGGGTGTGGTGCATTCCGTAAAGCAGCGGATGGGCGAGGGGCTGGTGGGCCCAGCGGTGGACCCAGTAAAACACCAACTCCCCCACCAAAATCATCACTACCACCGCGGGTGCCAGCGGGGCATCCGCCAGGGCACCCCTGTAGCCCGGCAGCAGAAACGCCAGAACCGACGCCACCGCGAGGGCGATGGCGGGGCTCATCAGGGTCCTGCTGAGCAACAGGCAGCCGCCGGTGATCAGCAGGTCCCTGCGCTTGTAAATGCCCTTGTGCCTGCCGCTGAGAATTTCAGCCACCAATACGGAAAGTATCAAGATCATCAACCACTGGCTCGGGGTCATGGTGGAAACTCCTTAGATTATTGTCCCGCCGGTGACATATACGGCGGGGGCTGTTGGTAGTCCGGCCATGATGGCCTACACTTGCCGTATTCGTCTAATGCAAAATTATTGGCAAATCTATGAGTTTTATGAATGGATCTTAGAAAGCTCCGCCATGCCCAGGTGTTGTCCGAAGAGGGCTCCTTTGCCCGGGCCTCCACCCGGCTCCATATCACCCAGTCGGCCCTGAGCCGCAGTGTACAGGCGCTGGAGCAGGAGCTCGGGGTCCGGTTGTTTGACCGCCATGCCAGTGGGGTGTGGTTGACCCAACCCGGCAAACTGATCCTTGCCCGGGCCGGCGAATTGCTGCGCATGGCCAATGGGTTGCAGCGGGACGCCGAACTGATTCGCGATGCCCGTCTCGGCAGCCTAGCCTTTGGCGCAGGCCCCATTCCCGCCCAGTTGATATTGCCCGAGGTGCTGCCGAGGGTGCTGGCGGCCCATCCGGGATTGCAGATCCAGGTGGATATCCAGCCGGCCCCCCAGTTGCTGGAGCGCTTGCTGAAAGAGTCACTGGAGTTTTTTGTCGCAGATGTCAGCCAGCTTGCCGAGGCTGACGAGCTGGTCACGGAGCCCCTCGCCCACCTGGATGTGGGGTTCTATGTGCGCAGGGAACACCCCCTGGCACGCCGCGGCGAGGTGGCGGTGGAGCTGCTGGGGAATTATCCGCTGGCCTCCCACGGTTTTGCCGCCAGCACCGTGGCGGAAGAGGGCGGCCTGCTGAGATGGTCGGGGCGGATTGCCTGCGAACATGTCGCCATCCTCAAGGCGGTCGCTGTAGGTACCGATGCCGTGCTGATGACGGCAGCGGCAGTGATTGCTGGAGAGTGCGCGGCGGGTGATCTGGTTCCGTTGCGCATCTCCGGGTATCCCCTGCCGTGGCTTTCCGACTTGCGCGTGGTGCGCCTGGGGGGGCGAAGCCTGTCTCCCGCCGCCCAGCTGCTGATTGCGGCCATGAAGCGGCATCTGCAGGAAAGCCCCTGACGCCGCAGGCGGGTTGTTGCGGTTTACAGGCTCCGGAAACAATCCCGCACTTCGGCAACAAAAATCTCCGGCTGCTCAAAGGCAGCAAAGTGGCCGCCTTTTTCGGCTTCATTCCAGTAGTGGATGTTCTTGTAGGTGTTGGCACACCAGCGCCTGGAGCTGCGGAAAATCTCCTTGGGAAAGACCGTAAAGCCAGTTGGTGTGTCGACCTCGCCGACGATAAAGCTGGCAAAGCTCTGCCAGTACAGCCGCGCCGAGGACGCCGCCGCAGCATTGAGCCAATACATCATTACATTATCCAGCATCTCCTCCTTGGTGAGGGCATTCTCCGGGTGGCCGTTGCAATCCGTCCACGCCCAGAATTTTTCCACAATCCACGCCAGCTGCCCCACCGGGGAGTCCACCAGGCCATAACCCAGGGTCTGGGGACGGGTGGCCTGAAGCTTGGCGTAGCCTGAATCCCAGTCCTGGTAATATTTCATATCGACCATGGCCTGCTGTTCGGTTGTCGTCAGCTCCCCCAACTGGTCCTGGTTGGGGCGGACAGTGGCCATATTGAGATGGATCCCCAGGCACCCCGGGTCCTGCTGGGCAATGCTGCTGGTGACCGCGCAACCCCAGTCACCGCCCTGGGCAAAATACCTGGGGTAACCCAGGGCGGCCATCAGCCTGCTCCAGGTCGAGGCGATTTTCACCACATCCCAGCCGGTGGCCGCGGGTTTGTCGGAAAAGCCATAGCCCGGCAGGGATGGGCACACCACGTGGAAGGCGTCCGCGGGGTCGCCGCCATGGGCTGCCGGGTCGCTCAGGGGTCCGATCACCTTGAGGAACTCCACCACCGACCCCGGCCAGCCGTGGGTGAGCACCAGCGGCCTGGCATGGGGGCTGGGGGAGCGGACATGAATGAAGTGGATGTCGAGGTCGTCGCAGGTGGCCAGGTACTGGGGCAGGGCGTTGAGCCTGGTTTCAAGGCGGCGCAGGTCGTAGCCGTCCTGCCAGTAGTCCGCCAGCTCCCTCAGGTAGTCCAGGGGCACCCCCTGGCTCCAGTCGGCGACGGTTTCCCGCTCTGGATAGCGGGTGAGCGACAGGCGCAGCCTGAGTTCGTCCAGCTGCTGTTGGGGAATATCCACGACAAAGGGTTTGATTTCGAGCATGGGGTTATCTCTGTAATTGGCCAATAGGGGAGTGCGGTGCCGGCTGACAATCGCTGCCAGGCGACGATTTCAGGTATGCTGGGCTTCGAGCCTAGCTGGCGGCCGCGGGAAGCGCAAGGATTGGGCCTATTTAAAGCCATGGGTTAAAGCCATGGGTCACCGGTTACAGCTGAGGCCCGCCAAACTCACCCGCTTAGGAGCCATGGAGATATCATGATTGACCTCTACACCGCTGCCACTCCCAACGGCCACAAGGTATCCGTGGCCCTCGAAGAACTCGGGCTCGCCTACCGGGTTATTAGCATCGACCTGGCGGCGGGGGAGCAGCGGACGCCGGAGTTTCTGCGGCTGTGCCCCAACGGCCGGATTCCAGTCATCGTCGATCGCGGGGCCGGGGATTTCGCTGTTTTTGAATCCGGTGCCATCCTTATTTATCTCGCGGAAAAGACCGGTCGCTTGTTGCCCCAGGATGCCCAGGGCCGGTCGCTGGTGATTCAGTGGCTGATGTTCCAGATGGGAGGTATCGGCCCCATGATGGGCCAGGCCAATGTGTTCTACCGCTATTTTCCGGAAAAATTGCCTTCCGCCATCGACCGCTATCACCGCGAAGTGAAGCGTCTGTTTCGGGTCCTGGACAACCGTCTCGCCGATCGCGAATATATCGCCGGGGACTACAGTATTGCCGACATTGCCAACTGGTGCTGGGTGCGCACCCACAACTGGTCTGGGGTCACCATCGATGATCTGCCCAATCTCCAGCGTTGGGTGGATGCCATCTACCGGCGACCCGCAGCCCTGGCGGGCATCAAGGTGCCGCCCCCCGCGGCGCAGGGGGATGAGGACAAGGCCAGGGCCATTCGCAACATTCTCGCCTGAGGTAGGATAAGTCCTACAACAGGTTCCGTTATTTACTCATAGCCCCCGGGGTCCCGGTTGCCCATACTTCAACCATCATCGTGAGCAGGGACGCCGACACGGAAGTGCCCGCCAGGATGGCTGTCAAGGATGATGGCGGTGATACCTAAAAGCCCCTTCGGGGGCTTTTTCTATTGGGCATTCCTTGTCCAGGGTCATTGCATTCGCCTCTCCATGCTCTATATTTGAGCTATCCACGCGATCCCGGGAGAGACGTTGCCATGGTCCACCGCAGCAATGAAGGCGAAAGTGTTCACTTCCGCTCACAGCGGGTGTTTGCCGTCAACGACCAGTGGTTTTTCCAGGTTCGCGAAACCCCCAATCCCGTCGGCCCGTTTCCATCGCGGGACAAGGCCGAAGAAGTATTGGCGGTCTTTGTCGACGACATCAAGTCCAACCTGACCCCCGAGCAGGCCCTGCTCCATATGCGCCTGGCCATCGACACCTTTGCCGAGGACGATTTTTGAACTGCCTGGAGGAAGTTGCCGTTCACTGCCCCTGGTGTGGGGAACCCATCACCGTCGTGGTGGATTGCACCGAGGCCGAGCAGTGTTATGTGGAGGACTGTGGGGTTTGCTGCCAACCCATGGTGCTAGACATCAATATTGCCGATACCCTTGCCATCACCGTCACCCGAGAAGGCGGTTAGTTCCAGCCCGGCTTTCAGCCTTCCCTCGATGCTCTGTGGAGCTTGCCAGGGGTTGGGAATTTTCCGACATTCGCCAAGAATTTCTCAACAATAACAAAGCCTTTCCACCCTGGTTGCCAGTCCTGGCAACAATCGATGGCACTTGAGTCACTATTTCTGACCGCTGGGTAAAGAATCCGTAGCGGAAAATCCTACTGGGTACATGATGGATACAGGTCCTCGCCAGCGGGGGCCCTGAATTGAATGACTGTCGTGGGGAGTTGATGTCAAAGCGGGTTGCCTTTGTTGCCCAGGGGTTGTTGACTGGGGTGCTGTTTGCCCTTGGCGCACTGCTGTACCTGCTGTCGCCTGTGGTGCTCCCGGAAAGCGCTGCTTGGTATTTGTTTATCGCCCTGGTCTGGCTTGCCGGGCTGGCACTTTACAACCTCCAGACACCCCCTGCCGTGGCGGCGACACCGGAGAAGACATCCCGCTTGTACCAGGATACTCTGGAGAACTATCTGGACCTGATTTTTTGGTCCGTCGACACCAATATGCGGGTGGTCGATGTGGGAGGCAGCGCCCTGGCGTCCATGGTCCAGTCCAAGGAGGCGTTGTTGGGCAGGGACGTCCGCGAACTCCCCATCCTGGATGGACAGGCAATTGCAGACGTTCAGCGGGCGCTCCAGGGCGAGAGTTTCGTGGTCGAACATCGCCTTGGCGACAGGCATTATCGCACCCATTTTTTTCCTGAGTTCACGATCCTCGGCGAAGTGAGCGGCTGTCTGTGCGCCACTGTGGATCTCACTGAGGTACACCGCCTCGACACTGACCTGGCGCTGGCGCGGGAAGTGATCGAAAACGCGTCCGATGCCATTGTAATCGCCGATGCCCGGCGCCGGGCGATCACCATCAACCAGTCCTTCACGGCGATCACGGGCTATTCGATAGATCAGGTGCTGGGCCAAAAGCTCATTATTCCCAATATTTCCGGTCTGGACTTCGCGGGGCGGCGGCAGTTGCTGAAGCAGTTGCGCAGCCATGGCTTGTGGCAGGGGGAGGTCACGGCAAGGCGCTACAATGGCGAGCCCTATGTGGCCCGGGTAACGGTGTCCCAGATTCGCGACCGGGGCGTGCTGACCCACTATCTCACCTGCTTCGCGGATATTTCCGAAATCAAGCAGCGCCACGACGAACTGCGCCACCTGGCCCACCACGACTTCCTCACCGGCCTGCCCAATCGGCGGTTGTTTCTCGACCGCCTCGAGCAGGTCATCAAGCGCACCCGCCGCCACGGCGGGCGCTTTGCCCTGTACTTTATCGATCTGGATAAATTCAAGGCCGTCAACGACAACCTCGGCCATCATGTGGGGGACGAACTGCTGCGGGAGGTGGCCAGCCGGATCACCGATGCCATGCGGGATATGGACACCGTTGCCCGCCTGGCCGGGGATGAGTTCACCGTCATCGTCGAGCAGGTGGCGGATGACGAGGAGGTGCGCAGCGTTGCGGACAAGATTCTGTCCTGTTTCGAAACCCCCAGCGAGTGTCTAGGCAAAAGCCTCGACTGCCGGGCCAGTCTGGGCTACGCGGTGTACCCCGACGACGGGGATTCCCTCGAAGTGCTGATGGCGGTGGCCGACACCGCCATGTATCGAGCCAAGGCCGGCGGGGTGTCAGGCGAGCTGTTCCCCAACCAACGGCGACGTTTCAACCTGTCGTCGCGGGCTTTCGAGGCCACCGAGCTGCGCCTGGCCATCGCCACCGACGAACTCGAGTTGCACTACCAGCCGCAGATCGAGGTGCAAACCGGGCGGATCAGCGGCTGTGAGGCCCTGGTGCGCTGGAACCGGCAGCGGGACGGGCAATTGCTGCCCGGGGACTTTCTGGCCCTGGCCGAGGCCAAGGGGCTGATGGATGAGATCGGTCACTGGGTGGCGAGGGCGGCCGGGCAGCAATTCTCCCGCTGGCAGCAGCAGGGCATCCACCTGGACCGCCTGGCCCTCAATGTCTCCCAAAGCCAACTGCGGGACGAGAGATTTTTTGTCACCCTCGAGGAGGTGGTGGCGAGCAACAGTCTGCGCCCGGAAAACCTTCAGCTGGAGGTCTCTCTGGCCACCGCGCTGGCGGATAGCCCGGCAACCCAGGCCTTCTTCGCCCGCGCCAGGGCCTTGGGGGTGGGCTGTATTCTCGAGGACTTTGGCTGTGCCGAAGAGGGGTTTCAGCTGCTGGGGCGCCTCAGGGTCGACGCCGTCAAGATCGACCCCCAATTGTTGCAGCGGGGCAAGGGCAGCAGGGAGGCAAGGGCGGTGGTGGCGGCGGTGGTGGCCCTCGGGGAGGCTCTCGACTTCCGGGTGGTGGCGGTGGGTGTGGAGCAGCAGCGCCAGCTGGAGAGCCTTGGCCAGTCGGGTTGTCACATGGTTCAGGGCTTTTACTATGCGCGCTCGCTGGCGGCGGAGGATTTTGCCCGCTTTTATCTCGGCTTCAACCAGCGCACCGGGAGCTGATCAGGCCTCCGCCGAGTCGCGGCCGGCGTCACTGTGGGCCAACAGCAGGTCGATAAAAGCCCGCGCGGCATTGGACAGGGTCTTCTCGCGGTGGTGAATCAGGCCCAGGTGGCGGGACAGCTCGATACTGGGGCAGGCCAGCCGGGCGAGGGTGGTGTCCGCCATGATGGTGGGCAGGATGCTCCAGCCCAGGCCGACGGAAACCAGCATCTTGATGGTCTCCAGGTAGTTGGTGGCCATGGTGGCCTTGAGGGTGAAGCCGTTGTCGTCGAACAGCTTCTTGATCATGCGGCCGGTATAGGTCTCCAGCCCCGGGAGGATCGCCGGGTAATCGCTGAGCTGGTCGATGTCCACGGTGCCCGCGGTTGCCAGGGGGTGGTCGCTGGCCACCATCACCGCCATGGGGTCCAGCCACACCTGCAGGGAGTGGATTCGGGGATGGGGTTCGGGGGCGAGGGTGATCACCGCGATCTCGAAGCGGCCCCGCAATACGCCGTCGTAGGCCACTTCCGAATCCATGAATTCCACCTCCAGGCTGACCCCGGAGTTGGTGCTGGCAAAGGCCTTGAGCACAGGGGGCAGGCGGTGGAGGCCGAGGTGGTGGCTGATGGCGATACGCAAGTTGCCCGCCACATGACCGGATAGATCCACGATGGCCTGGCGGGTTTCCCTCAGTTCCTGGAGGATCTTCTCCGCCCTGGGCAGCAGCTCCTTGCCAGCCTCGGTGAGATACACGGTGCGGGAAATGCGGTCGAACAGGCGGCAACCCAGGACATCCTCGAGCTGGGCGATGCGCTTGCTGATGGCGGGTTGGGTCACATACACCCTTTCCGCCGCAGTGGAAAAGGAGCCGCTATCGGCCACTGCGACAAAGGCTTCGAGCAATTGAGTATCCATCGGCGAAGAATAGTCTATTCCAGTCTAGAATCAAATCTATAAAAAATATGAATTTGTTTTATTCGACCCTCGGCTCTATCATGGTCTCCATCCCCAATCAGGATCACTCACATGACCGCAAAAACCCTCTACGACAAGATCTGGGACGCCCACCTGGTGGAAACTCGGGAGGACGGCACAGCGCTGCTGTACATCGACCGCCATATCATTCACGAGGTGACCTCGCCCCAGGCTTTTGAGGGGCTGCGCCTGGCGGGCCGCCGGGCCTGGCGCACGGACACCAATGTCGCCACCCCGGACCACAATGTGCCCACCGACCACGAAGAGCGCAAGGGCGGCATCAGCACCATTGTCGACGAGGTGTCCCGCATCCAGGTGCAGACCCTGGACGACAATTGCGACGAGTTCGGTATCAAGGAATTCAAGATCAACGATCACGGTCAGGGTATCGTCCATGTCATGGGGCCGGAGCAGGGCTTTACCCTGCCCGGCGCCACCGTGGTGTGCGGCGATTCCCACACCGCCACCCACGGCGCCCTGGGCTGTCTGGCCCACGGCATCGGCACCTCAGAGGTCGAACACGTGCTGGCCACCCAGTGCCTGGTGGCGGCCAAAATGAAGAATATGCTGGTCAGGGTCGACGGCGACCTGGGTCCAGGGGTAACCGCCAAGGATGTGATCCTGGCCATTATCGGCAAGATAGGCACCGCCGGCGGCACTGGTTATGCCATCGAATTTGGCGGCAGCACCATCCGCAATCTGTCCATCGAAGGGCGGATGACCATCTGCAATATGGCCATCGAAGCCGGCGCCCGGGTGGGCCTGGTGGGGGTGGATGAAAAGACCATCGCCTACATGCGCGGCCGCCCCTTTGCCCCCACTGGCGACAACTGGGACAAGGCGGTGGCCTACTGGCAGACGCTGCACACCGATGCCGACGCCAGGTTCGACGCCGTGGTGGCGATGGATGCCGCCGAAATCGAGCCCTTTGTCAGCTGGGGGACCTCCCCCGAAATGGTGGTCCCGGTTTCCGGGATGGTGCCCCGTCCGGAAGACGAGGCGGATGCCACCAAGCGCAAGGGCTACCAGCGGGCGCTGGAGTACATGGGCCTCGAGGGCGGTATGCCGGTCAGCGAGATCAAGATCGACAAGGTCTTTATTGGCTCCTGCACCAACTCCCGCATCGAGGATCTGCGCGCGGCGGCGGCGGTGGCCAAGGGCCGCAAAAAGGCCGACTCTGTGGCCAAGGTTTATGTGGTGCCCGGTTCCCACCTGGTGAAGGAGCAGGCCGAGGCGGAGGGGCTCGACAAGATCTTTATTGCCGCCGGCATGGACTGGCGGGAGCCCGGTTGCTCCATGTGCCTGGCCATGAACTCCGACATTCTGGGCCGTGGCGAGCACTGCGCTTCCACCTCCAACCGCAATTTCGAGGGCCGCCAGGGGCCCGGTGGCCGCACCCACCTGATGAGCCCGGCGATGGCCGTGGCAGCGGCGGTCACCGGCCGCATCACCGACGTCCGCACCCTGTCCTGAGGCCAACGAGAAGGAATCGACACATGAGACCATTTAATACCCACAAAGGCCTTGTTGCCCCCATCGACCTGGCCAATATCGACACCGATATGATTATCCCCAAGCAGTTTCTCAAGGCCATCAACAGAACCGGCTTCGGCCCCTATCTGTTCGACGAGATGCGCTATGAGGACGAGGGCTGGTACGGCAAGGATTGTGCCACCCGGCCGCTGAAAGCGGACTTTCCCCTCAATCAGCAGCGCTACCAGGGCACATCCATT
>Ga0079224_100003658_pt1 | contig 19501 bp, 13 predicted proteins | sample Stecom2015_FD_80414 | JGI IMG/M metagenome (GOLD analysis project Ga0079224, IMG submission 80414) | Agricultural soil microbial communities from Utah to study Nitrogen management - Steer compost 2015 | ecosystem: Environmental > Terrestrial > Soil > Agricultural land | place: USA: Utah... | reverse complement strand
ATGTCATGAAACACCGGCAAAAAATTTAGTGAAGATCCCAAACAAAAAGAAGTAAGCACAAACCACACATTGCCGGTTGTGAACCTAATCCACCAAAAAAGGGACAGCTTCCAGCCATCCCTTTTCTCTAAGTTTTCTATAATTAAGACCAACGCTCTCGCTCAACGAAGCTTGCTTCGGTCTCCGGTCTTCCGTCTTCCACCTTTACACATTCACATGCCGTTCCGCATGGTAAGAAGATCTTACCAATGGGCCGGATTCTACATATTTAAGGCCTCTTTTCAGTCCTTCCTCACGGTAGCGGTCAAACTGATCCGGGTGGATAAATTCGGCGACTTCAATGTGCATCTTGGTAGGCTGTAGGTATTGTCCCAAGGTCAGGATATCGCAGCCGTGGGCAGCGAGGTCATCCATTGCCTTATGTACCTCATCCGGCTTCTCGCCCAAGCCCAGCATGATGCCGGTTTTGGTCCGCTTGCCATATTCCTTGGTCAGCTTGATCTGCTCCAGGGAACGTTGGTATTTGGCCTGGGGCCTGACTCTTCTATACAGGCTTTCTACCGTCTCCATATTATGGGAAACCACTTCCTGGCCCGCGCTGATCATCCGGTACAATGCATCCCAGCTGGACTTCACGTCCGGGATCAAGGTTTCAATGGTGGTTTGGGGAGAAAGTTTTTTGGTTTCCACTACCGTCTGGTACCAGATTTCGGCGCCGCGGTCTTTGAGTTCGTCGCGGTTGACCGAGGTGATAACGGCATGCTTGACGCCCATTAGCTGGATCGCTTCCGCTACCCTTCTGGGTTCGTCGGTGTCATACTCCGGCGGCCGGCCGGTAGCCACTGCACAAAACGAACAGGATCGGGTACAGACGTTCCCCAAGATCATAAAAGTAGCCGTACCTGCTCCCCAGCACTCGCCCATATTGGGGCAGTTGCCGCTTTCGCAGATGGTATGTAGTTTATGCTGATCTACTAATTTTCTTACTTTGGCGTATTCCTTTCCTACAGGAAGCTTTACCCTTAGCCAGTTTGGCTTTTTTCTTTTGGTCTCCTCTGCGGATATTACTGGTAGTTCTATCATGGCAATCTTCCTTCCTTAATTCAGGCAAATTTAAGCCTTTCGCCCGGCTTATCCCAATGTTCGGCTATTTCCTAAACCCGTAGAAAAGGGTGAAGTAGGCGGACTGGTAAATCTGCCGGTTGCTCACTGTCGGCATCAATTGAATTTCCTTAGTAAAACCCTCCAGCAGATAGCCTAGTTCCAAACCGGAAACATTTGACCGGAAGACGCCAAACTCAAAAACCACGGCTGCTTTGACATGGCCGCCGATCGCCAATTCGGATTCGCTGATTCCTTCAAAAATTCTACCTGGGCCCAATACATCCCAAAAACCGTGTTTAGCAGGATCATATTGTTCACGAACCGACTCGGAGCGGTTCAGCGCATACTCAATATAATAGGGCGCTACTATGCCAAGGGTGGGACCTAAGGCAGAAAGGACGGAGATCTGAACGCCTTTTTGAGGCGCTTTCTTGAAGAGGATTCTTTCCCTACCGTATTGGGGACGGACCGCATAGAGGTAGTTGGTTTTTCCAAATACAAAGCTGTTGCCCAAAACGGTATTGTACCTCACTTCGCGGGGGTTTTTGACATTGGCCAACTCCAACTGAAAAAACTGAAAGTTTTGTTCATCGATGCGGGAACCAATTTTCAGGTTGAATCCGCCGATAAGCCCCCCGTTGGTATTCTTATTGATCCCAAAAAGTACCTCGCGGTCATACTCGTAGTCTCCGGCATCTTCCCTTTGGGCATAACCCAACTGAGACAGCCCCATCAGGATAAAGAAGACCAGAAATTTCTTTCCTCTTGTCATCATAGGTGTGGAATTATACGCTAATTTTGCACCTAAGTTATTGAATTGAAAATAAAAATAAGCGTTTTGTGCTAACTATAAATGGGGGCTTGCGGGGGAAAATGCTTAAACCGGCCAGGAGAATTTATCCTACTTCTGAATTCAGATTATTTTTTTGTACCACTGTAGCGTTCTCACCTGCCGGGTCGTCTTACTTATAGAACAGCCCAAATATTAAACCCAATCCGTTGGAAAAAAACCTTGTACAAGAAGCAAAGGGAGGACATCCAAAAGCTCTGGAAAAGCTTTACAAGCATTTCTATGGCTATGCCATGAGCATTGCTTTGAGGTACTCCAATTCCCGGGATGAGGCCTGTGAGATCGTCAACGACAGCTTTATGAAGGTTTTCGACAAGCTCGGTCAGTATACCGAGGAAAGTTCTTTTAAAGGCTGGTTCAGGAGGATCCTAATCAACACGTCCATTGACTACTACCGAAAGAATGTCAAATACTACTCGGATATGGACATCGAGAAGGCAGATCAGAAAGTATGCGATCCGAGTGTAGTAGATGAACTGTCGAAGGAAGATATCCTGATGTTGCTGAGAGAGCTGCCGGAAATGTTGCGGATCATCTTCAACATGTATGAAATAGAAGGCTACAGCCACAATGAGATCGGGGACCAGCTTGGTATACCGGCCAGCACCAGCAGGACCTACCTCGCACGGGCCAAACAACGACTGAGAGACAAGATCACCGCATTAAATCAAATTAAAGATGAAGGAGCAGTTCGATAAGAAGCTGATAGAGAGAATTAAGATCTCCTTCGAAAATCACGAGGAGCCCTTTAATCCCCAGGAATGGGAGAAGCTATCGCATGCCTATTCCCATCCTGCCAAAAAGAAGAAGTTTGCTTTCTGGCCATTCCTGGCTTCAGGAATAGCTGCCTCCCTCCTGCTAGTATTCGTTTTCTGGCCATTCGGTGACGAGCTGCAGCAGAACGTCCAGACGATTGCCGATTCGATCACCATTGAAGGGAAACAGTTTGAAAAAATAGAACTCCCAAAGGACAGGATACCGGACAACCTTGCGCTGGCGGAGAGAGAATTGGCGCCTGTGCCAACAGAGGCACCAAGGGCTACCAGGAGCACCCAGGAGCCACAACCGCTCAACAGGGAAGCCATCAAACCGATCTTGGTGAATGAACTGCCTCAGGCATCCGTAGCTTTGCTTCCCGTAGCCACAAATCCAGAAACAAGCAGCCTTCTAGAGGACATCCAACAAAATGCTGCCAACGAACGCCTCGAAGCCCCCGTGATCGCCTACAATAGCGACGCGGAACAAGCGCAACGCTACCTGGATCAATGGAAAGCGGAAGGACAAAGCCCGGAAGCGGGGAAGGAATCGTCCAGCAATGGTAATGTAAGGCTAGGTCTTTTGGTAGGCCCACAGGCCGCTTCAAACCAAATATCCGGCATGTCCTTAGGCGCCGGTGTGATGTCGGAATTTTCCATCAGTAAAAGACTGAAGCTGGACGTGGGCGTGACCTACGCCAGCCATAACATGTCGCCGGACAATATGATACCGATGACCGCCACCATGGCCAGTCCGCAAAAAGAAGCTTTTGCCAGCCTGGCTAATTCACCCCGTCTGATCGGATCCAATGCTGAGCTGACGTTCTCGGGATTGGATATTCCCGTCAACCTGAAATACAAGGTCGTAGACAAAGAAAAGTCGGGGCTGTTCCTGATCACGGGCTTATCCAGCATGGTGTACCTGGACCAGCAAACGACAGAAACCATGGCGGTTGACTCCTACTTTAACACCACCATGGATGGGTTGGAATTCCAGCGAACCGTACAGCAATACACCCATGAGGCTGGTCCTGAAAGTACAGCTGATGGCTTCGACCTGGGCCGGATGCTAAACCTGTCCGTAGGATATGAATACAACCTGAAGAACGGAACTTATCTATCCATCGAGCCCTATTATAAGCTTCCTTTAGGCGACATGACCTTTGCAAACCAACAATTTTCCATCGGAGGCCTTAACCTGAGAATGAACTTTAGGCTGGGCAAATAATCAACACAACTAACCTTTTATAATGAAAGCACTTATCAAGAGTACATTGGCCATCGCAATGGCCGCCCTAGCAACGAGCTGTATCAATGAGACGGAGTCGGATTTTGATAAAATCGTGAAAAGAGATGATGCTATCGTAGCAGACTACATTGCGTCTAAGGGTATAGAAGCTACCCAAACACAAATCGGATACTATTATAAAAAAGAGGTAGAAGTGGATCAAGGTACACAATTTGCCAACAATGATATTATTGGGATCTACTACGAAATCAAGACTTTGGACGGCCATTTGATCGACTCCTATCTGGATGAGAGCAAAAGCCCAGTCTTGTTCAAATATTCTCAAAATGGACTTTGGCCTGGAGCCATGGGATATGCTGCAGGATTAGCCAAACCTGGTGAGACATTTACCTTGATCATCCCTTCTTATCTGGCGTATAACACCTATTCCTATCAGCAGTTAATCCCCGCCTCTGCCAACTTGGTAGCCAAAGTGAAATATGCCCGAAAGTATACGGAAGATCAGGTAAAGCAACTGGAAGACCAGATGATCCAGGCCTATCTGACTGAAAAAGAACTAGAAGGTTTTGAGAAGAATGAGAAAGGCATCTACATCAGAGTTGTAGATGAAGGTGAAGGTGAACCTTCCAAAAATGGCAATACCGTAACCTTCTCCTACGAAATGTTTGAACTAAACGGTACCAAGGCTATCGCAGAATCCACCACGAACAATCCGGTAATCTCCCTTGGATCGGCACAAAACATTGTTTTCTTAAATGAAGGCTTGGTAAATCTTTCCAAGGGAGCTGAGGTTGAAGTCATTGCTCCTTCCCATACCGCTTATGGAGAAACCGTTCAGGTGGTACCTGCCCAGATCAGACCGGATTTGGTAAGCAAAGGAGAGCTTCAACATTTTACCCCTCCGTATGCCCCCGTCCGATTCAATGCGGAGATCATCAGGATCCAGTAAAAAAGTCTTAAATAAAAATTAATTTTTTGAAAAGCCAGTCCAATAGGGCTGGCTTTTATATTTTTTATCGATGATTTTTAGCCAATGATCAAAATCTTTTGCCCAATTATAAATTAAATCTCTAAATTGGAAGCCAAATTTATCACACATGAACACTACAAAACGCAAAATCCAATTTTTGGTTTACTTGGGATGCCTGTTTCTTTTTGCTGCTTGCTCTCAGCGGTCAGGAACACCTAAAATCCTTGTTTTTAGTAAGACAGCAGGGTTTTACCACAATTCAATTCCGGACGGTGTGGCCGCTCTTCAGAAACTGGGGGCAGAAAACGGCTTCGAAGTGGATACCACTACCGACGCCAGCAAGTTCAATGAAGAAAACCTTCAACAATACAGCGCTGTCGTTTTTTTAAGCACGACTGGCGATGTGCTGGACATCTACCAGGAAGCTGACTTTGAACGATATATCCAGGCGGGTGGTGGCTTTGTAGGTATCCATGCCGCTGCGGACACAGAATATGAATGGCCGTGGTATGGAAAGATGGTAGGAGGGTATTTCAGTGACCACCCTGGCATTCAGGATCCACACCCCAACGTCCAAAAAGGATCCATTGACATTGTAGACACGAAACATTCCAGCACGGAGTTTTTGCCTTCTCCTTGGGAAAGGACCGACGAATGGTACAGCTACAAAGACTTCAACACCGATGTGAACGTTTTGATGACCCTCGACGAGGACAGTTATCAAGGCGGATTGGATATGGGAGAGCACCCTATCGCTTGGTATCATGAATATGATGGCGGTAGGGCTTTCTATACCGGCGGAGGCCACACCAGTGAATCATTCAAAGAAGAACTGTTTTTGAGGCATCTCTTGGAAGGAATCAAATACGCCATGGGCTCCAATAAGAAGCTCAATTATTCCAAAGCTAGTTCCTTAAGGGTTCCTGAGGAAAACCGTTTTACCAAAACCACCCTTGCGCTTGGACAATTCACGGAGCCTACCGAACTGGCGGTGTTACCCAATCTAGACGTCCTAATTGCCCAGCGACGGGGGGAAGTGTTGTTGTACAAAAACGGTGATACGGTTGTGAATGAAATCGCCAAATTAGAGGTGTATTGGAAGACCGAGGTACAAGGCGTTAACGCCGAAGAAGGCCTGATGGGTCTTCAATTGGACCCAAACTTTGAGAAGAATAACTGGGTTTACCTTTTTTATAGCCCAACGGATACCAGCACCAACCGACTATCACGCTTCAAGTTTCAAAACGACCAGCTTGATTTTTCATCAGAGCAAATGATCCTGGAATTCTACTCTCAAAGGGACATTTGTTGCCATACAGGAGGTTCCATTGCTTTCGGTCCTGATGGCTTGTTATATGTTTCTACGGGTGACAATTCCACTCCCTTTAACCAGTCTAACTCGAAGTTCACGCTTCAAGGGTATGCCCCACTAGACCAGCGTCCAGGGTTTGAGCAGTATGACGCCGCACGTTCCTCCGGAAACGCCAACGACCTAAGAGGGAAAATATTGAGAATTCGGGTGTTGGAAGATGGTAGCTACGAAATTCCTGACGGCAACCTCTATCCGGCAGGGACTGAGGGTTCACGACCGGAAATATATGTACAAGGTAACCGAAACCCCTATAGAATCGCAGTGGATCAAAAAAACAGCTTCCTCTATTGGGGTGAAGTTGGACCCGATGCACGGGTGGATAGCATGAATGTAAGAGGCCCCATGGGTTATGACGAAGTCAATCAAGCCCGTAGAGCAGGCTTCTTTGGATGGCCTTTCTTTATTGCCGATAACTATCCTTACCGTCAGTTTAACTATGCGACCGGCGAAGTCGGACCTGCTTTCGATCCAGCCAAACCGATCAATCCGTCCATTAATAATACGGGCTTAAGGGAATTGCCACCGGCTCAGCCAGCCTTTATTTATTATCCTTATGATGTCTCGACTGAATTCCCCCAAGTAGGCACGGGCGGACGAAATGCCATGGCAGGCCCTGTTTACTATACAGATATGTACCCTGAAACGACCCGTCTACCAGAATACTATAACGGAAAGCTGTTCATCTACGAATGGATCCGGGGATGGATCAAAGTGGTAACAATGAATGAAGAAGGTGATTTCATTAAAATGGAGCCCTTTATGCCCAGCACCCAATTCAATTCGTTGATCGATATGGAAGTTGGCCGTGACGGCAAGCTCTACCTCTTGGAATATGGTAGCGGCTGGTTTTCCAAAAACGAAAATGCAAGCCTGGCTCGCATCGACTACAACGCAGGCAACCGTTCCCCGAATGTAACCCACATTGAAGTCGATAAGACCTCCGGGTTGGCACCGTTGACGGTGGAGTTCTCGTCTGAGGCCTATGATCCGGAAAATGATCCATTGACCTATGTATGGGACTTGGGTAATGGAAGCACCAAAGAAACCAAAGAACCAATCTTACAACACACGTACGAGCAAAATGGTGATTATAGCATTACCGTTGAAGTTAGAGATCCCGCTGGACTAAGAGCAAGGAGTTCCGCAGTAGACGTGTATGTAGGGAACGTGGCTCCCGAAATCTCCATTAACATCAAGGGCAACAAGACCTTCTATTTCCCCAACAAAAAGGTGGAATATGAGATACAGGTATCAGATGAAAATGATCCCGCCGCAGCCACAGACCCTTCGTCTTTGGTGGTGTCAGCCGACTATATTGAAGGTCTGGATCAAGCGGAAGCTTCGATGGGCCATTTGATCATGACGGACGCTATGATCGGTAAAGCACTGGTAGAATCACTTACCTGTAAATCCTGCCACAATGTGAATGATGTTTCTGTTGGCCCTGCATATGTCGCAGTAGCTGAAAAGTACCAAGGCAATCCACAAGCAGAAAAGCACCTGATCAATAAAATTATTAAAGGCGGTTCCGGTGTGTGGGGTGAGACGGTGATGCCCGCTAATCCAGATATGAAGGAAGCAGACGCTGACAAAATTGTAACCTGGGTTCTCTCCTTGGCGGGTGATCAGCAAGGAAGCCAAAGCCTCCCAGCCAGTGGAACCTTGGATCCCACTGTGGGCAAACCACTCTCTGCCAATGGCGTATTCGTACTATCGGCAAGCTATACTGACAAAGGCGGGGAAAACATTAAGCCGTTGACTGGCACCAACGCAGTGACCTTACGCAACAGCAGCTTGGATTTGGCGCAAACCAGCAATCGTGAAGGCTATAGCAGCTTTAATATGGGCGGAAGAACGTTGATGATTGCTCCGGCGGCTCCAGGTCACTTCGGCATTACCGAAATCGACCTAACAAATGTGACAGCGATTTCTTTGGCAACTGGAAGTCAGCACCCGCTGAAGCAAGGTTATAAGTTGGTCGTCAAGTTGGACGGTCCCGATGGCGCTATCCTCGGGGAAGCCACCGTCGATCCGAAAAACAGCAGCAGCCAAGGACCTTTCAACTCAATCGCCGTGACGGTCAAAGTCCAGCCAGTAACTGATGGCAAGCAGCATGACCTCTATATCGTCACCGAGCCGCTGGGAGAAGAAGAAAATCCCATGGCCATCATATCAATGGAACTTAAAGCGGACTAAACGCAACAATATCTGACCCGTCCTAAAATAGATTGACAGGTTTAAGATAGTAAAATTGGCCGGGGAAGACCTTCTTCCTCGGCTTTTTCATTTTAAGCTAAAGGAGCTTAGCGCCTGAACGACTTAAGCCTCAATTTCCCAACAGGTCACCGAAGGTTTTGATGCCCACTTTGTCCGCCTTTTTTAACAGCTTCAACAGCAGCTGGGCCGTCAGAAAAGCATCTCCCGCGGCGGTATGCCTATCATCCAGAGGGATCTGGTAACGTTCGCAGAGCTTATCGAGGGAATAGTCCAAACCATTGACCATTCTGGGGTTGTAGTTTTTGCCAATCTCCAAGCGGACGCCAAGGACATAGGTATCGATAATGGGATTGAGTATTTTTTTTAAGCCAAACGGCCGCCCGGTCTTTTCCAATATGGCTTTATCAAAACCCACGTGATGCCCAACAACAACGGTATTGCCAATATGTGCTATAAACTCCTTTACGAAATGCTCATGGGCAATGAAGCCATCCTTCTTCACTATTCCGTGGATTTTTACAGCTTCCTTGTTTTGCTGGCGGGGTTTGAAATAGTACTCCTTAACCGTTTTGACAAGGATACGGCCAGCTTTGATTTGAAGCGAACCATAAGAAATCAATTCATTGCGCCTAGGGTCCAAGCCCGTAGTCTCGGTATCCAAGACCGTAAAAACCAATTCCGAAATAGGCGTTTCCTTTGGGATCCTCTCCTCAAACAGCTGCTGATAAGCTTCCACAAAAGGAGCTTTGGGAAATCCCCTTTTTCTAAAAAAATCTCGCCAGCTTATCATCCCGTCAAATTTACCTGAAAGCGGATGGCAATAATCTTTTGAAGTTCATCTATGGGCACAAAAGCGTTTTTAAGCAGTTGCCTCTGCAGTTTTCCGAGAACATCTGGATCAATGTATCGACCGGAGTTGCCTGACCTCATGCCCTCCGTTACCCTGATCCTCATGAAAATCTCATAGGCTTTGCCGGCCTCCCTGAAGATTTCATGGTGCTGGGGTTCCAATTCGGCCAACTTCTCAAAACGTTTGAAAGTATTGTTAATTCCTGCCAAGTTATGATGGAGGGCCAACAGACGTGCCGCATCAATCAGCGGCATCATCGCCCGAAGTTTTATATCAAATTTATCCTGATGCTCCCCCGACTTTTCGACTAAGAAGTTCCTGAAGAAACCCAAGGGGGCGGGGTTCATCAGCGCATTTTTAGCCAAAAAATTCAAGAAGACTTTCCTTCCGTTTAGGGTAGTATAGATATGATGGATAAGGGCCTCCGCTAGCTCGTGGTTTCCGTATACTGGCCTGTAGTCAAAAAAGATGGACGTTTTTAACAGCGCTTCTGGATCAGGATTCAATATCCAGCGTTCAAAATAGCCTTTCCAAACCGACAATGGCTGACACCACTGTGGGTTGCTGGCCATTATTTCTGCGGGACAGGGCTGGAATCCACAGGCAGTCAATATTTCTACCACCTCCTTTCCGATCTCCAGGAGGTATTCCCGGGTCCGGGCCGGGTTCTCTTCCACATCCTCGTAAATGATAGCTTGGTCAATATCCGTCCTTAACAATTGCTCGCCGCGCCCTTCACTGCCTAATGTCAAAAAACAAAAAGTCACTTCAGATACGTCGGGATAAGCGGCATCATATTTACTTTTTGCAACAAGAATGGCCCGTTGAATAAGTACATCGTTGATTTCTGAGATAATCTTGGACAAGAAGTTGATAGACATTTCATTTTCCAGATAAGACACCAACAGCGTTTCGGCTTGATCGCGCAGCCTTGCGAGTTCCTCCACATCCAAGCTCTTCATCATGGTATGGATGATCACCGCCGGGCTATAGCCTTGGGACAGGAGGATATCATGATCCGAAGCAATGCCCGTTACCCGGCTGCGAGGGCTGCCATCTTCAGTAATGACGAGGTGATGGATCCTGTTTTTGATCATCATCAAATAAGCGGATGAGAAGTCACACTTCTTATCAATGGTGATGACAGGATGGGACATCACTTCATCCATTGGGATTTCAGGCGATTTATCCACCGCTAACACACGGTTGCGCAGGTCCTTGTCGGTAATGATCCCTACCGGATACCGATGGTCATCCACTACAACAATGGATCCCACGCCTCTCTCACTCATCTTTTTCGCGGCCTGCGTGACGGTTTCCTTTTGGTGCCCGGTGAGGACTACAGGGGAGTAGCGAAAAGGAACTTGATCGGAAAAAACTGTCACCTTGTTCTCCCGGCTCTGCTGGGTAAAGAAACGCCCCGCCATCTGGCTTTGGGCAAGGTCGGATCTCACCACCACTTTACCGGAGGCAAATCCCGTGGCGAAGTAGAGGCTCACCTGGGTGTTTTCTTGAAGTATTTTTTCGAATATCACCACGGGAACCGCATAAAGGAGGCTGTCTTCTGCCGCTAATGCGTTAAGGACGTAGGGTCTTCTTCCTAAGAGCGCAAGAACACCGAATACATCCCCTTCATCACAAAATTCCATGATGTGGGTGATCCCGTTTCGGTCCTCCGTCAAGTTGATAAAACCATCCTTGACCACAAAAAAATAGTTCTTAGCGGGTTCCCCCTGCAAAAACAGGTATTCCCCCTGGGCGTAATACATCAATTCCACTTCCTGCGCCACATGCTGTAGCATGTCCGCTGATAAAAAACTAAAAGGAGGGTATTTTTTCAAAAATTCTTTTACCCTGTTGACGACAACATTGGCCATGGGCGGATATAGACACGCTGATTTTTGTGAAGGTAATTGATTTGGGGACTATGGGACTTAGAGACGGAGGGAGACCCGTCTAGCAGGGTAGACGCGTTCACGAACTTTCATCCCTTCATCTCCAATTCTCTTCCTCCCCATTTGAAGGCTAAGGGACGGAGAGGCGAAGAGAAGTTATCAAGAAGCCCTCTCCTCCATCTCTCCGTCTCTGAGTCTCCTCTACACCCTGCCTGCTATAATTTGGTCTACAACTTCTGGATCCAACAAAGTAGAAGTATCGCCCATATTGTCCAAGCTCCCTTCTGCTATTTTTCGGAGGATCCTTCTCATGATTTTTCCAGATCTGGTTTTCGGAAGTCCGGGGACAATCTGGATCTTGTCAGGTCTGGCAATCGGCCCGATGCTGTTGGTGACAGTGAGCTTGATTTCGTTGATCAGGTTGGCCTCAGTACGGTCTTCCATATCGCAGATGATAAAGGCGTAAATGCCCTGACCTTTGACAGGGTGGGGATAACCTACAATGGCAGACTCGATCACTCTTGGATGCTCGTTGATGGCATTTTCCACCTCTGCAGTACCCATCCTATGTCCAGATACATTAATTACATCGTCCACACGACCTAAAATCCTGTAGTATCCATCGTGGTCCCGTTTTACACCGTCTCCGGTGAAGTACATGCCTTTATAAGTATCAAAGTAGGTCTGTCTGCACCTTTCATGGTCGCCGTAGGTAGTTCGAATCATACCTGGCCAGGGAAATTTGATGCAAAGGTTACCCTCTACAGAATCTCCGGTCAGCTCTTTACCTTCCGGGTCGACAATAACCAGCTGCACGCCAGGAAGCGGCAGGGTTGCGTAAGCCGGTTTGGTAGGCGTAATTCCGGCTATAGGTGACACCATGATTCCGCCTGTTTCTGTCTGCCACCAGGTGTCAACAATTGGACATCTGGTCTTACCGATATGGGTATAATACCAATGCCAAGCTTCCTCGTTAATCGGTTCGCCCACAGAACCCAGCACCTTGAGCGAGCCTAAGTCGTATGGGGTGATTGGCTCAGTACCCAAAGCCTGAAGCGAGCGGATAGCGGTAGGAGCAGTATAGAATTGGTTGACCTGATACTTATCAATAATCTCCCAGAAGCGGCCTGCGTCGGGATAAGTAGGCACACCTTCAAACATCAACGTAGTGGCACCTGCCAACAGTGGACCGTAGACAATATAAGAATGACCCGTCACCCAGCCGATATCCGCTGTACACCAATACACATCTCCAGGCGAATATTGAAAGACATTTTCAAAGGTGTATTTGGTATACACCATGTATCCTCCGCAGGTATGCACCACACCCTTAGGCTTGCCGGTGGATCCTGAAGTATAGAGGATAAATAGCATGTCCTCGCTGTCCATTTCTTCAGCTTGGCACGCTTCTTCTTGATGTCGTATTACTTCATCATGCCACCAAGTATCTCTTCCTTCTTTCATGTTGACCTCCTGTCCGGTTCTTTGATAGACGATAACAGACGTTACACCTTCACATTTTTCCAATGCTTCATCTACCACTGCTTTTACGGCGATCTTCTTTGCTCCCCGGTAATTTCCGTCGGAGGTAAGTATCACCTTGGCTTGAGAGTCTTCCACTCTATTAGCAAGGGCGCTGCTGGAAAACCCCGCGAAAACAACAGAATGCACAGCACCTATCCTGGCACAGGCCAACATTGCGATGGCAGCTTCGGGCACCATGGGCATGTATATAATTACTCTATCGCCTTTTTGCACGCCCTTCTTCTTGAGTACGGCCCCAAAGCGGCAGACTTCATGGTAGAGCTCGCGATAAGTAAGGGTACGTCCTTCCTCTGAAGGATCATTAGGTTCCCAGATGATAGCAGGGCGGTCACCCAGGGTAAATAAATGCTTTTCGAAAATGTTTTCAGTAATGTTAAGCTTCCCATTGACAAACCATTTGACATCTGGCTCTTCAAAATTCCACTCCAACACCTTGTCCCATCTTTTTCTCCAGTGAAAAGAGTCGGCTATCCGAGACCAGAATTTATCCGGCTCGGTGACGCTTTTTTGGTATTCGTGAAAATACCCACTAAGGGTTTGGATTTTATCACTCATGTTCGTAGTTATTGATTATTGTAATTGATTTATTCCTAAAACGTGCTTCCTGGGGCGTTTCCTATGGTCAACGGGAAATGCGCTTCTAGACTTCTGTAACCGCACTATCCAACGTCTGAGTTTTTCCCTACTTGATTCGGGTTATACAAATAAACAAAATTATTTCCATTAGCTTGGACTCAACCGGCGAATATTGCGGTCTCAGAACGCCTGTGCGAAAAAGGCAGTTTTCCAGGCGGGACGCGGCGGACGAGAATCTAAATAAATCACTTTCCGAACCCACCGTCTAAGCGTGAAGACTACTTATTCGTTCGGTAAAGTGCCAAACCAGCAAGTACCCGAAATTTGATCAAACCATTTCCCGATCCCTATTACGACCTTGCATGACGTGCACCTAATGATCGTGCGCCTTTCCAGCACCTCTGGGGATACGAATTTCTTGAATGATCTCCTGCACATGCAGCGGGGGCGGCGGAGTGAACATAGAAACCGCGTAACATACCGCCATATTGAGGATCATGCCGAGGGAACCTATTCCCTCAGGGGAAATACCAAACCACCAATTCTCCGCGCTAACTGCATCCTCGGATAAACCGAAGAGATCTGTTCCGAATTTAAAGTAGGTGATATAACCCATCGTGAACACCAAGCCGGAAAGCATGCCGGCGATCGCGCCTTCTTTGTTTACCCGGGTAGAAAAAATCCCCATGATGATTACCGGGAAAAAAGAGGCTGCTGCCAGACCGAAGGCAAAGGCCACCACTTCCGCTACAAATCCCGGAGGGTTAACACCAAAGTAGCCCGCAACACCCACGGCAGCAGCCGCGGCAATTCGGGCAATCCATAGTTCGCGCTTTTCAGTCATGGTAGGGATAAAGGTTCTGCACAGATCCCTGGATACGGCAGTAGAAATCACCAATAAAAGGCCCGCGGCAGTGGATAGGGCAGCCGCTAATCCTCCAGCTGCAACCAAGCCCACTACCCAGTTGGGTAATCGGGCAATTTCAGGCGCCGCCAAAACCATGATGTCTTTATCAATCACCAGTTCGTTGGTTTCGGGATCGGGCGTATATTGTACGATACCATCTTGGTTGATATCATCTATGGAGATAAGGTTGGTTTGTTGCCAATTGCTTACCCATTCTGGCATCTCCGTAACGGGCTTGTCGGCTACGGTATTCAATGCGTTATAGATACCAAAGGCAGCCACTGCAGGGGCAGTAGTGTAGAGAATAGCGATGAATATCAAAGCATAGCCTGCAGAAAGACGGGCATCTTTTACTCGAGGAACTGTAAAGAACCTAACGATCACGTGAGGCAACCCGGCTGTTCCCACCATCAAAGCCAAGGTAATGGCGAAAATATCCGTCATCGCCTTTTGCCCGCTGGTGTAGGCACTAAAACCCAGATCCACCAATATACCATCCAGCTTATCCAACAGATAGGTTCCATCCTCTACCGTACCTCCTAGTCCCAACTGCGGTAACGGATTGCCTGTCAGTTGCATTGACACGAAGATAGCTGGCACCATAAAAGCAAAAATGAGCACGCAGTATTGGGCCACTTGGGTGTAGGTGATCCCCTTCATGCCGCCCAATACCGCGTAAAAAAACACGATGCACATCCCGATAATCACTCCGGTATTTATATCTACTTCCAAATAGCGGGAAAAAACGATCCCGACCCCACGCATTTGCCCCGCAACATAGGTGAAAGAAATAAATAAGGCGCAAAAAACGGCCACTACCCGTGCTTTATTGGAATAATACCGGTCGCCGACAAAATCCGGGACCGTAAATTTCCCGAACTTTCTAAGATACGGGGCCAACAGGAGTGCAAGTAAAACATACCCCCCTGTCCAACCCATGATGTAGACGGAGCCGTCGTAACCAGAGAAGGCAATGATTCCTGCCATAGATAAGAAAGAGGCTGCCGACATCCAGTCAGCCGCCGTAGCCATACCGTTGGCGAGCGGGGACACACCTCCGCCAGCGGTATAAAATTCCTTGGTGGAACTCGCCCTTGTGTAGATGGCGATACCTATATAAAGGGCAAATGATAAGCCTACCAGAATGTAGGTCCAGGTTAAAATATCCATGGGTTATCTTGGGTTACTGTTTATTCTTCGTTTACATTAAATTCTTTATCCAGTCGGTTCATGCGTACGACATACACAAAGATCAAGAGGATGAAAAAGTAAATCGAGCCTTGCTGCGCAAACCAAAATCCAAGTTGAAAACCACCTATTTTGATTTGGTTAAGTAGATCTACGAGGAGTATGCCGAAGCCAAAAGAAACAATGAACCAAACCGCCAAGAGTGTTAGCAGTAACCGAATATTTTTCTTCCAGTATTTTTTTCTTGATATAGCATCCATAGGATCTAGGGTGAGTTGATGGTATTAAACGTAGAAATAAGATAGAATGCAATTCAAACCGCAAAAACGAATGTGGGAATAAGATTTTACAATCAAAAATGAAAAGTACTTTTTTTGGAGTACGTACCCGCTATTTTTTTATACCGAATGCATTTCGGGTGTTTCGCGGTGGTCACCTCATAAAAGTACAGCGGACCATTCCTCCGGTCACGTCAGGTCTTAACTTAGGGAGCCGGTCACCAAGAGCTGCTAGATCACGTATTCTGACAGTATAGCCAACGCCGCAGCAAATAGCGTGATCATCAGTTTATGGAAATGGAATTTATGCTGCGGACTGCTTTCAAAAAATATCATCGTAGAAATATGAAGAAAACCTCCGGCCACCAAACCAAACAGGACATTGATCGCCCCTTGACCGATGATGTTTTGATGGTACAACCATTCAGTCGAAAGCATGCCCAAGGGGGAGGCTAAAGCGAATACGATCAGTAGCCAAAATGTCTTCCATTTATTCACCCGCGTCAATAAAACCGCGACCAAAGCGAAGGATTCAGGAATTTTGTGAAGGATAATCCCAATCAACAAAGTTTCACTTCCATGGTGATGTCCGGTTAAGGAAGCTTCCTTAGATAGTAAAGTGCCCTCCAAGAACGCATGCAGTACCAGACCAAACATCAGGGTCCACACACTGTTCCCCATACCATGACCGGAATGCTGATGAATATGTCCATGTTCTATACCCGAAGACATAAAAACCAAGACTTGCTGAAGCAAAAAGCCCAGTAAAATGTACAAACCCATGGAGTAGGCTGAGCCCTTGTCAGCGAACAACTCTGGAAGAATGTGCAGGATGGTAATGGAAAAAAGATAGGACCCGGCAAAAACCAACACCAGCTTGAAGTCTCTCTCCTTCCATTTGGATGTCAGTAGAGCGACCATTCCCGTGAGGAAGGCGGCAAAAAATAAAAGAAGAAAACTGGCCATAGCTATATTAAGAACAAATAATCCTCACCGTGTACTGTATGTTTTTCAGCATCCCGACCACCAGCGACTGCCCCATGAGCCTGATTTACTCATTGACATTGGAGATATACGGCTTTAAGCTTTCACTAACATAAGTTTGAATTCTGCCAGAATCATCATTATAAATTAAAAAAGCTTCCAGCTCTTCCACCTGATCCAATAAGGTAATGGCGTTTTCCGTACCCATCACCATTAAGGCTGTTGCATAAGCGTCTGCAGTCATGCAATCAGGAGCGACCACGGTAGCGCTTAACAAGCCGTGCTGCACGGGATATCCCGACCTTGGATCAATTGTATGGGAGTATCGTACGCTGTCTACCACATAATAGTTACGGTAATTTCCCGAAGTCGCTAACGCTTTATCGTTTAAGGCGATGATGCTGAACAATTCATTGCTCATCTCTTTTTCATCCGGACGGTTGATCCCTACCTTCCACACTTCTCCTTTATCATTGACCCCACGGGCTACCAGCTCTCCCCCGATCTCTACCAACATATTAACGATGCCTTGGGCTTCCAACAGGTCAGCTACCACGTCGACGGCATAGCCTTTGGCAATCGCACTGAAGTCTAAATAGATTCCCGGGCGGGATTTATGTACCGTTTCTTCATCAAAAAACACCTTATCAAAACCCACAAGGGGTAAGAGTTGATTGATATCAATACTATCCTTAGGCTTTGCACCTGCAGGACCAAATCCCCAGGCATTGACCAGAGGTCCTACCGTGGGGTCGAATGCCCCCCCTGATCTTTCGTACACTTCCTGGCTCTTTTTCAGCACCGGCAACATATAAGGTGACCGAAACACCAGCGAGTCGTTTTGGTTAAACTGACTGAGTTCTGATTCCGGAATATAGGTAGATAGGGCATGATTGAACAACGCCAAGACTGAATCGATAGAAGCTTTAAAATCCCGCTTCTCACCGTCCAGGTAAACTACTCGGTAGGTAGTTCCCATGGTTTGGCCAGAGACGGTGATCCTGTCACTTTCAATGACTTCTTCTACAGGCAGGGCCTGATTTTGACGATACAGGTACACGCCAAAGACGACCAACAGCAAGATGATGGAATAGATAATGTTTTTTCTCGCGTTGTTTTGCATGGTGCTGACAATAAGATTTGGCGAAAGTTAAATCTATTTTTCCGAAAGCAGAGAAGACAAAGACTAAAAATGCACAGGGAGCAAACACCGCATTGCCGTTCCTTTTGGACAGAAGCTTTATGACGGGTTCCTTTTCCGGGATTGAAAAAAGTAAATTCCGGCACCTATACCCAACGCAATGGTTCCCGCAACAAGATGAGCCATCGTGGCGCTAATTAAAAACATCACGCACAAACCGAGAGCGACAAGAGGGATGACATTCCTCCCGGGTAACCGGAAAGCTTGGGGTTTGTGAGAAAACCGCTTTCTTAGAACCGGAAGGGCGGCCACCGTACCCGCATAGGTCACCAGCCGGGCGATAATTGACAACATGGCCAGTTCTACAAAAGACCCGGATAAGGCCAGTAATAAGGCCATACCAGATTGTACGGAGATGGCCACAGCTGGGGTATGGAAGCGGGGATGGACTTTTGCCAACACTTTATGCCCAAATCCATCCTGGGCCAACGCATACAGATACCGAGGGCCCACCAAAGTGGAATTCCCAACATTACCGAAGATAGAAATCATCGCACCCAGGGTCATGATCACCGCCAAAGCAGGTCCCCCAAAGTGCGCGGCCGATTCTGCCAACGGAGACTCGGACTGGCCCAAGTCCGGTAAGGTACCTACCGCAACCAGTTGCACAGTGGTGTAAATCAAGGTGACCAAAGCAACCATCGTCAATAAGGCGAAAGGAATGTCGCGTTGCGGATTTTTAAATTCACCCGCCGCGCCAGGCGTGTTCTCAAAACCGCAATAGGCAAAAAGCAAAAGCAAAACAGCCTCCGACAGGCTATCGAAGGACATGTTGGGAGCCTGTTCAGCTAATAAGTCCTCTTGGATGAAAAACATCCCTATTCCCACGAAAAGCAGGAGGGGCAGTGACTTAGCAATGGTCAAGAACACCGCCATCTGGGCGCCCTCTTTTACCCCGATAACATTGATCCAGGTGAGCAGGCCTAAGGTGCCGGTGATCACGGCTGCTCTTCCCCACCACGTACTTGCCTCAGGCCAGATATAACCCAAAGCTAAGGCAAATCCCACTGAAAGAGAGGCTACTGACGTTACACGGGCTAGCCAAGTCATCCAGCCTACTTCAAACCCCACGAAATCGCCAAATGCCTCTTTGGTATAGAGATAAGCACCTCCGGGCTCATCAAAATAGCTCGATGCTTCAGCAAAGCAAAGGATCAATAAAGCAACGGCAAAGCCTGCCAAAAAAACGGACCATATACTGATTGGTCCTAACAGGAGTGCTGCCGCTGCCGGCAAAAGATACACGCCACTGCCAATCACATCGTTGATTGAAAGCCCTACGGCTTGCCAGCGTGTCACTGCCCGGATCAATTTGGGGGAGGAATCGTTGTTGTTCATGGACGGGATTTTTTCGGGGTGAACAAGCAGATCTTGTCGTCGAACCACTCGATGTAGAACAAACCGGAGATTACAAACATAGCAAAATCCAGTAGGGATGCAAGCTATCCCAGCTATCAGTGCTTGACAGCCCGTCCCGTCCCACTTCAGTCGGAAACCGGAAATGGCAAGGTTTTCACTATATTTGTAGCCTGAACCGGAGCATTTATGAGAGAAGATTAT
>Ga0079224_100003656_pt1 | contig 19503 bp, 19 predicted proteins | sample Stecom2015_FD_80414 | JGI IMG/M metagenome (GOLD analysis project Ga0079224, IMG submission 80414) | Agricultural soil microbial communities from Utah to study Nitrogen management - Steer compost 2015 | ecosystem: Environmental > Terrestrial > Soil > Agricultural land | place: USA: Utah... | reverse complement strand
TCGGCGGTGGGATTTCGCGTGTTCGCCTTCCACGTGATTCACCGTGCCGTGCGACCGTTTCTGCCACAGCAGGATTACTGCGAATCACGGAAAGTGCATAGCAATCGCCGGAATACTCGCACCTGCCACTCGATGTAGTTTTTTCTTCGACAAAAGGATCTTCGTCGGCCCTGTTCCCACTAACTTACTGCCGAGCAGGCAATCCTTGAAAGGCCAGGGGCATTGACAACGACGACCAGTGAACCGGTGAGGAACAACGAGCAGGTTGACGAAGCCGAGCAACCGGCAGTCAAGTCGCTGACCGAGCAGCAAGTGCTGTTAAAGGAGCAGCGCCTCAAGCAGCGCTTGAGGTACTTCTGGCTCCTGAGCAGCCTCGGCATCGCCACCGCGCTGGGGGCAGCCACCGTCTACGGCATCTGGGCCACCAACCGCACGTTCCTCAGCTACGCCGGCCTGCTGCTGGGGATCTGCTCCACCGCGGTGGCCGGCTGGCTGGTGTTCAAGCACCGCCCGGTCATCGCCCAGCGCGCCCACGAGCTGGCCGAGTTGGAGAACAAGCACCGCATGGCGGCTGCCCGGTTCGAGCGCAACGTCAAGCAGTCCCTCCGGGTCTACCGCGCCGCCTCCTATTTGGACATCGAGTCCTACCGGCGGCAAGCGCGCCAGAACCGGATGATCCACAACTTCTTCCAAGCGATCATCATCGTCGGTTCCATCGGCGTGACCAGCCTTACCAGTGCGGGGCTCGACACCCCGCTGTTCCGCTGGTCGAGCGTCATTCTCGCCGGCATGGTCAGCATTTCCGCCGGCTTCACCGGATATTTCAAATTCCGCGAACGCGGATTCAACCAGCAGCTCACCGCTGACGCGATAGAAAAGGAATACAACGCGGTGGATTTGCGGGTCGGTGACTACGACGCAACAGAAGAAGAAGCGTTGAAACGATATGCGGTGAAGGTGGAAGCGCTGAAAGAAGAACAGCGCAAGCGGGAACTGCAGTTGGAGCAGAGCTCCACGGAGCTGAACCGGCAGAACTGAGAGCTGGCCGAGCCTGCTGGCCAGCAGCAGCCGGCAAGGGGTGCCCGCCCGCACCGGGTGGAGACTCCCCCTGCCGGCTGCTGTCGCATTGAGATCTCAGGGCGTCGGCGGTCAGCTGGCGCCGGGCACGTACTCCGCCACGGCCGCCGCGCACCGCTCCCGGGCCTCGTCGACGCCGCGCAGCAGGACCTCCGGCTCGGCCGAAAGGCCGGCCACGACCTGATCGACGCCGCGCAATCCGGCCCGCGCCAGCAGCCGCTTCTCGTTGGTGACCCACTCGCCCCGGCCGGCCAGCACCGCATGAGCGGTCTGGCAAGCAGCTTGGGCGATCGCGCCGGCGGTTTCGGCGAGTCGACCGGAACAGGCGTGATTGGCCCGGGCGTAGTCGAAACCGAGCGAGGCGTGCTGCCACCACACCTGCGGCGCGGACTTCCGCAGCGCGGGCGGGAACTCCGGCCGGGGCAGGTCGCCGTGCAGCACGCGGTTCATCGCCAGCTCGGCGAGCAGCAGATAGCTGGGGATCCCGGCGAGGTGGAACATCAGCGGCTGCCACTCGAACTGCCCTTCCCGGGCCCGCTCCAGCTGCTGGTCCACCACATCGAGATCGCGGTAGTGCACATCGACCGGCCGGCCCTCCACCGTCAACCAGGCCCCGCCGTTGAACACGCCGCCCCAAGCCCCGAGCTCGGACACCTCCCCGGGCCAGCCGAGCTCCCGCAAGTGCTGGGGCGAGAAGTGGCCCCGGTAGTAGACGGCGAAGTCCCAGTCGCTGTCCGGCCGGTGCGTGCCCTGGGCGCGAGATCCTCCGAGGGACACCGCCTGCACGCCCGGCAAACCCGCCAGCCGATCCGCCACACGTGCTTCGAAGGTCTGGGCGTCCGCCACGACTAGTCCCCTTCGGAAACCTCCCGCCGCAGCCGGCGCAAGTTGCGCATCGCGACCACGGCCTGCTCACCGTCCATCGCCTGAATGGCCATGATCGGCACGTACTCGTCGGCCGGCAGCTCCAGCCGGGCCCACGGCGCCCTCTCCGGGAAGCTGAAACCGCGCACGATCTCCCACTCGTAGTGGCGAGTGCTGACGATGTTGCGGATCTCCACTCCGCTGGCATCGGCGCGCAGGCGCGGACGCATGAACAACAGCGCCCCCGCTGCCAGCAACACCCCGATCAGCACCATCGCGACCTGATCGGAAGTCCGGAAGACCGCGCCGGTGGAGCTCTGCGGGAGCAGCGCGCCCACGACGGCGAACACCACGACGAAGAACACGGCCAGCGGGATCACCACTCGCCGGACCTTCCGCGGTCGCACTTCGACCCGATCCGTCACCTGAGCACTCACAGGAACCCTCGCTCGTTGTTCCAGCTGCGCAGGTCCCGGAGCGCCAGCGCCGTCTCGAGAGCCGCCGCGGTCGCTTCGTAGCCCTTGTCCTCCGTCGAGGCGGGGAAGCCTGCCCGCGCCTCGGCCTGCTCCAGGGTGTCGCAGGTCAGGACTCCGTTGCCGACAGCGGTGGACTCGTCGAGCGCGACCCTGGTCAGCCCCTGGGTCACCGAATCGCAGACGTATTCGAAATGCGGAGTGCCGCCGCGGATGACGACGCCCAGCGCCACCACGGCGTCGCACTGGCGGGCCAGCTCCTGGCAGACGACCGGCAGCTCGATCGACCCCGGCACCCGCACGACCTTCGGGTCGCCGATCCCGGCCTCGGAAGCGGCTGCCAACGCCCTGGACAGCATCTGCTCCACCAGCCGCTCGTGCCAGCGGATCGCAGCGATGCCGAGCCGCAGGCCCTCCGCCTTGGGCACACCGACCCGCGGCCGCCCTTCACCACTCATGCCGTCACCCCGGTGTCACCGCTGATCGAGGAGTCCTCCCCCTCGTCCAGATATTCCAGCACGTGCCCCATCCTGTCCCGCTTGGTGCGCAGGTAGCGGATGTTCTCCGGATTCGGCCGGACCGGCAGCGGCACCCGGTCCACGATCCGCAGCCCGTAACCCTCCAGGCCGATCCGCTTGGCCGGGTTGTTGGTCAGCAGCCGCATCGACTTGACCCCGAGGTCGTTGAGGATCTGCGCACCCTGGCCGTAGTCCCGGCTGTCCACCGGCATGCCGAGCGCCACGTTGGCGTCCACCGTGTCCGCACCGCGGTCCTGCAGCTGGTAGGCCTGCAGCTTGTGGATCAGCCCGATGCCCCGGCCTTCGTGCCCCCGCATGTAGAGCACGACACCGCGGCCGGCTTCGGCGACCTTGGCCATCGCCGCGTCCAGCTGCGGCCCGCAGTCGCAGCGCAGGGAACCGAGCACGTCACCGGTCAAGCACTCGGAGTGCACCCGGACCAGGATGTTCTCGCCGTCCCCGATTTCGCCGTAGACCAGCGCGATGTGCTCGATGCCGTCGAGCGTGCTGTCGTAGCCGATCGCGCGGAAAGTTCCGTGCCGGGTGGGGATCCGGGCTTCCGCGACCCGCTCCACCTGCTTCTCGAAGCGGCGGCGGTAGGCGATCAGATCGGCGATGCTGATCAGCGCTAAGTCGTGCTCGTCGGCGAAGACCTCGAGTTCGTCGCGGCGCGCCATGTCCGCCTCGGACTTCTGGCTGACGATCTCGCACAGCGCGCCCGCCGGTTGCAGCCCGGCCAGCCGGGCCAGGTCCACCGCGGCCTCGGTGTGCCCGGGCCGGCGCAGCACCCCGCCATCGCGTGCGCGCAGCGGCACCACGTGCCCCGGCCTGGTGAGGTCCTGGGGGCCGGACTTCGGGTCGGCGAGCACCCGCAGGGTCGTGGCCCGGTCGGACGCCGAGATACCGGTCGTGACGCCCTCCGCGGCGTCCACGGTCACCGTGTACGCGGTGCCCTTGCGGTCCTGGTTCCAGTAGTACATCGGGGGCAAGTCGAGCCGGTCGCAGTCCTCACCGGTGAGCGCCACGCAGATGTAGCCGGACGTGTAGCGCACCATGAAGGCGACCAGCTCGGGGGTCGCCTTCTCCGCCGCGAAGATCAGGTCGCCTTCGTTCTCCCGGTCCTCGTCGTCGACGACGATCACCGGGCGGCCGGCAGCGATGTCGGCCAACGCGCGCTCGATGCTGTCAAACTTGCTGTCACTCACCGTGCCTGCACCCTTGTTCTCCCGGCCGTCCTGCCCGGGGCTGGCCGATTCCAGGTTCACCGGGCCTCCCCGACGCCGCCATTGTCCTCCGAAACGCCTCCGGATCCACGGTCCGGTCCGCCGAGAAGCGGCTGCGCGAGCCGTTCCAGGTGCTTGGCCAGCACATCCACCTCGATGTTCACTTCGTCACCCGGCTCGCGGAACCCCAGGGTGGTCAGTTCCTTGGTGGCGGGGATCAGGGCGACGCTGAATTCGGCGCCCCCGGCCTCCACCACGGTCAGGGAAACCCCGTCCACGGTGATGGAGCCCTTCTCCACGAGGTAGCGGGAGAGCCGGCTGGGCAGTTCGAACCGGGTGAGCCCGGAGGGCTCGGTGGCGCGCACCACAGCCGTGCCGTCCACGTGGCCCTGCACGATGTGCCCGCCGAGCCGCTCGCCGAGGGCCATCGCGCGTTCCAGGTTGACCCGGTCTCCGACGGAGACGTGCTTCAACGCGGACCTGCGGAGCGTCTCTTCGACGACGTCCACGCTGAACTCATCGCCTGTGAGATCGACCACGGTGAGGCAGACGCCGTTCACCGCGATCGAGTCCCCGTGCTTGGCGTCGGCGACGACCTTGGGGCCCGAGATGGTCAGCCGGCACCCCCCGTCCTGCTGCTGGACGCCCGTGACCGCGCCGAGTTCCTCAACGATCCCGGTGAACACTCGTTTCCTCCCGTCCGCACCCGGGCCGCCGCACGGGGACCGCACTCACCCGCACGTCAGGTCCGCACATCGACACTTCTTCCACTTCGAACCGCAGAGCCTGGGAGATCGTTCCCACCCCGGCGTCGCCCAGCGCGGCCCGCCCGGATCCGAACAGCATCGGCGCGACGTAGCCGATGATCCGGTCGACGCAACCGGCGGCCAGGAACGCCCCGGCCAGCGTGGGCCCGCCTTCCAGCAGCACGTCCACGATCCCGCGCCGGGCGAGTTCGGCGAGCGCACCGGCGGGGTCGCCGCCGGGCAGCTGCACCGTCTCGGCCGAGTCGTCCAGCACTCGCGCTCCGGGGGGAATCGGCCGGTCTCCCACGACCACCCGGAGCGGTTGCCGGGGCAGCAGCGTTCCGTCCGGGTGGCGAGCGGTCAGCTGCGGGTCGTCCGCCAGCACGGTTCCGGTGCCGGCGACGATCGCGTCCACTTTGGCACGGATCTGGTGCACCTCGGCCCGGGAGTCGGCGGAACTGATCCACTTGCTGCTCCCGTCGGCCGCTGCTGACCTGCCGTCCAAAGTAGCGGCGTACTTCCAGGTCACGTGCGGTCGACCGGTGCGAACGAAGTGCAGCCAAGCCCGCAGCGGGCCGTTGGCCGCCTCGCGGGCGAGCAGACCGGACTGCACCTCGACCCCGGCGGCGCGCAGCACCTCAGCACCGCCGGCGGCCTGCGGGTTCGGGTCCGACACCGCGTGCACCACGCGGGCGATGCCGGCTTCGCGCAGCGCATCGGTGCACGGCGGGGTGCGGCCGGTGTGCGCGCAGGGCTCCAGCGTCACCACAGCGGTGCCGCCGGCGGCTCGTTCCCCGGCTTGCCGGAGGGCCACCACTTCGGCGTGCGGTCCGCCCGGGGGCTGGGTCGCCCCCACTCCGACCACCGCGCCGGAGGCGTCCAGCACGACGCAGCCGACCGGCGGATTGGGACTGGTGGTCCCGCGGACCTGCTCGCTCCGATCGATCGCCGTGCGCATGGCAGCGGCCAGCAGCTCCGGGGCGGACACGGCGCCCCTCCCTTCCCCGACGTGCGCCGGCTCGCACCGGCGACCGCAATCACTGCCTGACTTTGGCGAACGCGGGGGCCGCCTTGGCCCGCAGCGCCTCGATGGCCTTGGCGGGGTCCTCCGCTCCGTAGACGGCCGAACCCGCCACGAAGCAGTCGACTCCGGCCTCGGCAGCTTGCTCGATGGTGTCGGGGTTGATGCCCCCGTCGATCTCCACGAGGAGGTTCAGGTGGCCGGTGTCCACCAGGTTGCGGGCTTTCTTGACCTTGCTGAGCACGTCGGAGATGAACTTCTGCCCGCCGAAGCCCGGCTCGACCGACATCACCAGCAGGGTGTCGTAGTGCTTGAGCACCTCGACGTAGGGCTCCAGCGGGGTGTTCGGCTTGATCGACAGCCCTGCCTTGGCGCCGGCGGCCCGGAGGTCCTTGGCGATGGCCACCGGGTCCTTGGCCGCCTCCACGTGGACGGTCACGTTGTGCGCACCTGCTTCGGCGTACCCGACCGCCCACCGGTCGGGGTCTTCGATCATCAGGTGGCAGTCCATGGGGATGTCGGTCACCTTCAGCAGCGACTCGACCACCGGCAGCCCCAGCGTCAAGTTCGGCACGAAATGCGCGTCCATGACATCGACATGGAGCCAGTCCGCACGACGGCCGGGCTCACCGTTGACAGCAGAAACCTCGTCCGCCAGACGGGCGAAATCAGCGGACAGAATGGACGGCGCGATCATCGGCTGGTTGGACACAAGCGGAGTGTAAAGCCCGTCCCCCGGCCGAGGCGGTCGGGGCGGCTTCAGCTCTCCTCCGCGTGCTGCGCCCTGCGCCGCCGGATCAAGTAGTAGACGGCGCACAGCAGGAGCACGAACGGCACCCCCGCTTTCCAGGCCACGCTGAACTGCTCGGTGAACGGCGTGGTCAGCAGGACCGCGGCGAGGAAGAGCATGGCCAGCACCGTGGTCAGCGGCGCCCCGGCCAGCCGCACCGGCGACGGGGGCAGCCCCTGGGCCGCCCGCTGGCGGCGGAACACCAGGTGGCTGACGAAGATCAGCAACCACACCACGAGGGCGCCGAACAGCGCCATGCCGAGCAGCATCGCGAACGCGTTCTCCGGCGCGAACACCGAGATCGAAGCCGCCAAGGCCAAGCCGAGCGCCGACAGCAGGAGGGCGCGCCGGGGCACCCCGCTGCGGCTGACCTTGGCGAACCAGCGCGGCGCGTAGCCGTCGGTGGCCAGCGAGTGGGTCATCCGCGCGGTCAGGTAGAGGTTGGTGTTCATCGCCGACAGCGCTGCCGTGAGCACCACGAAGTTCATGATCCCTGCCGCGGCCGGGATGCCCGCCATGCTGAACAGCCGGACGAAGGGGCTCTGGGTGACGTCCTCGGACGTCGACACCTGGTCCCACGGCAGGATCGAGACCACCACGAGCATGCCCAGCACGTAGAACAGGCCGAGCCGCAGCACCATGTTCCGGGCGGCTCGGGGGACGTCCTTGCCGGGGTCGCGGGATTCGGCCGCGGTCAGGGAGACCGCTTCGGTGCCGATGTAGGAGAAGGTCACCACGGTCAGGGCTAGCCAGACCGCGCCCAGTCCGTTGGGCAGGAAACCGCCGTGCTCGCTCAGCGCCTCGAAACCGACTGCCGGTCGCCCTGGCAGCCCGAAGAAGATGCAGCAGAGGCCGAGGCCGATGAACGCCACGATGGTGACGACCTTGACCATGGCGAACCAGTACTCGAACTCGCCGAAGTAGCGCACCGCGGCGAGGTTCACGCCGAGCATGATCACCGAGAACGCCACGACCGGCACCCATAACGGCAGCTGCGGGTACCAGAACTTGACGTACAGGCCCGCCGCGATCACCTCGCTGCCGATGTTGACCACCTGCGCGGCCCAGTAGATCCACCGGGAGACGAATCCGGCCAAACCGCCCAGGTAGCGCTGCGCGATGGCGCCGAAGCCACCGGCCTCCGGGTGCACGACCACCATTTCGGCGAGCGCGAAGGCCAGGGTCAGCGCGGCCAGCGCGGCCACCGCGTACGCGATGACCACCGCGGGGCCGGCGATGGAGATGGCCAACCCGGAGCCGAGGAACAGGCCGGTTCCGATTGCGCCGCCGATCGCGATCATCCCGACCTGGCGGCTGCTCAGTTCCCGGCGCAGTCCCGTCTGCTGCGGCGGTGCGGTCTCGTGGGCCACTGGTGCGCCTCCTGCTCGACGTGTGCCAGCACAACGCGACGAGCACCTTACGGCACCTGTGCAGCCCGCTGGCCAGCACTTCAGTCACAGCACCGCAACAGCCCGGACACTCGCCGGCTCAGCGCGGGAGATCGACTTCCACCGGTGTGCCCTCGGTCACCGACCGGCTCACCGTGCAGTACTTGTCGACCGCCCGCTGCACGGCTTCGACCAGTTTGGACCGCTCCGGCTCGGACAGGCCGCTGAGGTCGTAGTTGAAGCTGACCTGCACGGAGGCGAACTTGTGCGGCTCTTCGGGCGATTTCGTCCGATCCGCCCGCACGGTGAGTTCCGCGTCCTGCCCCAGTCGCCGGACCAGCAGGTTCTCGCCGGTCAGCGCGGAGCAGCCGGCTATCGCGGCCAGCAGCAGCTCGCCGGGGGTGAACGAGTCGGCCGCGTCCTCCCGGCCGATGGCCACCTTCCCACCCCGCGGGTTCACCGCCATGAACGCGTGCTGCCCGGTCCGGGTCACTTCAACGGGTGTTCCTGACATGTCGTACCGCCCGAATGTCGTGCTGCTTTCCGGCTGCTCGAGGTCAACCTGCGAGCACCCTATTCGTTCTTCCCGACGCGCAACAGCTCATTCGGCGGTTTCGGCCAGGCCGACGTCCGGAGCGCCTTCGAGGGAGCGCAGCAGGTGGGCGAGTCCGGTGGCGATGGCTTCCCGTTGTCGAGCGGTGAGGCCGGCCAGCACCCGCTGCTCGGCGGCCAGGTTGCGGGCGAGGGCGCGATCGGTCAGCTCCTCGCCGGCTCGGGTCAGCTGCACGCGAGCTCGCCGGCGGTCCCGCTCGTCGGTGGCCCGTTCCAGCAGGCCGCGTTCGGCGAGCGCCTGGATCCGCTTGGTGACCGCTGCCCCGGAGGCCACGGTCAGTTCGTTGAGCTTGCCGGGGCTGACTGGGGCGCCGGTCCGGCGCAGCGCGCACAGCAGGTCGAACTCGGCCCGGTTCAGCCCTTCTTCGGCCAGCACGGCGTCCAGCCGGTGCCGCAGCACCGCCGCGGCTCGCAGCACCCTCCCGATCACCTCCATGCTCGAGGTGTCCAGGTCGGGGTGCACGTCCCGCCACTGCGCCCTGGCCGCTTCGATGAGGTCAGGTGTTCTGTTCATCGCTTTTTATTTCACTTGTAAATTAATAGCGTATTATGGAGGAACGTGCCCCGTACCGTACTCGTTCGAAACCTCCAAGACACCTTCCGACTCCGGCGGATGGAAGCCATCGCCTGGCCCGCGCTCAGAGCTTTCCTCTCCATGCTGGTGCCGATGGTGGCGCTGCTGGCCGCCGGTCGACTGGACCTGGTCGCCGGCGCGGTCTTCGGGGCACTGACCAGCGTCTACTGCCGCAGCGAGCCGTACCGGCAGCAAGCCCGAACGCTCGCCGCGGTCGCGGTGACCATGGTCGTCTCGGTGGCCATCGGTGACCTGATCGCCGTCCACGGTCCCTCCGGGCCGTGGCAGGAAGCCCTCTCCCTGCTGGCCACCGCGCTCGTCGGCGCGATCACCACCGCAGCGGCCACCGCCGTGAAGCTCGGCCCGCCCGGCGGCCTGATCTTCGCCTTCGCCACCGGAGCCTGCTCCCACCTGCCGCTGAGCCACGCGGACCTGCCGCTGCACCTGCTGGTGACCGCGCTCAGCGCCGCCCTCGCCTGGGGCGTGAGCATCGCCGGGGCCGTGGTGATCGGGCTCGGCCCGCAACGGCGCGCCGTCGACGCCGCCCTGGAAGCCACCGCTGCCCACGTGGAGGCGCGCCTGGACCCGACCGCCCGGCACCGCGCCGCGGTGGCCGTGGAAACCGCCTGGAACAGCGTGGCCAACGTGGGGCGCCTGCACCGCGACTCACCCGACCACCTCGCCCTGGTGCAGGCCACGCAGCTGTGCGAGAACTTGCTGTTCTCCGGCGAGGCGGACCCGGCAGCCCTGCGGCGCGCAGCCACCGCTGCCCGCAGCGGAACGGCCTTCGGCGAACTGCTCGGCGACGTCGCCGCGAAGGCCGCCACCCCACCGCCTCCGGCCTCCCGTTGGAGGTTGATCCGCGGTGTTCTCGTCGCCGCCCTGCGCCCCGGCCAGCACGCCAGCTCCTGGCTGGTGCCCTACGCCTTCCGAGTCGTCGTCGCCGCCCTGCTCGGCAGTCTGCTCACCCACCTGCTCGGCATCGGGCACGCCTACTGGGCAGCCGTCTCCGCGGTCTCGGTCATGCAGGCCACCAGCACGTCCACCTCGGTGCCCCGGATGCTGCAGCGCGTCACCGGAACGATCGGCGGCGTGCTCGTCGGCCTGGGGCTGCTCACCGCCGACCCGCCGGCCTGGGCGATCATCCTCCTGCTGGCCGCCCTGCAGTGGGGCGCGGAACTGACCGTGCTGATGAACTACGCGTTCGGCCTGTTCTTCGCGACCCCGGTCGCCCTGCTGGTGAGCGCGTTCAACTCCTCCGCCCCACCTGCGGAAATCGCCTCCGACCGGCTCTGGGCGACCCTGCTGGGCGCCGCGGTCGCCGTCGCGGTCAACTGGGTCTCGCCGACCCGCGCCTGGGTGGCCCGGGTGCGCACGGCGATGGACCGGGTGCACCAGCTCACCGCGACCGAACCGGTGCCCCGGGCTGAGCTCCGCAAAGCCCTGATCGAACTGCACGAGGCCTACGACGTGGCCAGCGGCGAGGTGCGCAGCTCCAAGCTGCCCACCGAACAGCTGCTGGAGCTCTCGCACCGGGCGCACGCCGTGCTGGAAGAAGCCGGCCAGCGGAGCTCCGCGGACGCCGCGCCCCGGCAGGGCTGAGCACGCGGCGCTCGACCGCCGCCATCCCACCGCCCCCGCTGCTCCGTTCGGCGAAGTCAGCCGGTGACGCGCAGCAACGCGCAGAACATGGCGTCCGTTCCGTGGCGGTGCGGCCAGAGCTGGACCGCCGGTCCCCCACCCAGGTCCGGCACCCCGGGGAAGCACTCCCGGGCATCGATCTGCTCGACCGGCGCCCGGCGCACCACATCGGCCACCACGCCCTCGGTCTCCGCCAGGTGCGGGGAGCACACCACGTAGCCGACCACCCCGCCGGGCCTGGTCAACCGCACCGCCGACAGCAGCAGTTCCCGCTGCAGCTTGGTCAGCTCTCCGACGTCGGAAGGCTGGCGGCGCCAGCGCGACTCCGGGCGGCGGCGCAACGAGCCCAGCCCGGTGCACGGGGCGTCCACCAGCACCCGGTCGTAACCCGGTTCCAGTCCGGGTTCGCGGCCGTCGGCCACGTGCACCGAGACCGAGAGCCCCTCGGTCGCCTTGCGCACCAGATCAGCGCGGTGCGGCGCCTGTTCCACCGCGTCGAGCTCGCCGCCGTCCAAAGTGATCAGCGCGCCGAGCAGGGCGGCCTTCCCGCCCGGGCCGGCGCACAGGTCCAACCACCTGGAATCCGATCCGGAGAGCTCGGCGCGGGTGAGCGCCAAGGCGACCAGCTGGCTGCCCTCGTCCTGGACGGTGGCGAATCCCTCCTTGACCGGTTCCAACTCGCCCGGATCCCCGGACCCCGCCTCCAGGTGCACCCCGTACGGCGAGTAGGGGGCCGGATCGCCACCGGTGATGGCGGCCAGCTCGTCGGCGCTGATCTCCCCCGGCCGGGCGGTCAGGTGCACGGCCGGACGCGCGTCGTCAGCGGCCAGCGCCGCGGCCAGTTCCGCGTCGCTGTCCTCCAGCGAATCCGCGAAGGCCTGGGCGATCCAGCGCGGATGCGCGTGCCGCAGCGCCAGATGCCCCACCGGATCGGTGTCCGGGTCCGGTGCGATCTTGGCCACCCAGGTTTCCTCGTCGTGCTCGGCCACCCGGCGCAGCACGGCGTTGACGAAGCCGGCGAGCTTGGTCCCGGAGTGCATCCGAACGATGTCCACAGTGGCGGCCACCGCGGCATGCGCCGGAATCCTGGTCCGCAGCAGCTGGTAGGCACCGAGCCGCAGCGCGTCGAGCAGTTTGCCGTCCACTTCAGACAGCGGCCGGCTGCTGCACTCGGCCAGCACGGCGTCCAACAGCCCCTGCGCCCGGCACGTCCCGTAGGTGAGCTCGGTGGCCAGCGCGGCGTCCCGCCCGGTGATCTGCCGCTGCTGCAGCAACGCCGGCAACGCCAAGTTGGCGTAGGCGTCGCGCTCCCGCACCGCGCGCAGCGTGTCCACCGCGGCCAACCGGGCCGGGTCGACGTCGACCGGCCGCGCCGGGTTGGGTTTCCGCTTCGGCGGACGGTTCCGTGCCGGCCGAGCCGGCCTGCGACGGTGGTTCACTGGAGCAGCTCCCCTTGTTCGATGCGGGCTCCGCGAGCCCAGTCGGTGGCGGCCATCCGTTTCTTCCCCGGAGCCTGCACCTGGCCGAGGGCGACCGCTGTGGTCGCCGTCCCCACGAGCACCCGCTTGCGCTCCACCCGGATCTCCCCCGGGGGCAGCTCCACGTCCGTCACCGACACCGGCCCCAACTTGAGCCGCTCGCCGCGGAACAACGCCCAAGCCCCCGGATCCGGGGTCACCGAGCGGATGAGCCGGTCCACCGCAACAGCCGGCTGCGCGAACTCGGCCTTGGCGTCCTCCACCGTCACCTTGGGGGCGTAGCTGACCCCTTCGGCCGGCTGCTCCTCAGCTCGAACGGTGCCGTCCTCGATCCCGTCCAGCGTCTTCACCATCAGCTGGGCACCGGAGCGGGACAACCGGTCCAACAGGTCGCCGGCGGTGTCGGTCGGGCTCACCTGCTCGGTGACCACACCGAAGACCGGCCCGGCGTCCAACTCCGGAACCAGCCGGAAGGTGGTGGCTCCGGTGATCTCGTCCCCGTGCCGGATGGCGGCTTGCACGGGCGCGGCCCCGCGCCACGCCGGCAACAGCGAGAAGTGCAGGTTGACCCAGCCGTGCCGGGGGATGGCGAGGGCTTCGGGGCGCAGCAGCGCCCCGTAGGCCACCACCGGGCAGCAGTCGGGCGCCAGCTCCCGCAAGCGCTGCAAGAACTCCGGATCGGAGGCCTTGTGCGGGGTGAGCACCTCGATGCCGTGCTCATCGGCGACCGCGCCGACCGGCGAGCGCACGAGCTTGCGGCCGCGCCCGGCCGGCGCGTCCGGGCGGGTCACCACGGCGACGACCTCGTGCCGCTCCGAAGCGATCAACGCCTCCAGGGTGGGAACCGCAGCAGCTGGTGTACCGGCGAAGACCAGACGCAATTTACCGACCCCCGAACAACGGATGCGGATTTTCCTTGATCACCGGCACGTTGCCGTCGAACCACTCCGCGCTGCGGATCTCCCGCAACGCCTGCTTGCGGGTCTGCTCGTCCAACCGATCGATGAACAGCACACCGTCCAGGTGGTCGGTTTCGTGCTGGATGCACCGGGCGAGCAAGTCCGTTCCCTCGACCTCCACCGGCTCGCCGTGCATGTTCCAGCCCCGGGCGACCACGTGCCGGTACCGGCGGCAGTCCCAGCTCATGCCCGGGATGGAGAGGCACCCCTCCGGGCCGTACTGCTCCTCATCACCGACCACGTCGAACGTCGGGTTCACCAAGTGCCCGGCGAAACCGTCGCAGTGGTAGGTGAAGACCCGCAGGCTCACCCCGAGCTGCGGCGCCGCGAGCCCGGCCCCGCCCTGCGCCTCCATGGTGTCCCACAGGTCCTTGACCAGGTTTCGCAGCTCCTTGTCGAAGTCGGTCACTTCCGCTGCCCGGGTGCGCAGCACGGGATCCCCGAAAAGCCTGATCGGCTGGACGGTCACGTGAACTCCTGGAGGTCTACGGTGCGGCTTGCGACTAATCGAGTTTAGTCGCTGGCCCGCACCCGACCGGGGCCCGGGAGCTGCTCACCCGTCCCGTTCAAGGAGTCGGCAGCACGACCGCCGCGGATCCGCCGCCTCGGCGTTCCGGCTCGGCCGCCGCGATCCACCGGCCGTCCGGCAGCCGCTCCACCCCGGTGGCCGCACCGATCTCCGCGGTTTCGGTGAACTCGTGCCCCAGGGCGCGCAGCTGCTCAGCAGCCGGTTGCGCGAGGAAACCGGGTTCGGCCTGCGTCTGGGCTGCGTTGCGCTGCGAGGCCCGCGGCTGCGCGATCGCCTCCACAAGGGACAGCCCGCGGTCGATGCGCCCGGTGAGCACCTGCAGCACGGTCGTGATGATCGTGGCGCCGCCCGGGCTGCCGACGGCCAGCAGCGGCTCGCCGTCCTGCAGCACGATCGTCGGGCTCATCGAACTGCGGGGCCGCTTGCCCGGCGCGGGCAGGTTGGGGTCCGCTTGCCCCGGCACGGCCGGGGTGAAGTCGAAATCGGTCAGCTCGTTGTTGAGCAGGAACCCGCGCCCGGGGACGACCACCGCGTTCCCACCGGTCTGCTCGATGGTCAAGGTGTAGGAGACGACGTTCCCCCAGCGGTCGGCCACGGTCAGGTGCGTGGTGTTCGGCCCTTCGTACGACGTCGGGGAAGCGGTTCCCGCGTCCTGGCAGGGCTGCGGGTTCCGCGGATCCGCGGCGGGCACGGGAGCCGGCAGCACCGCGTCGTCCTCGATCAGGCATTCCCGGGACCGGGCGAACTCGGTGCTCACCAGCTCTTCGGTGGGCACCTCGGTGAACGCCGGATCCCCCACCCAGCGGTTGCGGTCGGCGAACGCCAGCTTGCTGGCTTCCAGGAACCGGTGCAGGTATTCGGCCTGGTCGACCTGGGACAGGTCGGTCTCCTCCAGGATGTTGAGCGCTTCGCCGACGGTGGTGCCACCGGAACTGCCCGGCGCCATCCCGTACACGTCGAGCCCCCGGTACTCGAGGTGGACCGGTTCCCGCTCGATCGTCCGGTACTCCCTCAGGTCGGCCATGGTCATGCCGCCGGGACGCACCTCGCGCTCAGCTGCCGGGTCGACCGGCGGAGCGTTCACCGCGTCGACCACGTCCTGGCCGATCTCCCCCTCGTAGAAGGCCTTCAACCCCTCGGTGCGCAGCAGCCGGTAGGTGTCGGCCAGATCGGGGTTGCGCAGCACGCTGCCCACCTCGGGCAGCTGTCCGCCGGGCAGGAACAGCTCCCGGGTGGTCGGGAAGTCCCGGAACCGGTCCTCGTTCTCCGCGGTCTGCTCCCGGAAAGCGGCGTCGACGACGAAACCTCGCCGGGCCAGTTGCTCGGCCGGTCGCAGCACTTCGGACAGGCTCTTGGTCCCCCACTTGTCCAGCGCATGCTGCCACGTCAGCGGAGTGCCGGGCACACCGACGCTGAGCCCGCTGGTGACCGCCTCGTCGAACGGGATCGGTTGCCCGTTCTCGACGAACATGTCCTCCGCGGCCGACCGCGGCGCGGTTTCGCGCCCGTCGATCGTCTCCACCTCCCCGGTCTCGGCGTCGTAGTGGACGAAGTAGCCGCCCCCGCCGATCCCGGCCGAGTACGGCTCGGTGACGCCGAGCGCCGCGGCGACCGCGACGGCCGCGTCGGTCGCGGTGCCGCCCTCGCGGAGCACCTCGATGCCGATCCGGGTGGCGTCCGGGTCGACACTGGACACCGCGCCCCCGTAACCGACCGCTTCGGCTTGCTTCGGCGGCTGCGGCGGATTCTCCGCCGAGTGAGCCACCGGGGAGAGCAATCCGGCAACCACCGCTGCGCTCAGACTGAGTCCGACAAGTCTCGCTGGCATCGCCACCTCCAGGACCGGCCACGCATACTCTGCCGGCACTGGACGCGTCGGACAACCGCAAGCGCTCCCGCCGCGGTCCAGATGGGCCAGTTGGCCGCCTCCCCCGACCACCGACCGGAGCAGTGCCCGAGCTGCTCGCTCCCCAGTGGAGGCACCAGCGGTGGCACGGTGAGTCCACTGCAGACCGGAAACGGCGTTCCCCCGGCGCAGCGACGCCCGAAGCCCTCGGGTCGTTGGAGGACTACAGCAGCTCCAACGGGTCGAGCCGGACCTGCAGCTCCGCGGCCTTGCGAGCGGCCCGCTGGGCTTGGGCGGCCCGCAGCGCACCGGCCAGTTCGCGGCTCTCGGTGCGGTCCACCCGCACGATCAGCCGTTCCCGGTCCGCGGTCCCGTCTTCGCCCACTTCGCCCAGCGGCACCGGGCCGAGCACTTCCGCCGACTCCGGCAGCTCGGCGGAATCCACCAGGGCCTCGATGGTTTCCGGCGCCCCGTCCACCGCAGCGACCCGACGGGCCGGTGGGAACCCCAGCTCGACCCGGTCGGCCAGTTCCCGAGCGGCGAACCAGGCCGGATCCCAGCGGACCAGGGCTTGCACCGGAACGAGGGCGGAGTCGGCCATCACCACCACGCGCCCGCCTTCCCGGGCCGGGCGGACCAGGGCGGCCGCGTCGAACCACAGCCGCAGTGCGGTCTCCGCGGCGCGCAGCTCCGAACGGCCCAGCAGCGCCCAACCGTCGAGCAGCAGCGCTGCGCCGTAACCCTGCTCAGCCACCGGCTCCGCGCCCGGGGTGCACACGATCAAGGCGGGTTGGGCGGGCACCGAGGCCAGCACGTTGCCGCCTCCGGACGTGCGCACCGCGACGTTCGGGAACGCCCGCCCCAGTTCTTCCGCGGTGCGGCCGGCCCCGACCACGACGGCCCGCAACCGGCGGGAACCGCACGCCGGGCAGCGGAAAGCCGCTTCCACGGTGCCGCACAGCTTGCAGGCCGGCGGGTTCGGCTGCCCTTCGGAGCTGCCCGGCAGTGCCAGCAGGCCGCTGCAGCGGCGGCACCGGGCCCGCTCGCGGCAATCCGCGCAGGCGAGCGCGGGCACGTAACCGCGCCGGGGGACCTGGACGAGGACCGGGGCGCCCGCTGCCAGTGCCGCGCGGGCGGCTTCGAAGGCCACCGACGGCAGGCGCGCGGCCCGCGCCGCCGGGTCCCGGGCCAGCTGGGTGTCGTCCTCGCCGATGGCGGTCACGCGGGGAGCGGCTGCCCGGACCGCACTGCGGGGGGCGGTGAGCTGGTGGGCCCATCCCGACTCCACCAGCAGGGCTGCCTCGGCGGTGCGGGAGAAGCCGCCCACCAGGAAAGCCGCGCCGGTCGCGTGCGACCGCAGCATCAGCACGTCGCGGGCGTGCGGGAACGGGACCTGCGGATAGCTGTGCAGTTCGTCGCCGTCGTTCCACACCGCCACCAGGCCGAGGTCGCGCACCGGCGCGAACATCGCCGCCCGCGTGCCAACCACCACGCGCACCACGCCGCGCAACACGGCGAGCCAGCGCCGGTAGCGCTCCGCGGGGGACAGCTCCCCGGCGAGCGCCACCACTCCCCGCTCCCCGACGAGCCGCGCGCACGCGTCGTGCACCCGCTTCAGGTCCCGGTGGTCCGGAACCACCAGCAGGGCGCCTCGACCGGCTGCGGCGGCGGTCGCCGCGACTTCGGCCAACCTCGCGGGCCAGTCCTCCCCCGGCAGCGCCTGCCACACCGCCCGAGCCGTTTTCCCCGCGTGCACCGCGTCCAGGTAGGACTTCCCGTACTGGTACTCCTGCCAACCGGTGGCCTCCGGGCGGGGCGGTGGGGCTGCGGCCGGCTGCCGAGGAGCTGCCTTCTCGGCAGCGGCGTGGCGCGGGGGGATCACCAACCGCACCACGTCGGCCAGCATCCCGCCGTAGCGGTCGGCGACCGCGCGGGCCAAGCCCAGCAGCTGGGGGGTGAGCACGGGCTCCGGCGAGACGACCCGCTCCACCCAGCTCAAGTCCCCCGGGTAGTCGGAGGATTCCGCTCGTTCGAGCAGGAAACCGTCCACCAGCTTGCCGCGGAACCGGACCCGGATCCGGCAGCCGGCCTGGGCGGTGTCGTGCAGGCGCTCCGGGATCAGGTAGTCGAACGGTCGGTCCAGATGCGCGGGCAGCGGAATGTCGACCAGGACCCGCGCGACCGGACGCTGCGGGGCCGCCGTCTGCTGCTTCGCCTCCTTCCGCCGCCGGGATTGCGCACCTGCCATAGCACCTCTCTACCAGAAAGCGGTCGCGGTGTTCGCGCAGCACCGCTGTGCACGTGCCCGGTCGCCAGCGCAGACTCGAGTTGCGCGCGAGCCCTCCGCGCGACCTGGCAACGCGGTATGAAAAAATTTCGAGTGTTTCACGTCGTCTTCTACCACCCGGAAATCCCCGGCAACACCGGCAATGCCGCGCGCATGGCCGCTGGCTCCGGCTGCTCCCTGCACCTGATCGAGCCGCTCGGATTCGACCTGGATGACGCGAAACTGCGCCGGGCCGGGCTGGACTACCACGACAAAGCAGCCCTGCACGTCCACCCGGACCTGGACTCCTGCTGGAAAGCGCTGCAACCGGAGCGGATCATCGCCTTCAGCACCCAGTCCGAGCAGTCCTACGAAACCGTCCGCTACCGCCCCGGCGACGTGCTGCTGTTCGGCCCCGAATCGACCGGCCTCCCCCGCGACGTGCTCGCCACGGCCACCGTGCAGGTCCGGATTCCGATGCTCCCCGGCATCCGTTCGATGAACCTCGCCAACTCCGCGGCCGTCGCCGTCTACGAAGCGTGGCGTCAGCAGGGCTTCGCCATGCCGTGATCCCGCGACCGCGTCCACGGCCAGGTGAGCAGAGCCCAGGCGGCCATGCCCACCACCAGCTCCACCACCAGGTACCAGGGCCACCCGCCCATCAGGTCGAGCAGGGAGGGGTTGTCCGGTTTGCTGTTGACGAAGCCGTAGTTGGTGCCCGCCGAGGAGTTGAACCCCAGCACCAGCAGCCCCCAGCCGACGGTGACCGCCACCGAGAGGCGGTAACCCCGCCAGTTCGGACGCAGCCCCACCCCCCAGGTCAAGAACACCGCGCTCCACACCACCAGCAGGTGTTGGCCCCAGAACTCGATGAAGTCCACGTGCGGGAAATCCGGGGCGTCCAGCGCCGGAGTGAACACCGCCTGCGGTGCGAGGGTGAGCCCCCAGTAGTACGTGAGCGCGCAAGTCCGCTGGTCCTGCCGCCACAGCGCGTGGGCAGCAACCGGCCAGGCGATGTCGCACAGGTGGAACGGGAGCGAGACGGCCACGTCGAACTGGGCCGGCAGCAGCCGGTAGACCAGCAGGGGTAGCTGGAAGGCCACGATGACGACCGCGAAGGTGCGCGCCACCGGCCTGGGATCGCGCACCCGGCCGCCGAGCACGCCGAACACCAGCGCACCCGCCAGGAGCACCCCGATCAGCACCCAGTGCGACGGGCCGTAAGCGACGAAGGTGCGCTGCGCCAGGCCGAAGAGCACGGCCTCAGCTTAGGGCCGTCGCGCGCCCTGCTCGTCGTCGAACGCGAAGGACGTCAGCCGCGCAAGGGTCGCCCCGGGCGAGCTGACGTCCGCGAGAACACCGGTGCGGATCGTTGTCGTCCGGTCACAGGCCGGCGGCGTTCTTCAACGCCTCCGCCCGATCCGTGCGCTCCCACGGCAGATCCACATCCGACCGACCGAAATGACCATACGCCGCCGTCGCCGAATAAATCGGCCGC
>Ga0079224_100003655_pt1 | contig 19506 bp, 15 predicted proteins | sample Stecom2015_FD_80414 | JGI IMG/M metagenome (GOLD analysis project Ga0079224, IMG submission 80414) | Agricultural soil microbial communities from Utah to study Nitrogen management - Steer compost 2015 | ecosystem: Environmental > Terrestrial > Soil > Agricultural land | place: USA: Utah... | reverse complement strand
TCTGCTCTTTTTTGTGCTTTATCTAAATGAAAAGCATAAACTTCATTTTTTTGATCTTCAGTAAATTTTAATTTACTATCCTGCAAATCAGTTTTATGCTTCGCAATTTCTTCAGGAGATTTTTTATCCATGCGATCATTGCGGAAATGTTTCCGGTGCTTAACTTCTTTTCGAATTTCTTGCTGCACATTTTTAGTAGAATCCTGAGCAAAAGCTCCTATACTTAACCCTACGAATAAGGTTGTGACTGCTAATATTTTCATAATTACTTCAATTTTAATTTAACCAATTTTAATTCCTTACTTATTGGATTGATTAAAAGTTTAATAGTTTAACAGTTTATTTGTTAAACTTTTTTAACAGTTGTAAACCTGATAAGCTATAAAAGAATCAAACTCTCCAAATACTTACACTAATAAGAATCAGTTATTAGGAATTGGTTTAATTATGCAATGTTAAAATATGCTAAATAAGCAGAGAATTATCGTTTCAAGAGAGGTTAAAAAATAAATACCTTAAAAATCAACCACTTTACTCTCCTGTCGAATTTTATTTTTGAATAATAATTCAGAACTACTATATTTGCAACGTTCCCTTAGGAATAAGCCCAGGTGGCGGAATTGGTAGACGCGTTGGTCTCAAACACCAATGAAGCAATTCGTGCCGGTTCGATCCCGGCCCTGGGTACACAGATTAAAGCGGATGTCAATGACATCCGCTTTATTTGTTTCCCCCTTCGTGGGACATTAACCTACTTTTGCACGGGCGATTTATTACCGTATTTGAAGAATTTTGTAGACATGGTTTTTCGGATATATAATAACAAAATCACAGCTAGACCTCCACTCTAATTTATACTATTCGAACATCAAAAAAATCAAAATTAATAATGTGTCAAACTATTTTCAGCTGGTAATTTTAAAAAACATGCGATACTTATAGTAGCATCGCATGTTCTAGTAAAAATATATTTACCTAAGAATTTTATAATATATCCGCTTATTTTTTTGGTTTAGCGCTCATTACAAATTGTAATTCCCCTCCTTGAGCAATTACATCATGGTTTAGTTTGAAATCATTAATTTCTTTTCCATTCCATAAAACTTTGTTGACATATACATTTTTCTCCGACTGGTTTTTAGCGATTATGCTTAATTCTCGACCATTTTCCAGTTTTACTGTTGCTGATTTAACCAATGGGCTTCCTAACCAATATTCGTTAGAACCAGGAGCAACAGGATAAAAACCCAATGAAGTAAATAAGTACCATGCTGACATTTGACCACAATCATCATTACCGCCTAGTCCATCTGCACCATTATTATATTGATTTCTGATTATTTGCCGTAGTCGTTCTTGCGTTTTCCAAGGACTTTTTGTTAGATTATATAAATATGCTGCATGATGCGAAGGTTCATTTCCATGAACATAATTACCAATTATACCTTCTCTAGTTATATCCTCTGTTTTTTCAAAATACTTATCTGGTAAATGCATGGTGAATAAAGAATCCAAATAAGTTTCAAATTTATTTTGCCCACCCATAACATTCATTAATTGATCTGGCTGATGCGGAACATACAAGGAATAATTCCAGGTATTTCCCTCAATGAACCCTTGATCATGCGTTTCTAACACATCAAACTTCTCTCTAAAATCCCCCTTACTGTCTTTAGGTCGCATAAAACCAATACGTTCATCATAAAGATTACGCCAGGATTCAGCTCGATTATTAAATTCAGCAGCGACATCGTCTTTACCTAATTTAGTGGCTAATTGCGCAATACACCAATCATCATATGCATATTCTAAGGTGTTAGAAACAGAAGTTCCATTAACATCATCAGGAACATATCCTAAATCGATATATGCACCAATCCCTTCATAGTTTCTAGCTTTCGCGGTTTGCACACAAGCCGCTAAAGCTGCCTCTAAATCACCTTTATATACCCCTTTCATAATAGCATCAACAACTACCGACACTGAATGATACCCACTCATACACCAATTATCATTAGCATAATGTGACCAAATAGGTAACATTTTCAGAACGGATTGATCATAATGCGCTAACATCGAGGAAACCATATCTGAATTTTTACTTGGATGAACCAAATTTAACCAAGGATGAAAAGCACGGAATGTATCCCACAATGAAAAAGAGGTATAATTAGTAAATCCTTCTGCATGATGAACTTCTTGATCCAATCCCTTATATTCTCCATTAACATCCATATAAATGGTTGGCATAAGATTAGCATGATAGATGGAGGTATAAAAGTTAATTAAGTCTTCTTTATTTAACATATCAACCTGGAATTTATTCAATTCATTTTCCCAGGCATTTTGTCCCGAATCAACCACTTTTTGAAACTCCCAATCTGGAGTCTCCTCCTCCATATTAGCTAATGCATTCCGCATACTCACGGGACTAAGCGCTACTTTCATCATGATTTGTTCGTTTTCTTTCGTATCAAAATCGAGATGCATTTTAATATTATGAGCAGCTAAATCAGGGAAATTTTGTTCCTGATCAAATTTTCTCCAAAAGCCTTTATAAGGTACCGCTTTATCAGCATATTTTGCACCATAATTTTTAAAAGCCTTTGACGTTTTAATAGCAAAATAAACCGTCCTTGTTCTTGCCCATCCATTCGTCTGGCGATAACCAGTTATAGTGGAGTCATTTAGGACGCGAACCACCGTCCACACATTCTTATCTTCATAATTATAGATTCCTGCTGTTAAATCTAAAATTAAATGAGATTGATCCGATTCGGAAAATGTATATCGGTGTACACCTACCCTAGTTGAAGTTGTTAACTCCGCTAGAATATTATGTTTATCTAGTTTTACTTTGTAATAATTTGGTTCAGCAACCTCATTATCATGACTATAAGGAGATCGATAACCGTTTTCAGGTTTGTCTGCCGTTCCTGGATTTAATTGTACCTTTCCCTGAGAAGGCATAACTAGGATATCACCTAAATCAGAATGTCCAGTTCCAGAAAAATGGGTATGCGAAAACCCTACAATAGTTGGATCATCATATTGATAACCAGCACAATATTTATAAACATCTCCATTGTATTTTCCATCCACAGCGTACGGGATCGTATCAGTATCTGGACTTAATTGAACAGCACCAAACGGCACAGTTGCGCCGGGAAAAGTGTGTCCCATTTTTGCCGTTCCAATAAGTGGTTTAACATATTGAGTAAGTGGTTTCTGCTGAGATATTCCTAAAGTTGGTAGCACCATCAATAAAAACAACTTACTCATTTTATTATAATTCATATCTTTTAATTAAATAGATGGGTTATTAGCATAATCTGACCAAAGAGTATCAATTGATTTTCCAGTGATTTCTTGCCAAAAATTATCGGTATAGGTTTTATCACGCATCGCTTTATCTAATTTTTTTACAAAGTTCTTTTTTACATTATTTTCAATCCAGTGAAAAAATCTAGCAGTAACCCGATAAGAATCCGTATATTTTTGTGAAGATGAAAACTCAGGTAATTTCCAGTTACCTTCAAGATTAGCAACCCCGTATTCAAAACGAATATAATCAGCTATTCCTTCGGTAATCCACCATGGACCAGAATTATTTGGGTATGCTTGTACGATATGCATCACTTCGTGCGTAACCACATCGATATCTTTTGGATTTTTAGCAAACCACTCGGGACTAAAACGCACTATTCCTCCTGCTGTAGCGGCAACGCCCTTATATTCTGGGTCGATTACAAAGGTCACTTCCTTCCTGGATTTTTTATTAAAGGTTTTAACTAGTTTCGGGTAATTGATAAAATAAGTGTTTATCAGCTCATCTTTCAAAGATGCATTAAAATTTTTATCCTTATTGATCCAAATTAAGGTATATCCCTTCTTATGAATTGTATCCACCTCAACAGCTACTTTCCGATCATCATCCGTATGATCCCAACGTTGAGCTTGTAAGGTATATGTTGAAAGCAACATGACACTAAATAAAAATAATACGATAGTTCTTCTTTCCATAAGTTTTAGGTTAAAATTTTATTTCTTCCAATTATTAGAATAAATCATACTTTAAAGATGACTAAATCGATAAAGTGTGACTCAAATATCGAAAAAACATTTTAATCTCAGCATCTAAATACAACAAAAAATAAGTAAACCGCATCTATCATTGAATAATGAAGACAATAACATTTTTATAAAAATCCAATACTTAGAAAGAACCTACATTTTAATTGCAAAAAAACTCAATCACTATTACCCACTACCGAGTTATCCCAAATATGTACAAATGCACTGATATTTATTAATCTCAAAGGTATCTCCCATATCATCTAGTATGACTAACTGATTACAACTATCATAACCCTTAGTTATTAAACCAACCCCAATATTCAAGTTACGACTAATATTTTTTTTCTATGGAATGAAAAATTAAAAAACAGCACAACAACAACTATTCAAACAACTGAAAAACAATCACTTATGTACTTCAACCACCTAAATAAACTGGAATTCAAATCGTTCAAACCCGATAACCAGAAAAAAAATAGTTGGAAAGAAATATTTTCATACTATATTTGCTTTTGTTTATAATTAGTCTAAATAAAACTAAAATACTGCTTAGTTCGATCAGTAATGAAGTAAGCTTGTTTTAGAGACAATTATAAACAAAAGAGCGCCATGCATAAGACGGTAATCTTTGCATGACGCAAAAATCTAATATCAACGGTAATTGATATTAGTTGATCAGACATAGTTATGTCTTGATCACCTTTAGCACACTGTTAGTATGAAAGGACCTGCAAGATATAAAATTATAGGCAATCTATGTCTACAAATTAAATCACGATGTCCTTTCATTACTAGTTAAAAAATAAATACTCTATTAACAAGTAAAAAATGAAAACAAAAATGACATCAATCCAAACTAACCAGCAAATTTCCTGTTTCTATACATCTCATTTTTGAGCTTTAGTTTCCGTGTCAATTAATTGTCCTAGACATCATAGTTCTTGATTATGCAAAAGCATCAAAACCAAATATTTCGGAAGATTCCGCTTAATAAACTATAAACATATACGATCATTTAGTAATGAAAAACATCATTTCACTCACGATATTATTCTTGACCTCTTATTACAGTCTTGCGCAAAATGGGAAAATACAAGGAACTGTTCTCACAGAAAATAATCAACCAGCAAAAAATGTATTGATCACCTTAGACAATGGATTAAATATGCAAGTAGATTCCCTTGGAAAATATGAATTCACGAATCTTGAGGCTGGAACTTATGTGGTTAAAGCCAAACATGTTAGCTTCACATCCCAAACAATCAACCTAACGCTTAAAAGTGACGAGACAAAAGTGTTAGATTTTATATTGCAAGAAAGCAAGAGCAATATTAAAGAAGTAATAGTAAATGGCTATAAAGGAACTGTCGAGCAAGATGTTTCCAATACTTTGCGTGTACAGACGCCCTTAATTGAACTCCCTCAAAACATTCAAGTTATCAATGCTGAACTGCTGAGCAAGCAGCAATCCTTCAATTTAGCGGATGGGCTTTATAAAAACGTAAGTGGTATAAGTAGGCAAACTCACTGGAATGATTTGTATGTCAATATTAAAATGAGAGGCTCCAAAATTCAAGCCTTTAGAAATGGAATGAATGTAGTTGCCTCAAGTTGGGGGCCTTTATCAGAAGATATGGCCACAGTCGAGCGCGTCGAGTTTGTAAAGGGGCCCGCTGGCTTTATGATGTCAAGTGGAGATCCTGCCGGCATATATAATGTTGTCACTAAAAAACCTACTGGTGAGGAAAAAGGTGCGGTGACTTTTTCATTAGGTAGTTTCGATATGTTTAGAACAACTTTAGACTTAGATGGAACATTATCAACGAATAAAAAACTATTATATCGATTAAACATTGCGGGAAGTTCAAGTGCGTCTTTTAGACCAAATGAAGATTCAAAGAGATTAGTTATTGCCCCAGTACTCTCCTATCAACTCAATGATAAAACAAAAGCCACCTTCGAATACACCTATCAATTTGCAAAAATGACGGATATAGGATCAGCCTATTTATTCTCCCCTTTTGGCTTCAAAACACTTCCTCGTAATTCTACTTTTTCTTCCGTTGGACAGGAACCATTAAAAATTGATGATCACAGCATTTTTCTAACCCTGGAACACGCTATATCTAAGGATTGGAAATTAACAGCTCAAGGTTCTTATTTTAATTACAATCAAATTGGAGCTAGCAGTTGGCCACAAGATGTATATCCAGATGGCACATTAATTAGAAAATCGGACATATGGGATGCCCAGAGCGAAATGCAACTAGGTCAAGTATTTTTAAATGGACGATTTAATACAGGTCAAATTGAACACAAAATATTAACAGGAATTGACCTGGGGAAGAAAGAATATTTTGCGGACTGGAATACTGGAATTGCTTTAGATACTTTAGGAGGAGCTTTTGATCCTGTTAACCCGGATTATAGTTTTGATGTAGATGACTTGAGATTTGATCGATCTATTGATTTAAGAACACGAGCTTTCCTAGGTGGTGGATTGATGAATAGCTCCTATTCTTCGTTTTACCTACAAGATGAACTTGCTTTTTTTCAAAATAAGTTGCGTTTAACTTTAGCCGGGAGATTCACCTCCATGTCTGTCGGGTCTTGGGGAGATCCGGCCATCAATAGTAAAAAAATAACCCCACGAGTTGGACTATCATATTCGCTTGATCAGCACACATCCTTTTATGGATTATATGACCAGGCATTCTTACCTCAAACACAGGGTACACTTCATGATGGAAATCCAATTAAACCAATCACCGGTGACAATATTGAATTTGGTGCAAAAAGAAACTGGGCAAATGGAAGATGGAACACCTCCGTGGCTCTGTATAGAATTACAAAAAACCATGAATTAACTTCCTATGGACCACGACCAGCAGATGTCATTGAAATTGGTCAGAAGCAAATCCAAGGTGTAGAAGTTGACATCAAAGGAGAAATCGTCAAAGGTCTTAACCTGATTGCCAATTATGCTTATACAGATGGAAAAATATCGAAGGTAAATGATGGAGTGAATACAGAAGATAAAATAACTTTTTATGAAGGCCAACGTTTAGCTGGATCAGATATGCATATTTTCAACATCTGGTTAGACTATGAATTCCGTGAATTAGCACTGAATGGATTGGGCATTATGGCCGGTATCAACAGTAATATAGATCGAGCAACTGGAAGTTACTCGAATGAACTACCTGAAAAAAATATTGAAGATTATTATCGATTTGATGCAGGATTGAGTTATCGAAAAGATCAATGGTATACCAATCTAAATGTGCAGAATTTGCTTGATAGATACTTGATTGAAGGTGGAGGTATGAGCAGTTTTCCTTCTGGTCAAGTTTATTCTTGGCAAGCAGGTGCACCAAGAAATTTTAAATTAACGATAGGCTATAAATTTTAAAAACATGAAAACGAAAACTTTAATTATTTTATTAGTAACCTTAGGATTTATTCAGTTTAGTTATGGACATGCCCTTTGGATTCAAACGAAATCTCAGTCCAAAATAAACCAAACACATGAGGTTAAAATTTTCTACGGTGAGTTTGAATCACAAGAATTCGATGAGGTAGACAAATGGTATTCTGATGTTAAAGATTTTAAGCTTTACCTGGTATTACCAAATGGAGAGAGTAAGGAATTACAAACAACAGCAGATAAAAACTGTTTCACCGCAAATTTCTCTCCGGAGGAGGAAGGATTATATACCCTACATATTGCACATCCTGCGAAAGAAATGTATGAAGGAAGAAGATTTGATTTTTCATCTACAGCATTTGTCTCCGTCGGTAATAAAGCCTCCATATCCAAAATTGAATCACCTTTTTATATTCAAACGACCACCAATTCAGTTAATGCTGGTCAAGCCGTAGAAGCCACTGTCTTTGTTGATCAAAAGCCAGCAGATAACATTGAAGTTCAAATTATTCGCGCTGATGGCTGGATTAAAACGGTGAAAACGGATAAACAGGGTAAAATTTCTTTTGATTCAGATTGGAAAGGAAATTATATTTTGGAAGCCTCCCAAACAGTTGATAAAAAAGATCAATGGGACGGTAAACAGATGAATAGTATTTGGAGAGGAACTACTACGCTAATTCAAATCATTTAAGGATTGAATATGCCTTTAATTTGGTCGAAATAATCATTTAAAAATTAAATCATTCACGTGAATATGGGTTACTACCATATTTACTTGAAAATCAAATTCAAGGAAAGTAGCCTCTAAGGTAATTTGATGAACATCATTTTTAACTATTGACTATGTACACTACCTTATTATTTATTATATTTTTCAGTTTCTATATTTTATATAACACAAGCAAAAAGGAAAAAATTCACTCATCGCCAAGCTGGATATCATATTTCAATAAACATCCAAAATTAACGAAAATATTGAGCATAATAATACTAACGGTGGCCACTTTATTTATGTGTATTCACCAGGGTATCAGTTCTGCTATTTTCTCTTTAATAGTATATATGATGGGAATTTTAAGTCTTATAGTCTTGCTTTGTCCATTTAATATGATAAAATGGACGAATATCCTTTTCATATTCTTGCTTTTCATCGGCATTGAATTAATCTTTGTTAATCCACTTTGCTATGCCTGCTAATAAAAAATATTTAAGCACCCCTTTTCAGCGAGTTTTAAAAATCTCAGCAGGATTTATAGGTGGCTACTTAGTCATGTTAACTTTTCATTTAATGTTAACACATATTTTTGAAAAACAAAACGTCATTATTACAGCCTATTTAACAGGTTATCTTTTATGGGCAATATTATTAGTCCTGGCCTTCTTAGCAAAAAATGGATGGACAATATGGGGTACCTATCTTATATTAATGCTGCTCTTTTCAATACCCTCCCTATTTAATCAGTAAAACCTAGATGAAAATTAGAAATTACAATATATACTTTAGTACCCATACCGTAAGCGGAATTATTATCTGTGCAATTTTGTATGTCATATTTTTTGCGGGATCATTTTCCTTTTTTAAAGATGAAATTTCTGCCTGGCAGTCAAACAACTCTTATCATAATACCCCGATCAACTATGCGAAATATGATGAGTTACTAGATTCTTTGCAGACCGGCATGAATTTAAAAGGTAGGGACATTCAATTCTATCTTCAAAAATCTGAAGCATTTGCGTATATCAATATTTCTTCCTCAAAAGACACCTTATTATCTAAGCAGGATCTAGGCAATAATGACACTAAATATTTTAATTATGATTTCTTGACTCAAAAATCTGGTGATTATCAGAGCACCTATGATATGGGGGAATTTCTTTACAGACTTCATTTCCTTGCACAGTTAAACCAAGTACCAATTCGTATCGGAATAGCGCCTTTCGGGTATTTAATAGCTGGAATTACTTCCTTTTTATTCCTATTTGCATTAATCACTGGTCTTCTGTTACATTGGGAAAAAATAGTTTCCAATTTTTTTATTTTTCGCCCCTTTAGCAAATGGAAAACGGTGTGGACGGATATGCATACCGCTTTAGGCGTAATCGGATTCCCTTTTCAATTTATTTTTGCCCTAACTGGTATTTTTTTAATACTCAATACGGTCTTGGCCCTTCCGTTTGAAAAGCTATTGTATGAAAATCAAACTGAAAAAATGTACCAGGATTTAGGATTTGGATACACCAGTAGCTCTGAATATACTTATAAAGCTTTGGAAAAAGAGGTATTAATAGCACCAATGCTAAAAAATGCTAAGAATAAATGGCCGAATAGTGAATTTAAAAGAGTTTCCATACAGAATTTCGGTGATCAAAATATGCAGATTATCATAGAATCAGATCCCAATTATGCTAAAAACTTCTCCGGATCAGGGTTGTTAATTATTCAGGCTAAAGACCAAAAAGTTATTGCTGAAAAATCCCCTATTGATAATCCCAACTACGTAGATCAAGTTAGAGCTTTGTTATATCGATTGCATTTTGGAGATTTTGGCGGCTACCCTTTAAAAATGATTTACTTTATACTTGGTATAATGGGATGTTTAGTAATTACTTCAGGTATTTTAATCTGGTTAGTTGCTCGAAATAAGAATAACGTCCCTGCAATCAAAAGAAAGTTTAATTTTTGGTTAGCCAATTCTTATTTAGCCATTTGCCTTTCCATGTTTCCAGTTACTGCCTTTACTTTCATTGCCATTAAAATAAATCCCGTTGTAAACCAGACTTTTATTTATACTGTATATTTCTGGTCGTGGTTAGCACTTGTATTGTATTTTATAATACGACAAAACTTAAATAGAACAAATCGAGAAAGCTTATTAATAGGAAGTATAATGTCATTAGCCATTCCAATTATCAATGGAGTAATGACTAAAAACTGGATTTTTAAAAGCTTTATGAAAGGGGAAACGGATATATTTATGATTGATTTCCTCTGGCTATCGATCTCAATTATTGGTTTCATTATTTATTTTAGAACTAAAAGGTATTTTAATTCTAAAAATAATCAAGGCTAGAAAAAAGGGATAGATCTTTAATACCGTCATTAAATATGAATAATTTCTCTGATGAAAATAAAGAGACCTATGGCCAAAATAAGATATCCAAAAGTAATTTTCAAAAGTTTATTAGGTATTTTCCCAGCATAATAAAACCCAATGGAGATACCTAATAAAACCGCCATTGTATAAGATATCAATAGTGGCCATTGAAAGTCAGGAATCTTTTCTAAATCTCCTAATATCCCAAAGAATGAATTTATAAAGATAATAATAAGAGAGGTTGCCACTGCTCTTCGAATTGGCAAATGGTAGAAATTCATAAGGGTAGGTATGATTAAAAATCCGCCACCTGCTCCCACCAAACCCGTTATTAGTCCAACAGTAGCTCCCTGCAATAAAATTATTTCAACCGGTACGTGAAAATTATTGTTACCCCCATTTATTTCTTGATTTTTAGCACGTATCATGCTAAATGATGAGGCGACCATGATAAAAGAAAATAAGATCATCAAAGCTACACGTTGATCTATTGCATAACCTGCAATATGAATAATTTCTGGAACTAACGGTAATATAAATGATCTTGTAATAAAAACAGTAACGAGTGATGGAACGCCAAAGCTTAACACTTTAGGTAAATCAGCTTCTTTTTTAATAATCCCTCTAATCCCTCCTGTTAAGGAGCAAACACCGATAGCAAACAAGGAATAGGTTGTTGCCATAACAGGATCCACGCCCATGATATATACCAAAATTGGAACGGTAAGAATAGTTCCCCCACTTCCAACTAATCCTAAAGTAAGCCCCACTAATACAGCTAGAAGACAGCCAATAATAAGCATCGTTAAATAATAAAAGTGAATGAGATTATTACAATCTCTAAAAAGTTTAAATTTAACTAAAAAATTATAACTAAATATTACCCCATATCCAGCATGGATGATTTGAATAATCTGGGGATTTTCAATCATCTAAAAAGGAGGTGTATCCTTGTTTAGCACTTAGAGTTTACGCAAAGTGGTAATGGGAAACTAAGATATGCAACCCAAATAGAGGTTTACCACTAGGCCTTATGCAATTATTTATTCTTAAAATTCGGGTTGCATATTAATCTTAAGCTAGTTTATTGAGTAGTATCCAACGAATCAACCCGGGTGGAATCCAAATTGATTACCTCCTCATCTGGAGCATTAATATTATATCGTGTTGGATCACTTCCTTCGACCTCTTTTGGCGCAGTTTCTGTTTCCTTAGAATTATTATTGCAACTCGTAAATAGTAATAGGCCTAAAACAAATAGTCCGCTTGTTAACGATTTAAATTTATTCATTTCTATAAATTTTGATTCATTTATACAACCTTTTGAAATATAAAAAGTTTTAAAAAAAAACAAAAACCTGCCCTTCAAATGGAAAGGCAGGCACAATTTAGGTTATTAAGAGGATGTAATATTATAATTTCTCTCCATGTTGAGAAAGGTCTAAACCCACTTCCTCATCTGCCTGTGTTACGCGTAATGGTGTAATTAAATCTGTTATCTTAAGTAAAATAAAGGCAACAACAAGGGTAAAAATGGTCGCACTAATTAAGCCAATAACGTGCGCATTAAATAATGTCCATTCACCATAAAACAAACCGTCATCTGGAATAGCTGAATTAATTTGTTTAGTAGCAAAAACGCCTGTAAGTAGCATTCCAACCATTCCCCCTACCCCGTGACTAGGAAATACATCTAAGGTATCGTCAATTCTAGATTTAGTTCTCCATTCAATTACTAATCTACTTACGACTGCCGCTATGGATCCAATTACTAAGGAATGCCCAACAGTGACAAATCCAGCCCCTGGGGTTATGGCAACCAATCCGACGACTGCGCCAATGCATACACCTATAGCCGATGGCTTAATGCCTCTGGCTGCGTCTAAAAATATGTACGTTAATGCGGCTGCGCCCGAAGCTGTAGATGTTGTAATTAATGCCGTTACAGCTAATTCAGAAGCTGCAAAAGCAGATCCAGCATTAAAACCAATCCAACCAAACCAGAGCATACCCGTTCCTAATAGAACATAAGTTATTCGCGCTGGAGAATGTTGATGATATTCTTTTCCTTGTCCTAAATAAATCGCAGAGGCAAGTGCCGTTAAACCGGCAGACATATGAACAACAGTTCCACCAGCAAAATCCAGAACACCTAATTTCATTAAAAGGCCATCAGGATGCCATGTAGCATGAGCTAAAGGGGCATATATGAATATAAAAAATAGGCATATAAAAAGAACATAAGATGTAAAACGAATTCTTTCTGCAAATGCTCCTGTAATTAAAGCAGGTGTAATTATGGCAAATTTTAATTGAAATATCGCAAATAGAGCAAAAGGTATGGTAGGTGCTCCAGCCCAAGGCTCTCTTTCTAATACCCCATTGAACATGAAAAATGTGAAAGGGTTTCCTATTATTCCTCCTACTGAATCACCAAACACTAAACTGAAACCAAAAACTACCCATAAAACGGCAACTACTGCCATACAAATAAAACTTTGGAGCATAGTAGAGATAACATTCTTCTTTTTTACCATACCTCCATAGAAATATGCCAAACCAGGTGTCATTATTAACACTAAAGCGGTTGAAGTTAGCATCCAAGCTATATCTGCATAATTTAATTCATCACTACTATGAATTTTAGGCGAATTTGTAAAGAAAAGCGCCAATATCACCACTAAAAACATTAAAAAGATTGGTGAATAAGATTTTTTACCTGAGAAAACCATAATTATTTATTTTTTATACACCAAAAATATAATTTTAATATTAAAAATGAAATTATTTTTAATAAAAAATGATAAAACATCAATTTAAGTGGCTAAATATTAAATTTTACTCAAAAATTAACACTCATTTTAATATAAAAAACAAATAAAAACAACATTTAATCAACATAAAAGACAAAACAACAAATTTTACGACCTATTTATCGAGAACAACCTTTTTTAATAGCAATTATGAAATTAAAAGCTGATATTTAAATAAAAACTCGGAAATCATGAGAAATTTATTTGAAATATTCAAGTTAAACGATCAAGATGCACGCAAAATTCAAGCGGAAATTAACAAACCACATATTCATACCTATGAGGAATTAATTATTGGTATGCATGGAAAAATAGAGCATTTTATTGACTTCAAGTCTAATATATATGAAGCTCCTTTTGCCTGTTATGTTTCGAAAGGGAAAATACATAAGATCGTACCACAAAGTAAAAACGGACGCTGTGAATTATGGGTCCTCCGATTCAAAAGTGAATTCATTCCGGAATCAGCTTTTAATTTATATTCAAAATTTCATGATAGTGCCAACTTATTATTTAAACAGGGTCGGAGCTTTAAACGATTGGTAGCAATCTGTGAAATGATTCACGACGAGATGATTCAAGATAGTCCAAAATTGATCATTGTTAAAAAATTGCTTAGCACTTTGTTTACCATGATTGATTTAGAACAAAGAACTCAACAACCAGCAGATGTACAAAAAATTAGCAATCAAGACACTACTTTTATAGCCTTCTTAGCGATTTTAGAAGCTAATTTTCGCCGTTCAGTCGGCGTAAGTTATTATGCGGAGAAATTATTCATGAGTTCTAAAAATTTAAATACGATTACGCAAACTATATGGCAACAATCTGTATCAGAAATAATAGAAACTAGAAAACTTTTAGAAGCCAAAAATCTCCTCTTAAGCTCAGATAAAACCATCGCTGAGATCGGGTTTGAAGTGGGTTATTCCGATAAAGCATATTTCTCTAGCGTGTTTAAAAAAAAATCTGGCGTCACACCATCGACTTTTAGAGAACAAATGCGAAATTTGACAGTATAACCTCCTAAATTCACATCTTTTGTCCAAAAATTTATACCTGGCATAGGCAAATAGTTAGGATCTTTGCTTTAATAATTTTAATCTTTTACTACAAAAAAGAAATGATGGATCAAATATCACAAACTTTACGTCCGTTACAGACAGGCATCAGTTCAAAGCTAAAATCGTTAAACAAATTTGTGGATTCTTTAAATACCTCATCAAAAATGCCGGTTTTATTTTTGGGACATGGGAGCCCCATGAATGCTATTGAAGAGAATGAGTTTGTCCAGTCTTTTAGACGAATAGGGAAAGAAATTGAGAAACCCATAGCTATATTAGTTATATCAGCGCACTGGGAAACCAGAGGTACTTTTGTTACGGCTATGGAAAACCCAACTACTATTCATGATTTTGGTGGATTTCCTCAAGCCTTATTTGATGTACAATACCCTGCGCCAGGTTCGCCGGAATTAGCTAAATATATACAAGACAATATCAAAAACACGGAAATTCATTTAGATGATAAGTGGGGATTAGACCATGGTTCTTGGTCAGTTGTTAAGCATTTGTACCCTGAAGCTGATGTGCCTGTCATACAAATGAGTATTGATTATACGCAAACCCCAGCTCAACATTATGCCTTAGCAAAAGAATTAGCCATTCTTAGACAAAAAGGTGTACTCATCATTGGATCAGGAAATAATGTCCACAATTTAGGAATGGTATCTTGGAAACACCTCAATACGGTTGGTTTTGGTTTTGATTGGGCGAATTTGGCAAATCAAAAAATGATAAGTTATATCCAAGATAACAATCATAAACCACTCATTGAATATGATAAACAAGGAAGTGAATTTCTATTAGCCATCCCAACGCCAGAACATTATTTACCTATGCTATATGCTTTAGCATTACAAGATAACAAAGAAGATATTACTATTTTTAATGATGCCGCTGTCGCTGGCGCGTTAACTATGACTTCCTTTAAAATCGGTTAAACCTATTTTAAAGGATTTTATCCGGTAAGTTTTTAAGAAGAATCCCCTACTTTGAATCTGAAATATTTTTAATCCAGACTTACCCGCCATTCACCGAACGGCAATTTTTACGCCTATTTTTTAACCGATAAATTAAAACCTTTTACCGAATTATATACCTGATACACCTAATGCCATTGGTGCATGATTGTATTGTGATATACCTTTGAATCATACAATTACATAATCATACACTAAAAATTATAAATCATGAAAACTTTAATCACATTAATCGCAACCGTAGCATTTACCTTTTTTAATTCTGTTTCATTTAGCGCTGAAAAACCAGAACCAAAAAAATACATTAACGTGGAATCTATCATTGATCATTATATCGCTGCGACGACCCAAGGAGAAACAGAATATTTAAAAAGCATTTTTTCTCAAGATTTTAAATTAACCTCTCCAAGTAATTCGAATAGTAAACCATTTACCAAAAGTGAAATAATCAAACATCTTCAATCACTTAAAAACGTCAAATTGCTTTGTGAAACTAATTATTCCTTTGTCGAAAAAAACAATGATAGCAGCATAGTAAAAGTAATCTCTACCTTCAAAGATTTTGAACGTATCGATTACCTTACAATTTGTAACAGTGAATTAGGATGGAAAGTATGCGATGTGATGGTAGCCTATCCAGAAAAGTAAAAAACGCTGGCCATAAATCATCTAAAAACAGCAAGCTAAGAGATAACTTTAAACCGGTTATCTCTCTTTTTTTACAATTAAACCCTGAATAAATCAATTAAAATATCTATTTTCAAGTCTATTAAAACAATTTAGCAATGAAAAAAGCATTTTATTATTTAACAACTTTAGCCTTATTCTCTTCCCAAAGTATTTCTGCCCAACAAAACCCTGTTTTTCCGGGATGGTACGCTGACCCAGAAGGAATAATTTACAACAATGAATATTGGATCTTCCCAACCTATTCAGCCCCCTATGAAGAACAAATTCTATTCGATGCCTTTTCTTCTAAAGATTTAGTGAATTGGAAAAAGCATGATCGAATTCTCGATAATAAAGAAATAAAATGGGCAGACAAAGCTATGTGGGCTCCAAGTGTCTTAGAAAAAGATGGAAAATATTATTTTTTCTTTGGCGCTAATGATGTTCACGAAGGTGAAATCGGCGGAATTGGAGTAGCGGTTGCCGACAAACCAGAAGGTCCATATAAGGATTTAATTGGTAAACCACTCATTAATGACATTGTTAATGGTGCCCAACCAATTGACCAATTTGTCTTTAAAGATAAAGATGGTCAATATTATATGTATTACGGAGGATGGAAACATTGTAATGTTGTGAAATTAAGTGATGATTTCAAAAGTATTGTCCCTTTTGAAGATGGTACAACCTATAAAGAAGTGACTCCAGAAAATTATGTTGAGGGACCTTTTATGTTTATTAAAGATGATAAATATTACTTCATGTGGTCCGAAGGTGGTTGGACTGGCCCTGATTATAAAGTAGCTTACGCTATTTCTGATACTCCTTTTGGTCCATTTAAACGGATTGGCACCATCTTGGAGCAAGACCCAGATATTGCTACTGGCGCCGGACACCATTCGGTAATTAAAGTCCCAAATGAGGATAAATATTTCATTGTTTACCATAGAAGACCGTTAGGAAAAACGAATTCTAGTGAAAGAGTGACCAGCATTGAAGAGATGCATTTTGATGAAAATGGTTTAATTAAGCCTGTCAAAATGACTTTTGAGGGTGTAAAACACGAACTCAAATAAAAAATTATTTTTAAAACTTAATGAAAAATGAAAAGGGTCTAGCTTGAATTATAATTCACTAGACCCTTTTCATTTGATGAGTATAGCTATTATATCAAATAACCTCAATAATTGTATTATCTTCCAATGGATGAGAAGTACAGATTAAACACCGCCCATTACTTACTTCATTATCGGTAAGGACTTCATTATAATCCATCCTAACAGTACCCTGCGTCACTTGGGAAATACAGGTGCTACACATACCCGATTTGCAGGAATATGGTAATTTTATTTTATGTTCTAAACCTACATCTAGGATAGTTTTATTATATGGAACGACCAGATTGTAAGTTTCCCCCTGAAACTTTAACTCCAGTTTATAGCTGCTTGTATCAACTGGGATTTCATCCTTTTCATCTTCATCCTCTTCTTCTTCAGGAAAATGAAATGTTTCCTTTTTAATTAGTTCATCGGGCACGCCTAATCCCAAGAGAGTAAAGCGACATAGATCCATGTAAAATAGTGGTCCACATGTATAAAAAACACTATTACCGAGATTGCTACTTTGGTGATTATTAACTAATTCTAGGATGTAATCTCTATTTAATCTTGCTTTCAGCAGGTTTTTACTATCCGACCAAATAAATTCTACATGAAGGCGATCAGGATAGCGTGCTTGCCAGTCAAGTAATTCAGTATAAAAGACAGTCTGTTCTTTTGAACTATTGCTATAAATCAATACTACTTTACTATTAGAATCTTCCGTTAGCGCTGTTTTTAAAATTGAATACAAGGGTGTTATCCCAATACCCGCACCAAATAAAAAGATAGTTTTACCCATATCCTGTGTGGGTTCATAGGTAAATAATCCTTGCGCTTGAAGAACTTGAATTTCATCGTTTACTTTCAATTTATGGTGAAGCAGCCGGGAAATCTCCCCATTATCCACCCGCTTAACGGTAATCTCTAAAGGTTCATTTAAGACTGGCGAACTTGAAAATGAATAAGATCTTCGCACCTCTCTTTCCCCAAACAAAAAGGATAAAGTTAAAAATTGACCAGCCTTATACGCAGGGAAACTTTTTGACAAATCTTCAAATTGGATGGAAATATTATTATTAGGTCGGGGAATTATCTTAGATATTTTGAATGTAAACATATGGAATAAAGATACCATCAATTAAGTGAATTTCAAATAGATTCTATTGATTGGCTATCATAAAACATGATTGTAAGTTCCTTAAAGAAACAAAAAAGCTCGGCAAAATTACCGAGCTTATATTTTTTATTGGTGTCCAGTAAATCTATTATAATTTACGTTTAACTTCAACTTGTTCGAAAGCTTCAACAATATCACCTTCTTGTATATCATTAAATCTATCAATATTTAACCCACATTCGTAACCTTGAGTAACTTCTTTTACATCATCTTTAAAGCGTTTCAGTGAAGCTAATTTTCCTGTAAAGATAACCACACCATCACGTATAATCCGAATATCATTATTACGATTGATCTTACCTTCTCTAACCATACATCCGGCAATTGTACCCACTTTAGAGATTTTAAATACTTCCCGAATTTCAACTTCAGCAACAATTTTCTCTTCTAATTTTGGAGCTAACATGCCCTCCATCGCGGATTTGATTTCTTCAATAGCATCATAAATGATGGAATAAAGTCGAATATCAATTTGTTCATTTTCAGCTAACTTTCTTGCATTTTGCGTAGGTCTGACTTGGAAACCTAAGATAATAGCATCAGAAGCTGAAGCTAATAATACATCTGATTCAGAAATAGCACCTACAGATTTATGAATGATATTCACTTGAATTTCATCAGTAGATAATTTCAATAAAGAGTCAGATAAGGCTTCAATTGAACCATCCACATCACCTTTAACAATGATATTTAACTCTTTAAAGTTACCTATTGCTAAACGACGACCAATCTCATCCAGGGTAATGTGTTTAGTTGCACGCATTCCTTGTTCACGTTGTAACTGTAAACGTTTGTTTGCAACTTGACGTGCCTCTGATTCACTCTCCATAACGTACAGTTTATCTCCGGCTGTAGGAGCACCAGACATACCTAAAATTTGTACAGGAACTGAAGGTCCAGCTTCTCTAACTCGCTCACCTCTTTCGTTGGTTAAAGCTTTAACTTTACCAGAATGAGAACCGGCAAGAATTGAATCTCCTATTCGTAGAGTTCCACTTTGAACTAATACGGTAGTCACAATACCTCGACCTTTATCTAAAGCTGCTTCAATTACAGATCCTACGGCACGCTTACCCGGGTCAGCTTGTAATTCAAGCATTTCTG
>Ga0079224_100003654_pt1 | contig 19509 bp, 14 predicted proteins | sample Stecom2015_FD_80414 | JGI IMG/M metagenome (GOLD analysis project Ga0079224, IMG submission 80414) | Agricultural soil microbial communities from Utah to study Nitrogen management - Steer compost 2015 | ecosystem: Environmental > Terrestrial > Soil > Agricultural land | place: USA: Utah... | reverse complement strand
GTGGAGTCGTGCTGGAAGCCCCATTCGGATATCGGAAAGGCTTCTATCGACTTGAGCATGCTGATAAGGGCGATGCCCCCGCTAGATGGGGGCGCCATGGATACGACCCGATACCCACGATAGGTTGACTCGACCGGCTTTCGCCATTTCGCTTCGTAGGACTTGAGGTCCTCATGAGTGATGATGCCGTTTCCGCGCTCCATTTCGGCTACGATATAATCGGCCGTAATGCCCTCGTAGAAGCCTGCCGGCCCTTGGTTGGCTATCCGGAAGAGGGTTTGCGCCAGTTCCCGTTGTACTAGGGTGTCTCCCTCCCGCCATTCGGTGTTTTTGATGAGGGCCGTCCCATTGGGATTATGCTTCGTAAAGCTTTCCTTCACACGGTTTAGCTCGTCGGCCTGCATTGCCGTCAGCGGGAACCCGTTTTCAGCCAGGTCGATCGCGGGTTGCAAGAGCGTCGCCCAAGCCATGGTACCGTAGCGCGCGTGTGCTTCAGCCATACCGGCGACCGCTCCGGGTACCCCTGCAGCCAATTGGCCCCGCCAGCTTAGGTCGGCGATCGGTTCGCCGTTCTCGTCGAGATACATATCCCGATGGGCCGCTGCTGGCGCAGCTTCCCGAAAATCCAGCCCGGTGAATTCCCCATCGGCACCCCGATACACCATAAACCCGCCACCCCCAATATTCCCGGCGTTAGGATATACTACCGCAAGAGCGAATTTGACGGCCACGGCAGCATCGACGGCATTCCCTCCCTCTTCCAATATCCGCAAGCCCACGGCCGACGCCTCGGGATGCGCCGTCACTACCATGCCATTGTAGTAAGTTTCGGGTCGGTCACTCGTGCATGACAATGATAGTACTAGGCCAAGTATCAGGGGTAGCCCAGGGAAAAACGTGGCGGCCAATCGCTGTATGCGGACGTTATGTGTAGCTGTTGTCTGTGGATTTTTCATTCGTCGGTATACTGGCTAACCGGCAGGCATGGCCGGCCTGTTCGTCACACAAACGTTTCGGCGAGCGCATTCATCTCCGATGCCAGAGGGCGGCCTTGGTATAGAATGTTGTAGACGGCGTTGCAAATCGGCATATGGATGCCGTGCTTTTCGCAAATCTGCTGGATGCAGTTTGCGGCGAAATAGCCCTCGGCAACCATGTCCATCTCCAATTGTGCCGCCCGCACACTGTATCCCTTCCCAATCATATTGCCAAATACCCGGTTGCGGCTAAACTGCGAATACGCCGTCACCAGCAAGTCGCCCAAATACGCCGATTCCTTGATGTCGCGCTCGATGGGGTGTACGGCGTTGACAAACGTAGCCATTTCGCGAAGTGCGTTTGACACCAATACGGCTTGGAAGTTGTCGCCAAAACCCACGCCATGGCAGATGCCGCAGGCAAGGGCGTAAATATTCTTTAATACGGCCGCGTATTCGGTCCCGTAGATGTCGTCAGACACAATGGTTTTGATGTAGTGCGTGGCGATGAGCCCAGCGACCCGGGACGATACCGTGGTGTCAGTACACGCCACCGTGAGATAGGATAGTTTCTCGAGCGAAACCTCTTCGGCATGGCAAGGTCCGCTGATGACAACGATCCGATCCAGTGGAATACCATATTTTTCCTGTAAATACTCCCCCACAATCTGATTCTCGTCTGGCACGATTCCCTTTATAGCGGAAACGATTACCTTGTCGGTGAACATTTCAGGGGTAACGGGGGTGAGCGCGTCTTTCCGGTAAGCGGCAGGCGTACTGAGGATGACAATGTCCGACGACCGGATCGTTCGTACGATGTCTGCATGCACGTTACGCTTGGGGATCTTAATGTTTACCGCCCGAAGGTAGTTGGGATTGCGCCGAAACTCTTTTATATAATCGGCTTTCTCCTTGCTACGTACCCACCAATGCACCTCCTTCTGCGCCTTGTTGTCGCCTAGCATCTTGATCATCGCTGTCGGCCAGCTTCCGCCCCCTATCACACCTACTGCTAATTTGCGCTCGCTCATATAGTCATCCCTGAATTTTTTCGATATGGTGGCGCACAAGTTAGTATTTATCGGGCAAAGAAGCAATTTTTTGTCCGTCCAGCGAACCCGGAAAGCATCGTCGTGGAGGGCTAACCGACAGGACGGAAAGAAGAGGATTTTAGATCCGTATTTCACTGTAAATCAATAGGTGTAAGGCTAGTTTCCGGCCTGGTTTGAAATCCTTGTGGTGCCGAGTTCCCCACCGCTGTGGCCTTAAAAATGCTACGCGCTGTCGGTTCGAAGTTTGGTATAAATCATTAGCTTTGCGAAAAATACCGTTTATGCCAAAAATATCGGATAAAGGATTGGAAATGCCCGCATCACCCATAAGGAAGCTAACGCCTTATGCCGATCGGGCTTTGCAGGCCGGAAAGAAAGTTTACCACCTGAACATAGGACAGCCGGATATTCCCACGCCCGACATCATGCTCGACGCCATCAGGAATGTTCCGTTTGATATTTGGGCGTATACGCCCTCCGAAGGGACCGCGTCCTACCGACGCAAGCTGGCCGGATACTATCAGGCACTCGGCTATTCCATCGATGCGTCCGATATCCTCGTGACGACTGGCGGATCGGAAGCCATCACGATCGCTCTGCAGACGTGTCTTAATCCCGGCGATGAGATCATCATACCCGAGCCCTTCTATGCCAATTACAACGGTTTTGCGTGTTCGGCGGGCGCCGTGGTGAAGCCTATTCTATCCAGTATTGACGACGGCTTTGCCCTGCCTGATATCGCGAGCTTCGAGGACTTAATCACGGAAAAGACTAAAGCCATTGTTATCTGCAATCCGAATAACCCTACGGGTTATCTGTATTCGCGCGCCGAGCTGGAAGCGCTGCGCGATCTTTGTCTCAAGCACGACCTGTTTCTCCTTGTCGATGAGGCGTACCGCGAATTTTGTTATGATGGCCGGGAGTTCGTGTCGCCCTTGCATCTTGAGGGACTGGAACAGCACGCCATCCTGCTCGACACGGTTTCTAAACGTTACAGCGCCTGCGGCGCCAGGTTGGGGTGCCTGGTTACCAAGAACCAGGAAGTGTGGCAAGCCGGATTGAAGTTTGCGCAGTCTCGCTTGAGCCCTCCCGGCGTAGCACAGATCGCCGCCGAAGCGGCCATTGACACGCCTCAATCCTATTTCGACGAGGTCAAGGCTGAGTATACAGCCCGCAGGAATACCCTAGTGGAGGGCCTGAACCGTATCAAGGGCGTTTATTGCCCTAACCCGGGTGGCGCGTTTTATGTGATGGCGCGCCTTCCCGTCGACGACTCCGATAAATTTTGCCAGTGGATCCTCGAGCATTTTACCCTAGACAACGAGACGGTAATGATGGCTCCGGCTACCGGATTCTACAGCACGGAAGGTGCGGGAAAGAATGAGGTGAGGCTAGCTTACGTGCTGAATCAAGGAGATTTAAAGAGGGCTTTGTTATGCTTGGAAAAAGCACTTGAGGCCTATCCGGGGCGGCAGTTGTAGGCTGCTCAACATTAACGAAAGAAGCGGGTATTTTGCCAAAGCCGGATACCCGCTTCTTTTATTTAATAACGACGCGTACCTTATGGGCGGCTGTGGTAGTTCGGAGCTTCTTTCGTGATTGAAATGTTGTGCGGATGGCTTTCGCGCAGACCGGCTCCTGTGATCTTGACGAACCGAGCCCGCTGCAGGGCTTCGATATTCGGCGCACCGCAGTAGCCCATGCTTGCACGCAGACCGCCCACGTACTGGTAGACCACTTCGGCCAGTGTGCCCTTATAGGCTACCCTTCCGACAATTCCCTCGGGTACCAACTTCTTAATGTCGTCTTCCACGTCTTGGAAATATCTGTCTTTCGAGCCTTGCTCCATCGCTTCCACGGATCCCATTCCCCGATAGGACTTGAATTTACGGCCTTCGTAGATAATGGTCTCCCCGGGGGCTTCCTCGACGCCAGCGAACAGCGAACCCGCCATCACCGTGCTGGCACCCGCCGCGATGGCTTTGGCGATGTCGCCCGTCTGTTTGATGCCGCCATCCGCAATCACCGGCACGCCGGTGCCTTTCAGCGCTTTGGCGCACTCGTAAACCGCATAAAGCTGGGGCACGCCCACGCCCGCGATGATGCGGGTAGTACAGATGGAACCGGGTCCTATGCCGACCTTGACGGCATCGGCGCCCGCCTCGGCAAGCATGGTCGCAGCTGCAGCCGTAGCCACGTTGCCGACGATCACCTGCAAATCAGGAAAGGCGGCCTTGACTTCCTTGAGCTTATCCAGCACACCTTTGGAATGCCCGTGAGCGGTGTCAATGGTAATGACATCCACGCCGGCCTTTACCAACGCTGCTACGCGCTCCATGGTGTCTGCCGTGACGCCTACCGCCGCGCCAACCAACAAGCGGCCGTGTTCATCCTTGGCCGCATTCGGATAATGCTTGTATTTTTGAATGTCCTTAAACGTGATCAGTCCTACCAACGCCCCTTTCTCGTCTACCACGGGCAATTTTTCGATCTTGTGGTCTTGCAAGATCATTTCCGCGCGCAATAGGTCGGTACCCACCGGGGCCGTTACCAAATCGTCCTTGGTCATGACGTCAGCAATGGGCTTGTCCATGTTCTTTTGGAAACGCAGGTCGCGGTTGGTAACGATTCCTACGAGCCGGTGCTCGCTGTCAATAATCGGAATCCCGCCGATTCGATGTTCCTTCATGATTTTAAAGGCATCCCCTACGACAGCATTCTGCGAGAGGGTGACGGGATCTTGGATCATGCCGCTCTCCGAACGCTTTACTTTGCGCACCTCGGCCGCTTGTTCGCCGACGGTCATATTCTTATGCAACATGCCTAAGCCCCCTGCCTGCGCGATGGCTATTGCCAAGTCGGCACCGGTAACCGTGTCCATGGCGGCAGATACTAACGGAATATTAAGCTTGATGTTGCGGGTGAGGTAAGTCGTGGTGTCTACGTCGCGAGGCAGTACTTCGGAGTAATCGGGAATGAGCAATACGTCATCGTATGTCAGGCCTTCTGCTACAAATTTTTGGGGATCTAATTCCATGGCAAATAAGGATTTTATTTGCAGGGCAAAACTACGAAGAATCCGCGGGATTTCCAATTCGAAAAGCCATTTCTGCGCATTTTTTTAGCCGACGCGAAAAGTTGTCGTTCCGACACAGGGCCCGGATGGCGGTTTAGACCGAAATCGTGCTGAGCCCAACTAAATATTCGTGGCTAGTGTTTGAGTGGTAGATGTTTAGGTCGACGCAATGCATAGGCCTTGGGCTTAGACGAGATGTTGGTATTTTTTTTGCATTGAGTATCGCAATCGAATTATGTTTCACCATCAAAAAACAAACAAATATGAAAAAGTCTGTATTATTTAGTGCATTTTTTGGCCTATGCTTATTAGGTCTTTCAGGTAACGTGTCCGCGCAGTCCTATCGCACCGGTGCCGGCGTGTTTGTCGACTTCGGCGACGGCCGTACCTACGCCGGGCCACACATCAAACATTTCTTCTCGGCCCAGAATGCCGGTCAGGCCATGGTGCTTTTTGCGGATAACCGGACTCTGATCGGGGCGGAATATTCGTATAACGATCAAATCCGCGGTGCAGACGGTTTGTCGTGGTTTGTGGGTATTGGTCCACAGGCCGTGATTCGTCGTAAAGACTCCTATTTTGTCATCCGTCCCGCAGTGGGGCTAGAATTTAAGATTCCCGGCGCCCCCTTAGCAACAAGCATGGACTGGCGGCCCATGTGGGCATTGAATGATGGGTCGGATTTCGTGCCTGGCCGTTTTGGTTTTGCATTTAAGTTTACCTTTAGATAACTCCATCTCCTCGCCAGATGGGCAGGGAAATAGGCTGCGCGAACGGACGGTCGCGTAGCCTATTTTATGCTCATTATAGGGGTTTCGCTTCTAGGTCGTCCCATTGCCCCCAGTGTATGCGTGCGGCGAAATACATCAGCGCGGCAAGCATCACGAACACGCCTATGGTGCCTACAAGGAGTGCGTAATCCCTCAGTAACAACAAGCTGTAAATGAAGCCATAGCACAAGCTAAGCATGGCGCCCAATGCGACGGCCGTCTGTGGCTGTCGTGTAATTGCCTTGACGAATAAGGCGATCAGCACGATCGTAGCTACTGCCGCCAGCGCATACGCCCAGCCAAAACCAATATGCTCGCTCATGGCCAGCAATAGCGAGTAAAATAACACCATTGCCCCGCCGATCAGGACATACTGGACGACGTGGATGCGACGCTTCTTTATAATTTCGGTAAAGAAAAGCGAGGCAAAGGTCAATATCACGACCAGGATTCCGTACTTCGTCACGCGGGTCGTCTTTTGGTAGTGGTTGACTTCCGGCAGGAAATTGACCTGAACCATATCCCCATCGGTGGAGAGCGTACTGGCGCGCTCAGGCGGCACGGCATCGGACCGTCCGGCGGCCGATTCGTCGGTAAGGGACTCTCCGCTAAAGGTGTACAGCAAGCTTGGTTCGCCACGCCATTGCTGGGGTTGTTTCCGGCTGAATCCCGGTATTTCCCAGCGGGCGTCGAAATCGGATTCCGACACGGTCCGTTCGGTGGGAAGAAACGCGCCGTTAAAACTGGGATCGGCCCATTTTCCTCCTAATTGTATGTGCGTTTGGGAGGCCAGTGGCAGGAAATTGAGCGATTTCGAGCCACGGAGCTCCACCTGTACGTCAAACGTGTTATTCGTGCCTTCGGGACCCCCTAACGGGATATCAGCCACGAGATTTTGTTCGAACAGGTTAAGTGCATATTCACCGCTTGCCAACGGCACTTGTTTCGCCTCCCACGTGAGGACAGGCGACGAGGTAAGGCCCTTCAGGTCACTCACGCCAAAAACCAGCTTGGCCTCGCTCCACTTCACTGTACTGTTTTCGAGCAGCAGTTTAGCCGTGTCCAATCCATCAAAGCGACCGGTGATTTTCAAATCAGACTGGTAAACGACTGCATCGTAGATACCCCGTTTCAGCGTTTCCGGCAATACCGTCCCGGTCACTTCCACGTCAGATGGCAAAAGCATGATCCATTCCTTCCGCATGTCGGGCACAAGCTGGCGGATGCCATCTTCCCCAACGACGGTTCGAGGCTGGCGTTCCTCTACGGGAATCGCGATAACAGGGCCATTAACAACCTGCTGGCCGCCCCATTTCATGGCAATCTCATCCCCTACCCGCTCGTGACGCTGTTTGCGTTCCTGGATGAGATCGTCCACCCACGATAGCGGGATCAAAAGTAACAAGACGATGAAGAACATGATGGCCAGCTTGGCGATGGCCGAACCGACGATTCGGTCGAATAATGATGGGGATGTAGTATTCATGGTTTTGACTATTAAAAGTACTTTGCAATACAAAGTTGGTGGATAAAAAAAATTAGCTCCGATGTTGGTTAATTAACTCTTCCAAGGCGTTCAAATGGCGTTCAAAGGCTTGTTTCCCGATGGCCGAGGCGGTGTAGCTTGTGTTGGTTTTACGCCCCACAAAGGACTTGTGGACGTCGATATACCCCACTTTTTCCAGTGCCTTTAGGTGGGAAGCCAAGTTGCCGTCCGTGACGTCCAGCAATTCTTTTAACGAATTGAAGTCGTAGCTATCGTTGGCCATCAAGACTGCCATCACCTGCAAGCGCACGCGGTTTTCGAACGCTTTGTCGAAATGCTTAAGCATTAAGCCTCCCCCCTCCTATCGTATTTGACATGCATGATGATGCCATACACAATGTGCAACACGCCAAAACCCAACGACCAAAATAACAAACCATAGCCCGGGACGGCAGCCGCCACCAGACCTAACGCCAATTGCATGATGCCTAACCATTCGACCATCCGATAAGTATAACGACTGCCCGCTACAAGGGCCAGTCCGTAGAAAATGAGGCATACGGGTGCAACAAGGGCAAACCAGCCATGCGCAATGGCGATGAAGACCAACAAGCCGCCAGCTACTAGCGGATACGCTATCGCCCGCAACAACGCCTTGCTGGCAGGATTCCATACCTGCTGTCCTTGGATACGTGCCTTGCGGCTAGACAGGAGGACTGCGGTAACGATGGCCGCGACCAAAACCGTGAGACCAATACCGGCAAGTTGCCATACTAGCGTATTGTCGGACGGAAAGTTATCCTCATAGGGAAACAGGCTAATCGTTTTGTACGTCAAACCGTAGGCGACACCTGCTCCTGCCAACGCGTAGACGCCTGCGAGAACGCCCGACAATCCGCTTAACGAAATAAACTTTGCTGAGCGTTCCATCAACCTACGGATGGAATGCAGTTCGGCACCTAGCTCCTTTTGGTCCATATTGAAAAGTACTTTGTACTACAAAGTAAAGCAATGGACCTGATATACACAAGTATCAGGGGCGAATTTGTAAGGATTTCGTTTTCATGCTTCCGTTTCCAGCTCCTCGGCCTCTTCCAGCGTTTCTTCCTGTTCGTCGGATTCCTCATTTTCGAGCTTGACGATCAGCTCCACAATATCGTCGGGAGAAAGATAGAGTCTGGCGATCCGCGCCTTGTAATGTGGAGGCAAGTCGGCGTGCCCCAGCACAAAATCCTTATGGGCGAGGATGTACGCTCCTAGCCCGTGCTGGGTAGCGTAGGTATCGGCTACGCGCTCGGCGCGTTTGACAAAACGATCTGAGCTCCAGTAGCGCAATCCGAACGCTGCCAGCTGCGCGCTACTCTTCGTCTGATAGTCCATGATGTGTCCCAGTTCGTGCCCGATCCAGCCAACCATTACGCTGTCCGGAATGTGGTCCATCGGCGTCTTCAGATGCCGGAGCTTAAACATGGGGTTGATCAGCACCCGATAAGCTCTGCGGCTGCGGTGCCGAAGCATGGTGCTTACCACGGGACGCGCAGCCATGACAGGTCCGCGGAGGCTGCCCGTAAACTGGAAGCGTATGTCAGTTTCCAATAATTCCGGAAAGTGCGAGAGCGCTATTAGAACTTGGGTAGCGATCGATTCGGGAATTTCCTTGTTATTCCGATACACTTCCAAATCGTCTGGAATACTTTCGGGGTGAATGCTCAGTGGCCAGTATAGACAAAGCAGTAATAATTTCATCATGGGTATAGCCAAGTTAAGAAAATGCGCCGAAATCCCAGTGTCGTCGCCCAAAAGGTTTTATTTCCCCATAGGCAAACGTTCACGAGGCTATTCGAAGCAACATGCGTATTGCCGGCGCGGGTTCCTAGGGCGTCGGGACGTAGCGTTTGGTGATGGTTCGCCACACATAGGCCAGGAAGCCCAACCCGATGAGGATGCCGGCAATACCCTGTGCGAACAAGGTCGTTTGGATGCCCCAGCTTTGTGCTGCAAAACCAATTAAGAGGCTACCTAGCGGGAACACGCCTTGAAAAGCCATGATATAGTAGCTGATGGCGCGCGCCCGGTAGGCAGGCATACTGCGCGTCTGGATATAGGTATTGATGCTGGAGTTTTGGATCATCATGCCACAGGCCGCCATGAGCGTGCACACCAGGGCCAGGGGCAATTTCGTCGTCAACGATAAGGCGGCGATTCCAACCCCGAATACCAAGGCGGCGGCGATGACCCGAAAACGCAGGTTGGCGTGGGGATGCAGGCGCGCCATATAAATTGCGCCCGCTAAAGCACCAAGGCCAACGGCACTCTCGAACCAACTGAAAACCGTAGCGTCGCCCCCAAACATTTCCTTGGCTACCACCGGCAGCAAGGTGGTATAGGGAATGATAAAAAGGCTTGACAGCGAAAGCAAGGTAATCAGCGACGACAAATGGCTGGATCTGCGCAGGTATTGGAAGCCTTCAACCAGTCCCTGCCAGTTGCTGATCCGCTTCGCTGGCACGGGTGGTTCCCGCAGGCGCATGGACAACAGTGTGCCCAGCACGACGAAATAGCTAAGGAAATTTACCGTGAAGCAGGCTGCTTCCCCGTACGTTGCCAGTAAGGCGCCCCCGATAGCTGGCCCCACCATTCGCGCCATGTTAAACGCCGTGGAATTGAGGGCAATGGCATTGGGCAGGTCGGCTTTATTGTCGACGAGTTGCGCCATAATAGACTGGCGGACGGTGACATCAAAGGCATTGATGACCCCTTGGACAAAGCCGAGCGCGATGACCACGCCCACGGTGTATGTTCCCGTACCGACAAGCAGGGCAAGAATGCCCGCTTGGAGCATCATGCCAACCTGTGTGGTGATCATCAGTCGGTACTTGGGATATCGATCAACGAAACTACCGATGAACGGCGACAAAACCAACGAAGGAACCAAGGAGATAAAAGCTACGAATCCCAACATCAATGCCGAGTCGGTGAGGCGATAGATGAGCCAACTGACCGCAATGCGCTGCATCCAGGTGCCCAATAAGGAAATGCCCTGCCCGATATAGTGTAAGCGATAATTCCGATGTGTGAGCGCCCTAAATATATACATGGATCGTATTAGAAGTGACGTACGCAAGGCGTGCACATCAGCCCCGCATGCTACTGGACATGAAGCCCTGACCGAAGTAGGACAAGGTACGGCTTTTCGACGGCAAGCCAATTCGCGGACAAGCCAGCCATAGCCTAGCAAGTATATCCTGCAATAATAAAGCCAAGCCATGACAGGCAGCGCGATAACACGTGCCCTGATTTTCGTAGACGAACCCCATTTCCTCCTTCCCCCCTGCCGATCCGCCTATCCGCCAAGCCGCTACGCGGGGGAGATGGCGTTCACTGCCAAGCGCCCGTGTGCGCCGCGCTATTTGTAAAGTTTGGTTGTGATATAGTCCATTCCCCACAAATGTTGTGCATCGGGATGGATACGGAATAAGCAAGGTAAGACTACGTCCTTCCTCTCCGATATGTTATTGAGGATTTCGCAAATTAAACACAGTATATTGATCATTCATCAATGTTCATCAGTAAAAATTAATAAAAATTAAATATATAAATATAAAAATGCTAATTTTACAATTCTAAATGAGCTGAAAACATAGGATGATAAACAACGAAAATCAAAACGAAGGGCTGTACCGGGCCGATTTTGAACGCGACGCCTGCGGCGTAGGGTTCGTAGCGAACCTGAAAGGGCATAAGTCGCACGCACAGGTGCGAGACGCCTTAACCATGCTCGAAAACATGGAACATCGGGGTGCATGCGGCTGTGATCCTGAAAGCGGCGATGGTGCGGGCATCATGCTGCAACTACCGCACGAGTTCCTTTGGGACGAATGCATTTCCTCTGGCATACAATTGGCCGAACCCGGTTATTATGGCGTGGGAATGGTGTTTATCGAGAAGGATGCTGCGAAGAACCTCGCCGTGCGGCGCCTGATCCATGATGCGGCTGAGTCCCGAGGCATGCAATTTTTGGGCTATCGCTCCGTACCCGTCAACCGGGAAGGCATCGGGTCTACCGCCTTGGAAGTAGAGCCTGAGATCGTACAGTTTTTCGTGACCCGCCCCGAGGGGGTCACCACCACCGATCAATTTGAACGCAAGCTGTACGTGTTGCGCCGTTTGGTGGTCAAACTCGTGCGCGAGCATGAGCTCCTCTCCATGGATGATGTTTACATTGCTTCGTTGTCCTGCCGGACGATCATATACAAAGGTCAGTTGACTACCTACCAGGTCGGAACGTATTTTAACGACCTGTCGGACGAGCGGGTGACTTCCGCCTTTGGCCTTGTCCACTCGCGCTTTTCCACCAACACGTTCCCTTCATGGCGATTGGCACAGCCTTTTCGTATGTTGGCCCACAATGGGGAAATCAACACGCTGACCGGCAACCTTAACTGGTTTTATTCGGGAATGCGTTCGCTGTCTTCCCCGTATTTCACGCCCGAGGAGCTCGAGATCCTCTTGCCGGTGGCCGATGCCGGGCAGTCCGACTCCGCCTGCCTGGACAACATCGCCGAACTACTGCTCCACGGCGGCCGAAGCATCGCCCACGTGATGCTGATGCTGGTGCCGGAGGCTTGGGATGGCAATACCCAAATGGATCCGCTCAAAAAAGCATTCTACGAATACCATGCTACGCTCATGGAGCCCTGGGACGGTCCGGCCGCGCTATGTTTTACCGATGGCAAGGTGATCGGCGCCATGCTTGACCGCAATGGCCTTCGCCCCTTGCGCTACACAGTCACCGCGGATGGCCGCGTGATCGTGGCCTCGGAAGCCGGTGCCTTGCCGGTCGACGAAAGTCTCGTCGTTAAGAAGGGACGTCAACAGCCTGGCAAGATATTCCTCGTAGACATGCAACAGGGCGAAATCATTACCGACGACCAGGTGAAAGCCGAACTCGTGAAGCGCCAGCCCTACGCGGATTGGCTCAACCAGTATAAAATCCGAATGGAGGAATTGGCCGAGCCACGTGTGACGTTCACCTACCTCTCGAAAGAATCGGTATTCAAATACCAACAGATATTTGGATACTCGCGTGAGGACGTGGACAAGATCATCGCGCCCATGGCGCTAGAAGGGAAAGAACCCATTGGCTCCATGGGAACGGACGTACCCCTCGCCGTGCTCTCCGAACATCCCCAACATCTATCCAGCTACTTCAAACAATATTTTGCGCAGGTAACCAACCCACCCATCGATCCCATTCGCGAACGGCTCGTAATGAGCCTGGCGACCTTTATCGGGAATGCCGGAAACATCCTCGATGAAGACAAGATGCATTGCCATTGCGTGGCGCTAGAGCACCCGATCCTAACGAGCAAGGAGCTGGAAAAGCTACGAAGCATAGACACCGGCGTATTCCAAGCCAAGACGCTTCAGTGTTATTTCAAGGCAGATGGCAAGCCCGGCGCCCTGGAAGACGGCCTGCAACGCCTGTGCCGCTACGCGGAAGACGCGGTCAAGGACGGCTTTGAGGTACTCATCCTTTCCGATCGCGCCATTGATTCGCAGCATGCGGCCATTCCCTCGCTGTTGGCGGTCTCCGCCGTGCACCACCACCTCATCCACTCAGGTCATCGCGGAGCCGTAGGCCTCGTTGTCGAAGCCGGCGATGTGTGGGAGGTGCATCACTTTGCCTGCCTGCTCGCCTTCGGTGCGACGGCCATTAACCCCTACATGGCCTTGGCAAGCATCCGGACCATGAAGCAGGAAAACATACTGGAAACGGAATTGAGCTGGCCCCAGCTCGCAAAAAACTACGTAAAAGCGGTCTGTTCGGGCCTGTTGAAGATATTTTCTAAAATGGGCATCTCTACCTTGCAATCCTATCATGGAGCGCAGATTTTTGAGGTGCTGGGCATCGACAGGGGTGTCGTGGATCGGTATTTCTGCGGCGCGGTTTCCCGAATAGGCGGCTTGGGACTTGACGATATTGCACGTGAGGTACTGGCCAAGCATGAGCGTGGCTTCGGCAACTCGCGTACGGCCAAAAACCTGTTGCCCGAAGGCGGTATTTACCAATGGAAGCGCCGTGGAGAAGCGCATCTGTTCAATCCGCAAACCGTGCACTTACTGCAGCACGCATGTCGCACGGGCGACTACGAAACGTATAAGAAATACGCGGCGCTGGTCAACAACCAGCAAGAACGCAGATATACCCTGCGGGGACTCCTCGACTTCGCGCGTCACCGTCCACCCGTGCCACTAGACGAAGTTGAGTCCGCCGAGCAGATTTTCAAGCGTTTCGCTACGGGAGCCATGTCCTTCGGATCCATTTCGCACGAAGCGCATAGCACCTTGGCCATCGCCATGAACCGGATTGGTGGAAAGAGCAACACCGGTGAGGGTGGTGAGGACGAAATCCGTTACCAGCCCTTGCCGAATGGCGATTCCATGCGCTCGGCCATCAAGCAAGTGGCTTCAGGGCGGTTTGGCGTCACCTCCCACTACCTGACCCAAGCCGACGAGCTACAAATCAAGATGGCCCAGGGTGCAAAACCCGGCGAAGGCGGGCAACTGCCCGGCGACAAGGTCGACGACTGGATTGCCAAGGTACGCCATTCTACCCCCGGAGTAGGGTTGATTTCCCCGCCTCCGCATCACGACATCTATTCAATCGAGGATCTGGCACAACTGATCTTCGACCTGAAGAATGCCAACCGGGCCGCGCGCATCAACGTGAAGCTGGTGTCGAAAGCGGGCGTAGGAACGATTGCCGCCGGGGTGGCCAAAGCCCATGCAGACGTCATCTTGATTGCCGGCTACGATGGCGGTACCGGGGCATCTCCCCTCAGCTCCATCAAGCATGCGGGCTTGCCTTGGGAGCTTGGGCTGGCAGAGTCGCACCAGACGCTCGTCAAGAACGGGCTGCGTAGCCGCGTGGTCCTGCAAACGGACGGGCAACTGAAAACCGGCCGGGATATCGCCATCGCTACTCTCTTGGGTGCCGAGGAATGGGGCGTAGCCACCGCCGCCTTGGTTGCCGGCGGGTGCATCATGATGAGAAAGTGCCACCTGAATACCTGCCCGGTGGGTGTCGCCACGCAAGATCCCGAACTGCGCAAGCTCTTCAGCGGCAAGCCCGAGGACATCGTAAACCTATTCCGCTTCATGGTGGAGGAACTTCGTGAGACAATGGCCTCTTTGGGATTCCGGACGGTGAATGAGATGGTGGGCCGTGCCCAGTTCCTAAAAAGACGGGAGGACATGCACCATTGGAAAGCCGAGAAGCTGGATCTATCCGGCCTCCTGCACGTTGCACACAGCCTAAGCGGCCATACGCTTTATCAGACCGAGGCACAGGACCACGGCATGGACATGATTCTCGACTGGGGCATGCTCAAGCAAGCGCGCAAGGCCCTGGAAAGCAAGGTTCCGGTGTTTGGGCAGTTTGTCGTCAGGAATACAGACCGGACAATCGGCACACTGCTTTCAAACGAGGTGTCCAAGCAGTACGGATCGGAAGGCTTGCCCGACAACACGATCAACTACAGGTTTGAGGGTTCTGCCGGACAGAGTTTCGGTGCCTTTGCGGCTAAGGGTTTGTCCTTCGAGCTTGCTGGCGAAGCGAATGACTATGTCGGGAAGGGACTTTCGGGTGCGCAGTTAGCCATCTATCCGGCGGCCAACAGCAAGCTCGTTCCGCACGAGAACATCATCATCGGCAACGTAGCATTGTACGGCGCTACCTCTGGCTACCTGTTTGTATGCGGGCAGGCAGGCGAGCGGTTTGCGGTCCGAAATTCGGGCGCCACGGCCGTGGTCGAAGGCGTGGGCGACCACGGCTGCGAGTACATGACGGGAGGGCGGGCGCTTATCTTGGGGCAGACCGGACGCAATTTCGCCGCGGGCATGAGCGGCGGTATCGCGTGGATCTACGACAAGACGGGGGATTTTGCCGCAAACTGCAATAGTGACATGGTGGACATTGATCCATTGGAGCCGGAGGACGAAACGGCAATCCTGGGATTATTGCAGAAGCATATCCACCTCACCAACAGCGTGCGCGCAAACGCCATCCTGCGGAATTGGAAAACCGAGAAGCGGCATTTCGTCAAGGTATTCCCACGGGAATACAAAAGCGCGCTCCTTAAAAAATTAGAAACTGCGACCTCTTAACTAAGGACAACCATGGGAAAACCAACCGGATTTAAAGAATATAACCGGACTATGCCCGCCAAAGCGCCGGTGCGGGACCGCAAACAGCACTACAACGAATTCGTCGCCTTGTATAGCGACGAGGAACTTAACAAACAGTCCGCGCGTTGCATGGACTGCGGCATACCATTCTGCCACTCGGGCTGTCCGCTTGGCAACGTCATTCCCGAATTTAATGACGCTGTGTACCGCGGCAAGTGGGAAGAGGCCTATCGGATTTTGGCTTCGACGAACAATTTTCCCGAATTTACCGGGCGTATCTGTCCCGCTCCCTGCGAGTCGGCCTGCGTACTGGGCATCAACCGCCCGCCCGTGGCTATCGAGGAAATCGAGAAACACATTGTAGAAATTGCCTATAAGCACGACTTGGTAAAGCCCGAAGCCTCGCACCTAAAAACCGGGAGAACCGTGGCTATCGTCGGCAGTGGTCCGGCCGGATTAGCTGCTGCCGCCCAGCTGGCGAAAGCGGGGCATGCGGTCACCGTGTATGAGCGCGATGACAAGCCGGGCGGACTGTTGCGCTACGGAATCCCCGATTTTAAATTGGAAAAGTGGGTGATTGACCGACGCCTGGCCCTTCTGGAAGCCGAAGGCGTGACATTCCGATGCAATGTCGAAGTGGGGAACAACGTGCCAGCAAGTGAATTAAGAGAATACGACGCCGTGGTGCTGGCGGGTGGATCTACGATACCGCGCGACCTCCCCGTGCCCGGACGTGAACTGAACGGCGTGTACTTCGCCATGGAATTTCTGAAGCAGCAAAACAAGCGCGTGGGCGGCTCTCCCATCGCCGAACTTGACATTCTGGCCACAGGGAAAAATGTACTCGTCATTGGCGGCGGCGATACGGGATCCGATTGCGTGGGCACGTCTAACCGGCAGGGTGCTGCATCGGTCACCCAGTTCGAACTCCTTCCCCAGCCTCCCCAAGCCCGCACCGCGGCCATGCCTTGGCCCACCTACCCCATGCTTCTCAAAACGACCACCTCACACGAGGAGGGGTGTGAACGCCATTGGGCCATAGCCACCAAGCGATTTGTCGGCGATGCGGACGGAAACGTCCAAGGCGCGGTAATTGTGGACCTCCATTGGGAATGGGACGCCCTTGGCAGTCCCGTCAAATTTACCGAAGTGGAGGGGAGCGAGCGCGAAATCCCGTGCGAATTGGTCTGCTTGGCCATGGGCTTCCTCCATCCCCAACACGACGGCTTATTGCATCAGTTGGGCGTAGAGTTGGATCCCCGCGGCAACGTCAAGGCGACCGAAGGGGTATATCAATCGTCGGCACCGAACGTATTCGTCGCCGGCGATATGCGCCGCGGCCAGTCGCTCGTCGTTTGGGCCATATCCGAAGGGCGCGAGTGTGCCCGGAAGGTAGATGAGTTCCTGATGAACGGGCGTTCGGAATTGGAAACCAAGGACGGAGTGTATGACGTCGTAGCCTAAGGTTTCCGAATGGCTAATAAGCCACTCTTTTTTGCAGGGATGAAGCGGACCTGAAGGACGAACCACGTAGTTCTTGCCATTTCGCGGATGCGAGAAATCCTTGCCAAGCGCGGGGATTTTTCACTATGGCTCGGTTACGCTGTGCATGAGACGTTTAGCACATTCTCGTTCTGACGCTGCCCATATGCGACGCTAGCCTGGTCGGAAAATCATGGCTATTAGAAGGTTGCCGTGGCAAACCAAATCCCCGGCTCACGGGTTTAGTAAGCATGGTCCACTTTCCCATCCTATCGGGACGTGCTTACGTCGTGGTTGCCCCCGAGCACACCGCTGACGTCGTTATCTCGGGGAGTGCCCTCTTGCTTACCCTTGCGCAACCGGATAACGAAGGGAAGACGGAAAAGGTGGTCAGGTTGCCACCCTTCGGCAAGTGGAAATTTTTGGGGTGGTTTGAAACGCTTAGGGAGGAGGATGCCTCTGCGCTCGTGTTCCGTTCACGAAAAGGCTATTTCCCGGATTATACGGGCGATGTCGGGAACCGTAGCGGGTTCGCCACCGCCTTGGAATCCCTCGCTTCGGCGGTAAAGGCCGATGCCGCCCGACAGGCGTCCATGGACGCAATGCAGTCCCTCCTGCCCTTTGCACGGTGTATCGTGCTTAAGCGGTCGTAATCTTCCGGGGAGAGAAACCAATGGGCATTCAGGCGCTCATCTCGGAAGCGCCCATTGAAAGACTCAATATACGGATTATGCGTGGCTTTGTCTGGCTTGGAAAAATTAATTCGACCTGGTGTTCATTTGCCAACCTGCCATTACAGCATATACAATAAAAATTCGTCAGATATATTGTTTCGCTCAACGGTATTCCTGTTTGCTACACTGGAAATAAAGAACCGGTTTATCGATCAGAATGAACACGTCCTTCATCAAATAAATTTAATGACCAATAAAAAAAACAACAATAATTTTCAGTAATAAAAAATAAAATTTTTAATTTAAATATAACGAGCTATAATTGTACGTAAGTCGGAGTTGTGATAAGTACTTCCAGATAACTCAGGCATTTTACGCTATAAACCAAAAGTTGCAATCCTTATCAAACCTTGCTGACAGGCACGCCCTATTTTGAAAAACTTCCCGAGGAAAGATTAGATATACAAGTCCAGTAATTTTCACAGCGTCTGATCGTAATGACGAGATTAAAGCTGCTCGAGGACGTCACTTATCGGCAGTTTATAACCAAGCAAATGCGTGCATTTTGAAAGTGCGTTACTTGATTGGCATAGTCCTGACGAAAAAGACTATAGACGTATTTCAGCTCGGTATCCACTGAATGGTCGGTTGAATTAACTAATTAAAATCCAAAAATGTCATTATGAAAAAATTAGCCTTAAATCTTAAAGAAGTTAGAGAAACTCTGTCCCGAGAGCAATTAAAGCAAGAAACTGGAAGTACCGGTGTGGGAATTGTCCAGAGCTCCCGCTTAAGTGGTTTTGGATCATTCAGTGGATGTGTGAACACGGTACAGGAATGTTGGGGCAAATGCTAAAACTTAAATTTGAGAGGTAATTAACATCTTATTTTAATTTACGAATAGGCTGTATCAGTCAGATGATCGGCTTTTTTAACAGAATTTATAATGGCAGTTAGAAAAGTACTCAAACTATATTTATTTCTCCCCCTAATCGTAATACTCTGCTCCTTTGAGTTCTATCGATTGAACTCAGTAGACGAAAATTATTCATTTCTCTTCGTGGCAAATTATAGGCTGAAATCGCAAATCGACTCGATGGACGAAAATTCTTCTTACACGGATTATTGGCGCTTGTATATCGGGGATGGAATGTCACTTTTCACCTCTTTAAGATTTCTCAGTATGGATTCCATAAAGCGGATAGAATCTGAGAAGGGAAACCCTTACGGCCCTTCAATGGATTGGTACATGAACCATGGTACGAAGAATACACTCGTCGTATTCAAAAACTATCATAGCCAAACTATTACGACTCATGACAAGCTCGCTCCGATTATTTCGGAGCATTACGTGTATGAAGAAAGTTCACCGATTGAATGGGAGCTCTTGGAAGATACCACCTCCATAGGCAGCCTAACCTGTTTTGCAGCGACAACTACGTTCGGTGGAAGAAAATGGACGGCGTGGTATGCGCCCGAAATACCTGTCCCCGATGGGCCGTTCAAATTTAAAGGGCTACCGGGCCTTGTTATCCGCATTGCGGACTCTACAGGGACTTGGGAATACGAATTGGTTGATTTCAAGAAAGAAGCCAACCAATTTGCCTTTAATTGCTCGGATGCAGAGCATATCTCCGTTACCAAACGTGAATTTTTCAAACAAAAGAGAAATTTTTATGATAATCGGATTGCCATTATGAAAACAATGGGTTACACGTTTACGGACGAAAGGGAAGCCAGAAAATTACATAGCAAAGATAACAACTGGATTGAATTGCATCCATAAAGGCCAACAGCTATCG
>Ga0079224_100003653_pt1 | contig 19510 bp, 16 predicted proteins | sample Stecom2015_FD_80414 | JGI IMG/M metagenome (GOLD analysis project Ga0079224, IMG submission 80414) | Agricultural soil microbial communities from Utah to study Nitrogen management - Steer compost 2015 | ecosystem: Environmental > Terrestrial > Soil > Agricultural land | place: USA: Utah... | reverse complement strand
GCCCGGCCCCAGGACGTACGCTGCGGCCCAGATGGCCAGGTTGGGCAGGTAGATCAGGCAGAGCACGGTAATGCCGGCCTGTCCGTGTACGCCGGCCTGGTAGGAGCCGAGGATCTCCGCGCCGGCGCCCCCGTGAACGGCCAGGGACGCACCCGCTGCGGTCGCGCCTGCGGCAACCAGTAACACCACCGCCGCAGCACCGGATCGGGCGGCATCCCGTACGCCACGCGGCACCGCAATCCCGATCCGCTCCCGAGCCCGGGTATGGGCTAGCGCTCCGGCACCCGCGGCCATCACGCCGAATACTCCGAGTGTCACTGCGGCCCGCCATGGCGAGAGCCCCACGGTCGGCGAGTCCGCCACTGCGGCGAGGCCACCACCCACGGCTGCGTACGCGACACCGACAGCTATACCAGCGGCGAGCGCGCGGCCCAGCCGAGGGTGCCGGTGACCGCCGATCGCGCGGCTCGCGTGGACGCCGGCGCGAGCGACCCGCCAGGCGGCGAATATCGTCAATGCGAGCGGGGCCAGGGTGATGCTGCCGGCCGGCGTTTGCACCGGCACGCCGTGGGCGAGCAGCCAGGCAGCGGCGGAGACCCGGGCGACGCCCGCGGTGGGCGCACCCGAACCCCACGCACCCAGGAATGCGAGCGCCACCACCGGCGCGTACGAGACCACCGAGGCCCAGACGGCCGCGACGAGCGCCGCGAGCGGTAGCGGTGCTCCGCGGCGGGCCGGCCCGGGACCGCCCGCTGCGGACGCGGAGGTGGACAGCGGAGCTGCATGCTCCCGGCTGCGCGCCTCCTGGCCCCGCGCGGTGGTGGACATCGGCTCAACTCTGCCAAACGGGCACGGCTAGAAGACGCTCAAAGCGGTCGCCGTGGCCTGCGTGTCGCGAGTGCCCGGGCGCGGGCCGCAGGGGCTCACGGCCCCCGGCGGCCCGCCGAGCTTGGTGCGAGCTCGGTGTTAGTAAGGGTCCCTTTTACCTCGTTAGGCGTTAAGAGGGTGCCCTTGCATGATGGAGCGCATGATGCGGGCGGTCTCGCTCGGAGTCTTGCCCACCCGCACGCCGGCGGCCTCCAGCGCGACTCGCTTCGCCTCGGCGGTCCCGGACGAGCCGGAGATGATCGCGCCGGCGTGACCCATCGTCTTGCCGGGTGGGGCGGTGAAGCCGGCGATGTAGCCGACGACGGGCTTGCTGACGTTCGCCGCGATGAACTCGGCCGCCCGCTCCTCGGCGTCGCCACCGATCTCGCCGATCATCACGATGGCGTCGGTGTCGGGGTCGTCCTGGAACGCCGCGAGCGCGTCGATGTGCGTGGTCCCGATCACCGGGTCGCCGCCGATGCCCACGCACGTGGAGAACCCGATGTCCCGCAGCTCGTACATCATCTGGTAGGTGAGCGTGCCGGACTTGGAGACGAGGCCGATGCGCCCACCGCCGGTGATGTCGGCCGGAATGATCCCGGCGTTGGACTGGCCCGGGCTGGCGATGCCGGGACAGTTCGGGCCGATGATCCGGGTCGGCTGCCCGCTGGCGACGTTGTGCGCCCAGAACGCCGCGGTGTCGTGCACCGGAATGCCCTCAGTGATCACGACGGCGAGGGAGATACGGGCGTCGATCGCCTCCACCACGGCTCCTTTGGCGAACCGCGGCGGCACGAAGATCACGGTGGTGTCCGCGCCGGTCTCCGCCATGGCCTCGGCCACCGAGTTGAAGACGGGCACCGTCGTGCCATCGAAGTCCACCTTCTGCCCGCCCTTACCGGGGGTGACGCCGCCGACGATATTGGTGCCGGCGCGGAGCATCCGGCGGGTGTGCTTCGAACCCTCGGAGCCGGTCATGCCCTGGACGATGACCTTCGAGTCCTTGTTGAGCCAGATAGCCATTCCGATCAAACTCCCGCCGCCGCGAGCTCTGCCGCGCGCCGCGCGGCACCGTCCATTGTGTCTACCCGTTCCACGAGCGGGTTGGCGGCCGAGTCGAGGATCCGCCGGCCCTCTTCGGCATTGTTGCCGTCCAGCCGCACCACGAGCGGCTTGTTCACGTCCTCGCCGCGCTCCTTGAGCATGTCGAGGGCGGTGACGATCCCACGCGCGACGGCGTCGCAGGCCGTGATCCCACCGAAGACGTTGACGAAGACGCTCCGCACCGACGGGTCCGAGAGCACGATCTCGAGCCCGTTCGCCATGACCTCCGCCGACGCCCCGCCGCCGATGTCAAGGAAGTTCGCCGGTTTCACGCCGCCAAACTCCTCGCCCGCGTACGCCACGACGTCGAGAGTGGACATCACGAGGCCGGCGCCGTTGCCGATGATGCCAACCTCGCCATCCAGCTTGACGTAGTTGAGGTCCTTGGCCTTCGCGGCCCGCTCAAGGGGATCCGTCGCCGACTTGTCCTCCCACGCCGCATGGTCGGGGTGCCGGAACGCGGCGTTGTCGTCCAGCGTGACCTTGGCGTCCAGGCACAGCACGCGACCGTCCGTGGTACGGGCAAGCGGGTTGACCTCGACCAGCGTCGCGTCCTCGGCGACGAACGCTTGCCACAGCTTCACGGCGACATCGACGACCTGTTCGGCGACCTCGGCGGGGAAGCCGGCCCTGGAGACGATCTCGCGAGCCAGCTGCGCGTCGACGCCCTTCATGGCATCGATGGGAACCCGCACGACCTTGTCCGGGGTCTCCTTGGCCACCTGCTCGATGTCCATGCCACCGGCGATGCTCGCGATGCAGAGGAAGGTCCGGTTCGCCCGGTCGAGCAGATAAGAGAAGTAGTACTCCTCGGCGATATCCGCGGTCGTGGTGACCATGACCTGGTGAACGGTGTGGCCCTTGATGTCCATGCCCAGGATGGCGCTGGCGTGCTGCTGCGCCTCGGCCGCGTCGGCGGCGAGCTTGACCCCGCCTGCCTTGCCCCGGCCACCGACCTTCACCTGAGCCTTGACGACGACGCCAGTGCCGAGGCGCTCGGCGATGGCCCGCGCCTCCTCCGCCGTCTGCGCGACGCCACCCCCTAGCACCGGCAGCCCGTGTCGGGCGAAGAGCTCGCGCCCCTGGTACTCGTACAGGTCCACCTAAACCCTCTTCACTCGTTGACCGCTACTTCACACCGGGCATGCGATCATTTGGCCGCATGCGCCTGACCCGAAATACGACGCTTTGCCGCAGCCCTCGGGCGCAGCCTAGCGAGGCCGCACCCTCCGCCGTACGGCCGGGCACGTCGTCGGCCGTACGACGCGAGTAATGCCCGGTGAGGCGGACGGATCCACCTGCCAGATAGAAATCGGCCGAATCGGACGGGTGACGCGTAACTCCACCGGCGCGGCGTCGTTGAGTGAGGTGTCGGTGCCGAGAAACGGCACGGGTACCGAGCGACGCGACCGGTGGTCGCGATGCCGGAATAGACGGCCGATGCCCTGTCGGTCGAGGGGTGGCGGCGGGGCATCGTGCATAGAGAGGCCGGACGTGTGAGGGGTGCGTCCGGCCTCTCACTTCGCATATGCACAGCTGGCCTCAGCCAACACTCGCCGGGACGTTGGTGCGTACCCACTCCACGATGGACTGAGTGCTCGACCCCGGCGTGAAGATCTTCGCTACGCCGAGACGTTCCAGCTCCGGGATGTCCTCATCCGGAATGATGCCGCCGCCGAAGACGATGATGTCGCGCGCACCGCGTTCGTTCAGCAGCTCGATGACCCGCCGGAAGAGCGTCATATGGGCGCCAGACAGGATCGAGAGCCCGATGGCGTCGGCGTCCTCTTGGATGGCCGCCTCGACAATCTGCTCAGGCGTCTGGTGCAGGCCGGTGTAGATCACTTCCATTCCGGCGTCCCGGAGAGCACGCGCGACGACCTTCGCCCCCCGGTCGTGCCCATCCAGCCCCGGTTTGGCCACCACGACCCGGATCCGTCCGCCCATCCCCTGATCCTCTCGCCTCGGCGACCGGTCGCAACCACCTGAACGACCCTTCAGGTCGGAAAGGTACCGCGACCTGCGCGGAGTACTCGAGTGGGGGTCACGCCACATGAACGGTACGACACCCCGAGTCACTCACTGCCAACGTAGGACTACTCCAGTCACCTTGTAGCGCTGCTGCCAAGTTCGCTACGGTGTGCGTCAACATCCGCCCCCGCCCCACCATCACTCTGCGTCCCTCGCGGGGTTTGTGGGCGCTTGGACTAATCGCCAGTCACCCGGGAGGAGTCGCGTGCCAGGGCGGCAGCCACCGAAGCAGCCAGCCAACACTTACCGGGGCCGGCGTCGGCTGCCCAAACTACCCAGCCGGCGCTATGCCAAGGTCGTCTCGACGGCCTTCCTCGGCGCAGGCCTGGTCGCGGTGAGTGCCGGCACGGTGATCCCAGAGTCGATGAACCCGGTGGCGGGCTCTCCGGACACGTCCATGGTGGTCGCCGACCGGCTCAACGCCATGGACAAGGCCAACCGGTCGGAGGAGCGGCCGGGCCCGGCGTTGCGCGTGAACCAGGGGGCACCGGATGTCTGGCTCCTGCCGATTCAGGTGAGCTTCCAGATCACGAGCGTGTACGAGCCGCGGTGGGGGACCTTCCACTGGGGTGTCGACATGGCGGCGCCCTACGGTACGCCGATCTATGCGGCACACGCGGGAACGGTGACCCTGGCCCGCTACAGCGGCGGATACGGCAACTGCGTCCGCATCGACCACGGCGGAGGGGTCGAGACGGTCTACGGCCACGCGTCCAAGATCCTCGTGTCGGAGGGGCAGCGCGTCAAGGCGGGCGACATGATCGCCCTCGTCGGGAGCACCGGCTACTCCACCGGCAATCACCTGCACTTCGAGGTGAACGTCAACGGGAGCCACGAGGACCCCATGTCGTACCTGCTCAAGCGTGGTGTGGACATCCGAAACCGGCAGGAGGCCGCGACCGGGGGAACAGTCATCGGCTGAGGGTTGTTACTCAGCCCGGACTCGGTGGAACTTGGTCAGTGTTTGTCCAAGCCCGTCCGGATCTGCTGTGATCGGGCACACTATGTCTGTGATGGACGCCACGTCCGTAAATGAGAGCACCATCACACCTTGCCCTGTGACCGAATAGGGTTCAGCTACCGCAAAGCGGTACAAAACCATGCCCCATTTTCCATGAATCACGGCACATCTCCCTTATGCCAAAACAGCTCTGGATCGGAGAGCCGGGCAGGATTGCCGAGTCCGTGTCCCCCCGACCGGAGGTTCCCCCAACATGCATCGCAAGATCCGCACGTCGTTCCGCGCGTCGATTGGCGTGGCCGCCGAGAAGATCGCCACGCTGCACGTGCGCGCCATCGAGATCGGCGAGCGCGCGCGGCAGATGAGCGGCGCCGCCTATGCGAAGGCGTACGCGTTTGCGGACCGCAAGCTGCAGGGCACTCGCCTCGAGGGCCGCACCAAGCTGGTCGGCCTCGCCGCCGCGAGCGTCCTGGCCGCCGGCTTTGTCGGTGGCACGGCAGCCATCGTCGACACCGGCTCGCCGGAGCAGGCACAGCCGGCCGTCGTCGCCGCCGACGCCCGGGTTGAGGCGGCCGAGCGCGCCGATCGAGCCGAGCGCCAGGCCACGCCGGCCGAGGCCGCCGAGGCGAAGACCGCGGAGGAGCAGGCGGCCGCGGAGAAGGCCGCTGCTGAGCAGGCCGCGGCCGAGAAGGCCGCCGCGGAGAAGGCGGCTGCCGAGAAGGCCGCCGCGGAGAAGGCCAAGAAGGCCCCCGCGTGGGTCGAGCCGATGCCTGGCGCGAAGGTCACCTCGTGCTTCGGTCCCCGGTGGGGCACGCAGCACCAAGGCATCGACTTCGGCGCGCCCGCCGGCACCGAGATCCGGGCCGTGGGTGCGGGGCGAGTGGTCGGCGCCGGCTGGCTCTACACCGGCTACGGCATCTCGGTCGTGATCGACCACGGCAACGGTTACCTGACCCACTACGCCCACGCCTCGAAGGCCGTCGTCAAGGAGGGCCAGAAGGTCAAGCCCGGCCAGGTGATCGCTCACGAGGGCAGCACCGGCGACTCGACCGGCCCGCACCTGCACTTCGAGGTCCACAAGGGCATGTGGAACCAGATCAACCCCGCGAAGTGGCTCAGTGACCGCGGCGTCAAGGTCGCCTGCTAGGCGTTACTCCGTGCTTCCCCCCGGTCCGGCCCGGCGTGCTCGGCACGTCGGGCCGGACCCGTTTCGTCGGTGGTTCAAACCGCCGGGCTAGAGCTTCTCGATCGGGGCGTGCCGGAGGACGAGCCACATCACCTGATCCCCGAAGTCGACCTGCGCCCTGGCCCGGGGTCCGTCACCCTCGACGGCAAGCACCCGTCCCAACCCCCAGCGCTGGTGGTTCACCCGGTCGCCGGGGGCGAGCTGCGGCACGCTGTGGCGACGCATCTCGCTTGCGGTGGTGAGGTTGGCGGCGTCCACGCCAAGCCTCGCGGCGAGCTCGGCCGCCTTCGGCGTGCCGCCGACGAACGGCCCGCGGCGCCACTCGGTGCGGACCGTGCCCCGCCCGCCCACACCGCGGCCCCCACCGGACCACGTGGTGCTCGCCGACTCGTCCCGCTCCCAGCGCAGCACCTCCGGTGGCAGCTCCCCCAGGAACCGTGACGCCACCGTGAACGAGGGGGACCCAAATGCGGTACGACTGACGACTCGGGTCAGGTACAGCCGCTGCCGGGCTCGGGTGATGCCGACATAGGCGAGCCGCCGCTCCTCCTCCAACTCCTTTGGGTCGCCGTGCGCACGCTGGTGCGGAAAGACGCCTTCGTCCAGGCCCGTGAGGAAGACCACCGGAAACTCGAGCCCCTTGGCCGTGTGCAGGGTCATGAGCGTGACGACGCCGGCGTGGTCGGGGTCGTCCTCCGGGATCTCATCGGCATCCGCCACGAGCGCCACCTGCTCCAGGAACCCGGCGAGCGTCGGCGCCTCCTCCGCAAGCGTCTCCCCCTCAAGCGCGGCGGCCTCTTCCCCCGGCGCGTCCTCGGCCTCCTGCGCCAGCCTGGCGAGCAGTTGGACCCGCTCGGTGTACTCGCGGGCGACGCTGACGAGCTCCCGAAGGTTCTCCGCCCGGCTCTGCTCCTGTGGGTCAGCGCTGTCCTCCAGCTCACTGAGGTAGCCGGTGCGGTTCAGCACCGCCTCCAGGACCTCCTCGGGCGGAGCGACCGCGCTCATCTCGCGCAGCTCGTCCAGCAGGGCGACGAAGTCGGCGATCGCTTGGGCGGACCGCTGCGGCATGCCGGGCGCTTCGCCAGCTCGGCGCAGCGCAACCGGGAACGAGGTCCGATCGCGAGCCATGAGCGCCTCGAGGCACGCGACGGCGCGGTCGCCGATCCCGCGCCGGGGCGTGTTGAGGATCCGTCGCAGGCTCACGACGTCGTCGGGGTTGGCGATGGCGCGCAGGTAGGCCAGCGCGTCGCGGACCTCGCGGCGCTCGTAGAACCGCACCCCGCCGACGACCCGGTACGGCAGGCCGGAGCGGATGAAGATCTCCTCGAAGACCCGCGACTGCGCATTGGTCCGGTAGAAGATCGCGACGTCGCCCGGCCGGGCCAACCCCTCCTCCTGGAGCCGGGTGATCTCGCGCGCCACCCAGTCCGCCTCGTCGTGCTCGTTGTCGGCGACATAGCCGACGATGAGCTCGCCGGCGCCCAGGTCGCTCCACAGGTTCTTCCGGCGACGACCGGTGTTCCGCGCGATGACCGCGTTCGCCGCGGTGAGGATGGTCTGCGTCGACCGGTAGTTCTGCTCGAGCAGGATGGTCCGGGCGTCCGGGAAGTCCCGTTCGAACTCGAGGATGTTGCGGATGGTCGCGCCGCGGAAGGCGTAGATCGACTGGTCGGCGTCCCCCACCACGCACAGCTCGCCGGTGTCGCCCACGAGCAGCCGGACGAGGACGTACTGCGCGTGGTTAGTGTCCTGGTACTCGTCGACGAGCACGTGCTTGAACCGCTGGCGGTACCGGTCGGCGACCTCCGGGTATGCCTGCAGCAGGTTGACCGTGGTCATGATCAAGTCGTCGAAGTCGAGCGCCTGCGCCTCCCGCAGCCGGCGCTGGTACAGCTCGTAGACCTCGGCGACCTCGCGCTGGTCGGCACCGACCGCCTGCCCCGCCGCGGTCTCCGGATCGATCAGCTCGTTCTTCAGGTTCCCGATCTGCGCGGCGAGCTTGCGCGGAGTCTGCCGCTTGGGGTCGAGGTCCAGCTCGCGGGCGACGGTCTGGAGCAGCCGGCGGCTGTCGTCGTCGTCATAGATCGAGAACGTGGACTTGAGACCGGCGGCCTCGTGCTCGGCCCGCAGGATGCGCACGCACGCGGAGTGGAACGTGCTCACCCACATCCGCCTGGCCTGCCGACCGACGAGCGCGGCCACCCGCTCCTTCATCTCGCCGGCCGCCTTGTTGGTGAAGGTGATCGCCAGGATCTCGGTCGGCTCGACCTCGCGGGCAGCGAGAAGGTACGCGATGCGGGTGGTCAACACCCGCGTCTTTCCCGATCCGGCCCCCGCCACGATCAGCAACGGGGTTCCGAAATGGAGGACCGCCGCCCGCTGCGCGTCGTTGAGGCCATCCAGGAGCCGCTGCGGGTCTGCTGCGACCGGTGGCGCTGCCGGCGCCGAGGAGCTCCGCTGGTCGGTCGTGGGCAGGTCGAGCTGAAGCTGCAAGCCGCCTACCGCCTTCGGCGAGGCCGCCACATCGATCACCCCCGGCCCCGCCGCGCTGGTCGTCCCCGGTCTCGTCGCATTCCGAGGCGAATCTACTCCGGGTCGGCGACATCGACCGGTACGCCCGCGCACGGGTCGCCGCGACCAGAGCTTGCACGGCGCGTCCCGTTCTTGCGCGTCCCAGTTCTTGGTCGACCCCCTTGCGCGGTACCGCCGCCATGGCATACTCAACGACGTGACGCAGTCAGCGCGATTTTTTTACTACGGCACCGGGAGTCCGGCTGCCGTAGGTCGCGCCTGATCAAGACCTGCGAAGCGCCCCGGGCTCCCAGAGCCCGGGGCGCTTCTCTTGCTCCCCGGACTCCGCCGAGCCTGGTCCAACCGAGCCGAGATTGGTCCGCACCGAGGAGCATGAGAGATGAGCCAGACCGTCACCAACGCAGCGCCGATCGTCAACGCCTCCGCGCCGGTCCTCGCTGCCGACCCGGACCCGGCCGCGGAGGAGGCAAAACGTGCGGCTGAGGCCCGCATCGCCGAGCTGCGGGCGCGAATCGACGAGATCGACCGAACCCTGATCAAACTCTGGCGGGAGCGCGCCGCGATCTCCCGAGAGGTTGGTGCCACTCGCGTGGCCAACGGTGGCACCCGGCTCGTGCTCGCTCGGGAGCAAGAGATCCTCGCCCGGTTCCGGGAGGAGCTCGGCTCGGACGGCACCCAGCTCGCCATGCTCCTGCTCCGCGCCGGCCGCGGACCGCTGGTCTAAGCCGGGCCGGCAGGACGCCGAAGCCGTTCTGGTGTAATGCGCCGGTGAGCTTCCCACCCTCGGCCGAGCCGCTACCCGACGTCAAACGCGTGCTCGGCGTCTTTGCCCATCCAGACGATGTGGACTTCGGCGCTGGCGGCACCGTGGCACGGTGGATCGCCGACGGCCTGCAGGTCGCCTACCTGATCGTGACTCGCGGCGACGCCGGCGGGTTCGACGACACTCCACGAGAGACAATGCCCGCGCTGCGTGAGGCGGAGCAGCGCGCGGCAGCGGAGGAATTGGGCGTGGCCGAGGTCGACTTTCTCGACGGGTACGCCGATGGCACGCTCACCCCTTCGATAGAGCTGCGCCGCGACATCACGCGGGCCATCCGCCGGTTCCGACCGGACCGCATCCTCACCACCTCCCCCCTGCGCCGGTGGGAGCGCATCGCGGGCCCGAGCCATCCCGACCACCTCGCCGTCGGGGAAGCGACAACCTGTGCGATCTATCCGGACGCGCGCAACCCGTTCGCCCACCCCGAGTTGGCCCGTGACGGCCTAGAGCCGTGGGTGGTCCGGGAGGTCTGGTTCATGGGCGGACCGAACCCTGACCACGTGATCGACGTCACCGACACGTATCCGGCCAAGCTCGCCGCGCTGCGCCGGCACGTCTCTCAGGTCGGACACATCGATGTCGACGCGGTACTGCGCGCCCGGATGGGCGAGACGGCGCGTGCAGCAAACCTTGCCGAGGGCCGCCTCGCGGAGGCGTTCACCGTCTTGCGCACGGAGTAGCCCTCGCGTCACACCAGACGCCGATCAGCGGCCCACCGAGATAGTTCGTACCGGTTTGACATCTGCAGCTTGCGCAGGACATTGGAGACGTGGGTCTCCACTGTCTTAATTGAAATATAGAGTTCCTTCGCAATTTCCTTGTACGCGTAGCCGCGGGCCAGCAGGCGCAGCACCTCCCGCTCGCGGTTGGTGAGCTGGTCCAATTCTGGGTCGGCTATCGGCACATCGGCCCGCGATGCGAAGGCGTCCAGCACGAACCCGGCCAACCGCGGGCTGAACACCGCGTCCCCCTCGGCGACGCGCCGGATGGCATCGGCGAGCTGCTCGGGCGAGATGGTCTTCGTGACGTACCCGCGGGCGCCGGCCCGGATCAGTCCGATGACGTCCTCGGCCGCATCCGACACCGATAGCGCCAGGAACCGCACGTTCGGGTGGGATCGGCGAACGGACTCCAGGACCGCTCGGCCGCCGCCGTCCGGCATGTGCACGTCGAGAAGGACGACGTCCGGCACCGTGGCCGTCACCACGGCGATGGCTTCGGCCACGCTTCCGGCCTCCCCCACCACGTCCACGTACGGGCCGAGTTCGGCCCGCACACCGGCCCGAAACATCGCGTGGTCGTCGACGAGGACGACCCGCAACCGGCGATCCTCGACCGCGGCGGTGCCCTCGGTCTCAGTCATGTGCTACTCCCTCCCCGCCGAGCCGGCCGCTGTTGTTCGTCGCCGCGGCATCGTGAGCGCCACCTCCGTACCATCCCCTGGCACGGACTTGATGCGCGCCTCACCTCCGTGGCGTTGCATGCGTCCGATGATGGATCCGCGAACGCCATGTCGATCTCCATCCACGTTAGACAGATCGAAGCCGACACCGCGGTCACGGACGTAGATGCTGAACTGTTCCTCTTCCGCCTCAGCGTAGAGCGACACCGTGCCCACCTTGGCGTGGCGCGCGGCGTTGACCAGCGCCTCGCGCGTGGCGGCGACCAACGCGCCAACCCTTTCATCGTGCTCAGCATCGCCCACCACGACGGTCTCGACCGTAATGGCATAGGTGTCCTCGACCTCGGCGGCCACCTGCTCCAGCGCGGCGGCGAACCGCTCGCTCGGCGACCCGACCGGCTTGTAAAGCCAGTTCCGCAGGGTCCGTTCTTGCCCACGAGCGAGCCGCAGCACACTGGTGGGGTCATTGGCGTTGCGCTGGATCAACGCGAGGGTGTGCAACACCTGGTCGTGCACGATCGCCGCCACCTCTGCCCGCTCCTGCTCCCGGATCCGGGCCACACGCTCCTCACGCAGCTGCCCGATCATCCGCCACAGCAACGGCGCGAACGCTACGACGAGACCAGCGAGGGCGAGCATGGCGAAGAACAGCCCCACGAGCATCGCCGAAAGGTCGGCCTGAGCCGGCGCGAAGATGGACAGGATGCCGATGACGCCCACGATGACGAGCAGGCCACCACCGCCCAACCGCAGCAGCACCCACCGCCGCTCGACCGGTTCCGCCGCCTCCTCGACCGCCGCGTCGCCGGCCGCCACGCGTGGCGATGCGCCCACCTCGCTGGCCGTGCTGGCCCGCCGCCGCTGCGGCTCGGCCTGATGCCAGATGATGCCGGCCCCCAACGCCACCACGACGGCGAGCGCCACCAGCGTCCCGTCGATGCCGAAGCCGCCCGCCTGGATGAGCGTGAGGATCACGCCGACGCCGAGCGCGAACAGCCCCAGAATCTGCAGCCAGCCGGTACGCCGGCCCGCCGCTCTGGGGGCGCCGGCACCGGTACCGGCCGCTGCGGGAGTCACGGGAAGGACGGCCCAGAACGCCACGTACAGCAGCGCGCCAAGACCGTTGGCGAGGAAGAGCACGATGAATGCCACTCGGACAGCGACGGACGGGACGCCCAGGTGCTCGGCGATCCCGCTGGCCACGCCAGCGAGGATCTTGTTGTCCCGGTCACGGCGTAGCCGGCGCACCGGCACCGCCGCCGGCGGCTGCATAGCCGGTCCCGGCGGCGCGAAGGGCTGCTGGCTGGTCATACGTCCTACATCGTGGCGGTTTCTTCGGATCACAACGATCGTCACACGGAGCCGACGGCAGCGACCAGGGGTTCTACCCGGATCCTCAACGGCCAGAAAGCCAGGGTCGGGTCAGGGTGTAGACCTGAGGCGACGCCGGTTCCGCCGCACCAGTATGGAGGCATGTCCGAGGCGCCTAACCAGTCATCGTCGCCGACCGCACCGCCCCCCGGTTCTGGCCCGGGCGGCGCGGGGGCCGGCTCGACCGGGACAGCGGGTCCCGGTGCGGCCGCTTGGGAGCCACCGCCGCTGACCGCGCTCGCGTGGCGGTACGGCCTGGTTCGACCCAAGAAGGGACGGGTCTTCGCCGGCGTCTGCGGCGCCCTTGGTCGGTCCACCAATACCGATCCGGTGCTGTGGCGCGTGGTCCTCGCCGTGCTCACCATCTTCGCGTTCATCGGTGCCGTGGCCTACCTCGTGCTGTGGCTGTGCCTGCCGGCGGAAGGGGACACCGCTTCCCCGGTCGAGGCGTTGATCGGACGTGGTCGGTCGGGTACCTCGACGATCCTCACCATCCTCGGCGGAATCATCGTCATCTTCTCGCTCGCGGGTTACCTCTCGGAGCCGATGCGGGCCACACCGCTGCTCGCGGTGATCCTGCTCGCTGGTGCCTTGTTGCTGCTGCTACGGGACCAGCGTGGGCGACCTCGCCCGCCGACCACCGCGCCGAATGCTCCACAGTGGTCGAACGCTCCACAGTGGTCGGCGACACCGGCCGGTGCGGAACCCACGAGCGGCGCAGCGCCGTCGAGCGCCGCTGTGACGAGCGAGGTTGGCCCGCTGCCACCCACGCCACCGCCACCGAGCCCGTTCGCGCCCCATGGCCCGTTCGCTCCGGCCGGCAGCGCGTACCCGCCGGCTTCCTATGAGCCACCGACGCCTCCGCCCTATGTGCCCCCCGTGCCACCGGTGCCGCCACCGCCTCCCGTCCCGCCCATGCCGCCACGGCCGCCCAGGCAACGCTCGCGGCTTGGTCTGCTGACGTTCTCGGTGGTTCTTGTGATCGTCGGCATCCTTGCCCTGGTGGACCTCGCCACGTACCTGAACGTTCCGCTCGGCGCGTACTTCGCCGCCGCGTTGGCGGTCGTCGGGCTGGGCCTCCTGGTGGGCACCTGGATCGGTCGGGCCCGCGGGCTGATCGCCTTGGGCATCGTCCTGACACTGCTGCTTGGCGCCTCATACGGCGTCGACGAAATCGACAGCTGGGGCGAAGCGGGAAGCCATCGCTGGCGCCCCGCCGACATCTCGCAGATCCAAAGCACCTACCGCTATGACCTCGGCGACGCAGTCGTCGATCTGTCCGCGGTGGACTTTACGGAAGCGGAAGGGCCGGTGGACATCGAGGCATCATTGGGCATCGGCTCCCTCGTGATCATCCTGCCGCCGGAGGTGGATGCCGTCGTGGAGGCGGACGTCGACGTCGGCTACCTGCAGGTCTTTGGACACGAGTCGGGCGGCCTCGACCCCGACCTCGCCACGATCACGGACTTCGGTGAGGACGGGCCGGGCGGCGGCCAGGTGCGGATCGTCGCCTCGGTCGACCTGGGCAGCCTGGAGGTGGGACGGTGAGGCGACACAGCACCGACGCGGTCTCGTTGGGATTCGGCATTCTCTTCCTCGCCATCGCGGCGTGGTGGGCGATCGACAGGTACATTGCCATCGATCTGGATGTCCCACACCTGGGCTGGATCGCGGCGGCCGCATTGATCTTGCTTGGGCTGCTCGGCGTGATCGCCAGCCTGCAGGGCGATCGGGCCGCCCGGGAGGAGATGCCGTCGAACAACGTTGCGGCACCGGTGAGCGGCTTTGCGGCACCGGCGAGCGGCGCATCCGAGACCGCTACGAGCGAGATCGGCACGAACGGAATCAGCGGGAGCCAGACCAGCCCGAGCGGAACCAGCGCCAGCGAGGCCGGCACGGAGCTGGACGGCACGGCCCAACATGCCGAGGCATCCTCCGATCCGGACACCACGCCGGTCGACGACGAACCCTCCGCTGGTGGCGAGCTGTCCGGCGGCGACTCGCGATGATGAGGGCTTCGGCCCCCGTCGCCGTGCTCGGCGTCAGTGCGCGAGGATGTCAGCTATGACTGCACCCGACGCCATCTTCGCGCCTCGCATCGGCGAGCCGGCGGCGAAGGCGCTAACGGCAGACTTCTACCGCAATCCGGGTCCGAAGCACGGTCTCGTCGTCGGCGCCGGGATCGACTCTCCCGTCCTCGATGCGGCAATCGACGCGCTGACCCCGGACGACACCCTCACCGTGGTCGCCGGCGCAGCCACTGAGGACGTGCGCACCAAGATCCGTCTCGCTGGCGCATGGGTGGAGCAACGCGTCCGGGTCGTGGAGACCCTCGCCGACGCGGATCCGGCCGACGCGGTCATAGTCGCCAACCTCCTCAGCGGAGGCGCCGACGAGGTGCGGGGACACATCGACGCCTTGGCCAAGCAACTCACCGAGGGCGGCGTGATCTCAGTGGCGGTAGCGGCAGCACCGTTCCTGAGCGGCGGCGCCGGTGGCGAGCTGGAGCGTCAGTCTGCCCTACACGGGGTGGGCACCGACCTCGTGCTGCGCAACGCTCCCCCGCTGCGGGTGCACCGGCTTCGATTCACTCCGGCCAGTGCTGCGCTGGCCGAGCGCCTCCTGCCGCTGGAGCGCACCAGCAGTGTCGCGCTCACCCCCGACCTGCACATCGACTCCAACGGCGTCGCGGCGGCGGCGATCTGCGTCGGGATCTCGGCGCTCGCGCGCCGGGTGACCCGTCGGCGGGCGGTCTGGCTGCTCCCGGCTCTGGCGGCCCCAGCCGTGGCTGCGTTCTTCCGGGACCCTCAGCGCGTGGTGCCCGACGACCCGCTTGCCATCGTGGCGGCGAGCGACGGTCGAGTGCTGGGCGTCGAACGCGTCCACGAGGAGCGACTGGGTCCCAGTGAGTACCTCCGCATCGCGGTCTTCCTCTCCGTGCTCGACGTGCACATCAACCGGGCACCGGTGGCCGGCCGGGTGGTTGATCAGTTCCTCGTTGACGGAGGCTTCGCCGCCGCGATGAAGCCGGAGGCCGAACACAATCTGGCGGTCTACACGGTGCTGGAGAACACCCGCGGCATGGTGGCGGTGGCTCAGCGCACGGGGCTCATCGCCCGGCGCATCGTGCACCGTGCGCCCGTGGGCGCCCTGCTCGCCCGAGGGGAGCGGTTCGGTCTGATCCGCTTCGGTTCGCGTACCGACGTCTACCTTCCGGCCGATCGAGTACGGCCGATGGTCGCGCCGGGAGAACGCGTGCTGGGCGGCGAGACGGTCATCGCCCGCTGGCGGGATTAGCTCGCGGCGCCGGGCCCGATCACGCCGTGCCGCCGGGCCCGATCACGCCGTGGCGACCGGGCGCCGCCGCAGCCACAAGACCGGACCGCTCAGCAGGTAGCCGGCCACCACTGCGCCGAACGTCAGTGGCAGGTTCAGCATCGCGCAGATCGCCGGGACCACCCAGACCCACGGCGGCAACCGGAGCACGCTCCTGAGCTTGGCGTACGGGAACGAGGTGACCATCGCGAGCCCGTACACCGCGACGGCGGCGACGTGAGCGCTCGGCGGCAGCTCCGGACCGATCAAGATATCCAGCGCGAGCACGGCGGCCACCATGGTGGTCGGCACGCCGCAGAAGTACCGGCCGTTCTTCGGCGAGACGTTGAACCGAGCGAGCCTGATCGCCGCGCAAGCGACGATGATCGCGCAGGCCGGGGCGGCGGCGGCCGGGCTCGCTCCCTGATCGAGCAGCCAGTGATAAACGACGATGCCTGCGGCGACCCCGAAGGAGCTGAGGTCCGCGAGCGAGTCCATCTGCGCCCCGAACGGGCTCGCCACCCCGAGCCGGCGGGCGAGCGCACCGTCGCATCCGTCGAAGACCACGCAACCGAGCAGTGCGAGCGCTGCCAGCCGGAAGTCACCGGCGATGGCGAAGAACACCGCGACGAGACCGAGCATGAGGCTCGCCAGGGTGCAGGCGTTGACCAGCGTGAACTTGGCCAACCTGCGCGGGGTCCGCTCGCCGGGCAGCAGCGGGATGGCCAGCGGCGTCGTCTCCGGAGCTCCCTGGGTCGTCTCCGGAGCCAGCCGGGTCGTTTCCGGCACCAGCCCATCGCCGCCCACCGCGTCGTCGAGGGACTGCGGGGGGAGGGCCGGGCTCACTGGGGCCAACGGCGTCGCCGAGTCCTCCCAACCCTGCTGATGGGGCGGCCACGCCTGGGCGGGCGCGTAGATGACGGCGGTACCGGCGGCAGAACCGGCATCGCGGCCTTGGCGCCGGCGTGTCACGCGGGCCAGAACCTTCGTGGCGCGCGACCCGCCGCGGCGCAGTCGGGCCCATCGGCGCCCGGCGGGGCGAGGAGTATCCGCACTCCGACGCCGCTGCCAGACTCTCGCCACGGCATACCTCCTGTAGCACTCCGGCAGACGACGTGCCGGTGGATCTCTTCTTGCGCGCGGGTAAACCGGCGTGGCGCACTACACAATCGCACACGGTGCGCGCATTTGCGATGGCCCAAGCTGACGGATCTTAGGGGCGAACGCCGCAAAACCCGGCAAAAAACCACGATCGCCGTTCACCTTCGGTAACCGGGAGGCCACCCTAGCTTCCATTGTTGCGGAGCGTCACGGTGCCCGAAATGAGCTGTGGCTGGCGCCACACGGCTACCGCCGCACCAGGTGCTCGGTGATCATCTCCTGCGCGATCTCGGTCAGCGTCAGTCTGAGTGCCGCGCGGGGCTCGAACCATGCCGCCGCGGCGGTCGACCCGCCGTGGCTCTCCACCACGCGAGCGGGCGTCGGCGCGGCCACGGTCACCCGGTAGACGACCCGGACGCCGTGCCAGTCGATCGGCACACCCTCCGGACCGACGGCGTCGTGGTGGTGCCGGTGGGATACCGCAAGCAACTCCCCGACCTGGCCGACCTGCGCGGTCTCCTCCTGCAGCTCACGCTTGAGCCCAGCGAGTGCGGACTCGCCGAAGTCGGTACCGCCGCCGGGCAGGTGCCAGCGCCCGGCGCCGGGGAATCCGGACGCGATCCGGGTCAGCAGAACCCGACCGGCGGGATCCGTCACCAGCCCGTACGCGGCGAAGCGCTGATGCGCCCGGCCGATGGCCGGGGCGACGGTCTCGGACGTGTCGACCCGCGTGCCGCCCTTCTCATCGGCTGCGGGGAGGCCGAGGGAGCTGGCCACAAACGGCATGATCGGCAGACGAGCGGCCCTCGCCGGAGTGACCCACTCAACTCGATCGGCCGTGCCGCCAGTCTCGCTCCGCAGCTCACCGCCGACCGCCCGTACTTCGAAGATGATCCGGTCGAGATGGCGTACGGCCGGGACATCGGGCAGACGCTCCACATCGGTGACCACCTCTCGCGGTCGGGTCACCTCCACGCGCAGTCCGGTCTCCTCCCGCATCTCACGGACAACCGCGTCCGCAGGATGCTCGCCGTGCTCAACGCCGCCACCTGGCAGGAACCATCGCCCCGACGTGTGGCCGTCGTGCGCCGCACGGACCAGCAGGACCCGGCCGTGCTCGTCGCGGAGGAGTCCGTATGCGCCGATGCGCCGCCGTTGGAGCATTGGCCACCCCCTTACGGGACGACACTATCCGCTGGCGGTGGTCTTCGACGCCTGCGCCAACGCCTCCCGGGTGACTTCGGTCACCGGCAGGGACGCGACCTCACTCCAGCGGAACCAGCGCGCGTCCGATGTGGATCCGCTGGTGTCGCGCACCCACGGTTCGGTCGGCCGGTCCACCACGACGCGGTAGAAGGCGCGCACACCATGCCAGTCGATCGGGTACCCCTCCGGACCGAGCGAGGCGGCGTCCCGATGGCTCGCCACGCCAATGAGCGCCAGTAGCCGACCACGCTGGCCGGTCTCCTCGGCCAGCTCACGCATCAGCGCCGTCCCGGGCTGCTCGCCGTAGTCGGTGCCGCCACCGGGCAGGTGCCAATGCCCGCCGCCCGGGTAGCCATCGGCGATGCGCGTGAGGAGCAGGCGGTTCGCGGGGTCGGTCGCGACCGCATACGCGGCGAACCGTTGCGCCCGTGGTAAGCCGTCGGGGCCGGGAACGGTGTGAAACGACGGGTACTCCGGCGGCTCATCTGGGGCGAGGTCCAGCGGGGCCGCCGGCAGGCCGAGCGCGGTCGCCGTGAACGGCCGCAGCGGTAGCCCCGCCAGCTTGCCGGAGTCGATAAAGCGGGCGAGGTCGGTGGGGTGGCCCACCCGATCCCGCAGGTTCCCGCCACGCAGCGCCACCGTATAGATCAACCGATCGGTGTGGATGGTGATGCCTCGCTCGGGCAACGCCCGGACGTCGGCGAGGACATCGACGAGCTCTCGTACGCCGACCGACAGCCCGGTCTCGGCCGCCGTCTCACGCACCACCGTGTCGAACGGATGCTCGCCGTGGTCGACGGCACCGCCGGGGAGTGACCATGTGCCCGGAGCGCCGGAACGCGGAGACGCCCGCACGAGCAGCACCCGATCGGCTGGGTCGCGCAGGATGCCGTAGGCAGCGATTCGCCTGATCGGCTGCAGCGCGGTGGCCACGCCGCGTAGTGTGCCGGAAACCCGACAGTAGCTAGGTAGCACTGTCGGATCCCTGACAATCCTTGCTCGATTTAAAGATCGTCATGCACCAGCGCTATGAGCGGAGCCCGCCCGCATCAGAACGGCGGGATGTCGTCGTCGGGTGCCGGTGGCGGCGGCGGTGTGAGCTCTTGTGGTGGTGGGGGTTGGGGTTTGGCTGTTTCGGGTGTCATGCAGGTGTCGGTGCGCCAGTCCAGTTCGGAGGGCAGGTAGTCGTTGTCGGGTTCGGTGGCGCTGGGCGGATGCGGCATGGGCTCAGGGAGCCGGTCGAGGCTCTCGGGTGGCTGCCGCGTGTAGGCGTGCCCGCTGGGGCTGGTCCACGCCACGTGCCCGGGCTTGGGTTGTTTGACACTCCACCCGGCCTCGCGGAGCCGGTGGTGCGGCCGGCAGGCGGAGGCGAGGTTGGCGTCGGTGGTGGGCCCGCCCTTGGCGTGCTCGGTGGTGTGGTCGGCGTCGCTTCGGTGCGCCGGCACGCCACAGGTCGGGAAGGTGCACGTGTGGTCCCGGATGTGCAGCCAGCGGCGTAGGGCGGCGCCGGGCAGCCGGGCCGTCGGGTTTCCGTTTGGTGGTCCGCCGGGGTTGGTGGCAAGCGCCGTGCTGATCTCGTCGAGCACCGGCTGCCAGCCGGGCGGCGGCTGC
>Ga0079224_100003652_pt1 | contig 19512 bp, 20 predicted proteins | sample Stecom2015_FD_80414 | JGI IMG/M metagenome (GOLD analysis project Ga0079224, IMG submission 80414) | Agricultural soil microbial communities from Utah to study Nitrogen management - Steer compost 2015 | ecosystem: Environmental > Terrestrial > Soil > Agricultural land | place: USA: Utah... | reverse complement strand
CTTCGGCGAGACGATGGCCGAGGCGCGCACGCGCGTCAGCTGCCAGACGGATTGCGCGGTGCTGACGCCTTCCGTCGACCTGCTCTATTCCGACGTCTGGACCGATTCCGCGGTCCGCGCTCCGGACCCCGATCTGATGATGCGCTACACGGACCTCACGACTGCGCCGCCGACGACGCCTGCGTGCCTCGTCGCGTGGAGCGCGGACTGCCGCATCGTCATCAACTACGAGGAGCACATCCACCCGCTGTGGAGCGTCGTGCGGCAAACGCTCGACGAGGACGGCGTGACGGTCCTCGAGGACCACACGTGTGCGCGGGCGGGCTGTCACGCACCGCTCGACGACATGAACGCACCGGCCGTTCCGGCCGCTCAGCTCGATCTGAGCGACGGGCCTTCGCCGGATCAGGCCGACCACTTCAACGCCTATCGAGAGCTGCTGTTCGGCGACAACGAGCAGGAGCTCGTCAATGGCGCGGTGCAGGACAGGCTCGTCGAGAACGGCGTCGACGAGGACGGCAACCCGATCTTCGTGACCGTGCCCGTCGGGGCGACGATGAGCGCCGCCGGGGCAAACGCCTCCGAGTTTTTCTCGGTATTCGATTCGGGCGGCGTGCACGACGGATACCTGACCCAAGCGGAGCTGCGCCTGATCGCCGAATGGCTCGATATCGGCGCGCAGTACTACAACAACCCGTTCGACGTGCCGATGAATTGATGGCGAGGCGCCCCTTGCAACCTGCCTGCTCCGCTCTGCGCAGCCGGCTGACGACGTTCGTCGTCAGGGCGGCGGCGATCCTCGCCATCGCGCTCGCGTCGGCGGCCGCGTCGGCCGACACCTACGAGGTGATCGTCGAGGATCCGTACCTCGAGCTCCACACCGGTCCCGGGCGGGGATATCCCGTCTTCCAAGTGGCCGAGCGGGGCGAGCGGGTCGAGCTGATCCGGCGCCGCACGGACTGGTTCCAGGTGCGGGTGCCGCGCGGCGAGGTCGGCTGGGTCCCGCTCGCGCAGCTGCAAAGAACGCTCGGCCTCGACGGGGAGCCGTTCGACGTTCCCGCCTACGAGCTTCCGGATTACACGGAGCGACGTTGGGAGGTCGGCACGCTGTACGGCGATTTCGGCGGCGCGAACGTCATCTCCGTCTACGGGGCGTTCGGCATGACGCCGAATCTCTCGATCGAGCTTTGGCTGTCGCAGGCGCTCGGCCGCTTCTCGGACAGCAAGATCGCGAGCCTCGACATCGTGCACGAGCTCTTTCCGGACAAGCGGTTCTCACCGTATATCGCGCTCGGCGCGGGCATCGTGAAGACGAATCCGAAGGCGACGCTCGTCGAGACCACCGACCGCAGCGATTCGGCCGCGCACGCGGGCGCGGGCCTGCGTGCCTATCTCACGCGACGCTTCGTGTTTCGTGCCGAGTACAAGAGCTACGTCGTGTTCACGAGCCGCGACGACAACGAGGAAATCAGAGAATGGAAAGCAGGCTTCTCGTTCTTCTTCTGACCGCGGCTTTCGCCGCCGGGCTCTCGGGCTGCGGACGCCACCGCACGGTCGAGGCTGCAGACGCGGGACAGCCGCCGGTCATCGAGCCCGAGCTCGAGCGCCGGCAGATCGACCCTGCTGACATCGACACGGAGGACTTCGAGGTCGGCGTCTACGCCGGCCAGCTCAGCGTCGAGGACTTCGGCGTGAATACCGTCGTCGGCGCGCGCTTCGCATATCACATAACAGAGAGCTTCTTCGTCGAGGCCGCGGGCGGGCAAAGCGATACCGAGCCCACCAGCTACGAGCGGCTCTCGGGCGCTGCGCAACTGCTCACAGATTCGGAGAGGGAGTATTCCTACTATAACGTCTCGCTCGGCTACAACCTGCTGCCGGGCGAGAGCTTCATCGGCCGCAATCGTGCGTTCAACTCGTCGCTGTATCTGATCGGCGGGGTGGGGAGCACGAAGTTCGCGGGCGACGATCGCTTCACGATCAACTTCGGCATGGGGCTCAGGCTGATGCCGCTCGACTGGCTGGCCGTGCACGCCGACGTGCGCGACCACGTGTTCGACATCGACGTTCTGGGCCGTGAGAAGACGACCCACAACCTCGAGGCCCATGTCGGCTTGACGTTCTTCTTCTGAGGAGAGGTAGCGATGCTGAGGAAGATGCTAGGGATGGCGGCGGGCCTCGCGCTCGCTTTTGCGGCGAGCGCCGACGAGCTGTCGGGCCCCGCGCCGGGCTTCTCGCTGACGTCGAGGGCCGGCGAGCAGGTATCGCTCGAGGACCTGAAGGGCCAGGTCGTGATGATCAACTTCTGGGCGACGTGGTGTGTCCCGTGCCGGCGGGAGATGCCGCATCTCGAGGCGCTGCACCAGCGGTATTCCGATCTCGGCTTCACGCTGCTCGGCGTGAACGTCGAACCGGATGCGAGCGGCGTCGAGAAGTTTCTCAAAGAGACGCCGGTGTCGTTCCCCGTGCTCTACGATCCGGCGAACGAGGTCAGCAAGCTGTACGACGTCATCGCGATGCCGAGCACCGTGATGGTCGACCGGAACGGCAACCTTCGCTATATGCATCACGGCTATCAGCCGGGCTACGAGCACGAGTACCAGGCGCAGATCCGCGCATTGCTACGCGAATGAGCAGAGTGAGCACGAGCATGCTTCGAGCGGCGGGGCTTGCGCTGATCGTGACGCTGCCCTTCGTCGCCGGATGCGCGGTGGAGCCGTGGGTCAAGCCCTACGAGCGGGACCGTTTGGCCGATCCGATCATGTCCTGGGATCGGGATCCGGTGTCGAGCGCTTACATGCATCACGTTTACGAGGCGCGCGAAGGCGCGCGCGGCGCGACGGGCAGCGCCGGGGGCGGATGTGGCTGTAACTGAAGCCGCACGCCGCACAGGCGCGGCGGCGCGCTGCGTGGCCGCGCTCGCCGCGAGCTTCGCGCTCGCGTCCGCGGCGACGGCGGGCGTGCTGCCGGAAGAGCGCGCCGACGTGCTTTTCCATTCGTACGACGGCGGCGGCGTCACGATCCAGGGCCCGTCGCTGCTCGTACGCAAGCAGTTCGCGGAGAAGTTCTCGGCCTCGGCAAACTACTACGTCGATCGCGTGACGAGCGCATCGATCGACGTCGTGTCGACCGCGAGCCCCTACACCGAGGAGCGCACGCAATACTCCGTCGGCTTCGACTACCTGCACGACAGCTGGCTGCTGAACCTCGGCTTCACGTCGAGCGAGGAGAACGATTACTCTGCCGAGACCTTCAGCATCGGCATCAGCCAGGACTTCTTCGGCGACCTCACGACGCTCTCGCTCGGCTACTCCGTCGGCAGCGACGAGGTGCGCCGCCGCGGCGATTCGACCTTCTCGGCCGCCGTCGACAGACGCCAGTATCGCCTCGGGCTCTCGCAGGTCCTCACGCGCAGCCTGCTGCTCGGCCTGTCGTTCGAGACCATTACCGACGAGGGGTTCCTGAACAACCCGTATCGCTCGATCCGCTACCTCGACGACGAAAGCGTCCTCGGCTACTCGTGGCACGCGGAAGTCTACCCCCGGACGCGGACGAGCGACGCCGGCGCGATCCGGCTTCGCTACTATCTGCCGTACCGCGCGGCGCTGCACGCCGAGTACCGCGCGTATACCGATACATGGGATATCGGCGCGGACACGTTCGAGCTCGGCTACACGCATCCGATCGAAGGCGGCTGGACGCTCGAGGCACGGATACGCGGCTACTCGCAGACGGCCGCGTCGTTCTACCGCGATCTCTTTCCGCGCGCGCAGTTTCAGAACTTCATGGCGCGCGACAAGGAGCTCAGCACGTTCGAGAGCACGACGCTGCGGCTCGGCGCGAGCTACGACGTGCTGCGGGCGGGCTGGCGATTCGTCGAGCGCGGCACGATCAGCATCGCCTACGACCGCATTACGTTCGACTACGCGGATTTCCGCGACGTGAGGGAAGACGCCCCGCCCGGCGAGGAGTCGCTCTACAGCTTCGACGCGGACGTCGTGCAGGTCTACATGTCGTTCTGGTTCTGAGCAGCACGCCGGTTCCCGGCCTCGCAGCGCCGGCGCTCGCGACCCGCTCGAACGTTGCGAGTGCCGGCCCCGCGATCGGCAGCCGGGATTCGCGCGGTCGCTCGAGGCATCGCTACCACCTGAACACGCGCACGGCCGCGCCGGCCAGGTAGGCTTCCGGCCCCCGAAGGAGCTCTGCGAATCCGTCCGTGCCCGCGAGCGTGATGAAGTCGCCGGACGTGTTCGTCGGTCTCGGCTCCGCGAGCAGCACGCCGTCCTCGCGCGACGACAGCACGACGGGCACGAAGTAGGAAAGGCGGGCCGGCATCGCCACGTCGGCCGTCAGGACCGCATGCTCGGCCCGGTGCGGCGCGACGCCGAGCGACGCGCGCAGCGCGGGCAGCACGTAGCGCGTCGTGCAGACCAGCGTCGAGACCGGATTGCCGGGCAGGGCGAACACCGGCTTGCCGTCGCGCGAGATGCCGAACCACATCGGCCGTCCCGGCCGCTGCTCGATCTTGTGAAACACGAGCTCGACGCCGAGCCGCTCGAGCACGGCCGGGACGAAATCGAATTGCCCCATCGATACGCCGCCCGAGAGCATCAGGACGTCGTGCTCCGCGTGCAGCCGTGCGAGGGCGTCGAGCAGCACGCGCTCGTCGTCCGGCAGCCTCGCGCGCGTGACGGTGCCGAGCAAGTGGCGGGCAATGGCCGCTTCGATCGCCCTGTCGTTGCTCGAGCGAATCTGGTGCGGCGCGATCGGCTCGCCGACGTCGACGAGCTCGTCGCCGGTCGAGACGACCGCGATTCGGGGCAGCGCGATGACGTCGACCTCGGCGCGGCCGGCGCTTGCGAGCACCGCCATCTCCGGACCGCCGACCCGCATCCCTCGCGGCAGCACGGTGCTGCCTGCGCGCCGGTCGCTGCCTCGACGATGAACGAACTGGCCCTCGGCGACCTCCGCGGTCGCCGCGATCTCGACGTCTGCGCCGCGGCGCTCGACGCGTTCGACGGGAACGACCGTGTCGCAGCCGGCCGGCATCATCGCACCGGTCATGACCTCGACGCATTCTCCGGGACGATGCCGGACGAGAGGCGGGGCGCCGGCAGCCTGAATGCCCGCGACGGCGAAGCGCCGGATGCCGCCGGCGAGATCGGCGTACAGGATCGCGATGCCGTCCATCGTCACGCGGTCGAACGGGGGCTGGTCCCGCTCGGCGGCCACGTCCTCCGCGAGCACGCGGCCGACGCAGCGCTCGAGCGGCTCGCGCACGGCGCTTGCCTTCGGCATGCGGGACAGGATCATCGACTCGGCTTCGGCGACTTCGGTCATGGCGGTTCGGGGCGGGCCGTTGACGGCCGGTCACGATGCTATACTGCGGCGCAGGAGGCAACACGCCATGAGTCGCTTCCTCCTTGGGGGCGTCGCCGCAATGCTCACGGCGGCCGCGGCCTGGGCGCAGCCGGAGAGCCGCACCGTGCTCGGCGAGCGCACCCCGTTACTTGCGGCCGGGGCGGACGCGATCAGAGCGGGCCGCTATGAAGACGGCATCCGCCTCACCGCCGAAGGGCTCGCAACGGAAATCCTGACGCCGCAGCTTCGCGCGGCGGCGCTCGCGAACCTCTGTGCCGCGCACGCGGCGAAAGGCGACCCCGACGCGGCGATCGCGTTCTGCGACGAGGCGGTCGCGATCGACGCAAGCAACTGGCGAGCCTACAGCAATCGCTCGTATGCCTGGTGGCTCAAAGGCATGTACGCCGAAGCGACCGCGGATATCGATGCGGCCGCGAAGATCGCGCCGCGCGCGCCGCAGGTGCGGGAGATTCGGGGCCTGATCAACGAGAAGACCTTGCAGCCCCGCGTGACGATGGAGAACAGGCAATGAGTCGGCCGGGCACTCTCGGCTGGCTGCTGCGCCGGGCGGCAGCGTTTGCGGTGCTCGCCGCGGGAACGGCGGCCTTCGAGTCCTCGGCCCGCGAAACGGAGCTCGACCCGGCCGGCGTGTGGAGCTGCCTGATGTACGGGGCGTCCGGCAATCAGCGCTTCTATCTCGGGCTCGCCGAGGACGGCGGCGCGCGCATGGCGCGTCCGGCCGAAGCGCACGACGGGCAGTGGCGGGACCTCGGCCAGTGGCGCCGCTTGCGCGATCGGCTCGAGTTCGATGACGTTCGCAACGGACGCTTGTTCACCGCGAGCCTGCACCGGCAGGATCTCGGCGGCACGTGGCTCGGCGTTCGCGACCGCGGCGGATGGTGGTGCGCGGCCAGGGCGCTCGCGCTCGGCGACGAGCCGCCGGCTGCGGTCGGATTGCTGGAATCCCTCGTACCGGCCATCATGGCGAGTCCCAATTACCCGCGAAGTGCGATTCGCGACGCAAAGGAAGGAAGGACGGTCAGTTGCTTCATCGTGACGGGAGCGGGCGAAATCCGCCGGCCGGCAGTGCTCGAGTCGACCGACGACGTATTCCGCGAGCCGACGCTCGAGGCCGTCGTCCGATCGCGCTACCGGAGCTGGGGCGATGACGACGCGACGCTTCCGGCCTGTCGCAGCTTCACGTTCGAGCTGGGTATCGACGGCTGATCCCGCCTTGGGCGAGGTCGAGCGGGCTCTCGTCGGCGCGCGTGACGTCCTCGCCGGCCCGGTTCTCGACTAGGCCGGGGGGCGCGCGGTCGCGATGAGCGGCATGGAGGCCGTGGAAACGCCTGCGACGGCGCGGCTCGTCAGCGGGCCGGTCGGTCGGCACCTGTGGGATCTCGCCGCGCCGATGGTCGTCGGGCTGATCGCGGTCAGCTCGTACAGCATCGTCGATACGTACTTCGTCGGTCAGCTCGGCACGCTGCCGCTCGCCGCGCTCGGCTTCACGTTCCCGGTGTCGTTCTCGCTCGTCGCGGTCGGGCTCGGCGTCGGCGTCGGCGCGTCGTCCGTGCTGTCCCGGCTCTCCGGCTCCGGAGATCGCGAAAGGCTGCAGAGGATCACGACGCACTCGATGCTCCTCGCGGTGCTGCTCGGCGTCGTCGTGATGGGCATCGGGCTCGCGAGCATCGATCCGATCTTCACGCTGCTCGGCGCCGACGAGCGCACGCTGCCGCTCGTGCGCGAGTACATGGAGATTTACTACTTCGGCGGCTTCTTGCTGATCCTGCCGCTCGTCGGCAATTTCGCGATGCGCTCGGTCGGCGATGCGCGTGTGCCTGCGCTGATTCTCTCCGTCTCGGCGCTCGTGAACATCGTGCTCGACGCATTGCTGATCTTTGGGCTCTCGGGCTTTCCGCGCCTCGAGCTGCGCGGCGCCGCGATCGCAACCGTCGTCGCGAACGGCGTCGCGGTCGTGCTGTCGATCTACATCCTGCATCGGCGCGAGCACCTGATCCGCGCACGCTATCTGCTGCCGGCCGGCATCTGGGATTCGTGGCGGCACGTGCTGCACGTCGCGATGCCCGCGACCGCCGCGAACCTGTTGAACCCGCTCACGGTCGGCGTGATCACGTCGTTCGTTGCCGCGTTCGGGCCGGAGGCCGTCGCGGGCTTCGGCGTCGCTTCGCGCGTCGAGTCGCTCGTCATGATCGTGATCTTCGCGATCTCGTCATCGGTCACGCCGTTCGTCGGGCAGAACTACGGGGCAGGCCGTTTCGACCGGGTCCTGCGCATGACCCGGCTGTCCGGCAACTTCTGCATCGTCTATGGGCTTGCGGCCGCCGTCGTGCTATGGCCCGCCGGCGCCCCGCTTGCGGCGCTCTTCAACGACACCGCCGAGGTCGTCGACACGGCGGCCGCGTATCTCGCGATCGTGCCGGCGACGCTCGGAGGGTTCGGCGTGATGCTCGTCGCGGCGGCGGCGTTCAACGCGCTCGGCAAACCGCTGCCCGCGACCGCGCTGACGTTCTCGAAGCTGTTCGTCGCGTACATTCCGCTTGCGTGGCTGCTGTCGCGCTCGGTCGGGCTCCTCGGCATCTTCTGGGCCAACGCGGCCGTGCACGTGCTGTTCGGCGTGATCGCCTACCTGTGGCTGCGGCGCACGTTCGATCGCAAGATGCGGGCGGGCTCCTCCGCGGCCCCGCTCTGATCCCGGCCCGTCACGGGCGGCGGATGCGGCCGTAGAAGCCTTCCGAGTATTCGGTCCAGTCGATGCTGCGCGCGGCGAAGTCGCGGTAGGCGGCGTAGACGCGGCCGAGCACGGGATCGGCGGCCGCAAGGCTTTCCATCGCCGCCGTCGAATGCGCGCGCAGCGCGGCGAGGACGTCGTCCGGGAACCGGCGCAGCTCGACGCCGTGCCGTTCGATCAACGTCGTCAGCGCCTGCTGGTTGCGTGCCTTGAACTCTGCGACCACGTAGGCCGACTCCGCGAGGCACGCGGCCTCGATGACTTGCTGAAGCGCCGGGGACAGGGACGCATAGGCGGCGGTCGACACGAGGCATTCGAGCACGCCGGACGGCTCGTGCCACCCGGGATAGTAGTAGTACCGTGCCGCTTCGTGCAGGCCGAACGCCATGTCGTTGAACGGGCCGTTCCACTCGGTCGCGTCGATGGCGCCGGTCGACAGGGCCGTGAAGAGCTCGGTGCCGGGCAGCGTGACGGTCACCGCGCCCGCGCGCTGCATCACCTCGGCGCCGAGGCCCGAGATTCTGACCTTCAGCCCCGCAAGATCCTCGAGCCCGTTGATCTCCCGCTTGAACCACCCGCCCATCTGCGCGCCGGTGTTCCCGGCGACGTACGGCCGAATGCCGTGCGCGCCGTAGACCTCCCGCCAGAGCTCGAGGCCGCCGCCGTGGTACATCCACGCCTCGTGCTCGTCGGGCAGCATGCCGAAAGGCACGCTGCTGAAGAGAAGCGCCGCGGGCAGCACGCCCCGCCAGTATGTCGGGGAGCTGTGGCCCATCTCGACCGTGCCGCGCGACACGGTGTCGAAGACCTCGAATGCCGGGACGAGCTCGCCGGCCGCGAAGACTTCGATCGCGAGCCGTCCGCCGGACAGCGTCTCGATGCGTCTCGCGAGCCGGTTCGCGGACTCCCCGAATCCGGGGAAGTTAGGGGGCCACGACGTGACCATGCGCCAGCGGTGCCGCTCGCCGGTGTCGGGACCCGCGGAAGATGCGTCGCCGCCGGGGCCCGCGCAGCCGGCCAGCGCGCCGAGGCCGCCATAAAGGAAAGCGCGTCGCAGCATGAACGTCCCCCGTTTCTCGTTTCGCGCATTCTCCGCGAAAAAAGGTGTCTGACACCATTTATTCGAAAATTGGTGTCAGACACCATTTTTCCGGGCGCCTCGGGCTTCGACTACAATCCATCGCCATGGACACGGAACGTACGGCAGGTCCCGATTTCATCCGGCAGATCGTCGCGAGCGACGTTGCGGCCGGCAAGAACGGCGGACGCGTCCAGACGCGCTTCCCGCCGGAGCCGAACGGCTACCTGCACATCGGCCACGCGAAGGCCATCTGCATCGATTTCGGTATTGCCGAGGAGTTCGGCGGCACGTGCTATCTGCGCTTCGACGACACGAACCCGGGCAAGGAAGATATCGAGTTCGTCGAATCGATCATGCGCGACGTGCGCTGGCTCGGCTTCGATTGGGGAGACCGGCTGACGCACGCGTCGGACTACTTTCCGCAGCTTTACGAGCTCGCGCTGCAGCTGATCCGGGACGGCAAGGCTTACGTCGATCACCTGAACGCCGAGGAGATTCGCGCGTACCGCGGCACGCTGACCGAGCCCGGGCGCAACAGCCCGTATCGCGACAGGTCGGTCGCCGAGAACCTCGAGCTGTTCGAGCGCATGCGCCGCGGCGAGTTCGACGAGGGCGAGTGCGTGCTGCGCGCGAAGATCGACATGGCCTCGCCGAACATCAACCTGCGCGATCCGACGCTGTACCGCATCCGCAAAATTCCGCATCAGCGCACCGGCGACGAGTGGTGCATTTACCCGATGTACGACTTCGCGCACACGCTGTCGGACGCGCTCGAGGGTACGACCCATTCGCTCTGCTCGCTCGAGTTCGAGGATCACCGGCCGCTCTACGAGTGGTTCCTCGACAACCTGCCGGTCCCGAACAGGCCGCAGCAGATCGAGTTCTCGCGCCTGAATCTCGCTTACACGCAGATGAGCAAGCGCAGGCTGCGGCAGCTCGTCGAGGAGGGAAAGGTCGAGGGCTGGGACGACCCGCGCATGCCGACGCTGTCCGCGTTCCGGCGCCGCGGCTACACGCCCGAGTCGATCCGCGATTTCATCAGCCGGGTCGGCGTCACGAAGAAGGAGCACGTGATCGAGCTCGGCCTTCTCGAGAGCTCGATCCGCGACGATCTGAACGAGCGCGCCGAGCGGCGCTTCGCGGTGCTCGATCCGCTGAAGATCACGCTCGTGAACTACCCGGACGACCTCGTCGAGTGGCTCGAGGCGGCGAATCATCCGAACCGCCCGGAGCTCGGCACGCGGCGCGTGCCGTTCTCGCGCGAGATCCTGATCGAGCGCGACGACTTCATGGAGGAGCCGCCGAAGAAGTTCCATCGACTGAAACCCGGCGGCGAGGTGCGGCTGCGCTACGGCTATATCGTCAAGTGCGAGGAGGTCGTCAAGGACGCGGCCGGCCGGATCGTCGAGCTCAAGTGCACCTACGATCCCGAGACCCGCAGCGGCTCCGGCGACGAAGGGCGCAAGGTGAAGGGCACGATTCACTGGGTGTCGGCGCGGCACGCGGCGCGAGCCGAGGTGCGGCTCTACGACAGGCTCTTCGCAGTGCCGTTCCCGACGGGCGAGAACCTCGACGCCGAGCTCAATCCGAAGTCGCTCGAGATCGTCGACGCGGCGGTCGAGCCGGCGCTTGCCGACGCGGCGGCCGAGGGTCGCTTCCAGTTCGAGCGAACCGGCTACTTCTTCGTCGATCCGGTGCTGTCGCGGCCCGGCAAGCCGGTGTTCAACCGTACCGTGACGCTGCGCGACAGCTGGGCCAAGATCGAGCAGCAGGCGCTGTCGTCCGCATAGGCCGCGATTCAAGGGGAGATTCGAGCCGAAAGCCGTCGCGCTTGACGTCGACGGCTGCGGCCTCGTTTCGTCACGGCGGCAGCACGACCTTCGAGTACAGTGTGCGGGCGCGTCCGTCCGGGTCGTACTTCGCCTTGAGCTCGCGGTAAGCGGCGCCGTTGTAGCGCGCGTCGAACTCTTCCTCGGTCATGAACGACGACGAGTAGAGCATCTTGATCCCGTCGAGCTCGAAGCACTTCTCGTCGAGGATCTTCGTGTAGTAGTAGGGCTCCTTGCCGGCGGGCTTGCGCACCTGCAGGTAGCAGCCGAGGTTGAAGTAGAGCGTGTTCGGCCGGATCGGATAAAGCGTCGGCTGGCGCGGCGTGCGGATCGGCACGGCGGCCCACGGCCGGCCGTCGAGCCGCACCTCGCGCAGCGCGAAGTCGAGGAACGCCTCCGCGTGCTCCCACGGCACCTCCCAGTCCTGAATCAGCGGCTCGGTGTCGGGCTCGCGGTGACCGGGGAGCCGCTCCGCGAGCTTCGCCTTCATCGCGACATAGCGTGTGTAGAAGCTCGAGTTGCGGAAGCGGGCCGGAGCATAGCGGCGGAACAGCGCGTAGCCGATGCCGTCCGGGATGTTCCAGAACCATTCGGGGTCGTAGCGGAACAGGTAGTCGCGCGTCGCGAGGTACACGTCGCTGCGCTGCTGCACGAGCTTGTAGAAGACGTTCCGCCGCAGGATGTCGTCGACGGCGGGCGCGTCGTCCGCATGGCGCCCCGTCATCAAGATGTAGCGGCCGTCCTCGAAGACGAGCCCTTCGACGAAATCGTGCGCGTCCGACTCGGCCGCCGCACGCATCGCATCGAGGTACGCGCGGGTGCCGCCGAGCGTCTCCATGTGCAGATGCACGAAGGGCTTCGCGGGCTCGATCGCGAGCCGCGCGCGCAGGATGTAGCCGAGCGTGCCGTACGAGTTCGGCAGCGCCGCGAAAAGGTCCGCGTGCTCGTTCGAAGGGGAGGCCGTGACGATGCGCCCGTCCGGCAGCAGCACGTCCGCCTCGAGGAGCCCGTCATGAACGAAGCCGTTACGAAAGCACGTCGACTCGATGCCGATCCCGACGGTCGCGCCGCCGACGGTGATGTGCTTTAGCTCCGGCACGACGAGAGGCACGAAGCCGCGCGCCAGAGCATAGTCGGCCACGGTCTCGAACGTTGCGAGACCCTCGACGTCGAGCGTGCGGGCATCGGCGTCGAGCCCGATGACTTCGCTGAACTCGGCGAGCGAGATCCGTTTCGCCGCGGCTTCCCGCGGCTGGTAGCGAAACAGGTTCGAGATCGTCGACTTTGCGAGCTGGAGCTGGCCTTCGCCGTCGCTCCAGCGCTCGGCGAGCTGTGCCTTCTTCCGTTCGTAGCCCGCGGCGCCTGCGTATGCGCTCACCTCGTCAACCGCGCTCGTAGACGTGCGCGCGGGTCCACGGCACGTCGTTCACGCCGGACCGCGCGAACAGCACCTGGAACAGCTGCAGCTTGCCGTGCTCGAACGCCATGATCGAGCCCGCGAGATAGAGCCGCCACGCGCGTACGAATGTCTCGTCGAACATCGAGCGAACCTTGTCGACGTTCTCCTCGTAACGCGCGAGCCATGCGCGCAGCGTTTCGGCGTAATGCAGCCGGATGTTCTCGACGTCGAGCACCGACAGGCCGTTCGGCTCGAAGATGTCCATCATCTGCCGCAGGGTCGGAGGGTAGGCGCCCGGGAAAATGCGCTTGTCGATCCACGGGTTGAGACGATCGGGCCTGTCGCGGCCGATGCTGTGGATCAGCCCGCGGCCGTTCGGCGTGATCAGCGAGTCGATAAGCTTGCCGAGCGCGCGGTAGTTGCCGGGTCCGACGTGCTCGAGCATGCCGATCGACACGAACGCGTCGTAACGCTGCGTGCCCCGAGCCCCGGCATTGCGGTAGTCGTCCTCGACGAACTCGACGCGCTCGTCGAGGCCTTCGCGCTTCGCCCAGTCCCGCGCGTGCGCGACCTGCTCGCGCGAGATATTGAAGCTGCGCACGTGCACGCCGTAGTGCTTCGCCATGAACAGCGCGAAACCGCCCCAGCCGCTGCCCGCCTCGACGACCCGCTCGCCGGGAGCGAGGCGCATCTTGCGGCAGACATGATGCATCTTCGCCTGTTGCGCCTCCTCGATCGTCATCTCCGGCGACGCATAGTAGGCGCACGTGTACTGCAGCGCGTCGCGATCGAGCCAGAGCCGGTAGAAGTCGTTGCCGATGTCGTAGTGGTGATGGATGTTGCGCCGCGACTCGGACAGATCCGGCGCAAGCCGGCGGCCGCTGCGCTCGATCCAGCCCGACAGCCCGCTTTGCTGCTCGAGCGAGCGATAGGCCGCGTCGAGCAGCGTCAGCAGATCGCCCCGAACCTCGATGCGCCCTGCGCTGTAGAGATCGCCGAAATGCAGCTCCGGGTTGACGAGGACCTGCAGAAGCGCCTTGCGATCCGCGATCCTGACCGCGACGCCGCCTTCGCGCGGCGCGACCTTCTCCGCGGGCGTATCCCAAAGCGAGACCGTGACGTTCGCGTCGCCGAGGCGGCCGACGATTTGCTTCAAAAGGAAGCGATCGAACGCCGACGGCTCACCGCGGTTCCCGGACGCGCCCCCGGATTCGGCCTCGTAGCCGGAGTTCGGGACGCCAAGAGGCTCCAGGCGACTTCTGTTCATCGTTCATTCTTCTCCGCTGCAAGCAACCGTCGCCCGGACCTGCGATCCGCACGCCCGGAGGTCGCACCTTCCGGGCGGAACGGCTGCCGCGGCCGCCCGCCGAGGCGGCCGACAGTATTTCGCATCAGTAATTTCCGAGCCGACCGGCCTCGCGCTATTGTGCCACGGCCCCCTCACCGAATGCACTGCGCCCCCGCCCGCAGGTCTTTGTTCCGGAACTCTTTCCGCCCAGCCGGAACACCAACCGCCCCCGACTGTCGATTTCCCTACCCCCAAAACGACCACCGTCGGGCCCACAGGCGATATGACGCGTCCGCGGCCCCACCGCGGCGTCAACGGTTCGTGAATGATGCCCACCGCAGCCCGGAAAACACGTCTTGCGACAGGCGAGCGAGCCGCGCCGAGAGGCCCCGACGCCAATTGCGCTAAGATACCGATCCGACAAGAGGAAATGCGATGACGAACGGCAGCGTAACCCAATGGCACGGCGAAGGCGCGGTCCGCGACCGCCTGAATCGCCCCGTGCGCGATCTCCGCATCTCGGTCATCGACCGCTGCAACTACCGCTGCCCCTACTGCATGCCGGCCGACGTCTACGGCGACGGCCACAAATTCCTGCCGCGCTCGCACTGGCTGACCCCGGGCGAGATCAAGCGGGTCGCGAACCTGTTCCTGAAGCTCGGCGTCACGAAGTTTCGCCTTACGGGCGGCGAGCCTCTGCTGCGGAAGGACATCGCGGACATCGTCGCCGCCCTCGCGGAGCTCCCCGGTGTCGATGACCTCGCGTTGACGACGAACGGCACGCTGCTCGCAGAGCGCGCACGCGCGCTTCGGAGCGCGGGCCTGAAACGCGTGACCGTGAGCCTCGACAGCGTCGACGATGCGACCTTCCGCACGATGAACGGCAACAAGGGCGACGTCGCGACCGTCCTTGCCGCGATCGACGCGGCACGCGCGGCGGGCTTCGCGCCGGTGAAGGTCAACGCGATGGTGCAGAAGGGCAAGAACGAGGACGGCGTTCTCGACCTCGTCGAGCATTTCCGTGGCACCGGCGTGATCCTGCGCTTCATCGAGTACATGGACGTCGGCACGCTGAACGGCTGGCGCCCCGACGATGTCGTGTCGTCGAAGGTCCTCCGCGACCGCATCCATGCGCGCTGGCCGCTCGAGCCGCTCGACAGGAACTACCGCGGCGAGGTCGCGGCCCGCTACCGCTTCGTCGACGGGCAGGGCGAGATCGGCTTCATCTCGTCGGTCAGCGAGCCGTTCTGCGGCGACTGCCACCGCGCACGGCTGTCGGCCGAGGGCAAGCTCTATACGTGCCTCTTCGCGGCGAGCGGCACCGACCTGCGCGGGCCGCTTCGCGCGGGAGCGAGCGACGCGGAGCTCATCGGGCTCCTGCAGAACGTCTGGAGAGCGCGGGCCGACCGCTACAGCGAGCTGCGCGCCGAGCTGCGCAAAACCCGCGAGCGCGGGCGCGTCGAGATGTACAGGATGGGCGGCTGATGCCGGCGCATGCAACGAACGGGACGGACGGCCGATGCTGACGCACGTGGACCAGAACGATCGGCCGACGATGGTCGACGTCGGCGACAAGGCGGTGACGCGGCGCACCGCCGAAGCGCAGGCCGTCGTCGTGTTCCCCGAGGACGCGCAGGTCGAGACGGGCGAGGCGCTCAGGACCAAGAAGGGCCCTGTCTTCGACACCGCGATCATCGCCGGCGTGATGGCCGCAAAGAAGACTCACGAGCTGATCCCGTTCTGTCATCCGATTGCGCTCGAAGACTGCAAGGTCACGGTCGATTGGAGCGGTCCCGGCGAGATCACCGTGCGCTGCGCCGTGCGCGCGACGCACAAGACCGGGGTCGAGATGGAGGCGCTGACCGGCGTGACGGCCGCCGCGCTGACGATCTATGACATGTGCAAGGCGCTGACGCACGGTATCCGCATTCGCGACGTCGCGCTCGTGTCGAAGACGGGCGGCAAGCGCGACTACCGGCTCGGCGCGGAGGAGGAGGGATGATCGAAGTCACGGCACGCTACTTCGCGGCCTTCAGGGAGCAGGCGGGTCGGGAAACCGAGCGGGTCGAAACCGTCGCACGGACGGCCGGCGACCTCTACGGCGAGCTTGCGGCCCGGCACGGCTTCGCGGATGCGCGCGCCCGCTGCAAGGTCGCGATCAACGACGAGCTGCGGGATTGGGACGCGGAGCTCGCCGAGGGCGACGTCGTGCTGTTCTTTCCGCCGGTGGCCGGCGGCTGAGCGGCGCAGTCGCAACGAGCTTTCGATGAGCTTCAAGATCCAAAAGGAACCGATCGACCCGCACGCGCTCGAGGCGCGTCTTCGCGACGACCGCGCGGGCGCGTGCGTGACGTTCGAGGGCTGGGTCCGGGACCATAACGACGGCGAGGCCGTGACCGCGCTCGACTACGAAGCGCACGAGCCGATCGCGGTCGCCGAGGGCGAGAAGATCCTCGCCGAGGCGCGCGCTCGCTTCGACGTGATTGCAATTTACGCGGAGCATCGGGTCGGCGCGCTCGCAATCGGCGATTGCGCAGTCTGGGTCGGGGTCAGCGCGGCGCATCGCGGCGCCGCATTCGATGCGTGCCGCTATGTGATCGACGAGATCAAAGCGCGCGTGCCGATCTGGAAGAAGGAGCACTACGTCAGCGGCGAGAGCGGCTGGGTGAACTGCGCGACCCGCGCACCGGCGCACCAGGCGAAACCTGCCGCCGCCGAGATCTCCTGATCGGCCGCTCCGCGGCGGCGAGCCGCGCGAGGTCCTCCGGCGTATCGACGTCGAACGCCGCTTCCGGCATCTCGACGATCGACGCGCCGGCATCGCCCGCGAGCACCTTGCGCGCGCCCTCGTCGCCGGACAGCGCGCGCAGCGCCGGGAACGCGCGCCGAGGCAGGATTGCGGGCACGCCGAGCCGGCCCGAATAGCACGCCGCCGCCGCGTGCGTCGGCCGCCGCCGCCAAGCGGCGATCAGCCGGGCGAGGCTTCCGGCATCGACGAGCGGCTGATCGGACAGCACGAACAGCACGGCGCGCGCATCCGCCGGCAGCGCGGCGAGGCCGCGGCGGAGCGACCCGGCGAGCCCGCGCCGCCACGCGGCATGGTGCACGACCTCGACCGCGCTCCGCGGATACGCGCGCGCGAGCAGCGCGCGCACGCGAAGACCCTCGGCGCCGACGACGACGATGACCCGACGCCCGGTCGACGCCGCGGCTGCTTCGACGGCGCGCGCGACGAGGGCGACGCCGTGCCGGCGCACGAGTTGCTTGGGTCTGCCGAGGCGCGAGGAGCCGCCCGCTGCGAGCACGACGGCGGTGATCTTTGGTGAGACGGTTCGTGTCGCGGCCCGCATGGCCGCACTATACTCGACCCATGAATATTCGAATCGGGCTCGCGAGGCGCGAAGACGCGGCGGAGATTTCGCTGATGTCGCGCTTTTTGGTCGAGCACGGCCTGCCCTGGTCATGGACCGAAAGCCGGGTCGCACGCTACATCCGCCATCCGGAATGCTCGGTCGTCGTCGCGCGCGACCGGCGCCGGATCGCGGGCTTCGGGATCATGGAGTTTCTCGACGCGCACGCGCACCTGAGCCTGCTCGCGGTGCGTCCCGGTTATCAGATGCAGGGCGTCGGCCGGCAGCTGCTCGACTGGCTCGAGTCGACGGCGCGCACGGCGGGCATCTTCCTCGTGCGGCTCGAGCTTCGCGAAGGCAACGTCGGCGCGCGCGAGTTCTATGCGAAGCTCGGCTACCGCGAAGCGGGCAAGCGAACCGCGTACTACTGCGGCCGCGAGGACGCGCTCGTCATGACGCACGATCTCGGCGTTCATCCGACCTTCAACGCCTAGGACCTTTGATGAGTCTGCAGCTTGCGGCGAGCTTCGAACGGGCGGGAGCGCATCGATGAGCGCAGAGGCACGCGCGTTCCTGCCGCTGTCGATCGCCGTGCTCACGGTGTCCGACACGCGCACCGAGGAGACGGACAAATCCGGCGCGCTGCTCGTCGAGCGGATCACCGCGAGCGGTCATCGCATCGCGGAGAAGCGCATCGTCAGGGACGACGTCTATGCGATTCGCGCGGCCGTATCCGCGTGGATCGCGGACCCGGGCGTCGACGTCGTGATCTCGACCGGCGGGACCGGAGTCACCGGCCGCGACGGGACGCCCGAAGCCATAGCCGTGCTGCTCGACAAAGAGATCGAAGGCTTCGGAGAGATGTTCCGGATGCTGTCGTACGACGAGATCGGCACGTCGAGCCTGCAGTCGCGCTGCCTCGCCGGCGTCGCCAACGGCACGTTCGTGTTCTGCCTGCCGGGCTCAGCGAACGCGTGCGCAACGGGCTGGGACCGCATCCTGCGCGCGCAGCTCGACATCCGAACACGGCCGTGCAACTTCGCCGAGCTGATCCCGAGGCTCAAGGAGTAGCGGGCCGCTCGCTTCGTTTGAGCGCGCACGGTATCATCGACGCGCAACCCGCAATCCGAGGGGTGGCCGCTGGAGCGGCCTGAGAAGTCGGCTCGATAGTCGACTAACCCTTTGAACCTGATCCGGTTAGTGCCGGCGTAGGGACTGGAGCCACTCCGTATCCCCGATCGCTACTACACACCGGATCTCGCTCTGAGAGGAGATCCGCCATGAGTGCTTCACCGAAAAAATTGGTGTCAGACACCATTTTCGCCATTTGCGAAAAAGGGGTGTCCGACACCCTTGTCGCTCTTGCGCTGCTGGGCGCGCCGCTTTCGGCTGCGGCGCAGCGCAGTGACGCGCTCGAGGAAATCGTCGTCACGGCCGAGTTTCGCGAGGTCGATGCGCAGGCCCTGCCGCGCAGCGTGTCCGTGCTCGACTCGGGCGAGCTCGAGTCCGCGCGCCTGCAGCACTTCGAGGAGGTCACGCTGCTCGTGCCGAACCTGAACTGGTCCGGCGAAGGCTCGCGCGCGCGCTACTTTCAGCTGCGCGGCATCGGCGAGCTCGAGCAGTACGAGGGCGCGCCGAACCCGTCGGTCGGCTTTCTGATCGACGACATCGACTTCTCGTCGATCGGCGCGGTCGCGACGCTCTTCGACGTCGAGCGGGTCGAGGTCCTGCGAGGGCCGCAGGGCACGCGCTACGGCGCGAACGCGCTCGGCGGGCTCGTCTACGTGCGCTCCGCGTCGCCGCCCGAAACCTCTTCGGCCGACTTCGAGCTGACCGGCGGCAACGACGGCACCGTCGCGGTCGGCGCGGCCGTCGGCGGTCCGCTCGGCGAATCGGCCGGCTATCGCGTCTCGCTGCATCGCTACGAGAGCAACGGCTTCCGAGACAACGTCTATCTCGGCCGCGACGATACGTACGGCCGCGACGAGATCGCGGCGCGCGCGAAGCTGCGGTTCGAGCCCGGAGAGCGAGTCGGCATCGAGACGACGGCGCTCTACCTCGACATGGACAACGGCTACGACGCGTGGACGATCGAGAACGGTTTCGAAGTGCAATCCGATCGGCCCGGCCGGGACGCCCAACGCTCGCTCGCCGCGTCCGTGCGCGTCGACGCCGAGCTCGATCGGTTCGACGTCGTCGGCATCACAGGCATCAACTCGACGGACGCGACGTTCAGCTTCGACGCCGACTGGGGCAATCCGAACCTGTGGGCGCCGGTCGTCTACGACTTCTTCTCGCGCAACGAGCGCGAGCGCCGAATGGTCAATCAGGAGCTGAGGCTGTTGTCGAAGCCCGGCGCGATCGCGGGCGGGCGCGGCGAGTGGCTGGTCGGGGTCTACGCGCTCGAGCTCGACGAGACGAACGATCGCCTCGACGAAGGCGTGCTCGACGACGG
>Ga0079224_100003651_pt1 | contig 19513 bp, 11 predicted proteins | sample Stecom2015_FD_80414 | JGI IMG/M metagenome (GOLD analysis project Ga0079224, IMG submission 80414) | Agricultural soil microbial communities from Utah to study Nitrogen management - Steer compost 2015 | ecosystem: Environmental > Terrestrial > Soil > Agricultural land | place: USA: Utah... | reverse complement strand
GCCGGTTTCGGCTTTTGGCTTTGCCGGGGAGGGTTTTCCCATGGGATACCAGAACAAGACTTCGGAGGGAGAGATGCACCCCAAGACCCACAAGCTTCGCGACGCGATCACCTTCGCGCTCGTAGCAGGCACCACCAGCGTTGCCGGCACCGGCATCGCCGTCGCCCAGGACTCCGGCCAGACCGCCACAACGCTTGATCGCGTGGAGGTCACCGGCTCGCGCATTCGCCAGGTGGACGCCGAAACCTCGCAGCCGATCCTGGTGCTGGACCGGCAGGCGATCGAACAGTCCGGCCGCACCTCGGTCGCGGACCTGCTGCAGACCATCACCACCAACGGTGCCCCGCTCAATACCCAGTTCAACAACGGCGGCGACGGCTCGGCCGGCGTGGACCTGCGGGGCCTGGGTTCTTCCAGGACCCTGGTGCTGGTCAACGGCCGCCGCTGGGTTTCAAGCCTGGGCGGCAGCGTCGACCTGAACACCATTCCCTCGGCCATGGTCGAGCGGGTCGAGATCCTCAAGGACGGCGCGTCGTCGATCTACGGCTCCGATGCGATCGCCGGCGTGGTCAACCTCATCACCCGCCAGGACTTCGACGGCGCCGAGGCACACGTGTACTACGGCCAGTACAGCCAGGGTGACGGCGAGCGCACCACGGCCGACTTCACGCTGGGCTCCAGCAGCGACCGCGGCAACATCGTCATCGGCATCTCGCACACGGACGAGAAGGCGGTGTCGGCGGCTGACCGGGCCATATCGCGTGACCCGGTTTACGGATTCGGCTCCTCCCAGTACAGCTCGTTCTCCAACTACGGGCAGATCTGGGACCTGATCGACGCGGACGGCAACCCCACTGGCGACATCAACGAGGCCGACACTGTGGCTCGTTGGGTCGTCAACGACGGCGCGGACGGCCGGGACCTGGCCAACTATCACCCGTTCGGCGCTGCCGATGCCTACAATTTCGCCAAGGACAACTACCTGCGCACGCCCAACGAGCGGACCTCGCTTTACGTGCAGGGTCGCTACGACATCACCGACAACGTGTCCTTCGTTACCGACGCGCTGTACAACGAGCGCCTGTCAGCGCAGCAGCTGGCCGGCTTCCCGCTCGGCGAGGGCAACTACCTGTCCGGTGACCAGGGCCTCTCGGCGGACAGCTACTACAACCCCACCCGTGGCACTGCCAACGCGCGCGAACTGAACTGGAGCCGCCGCCTGGTGGAGCAGGAGCGCTTCTACGAGCAGGACGTGAAGACCTGGCACTTCTACGGTGGCTTCCAGGGTACGTTCGACTTCGCCGACCGCTTCTTCGACTGGGATGTCGGCTACGCCTTCAACCGCAACGACCAGACCGACATGCAGATCGGCGACGTCAACATGCAGGCGTTGCGCACCGCGACCGGTGCCTCGTTCCTGGGCGATGACGGGGTCGTGTACTGCGGCACCCCCGACGCGATCATCGAAGGCTGCGTGCCGTTCAACCCGCTGAGCAGCCCCGGCGAGATCACCCAGGAGCAGTTGAACTACATCCTGTTCACCGCCAAGGACAAGTACCAGAACACCAGCAAGAGCTACACCGCCAACATCAGCGGTGACCTCTTCCAGATGCCGGGCGGCATGGCCGGTTTCGCGGCCGGTTTCGAGCACCGCAAGGAATCCGGCTACGACAACCCGGATGCGTTCGTCTCCGCCGGCCTGTCGTCGGGCAACGCACGCCAGCCGACTTCCGGCGGCTACGACCTGAACGACTTCTACCTGGAACTGCTGCTGCCGGTCCTGTCGGACGTGCCCGGCGCCGAGCTGCTGGAATTCAGCGTCGCGACCCGGTACTCGGACTACAGCAACTTCGGTGAAACCACCAACAGCAAGTTCGGCTTCAAGTGGAAGCCCTTCGAGGACCTGCTGGTCCGCGGCAACTGGGCGGAGGGCTTCCGCGCGCCGGCGATCAGCAACCTGTACGGCGGCGCTGCGGCGTCCTACGACAGCTACGGTGACCCGTGCTCGGCTGACAGTCCGTACTTCTCCCGCCCCGAGGTGCAGCAGCGCTGCGCCATGGCCGGCGTGCCCGCCGGCTTCGTCCAGCGCACCAACGCTGGTGAGGGTTACAACGGCCAAACGCCCTACCCGTTCAACTGGGTGTCCAACGTGGACCTTGGGCCGGAGACTGCCACCAACAAGACCCTGGGCTTCGTCTACAGCCCCGGTTACCTGACCGGCTTCGATCTCTCGGTCGACTGGTGGGAGATCAGCATCGAGGATGCGATCAGCCGGCCGTCCGCGACGTACATCCTCGACCAGTGCTTCGTCCAGGGTGACGAGGGCTTCTGTGACATCGCCTATGGCCTGGGTGGCCTGACCCGCGACACCTTCGGCACCATCAACAACTTCAACCGCGGCCTGCTGAACCTGGCACAGATGGAAGTCGAGGGCTTCGACGTCACCGCTCGCTACCGCATGCCGGACACCGCGTACGGCAGCTTCTGGCTGGCGTGGGACAACTCCTACATCTCCCGCTGGGAGTCGCGCTCCACCCCGGAAGGCGAGTGGGACAACGTGGTGGGCGAGTACAGCCAGAGCGCCCCGACCTGGCGCCTGCGCTCCAACCTCGGCGTGAACTGGAACCTGGGTGACTTCGGCGCAAGCTGGACGGCCCGTTATTACTCCGGACTGGTTGAGTCCTGCCCGACCTTCGCGCTCTCGGCATGTAGTGATCCGGACCGCCGCATCGAAGCCGGTGCCGATCCGCAGAACCGCCTGCCGTCAACGACCTACCACGATGTACAGGTCCGTTACGAGCTGCCGTGGAACGGCACGGTCACGGTCGGTGTCAACAACGTGTTCGACAAGGATCCGCCGGTCTCGTTCCAGGCCTTCGCGAACTCCTTCGACCCGCAGTACGACACCCCGGGGCAGTTCTATTACATGGAGTACCGCCAGCGCTTCTGATGCACGGCGGATAGCGTCACGGAACGGCCCCGGAAACGGGGCCGTTCCTTTATCGGCACCCGCTTGGCGCCACCACTCCACTCCACTCCACTCCACTCCCTGCTCCCTGCTCCCTGCTCCCTGCTCCCTGCGGGGCATGAAGGACCCGACCATGACTGACCGCATGCAACCCCTGCACGTCCTGCGTGCACACGCCCGTGATGCTGCAATGCGCGGTGACGGCATGCTCGCCGACACCCTGTTCGCCAGGTTGCTCTCCCGGGAACCTGCCGACACGGAGGCATTGAACTACCTTGCGATGAGGGATCTCGCTGCAGGCCGCGGTGCCGGGGCGCGCATGCGGCTGCGGCAGGCACTGGAGAGCCGTCCGGGTGACCCGACCACGCGCAAGAACCTCGGCATCGCACTCCTGCACGCAGGTGAGGTCAGCGAGTCGCGCGAAGTGCTCGAGGCACTGGTTGCGGAAGACCCGACGTTCTTCGTTGCACGCCTGCATCTCGGCGCGGCCTGTGAGCGACTGGGTGAGCGCGATCGAGCCGCCAACGAGTATTTTCGGGCGGTCGCATCGGCGCAGCAGCAAGGCCAGTGGACCTCTCCCCGCACGACTCCACCCGGCTTGCGTCCGGCCGTCGAGCACGCGATGGAGGTCGCCCGACGGGGCCGCCGGGCGCTGATCGCCTCACTGCTGGCACCGTTGCACGCGCAGTTCGGATCCGGGGAGATGAGGCGTGTGGACCGGTGCGTCGCCGCGTACCTGGGCGACCTGCAACTCCGGCCCGCCGACCCGCGGCAACAACCGCAGTTCCTGTACTTCCCCGGGCTTCCGGAGACCCCGGTGTTCGAGCGCACTCTCTTCCCCTGGTATGCGGAGATGGAGGAGGCCACCGCGGCAATCACGCGAGAGCTGCGCGAGGTACTCGACCACGCGCCCCAACTGGAGCCCTTCCTGGGAGAGCCCCCGCCCGGGCTGGCGTCGAGCTACCTGGGTACAAGCACCGGAGCGGACACACCGCAATGGGATGCTTTCTTCTTCCATCGCCATGGCCAGCGCTACGAAGCCAACGCCCGCAGGTGCCCGCGCACCATGGCGGCACTGGATCGCGCGCCCATCGTGCGCATCCTCGGCCATGCCCCGGAGTCGCTGTTTTCCGTCCTCGGACCCGGCTCGCACATCAAACCGCACCACGGCGTCACCAATACCCGGGTGGTGACCCACCTGCCACTGGTGGTCCCGGATGACTGCCGGCTGCGCGTGGCCGACCACATCCACGCCTGGCGTCCGGGCCGATGCTTCACCTTCGACGATACATTCGAGCACGAGGCGTGGAATCGGAGCGGGGAAACACGCGTGATCCTGTTGTTCGACGTCTGGAACCCACATCTGACCCGGGCCGAACAAGAGGCCTTGGCCCTGCTCGTCAAGGGTCTGGGCGAACTCGACCGGGACCCGCACGTCACGCCCGCAAGTTCAGCGCCCCGCAATGCATAAGGACAGGATCGGCACAGTGCCGGGGCCGCACGCACCTTTGCACCAACTGGCGGAACAGCAACAACTTATTGATTTCACTTGACTTTTTGCATATCGTAACGTCACCATAAGCGAATCTTAATGGGACTTTAATTATTCAGGCCCGCCGACTACCATCGGTCGGCCTTACCGGTTTGGCGGCCCCTTCGCCGCGCCCGGGAGGGTCCCATGGGAACCAAGACTCACTTGGAGAGAGAGATGCAGTTCAAGACCCACAAGCTCCGCGACGCGATCACCTTCGCGCTCGTCGCGGGCGCCACCAGCGTCGCCGGTACCGGCGTCGCGCTTGCACAGGATTCCGGCCAGGGCGCCACCACGCTCGACCGCATCGAGGTCACCGGCTCGCGCATTCGCCAGGTCGACATCGAGACCGCACAGCCGGTCCTCATGATTTCCCGCGAGGACATCGAGGGCCAGGGCTTCAGCACCGTCGCAGACATCCTGCAGAACGTGTCCGCAGTGGGCAGCCCGGCATTCAGCCGTGCCTCGCCGCTGACCGCCAACCAGGAGGCCGGCGGTTCCTACGTCGACCTGCGCAACCTGGGCGCACAGCGCACCCTGGTGCTGCTCAACGGCAAGCGCCTGGGCATCAGCACCAACGGCTACCAGGACGTCTCCACCATTCCGTCGTCCGTGGTCGAGCGCATCGAGGTCCTGAAGGACGGCGCCTCCTCCATCTACGGTTCGGACGCGATGGCGGGCGTGATCAACATCATCACCCGCAAGAACTTCGACGGCGCCGAGGTCAACGCGTACTACGGTCAGTACAGCGATGGCGACGGCACCATCCAGAGCTACGACTTCGTTACCGGGTTCTCCGGCGACCGTGGCTCGGTGACCATTGGCGCCGAGTACCACAAGGAAGAAGAGGTCTGGGCCAAGGACCGCTGGTTCTCCCGCTACACCCGTCCGGGCGTGCCGTCCAGCGGCCTGACCACCGTGGGCCAGTGGGGCAACTTCAACACCAACAGCGGGACTTACCGCCGCAACGAAGCCGGCCAGCTGGTCGTCAACGAGAATGGCAAGTGGATCCCGCTGGATCCGAGCAACCCCAAGCACGTCCCGGTCCTGGACGCGGCGGCGTGGTACGCCCCGGATCGCGGCAGCAACGCGATCGGCGTCGATAACTTCCACCCGCAGACCGACGACGACACCAGCAACTCGGCCGACCAGATGCACCTGCGCACCCCGCAGGAGCGCCGCTCGCTGTTCGCCACTGCCGACTGGGAGATCACGGACAACATCCGTTTCACCAGCGACATGGCGTACAACCAGCGCAAGTCGTTCCGCCAGATCGCGGGCTACCCGCTCCAGTCGGCCGCCGTTGGCGCGCACATGGCCGGCGCGGTCTACGAGACCAACCCGCTGACCGGCGAGCGCGAACTCGTCCGCAACGGCAGCTACTTCAACCCGTACGGCGACCGTGATTTCTTCGACCCCGAGGTCGCAGGGCTGGTCGATGCGGAAGGCAACCCGCTGGTCGAGCAGACCAACGACATCAGCTGGCGCCGCCGTGGCTGGGAGGTTCCCCGTTCGACCCAGAGCGACCTGACCACCTGGCGCTTCACCGCAGCCCTGGAAGGCTCGTTTGACGTTGGCGACCGGTATTTCGACTGGGACGTCGGCATGCTGTACAACGAGACCGACCTGAAGGTCATCAACAACGGCAACTTCTACATCCCGCACGTGCGGAATGCAGTCGGTCCGTCGTTCCTTGACGAGACCACCGGCCAGATCGTCTGCGGCACCCCCGAGGCGCCGATCGCCGACTGCGTTGCCTGGAACCCGTTCGCAGGCTTCGGTACCGGCGACGTCGCGCACTCGCTGGACGACCCGCGCGTCCAGAACTACCTGTTCAAGCAGGAGAACGCGTTCGGCAGCACGGAGACCAACAGCTACTTCGCCAACCTGGCGGGCTCGCTGTTGACGCTGCCGGCCGGCGACCTCGGCTTCGCAGTGGGTTACGAGTACCGCAAGGAGCAGGGTGGTTTCAGCCCGGACGCCATCGCGCAGTCGGGTGACTCGACCAACCTCGCGTCCGGCCCGACCTACGGCAGCTACGCCCTGGATGAGTTCTACGCCGAGCTCAACATCCCGGTGCTGGCCGACATGGCCTTCGCCCAGGAGCTGACGTTCAACGTTGCCAGCCGCTACTCGGACTACAACACCTTCGGTGACACCACCAACAACAAGTTCGGGGTCAAGTGGCGTCCGTTCGACGACCTGATGATCCGTGGTACGTACGCCGAAGGCTTCCGTGCGCCGACCATCTCCAACCTGTACGGCGGCGGTTCGCAGACCTTCACCACCAACTTCCACGACCCGTGTGACAGCGTGTTCGGCGATGCCCGTGGCACCGCTCGCTGCCTCCAGGACGTGGCGGCGAACTATCGCCAGCTCAAGCAGGGCTTCGTGCCGGTCGACTCGCGTTCCGACCAGACCCCGGTTCCGTTCACCAGCGGATCGAACCCGCACCTGGGACCGGAAACCTCGGAGTCCAAGAACATCGGCTTCGTCTACAGCCCGAGCCAGGTCCAGGGTCTGAGCGTGGCGGTGGACTGGTGGAACATCGAGATCAAGGACACCGTGGTCTCCGACAGCCCGAACCAGATGCTGTTCGACTGCTACGTGGCCCTGATCGAGTCGCGCTGCGCCGGCTTCACCCGTGACCCGGTCACCGGAATCGTCAACAACCTGACCTACGGTTACCGCAATGCGGGCTTCACCAACACCGAAGGCTTCGACGTTGACGTCGGCTACCGGCTGAACACCGACTACGGCCGGTTCGGGCTGCAGTGGGCGACCACGTACGTCAGCAAGTACGAGATGAAGGCGACCAACGACGAGGACATCCCGGTGTCCCAGTACAACGGCTTCGGCAGCTACTTCCGGATCCGTTCGAACCTGAACCTGAACTGGTCGCTGGGTGACTTCAGTGCCAACTGGGGTACCCGTTACTACTCGGGCACCAAGGACGACTGCTACGCCGATCGCTGCAACCTGCCGAACTACCAGGCCCCGGACACCCAGGGCAAGGTGGTCCCGTACCACCGCGTCGGCGGCACCACCTTCCACGACGTCCAGGTCAGCTGGAACGCGCCGTGGAACGCGAAGGTGTCGATCGGTGCCAACAACGTGTTCGACTCGTATGGCCCGGTCATGCACAGCCAGCCGAATTCCAACTTCGCCTACTACGGCGGGTACGACATCGGCCGCTTCGTGTACATGAAGTACCAGCAGCGCTTCTGATCCATCGAAGTGTTGTGAAACACAACCACGGCCCCGGAAGGGGCCGTGGTTTTTTGTGCGTGGCGCCGCCGTCCCGCCAGGCCTCGGCGCTGCTGGCGCAGCCACGAAAAAGCCCCGCAGTGCGCGGGGCTTTCCTGGCTTTTTGGCCGTGGCGCCGGGATCAGTCGTCCAGCTGCGCCACGATCCGGGCCTGCTCGTCCTTGAGCGCCTGTGGCATCCTGGGGCCGTAGGAGTCGAGGTACTCCCCGATGCTCTCGAACTCGGCCTTCCAGCCCTCGCGCTCGAAGCCGAACAGCTTCCCGTGCGCCTCGCCGGTCAGCTCCATGCCGTCCAGATTGATGTCACTGGCCGACGGCAGGTAGCCGATGGGCGTCTCCACCGCGGCCGCCTCGCCCTTCACCCGGCCGATCATCCACTCCAGCACCCGCAGGTTGTCGCCAAATCCGGGCCACAGGAAGTCGCCGCCCTCGCCCTTGCGGAACCAGTTGACGTGGAAGATTTTCGGAAGCCTGTTGCTGCCGTTGTCGAACGACAGCCAGTGGGCGAAGTAATCGGCGAAGTTGTAGCCGCAGAACGGCTTCATCGCCATCGGATCCCGGCGCATCACGCCCACGGCGCCGGTCGCGGCGGCGGTGGTCTCGGACCCCATGGCGGCGCCGACCAGCACCCCGTGGGTCCAGTCGCGTGCCTCGAACACCAGCGGTACGAGCGACGGGCGACGACCACCGAAGACGATCGCGCTGATCGGGACGCCCTCCGGATTCTCGGCTTCCGGGGACCAGCTCGGGCACTGCTTCGCGCTGACGGTGAAGCGGGCATTGGGATGAGCCGCGGGGCGCTTGTCGGGGTCGTACGGCTCGCCGCGCCAGTCGGTGACCGGCTCCCCCTCGTCCAGCCCTTCCCACCAGGGCTGGTTGTCGGCGGTGACACCTACGTTGGTGAAGATGGTGTTGGACTGGATCGACGCCAGCGCACTCGGGTTCGACTTGGCCGAGGTGCCCGGGGCAACGCCGAAGAAGCCGGCTTCGGGGTTGATCGCGTACAGCCTGCCGTCCTTGCCAGGACGCATCCAGCAGATGTCGTCGCCGATGGTGCTGATCTTCCAGCCGTCCTTCCGGTAGCCCTCCGGCGGGATCAGCATGGCCAGGTTGGTCTTGCCGCAGGCCGAGGGGAACGCGGCGGCGATGTAGTGGGTCTCGCCCTGCGGATTGGTCAGGCCCAGGATCAGCATGTGCTCGGCCAGCCAGCCCTCGTTGCGGGCCTGGTGGCTGGCGATGCGCAACGCGTGGCACTTCTTGCCCAGCAGGGCGTTGCCGCCGTAGCCGGAGCCGTAGGACTTGATCGTCAGCTCCTCGGGGAAGTGCATGATGAAGCGGCGCTCAGGGTCGAGCTCGCCGGTGGAATGCAGGCCCTTCACGAACGTGCCTTCGCGCTCGATGCGCGCCAGTGCGGGGGCGCCCATGCGGGTCATGATGCGCATGTTGGCGACCACGTACGGACTGTCGGTGATCTCCACCCCGCAACGGGACAGCGGTGAGTCGATGGGGCCCATGCAGTACGGGATCACGTACATCGTGCGCCCTTCCATGCAGCCCTCAAACAGCGCGTCCATCTTGGCATGGGCGTCGGCCGGGGCCATCCAGTGGTTGTTCGGCCCCGCCTCGTCGCGCTCTGCAGTGCACACGAAGGTCAGGTGCTCGACGCGTGCCACGTCATCCGGGTCCGAGCGGTGCAACCAGCTGCCCGGGTGGGTGTCGTGGTTGAGCTTGACGAGCGTGCCGCTGGCTTCCATTCCGGACACCAGGAGGGCGTTCTCGGCATCGCTGCCATCGCACCAGTGGACCCTGTCCGGCCGGGTCAGCGCGGCGACTTCGGCAACCCAGTCATTGAGTGCGCCAAGGGCGCTGCCGGCCAGGCCGGGAATGGAAGCTTCGGATACTGCATTCACGGGCTGGGACCTCCGCCGGTGGACTCTAGGGAAAGCCCGGCGGGCGCCGGGCCCGGGAAACTCAGGAGGACGGGATCAGCGTCTCCATCATGTGCTCGACGTACTCTTCGAACTCTTCCTGTTGCAACCGGGAATGCCTCAGTTGCAGGTTCAGCTGCAGGAAACCGACATAAGCCGCATAGGCGAGCCGGGCCCGGTGCCGAGCGGTGGCGGCGGGCAAGCCAGCCTGGCGGAACGCCGCACTCAGGTAGTCCAGGCGGCGCTCGGACACGCGCCCGATCACCGGCTGCACCACCGGGTGGTCCATGGCGCGCAACAGCTCCGAATACACCACATGGGCCTTGTATTCATGGGCGACGACGGAAAACAGCGAGCGCAGCCGCTCGCGGGGATCGTCGATCGTCTCCAGACGGCCGAAGATCGCTTCCTGCTCGTTGTTTTCCCAACGCTCCAGGGCGGCAACCAGCAACGCCTCCCGCGACGGGAAGTGCCAGTAGAAGCTGCCCTTGGTCACGCCGAGCCGCCGGGCCAGCGGCTCCACCGCCACCGAGGCGACGCCTTGTTCGGCGATCTGCTCCAGCGCTGCCTCGGCCCAGTCTTCCGCACTCAGCCGGGCGCCGCGGCCGCTGGCCCGTGCGCGGGTGGCGGTGTCATCCTTGCTGTGCATGCGTGCCGGGCTCATGGGGACGGGAGTGTAGCAATCGGGTCCCATTTCCGGGGCGTGGAACAGCTCCGGCAGCAAACCCAACAAGCGTTTGACATCCGCCTTTGCGGCCCAACATACTGAAGCGTATGCAAAGCCCGGTTTCCTGGAGCGCACCATGAGCATCGCCGCACCGTTCCTCGTCTTCCTGCTGATCGGCGGGTTCGCCGCCTACCATCGCCTGCGGCTGGCGACCTGGACCGCCCTCACCGCGGCGGGCCTGCTGGCAAGCTGGGCGCTGGGTGCCAACGGCACCGCCACGCTGGTGGCCGGGTTGCTGCTGGCCCTGATTGCAGTTCCGCTGCTGCTGCCCCAGATCAGGCTCCACGCCATCACCAGGCCGCTGCTGGACTTCTATACGAAGATCCTTCCGCCGCTGTCGGAAACCGAACGGGTCGCCCTGGAGGCCGGCACGGTCGGCTTTGAAGGCCAGCTGTTCTCGGGGCGCCCCGAGTGGCAGATCCTGCTCGACCAGCCTCCTGCCAGCCTGAGTGCCGACGAGCAGGCCTTCCTTGACGGGCCGGTCGAGGAGTTGTGCCGGATGGTGGATGACTGGCACATCACGCATGAGCGGGCCGACCTGCCACCGGAACTCTGGGACTACCTCAAGAAGAACCGCTTCTTCGGGATGATCGTCCCGAAGGAGTACGGCGGCCTGGGCTTCTCCGCGCTGGGCAACCACAAGGTGATCCAGAAGCTGGCATCGATCTCCTCCACGGTCAGCTCGACCGTGGGCGTGCCCAATTCGCTCGGCCCGGCCGAGCTGCTGATGCATTACGGCACCCAGGAGCAGAAGGACCATTACCTCCCGCGCCTCGCCGATGGCCGCGAGGTGCCCTGCTTCGCACTGACCGGCCCTTGGGCGGGCTCGGACGCGACCTCGATTCCCGACTACGGCATCGTCTGCGAGGGCGAGTGGAACGGCGCGAAGGTGGTCGGTGTCCGGCTGACCTTCGACAAGCGCTACATCACCCTGGCCCCGGTGGCCACGCTGATCGGCCTGGCATTCCGCATGTACGACCCGGACGGGCTGCTCGGCGACACCAAGGACATCGGCATCAGCCTGGCGCTGGTGCCGCGCGACACCCCGGGGCTGGAGATCGGACGCCGCCACTTCCCCCTCAACACCCCGTTCCAGAACGGGCCGCTGCACGGCCGCGACGTCTTCATCCCGCTCAGCCAGCTGATCGGCGGGGAGGCCTATGCCGGCAAGGGCTGGCAGATGCTCGTGGAGTGCCTTTCGATCGGCCGCTCCATCACCCTGCCCTCCACGGCCAGTGGCGGCGCGAAGATCGGTGCCGTCGTCACCGGTGCCTACGCCCGCATCCGCAAGCAATTCGGCCTTTCGATCGGCCGCTTCGAGGGCGTGCAGGAGGCACTCGCCCGGATCGCCGGCCGCGCTTACGCGATCAGTGCGCTTTCGGAGGCCTCCGCCGCCGCGGTCGCGCGCGGCGAGTTGCCTGCGGTGCCTTCGACCATCTCCAAGTACCACTGCACCGAGATGGCCCGCGAAGTGGCGCGCGACGTGATGGATGTCATCGGCGGCAAGGGCATCATCCTGGGGCCCCGCAACTTCGCGGGGCGTGACTGGCAGGCGTCGCCGATCGCGATCACGGTGGAGGGTGCCAACATCATGACCCGCTCGCTGATGATCTTCGGCCAGGGGGCGATCCTCTGCCACCCGTGGGTGCTCAAGGAGATGAAGGCCACCACGCTGGAGGACCCGCAGGAGCGGCTGGTCGAGTTCGACCGCAACCTGTTCGGGCACATCGGCTACGCGATCTCCAACGCGGTACGCGCATTCTGGTTCGGCCTCACCGCGGCCCGCTTCGGCAAGGCGCCGGGGGACGCCTACACCCGTCGCTTCTACCGCAAGCTCAACCGCTACTCGGCTGCGCTGGCGCTGTGTGCGGACACCTCGATGCTGATGCTGGGGGGCAAGCTCAAGTTCAAGGAATCCTTGTCCGGCCGCCTGGGCGACGTGCTCAGCCAGCTGTATATCTGCAGCGCGATGCTCAAGCGCTACCAGGACCAGGGCAGCCCTGAAGCCGACCGCCCCCTGCTTGCCTGGGCGTTCCACGACGCGGTCCACAAGATCGAGATCGCGCTGTCGGGCGCGCTGCGCAACTTCCCGGTCCGTCCCGTGGGCTGGCTGCTTTGGCTGCTGGTGTTCCCGATCGGGCGCCGTGCGCAGGCCCCGAGCGACCGCCTCGGCCGCCGTGCCGCCAGCCTGCTGATGGTACCCAACGAGGCCCGCGACCGATTGGCCGCCGGTGTCTTCACCACTCCGGGGCCAAACAACCCGGGCGGGCGCATCAACAGCTACCTGGAGGCAGTGGTCGCGGCCGAGCCGGTGGAACGCAAGTTCATGAAGGCGCTCAAGGGCAGCGACACGGAGGCGCTCACCTATGCCGGGCAGCTGGCCGAGGGCGTGCGCCGGGGCTGGATCACCGAAGCCGAGCGCCAGCAGCTGGAGGGCCTGCGAGAGATGGCGGTCGATGCGATCAGTGTCGACGACTTCGACCCGTCGGAACTGCCTTCGGCCGCGTTCGAGCGCCGGCAGGCGGCTGCGGATCAAACCACGGCCTGACGGCGCCCCGCGCCGCCGCACCCATCACGACGGCAGGCCACCTGGCCTGCCGTCGGTGTTTCAGTCCACCTGCTCCAGCGGATCGGGGCGGGATCCGTTTCCCGTCCTGCGGTCATACCGGATACCCTGCTGCCTGAGCTTCCACATGGCCCTTTCGAACTCCCGTTCGACCAGTGTCCAGGCTCGCTTGCAGTCGCTGCCGGGCGGGAGTCGCGACAATGCGGCGGCGAGCGACTCCCCGGCAGCCGCGGCGTGGTCCCGGTGCCCGCGCTCGTGCAGTACCAACGCCGCCTCGGCAGCCCGCCAATGCTCCACCAGCTCTTCCGGCACCCGCTCAGGTGGCAGCCACTCCGGGATCGTGGTGGTTATCACCAGGCGGATTGCCCGGCCATCGACCCGGCACTGGTCTTGCCCGGGAACCAGCTCGTACTCGAGCTGGAATTCGCTGTGGGTACGGCCATGGCCTTCCAGGCCGCTGCGCGGGCCGTGATCCTTCAGCTGTTCGCGCAACTCACGCGCCGTACGACCTTCGATCCGGTATCGCTCGAGCCGGTCGGTGACTTCCAGGCTCCATGCGCCCCCTTGCGCTGCGCCAGCCGCCTGTCCGACGGCAGCACCGACGGCGAGAACCGCGACGATGAGCATGGGTGCATGGGCCAATTCACCTTCCTTGTGGAACCACTCCGACGGCATGGTAGCGGCAATCAGCCGTCCGGTGCCCGGCGTTCTTCCGGAAGCGCGCCCTGGGCCCGGACCACGGCCCAGGCCGCCGCGGTCATGCCCAGCGCCACGCCGACGCCGGTGAGGAACACCACGCCCGAGCCCAGCACCGCAAGCGCCTTGTGGACCCAGACGAAGGTGAGGTCGCCGCCGCGGTACACGACCGTGTCGATGGCGGCCTTCGCCTTGTACCGCGACTCGCGGTCGACGCGGGTATAGAGCGTTTCCCGCGCCGGCTTGGCGAGCGAAAACTCACCGGCCCGCAACGCCACCTGCACGATCGCAACCATCAACGGCAATGGGGAGGCGGCCAGCAGGCAGTACCCGAGCAGGATGGCGACCGCCGGCCCGAGCAGCGCCGGTGCCACGCCGTAGCGCCGCAACAGCCAGCGTGTCAGCAGCAGCTGCACCAGCAGGGTCAGGATGTTGATCGCCCAGTCCAGCGTCGCGTAGTAGCGGGTGGCTTCCCGCGCGCCGGGATAGAACTCCCTGACGATGGCCGCCTGCTTGTTGTACAGCAAGGTGCCGAGGCCGACGCCGAAGAACATCAGCAGTGCCAGGGCCCTCAGCAGTGGCCGTTCCCACACCAGCCGCAGGCCCGCCAGTATCGAACCGCCCATGGGCGCGCCTTCGGTGTTGCTGCCCTGTTGGCGTTCGCGGCGCAGCGCCCAGGGCCGCAGCTTGACGATGCACACCAGGCACACGGCGAGGAATGCGGCGGACACCAGCAGCAGGTTGGCGACGCCGAGCGGACCCACCAGCGCCCGGGTGATCGCGGGACCGGCCAGGGCCCCGATCGTCCCTCCAGCGCCGATGTAGCCGTAGACCTTCTTCGCGTCCTCGTTGTCGAACACGTCCGCCATGAACGACCAGAACACGGTCACCGCGAACAGGTTGAACACCGCGGTCCAGACGAAGAACACCGAGCCACGTCCCGACACGCCCGTGTGGAACAGGGCGTAGAAGCCCAGCAGGCAGGCGATGAAGACGAGGTACACCGCAGGCAGGAACACCCGCCGTGGGAAGCGCGCGACCAGCGCCCCGTAGACGGGCTGCAGCAGCACCATGGCGACGAAGGTACCGGTGAACAGCACCTGCAGCGAGTAGTCGCCCAGTGCCATTCCCCGCGAGGCCGACCAGTCCACCAGCCAGGCCGGGAACACGGTGGCGACGTCCCCCGAAGCGCCCATTGCATCGCGGACCGGCCGCAGCACGTAGTAGCCGCACAGCAGGCTGAAGAAATAGAGCAACGACCACCACAACGGCGGCGAATCGGCCAGTGCGCCGCGGAAGCGGTGCAGCCGGCGGCGGACTGCGACGGTGCTCACTGGTGTCCTGGCAGCGGTGGCAACGGGCAATGGAGCATGGCGCAAACCGTGCGAAGCAATTCGGATTCGGCGACGCTGATCCGCCCGTCATGCGAAATCGCCGCCGTGACCGCCTCCACCAGCATGCGCTTGGCCAGCGGGTCGAGTGCGTCCAGTGGCACCCAGACCTGCTCCAGGGCCGCCGGGGCATTTGCCGGCGGCCGGTAATCGATGTGCTCCCCGGGCAGGATGCGCTGCATCCCCGCCAGGTAGGCGTGGCGGCCGCCGGCATTGTCGCCGTGCCCGGCGTCGGCGACGACCGCCAGCAGCGTGGCGATCTCGTGCCGCACCTGCGAGGGCTGGCGGCGACCGATCCCGGCGTATCGAGCCGGGGAAAGGGATTCGCGAAGCTGCAGCGTCAGCAGCCGGCCCAGGCAATACTCGAACAAGGACAGTTTGCCATCCGCCATCCCGATCGCCTGCACCGCGTCGAGGAAGGTTTCCAGTTGCGGCCGGGGCCTGCGCCTCAGCACCGGGAAAGCCAGCTCCGCCAGCGGAACCCGCAGCATCGGGTGCAATTGCGCCAGGTGCTGCCGATGCAGCTGCCCGGCATCCACTGCCACCGTTTGGCCCAGGCGGCTGCTGATCTCGGCCAGCTGGCTGTCGGCAATCCTGTCGTCGGTATCCAGCAACAGGCCGAGCACCAGGGCCATCACCCGCTCCCGCTCGCGCGCCAGGCGCCGGAGCTCGACGGGCAATTCCTGCAGGATGCGGTCGGCGCAGCGCTGGTCATCCGGACCGGGCGTTCCGACCTGTCCGGACACGCCCTCCGGTTCGACGCGCTGCAGGCTGGTGAGCGCCGGGAGGCCTCCGGCATGCAGGCCCAGGTGCAGATCCTCGTCCAGTCCCACCGGCGGCCGTTGCGCCCAGTCCCGCGCCAGACGCTCCAGCTGGGCGGGCCGGAAAGCGGGATCCAGTGCGCGGATGCGTTCCAGCAACGGAGGATGGGTGGCGAACAGCCGCGCACCGAGGCTGCCGTACGCGATGCCTTCTCCGAACAGCATGTGGCTGACTTCCTCGGCATCGCTACGGGAGGAAAGCTCCGACCCGTCAGTGAGCCCGCCGATCTTCTTGAGTGCTCCGGCCAACCCGGCGCGCTGGCGGGTGAACTGCACCGCGCTCGCATCCGCCAGCCGCTCGCGGCTGCGTGATACGGCGGCCCGGATCATGCGTGCGGACAACAGGCCGATCCAGCCCACGACCAGGGCAACCAGGCCGACCATCACCAACCCGAGCAGGAACGCGCCGCGGTTGCGTCCACGCAGGTCGGGGCCGATGACTCCGAACTCCATGATCCGCCGACCGATCAGGGCGATCACGGAGATCCCGAACAGCACACCGAGCAGGCGCATGTTCAGCCGCATGTCGCCGTTGAGGATGTGGCTGAACTCGTGCGCGACGACGCCCTGCAACTCGTCACGGTTCAGCCGCTCCAACGCGCCCCGGGTGACGGCGACCACCGCGTCGGATGTCGAGTGTCCCGCTGCGAATGCGTTGATGCCGGCCTCGTGCTCCAGCACGTACAGGCCGGGCACCGGCACTCCCGAGGCGATGGCGACCTCTTCCACCACGTTGCGCAAGCGCCGCAGGTCGGGGTCCTGGGTCTCCTCGGGCACCCGCTCCGCCCCCAGCTGTTGCGCGACCGCCTCGCCGCCGGCGCTCAGCGTCGAGAGCCGGTAGAGCGAGCCCAGCCCGATGATGGCGAGCGAGGCCACGGCGACCGAACCCAGCACCTTGGGCGACGGACCGGCAATCGACCACGCGACCAGCTGCAGCGCACCCACGGTCATCAGGACCGCGAGCACGAACAGGACCACCAGCCGCCGGCTGTCGCGCCGCGCGGCAGCCTGGAGCTCGAAGAAGTTCATCGGCGAGGGCTACGGTGCGGTGTCAGGCACCCTCGCCGAACCGCACCCGTGGGACCTGGCGCATTTCCGGCCGGTCCGCAGGGATCGACAGCATGGCGGCCGGGTCGAAGCCGACGTTGCCCGCGACCAGGCTGGACGGGAACATCTCGCGCTTGTTGTTGTAGGCCATGACCGCGTCGTTGTACGCCTGGCGCGCAAAGGCAAGGCGGTTCTCGGTGCTGGTCAGCTCTTCGGTGAGCTGGGCCATGGTCTGGTCGGCTTTCAGCTCCGGGTAGGCCTCGCTGACCATCATCAGGCGACCCAGGGCACCCTCCAGCACACCCTCGGCCTGCCCCAGGCGCGCCATCGCATCGGCATCGCCGGCGTGGCCCTTCGCGGCGGCGAGCCCGCTGACCGCGGCGCCACGGGCGGCGATCACCGCTTCGAGCGTCTCGCTCTCGTGGGCCAGATAGCGCCGTGCCGTTTCCACCAGGTTCGGGATCAGGTCGAAGCGGCGCTGCAACTGCACGTCGATCTGCGCGAAAGCATTGCGCCAGGCGTTCCGCGCGGCCACAAGTCCGTTGTAGGTCCCTACCCCCCACGCTACGGCCACCACCACCAATCCCAGTAGAATCAGGAAGCTGAACATGATTGTTCGCGCACCTCGGTAAACCGGCGTTATGATCGGAAGACCCAGCATACGCAGGCGCTGCAGCCGATGAAAGACAGTCCGCACCGCTCGCCCCGCACCCCTCGCCGCTTGCTGGCGCTGGCCGTCCTGCTGACCCTTGCGGTAGGGAGCACGGCGCAGACCCCTCCGCCGTCGCACGACCAGATGCCGGCGGTCGCGTCCGCCGAGCCTGCAGGCGTCGTGACCCCGGCGCCGATCGCCCCGGTGTCCCACGCGCCCTCACCGATCGAGCCGGCGCTGGAAACCGGACCGCGGCTGCCGGCCGGCTTCCATGTCCCGACCTTTGAGGCCATGGCGCGACAGATCGTGGCGGACCAGCGCGTCCCCGGCATGGCGATGGCCATCGTCCACAACGGCAAGATCCTCAGTGCGGAAGGCTATGGCATCACGGATGTCAGCGACGCCGAACCGGTCGACGCCCACACCGTCTTCCGGCTCGCCTCGCTGTCCAAGGGCTTCGCCGGCACCATGGCCGGCCTGCTGGTCGCCGACGGCGCCATGCGCTGGGACAGCAAGCTGGTCGACTACATGCCCGACTTCAAGCTCAGCCGCCCGGGTGCAGCCGAACAGGTCACCGTCGCCGACCTGCTCAGCCATCGCGTCGGCCTGCCGCGCAATACGTATGACCGGGACCTGGAGCAGTACGTCTCCTATCGCGACCTGACGCGGAAGCTCGCCAACGCTCCGCTGCAGTGCGAACCGGGCACCTGCTACGCCTATCAGAACGTTGCCTTCAGCCTGGTGGGCGACATCATGTTCGCGGCGACCGGCGACTTCTACGCCCAGCAGGTGCAACGGCGGCTGTTGAAGCCACTGGGCATGAACGATGCCAGCCTCGGGCTGGAGGGTATCGAATCCAGCGCCCGCTGGGCCAAGCCGCACGTGCGTGGCCGAGGCGGCTGGGTGTCACTGATGCCGAAGCCGACCTACTACGAAGTCGGCCCCGCTGCCGGCGTCAATGCCAGTGCCAGTGACATGGCCAAGTGGCTGCTCGCCCAGACCGGGCACCGGCCCGACGTGATCCCGGCGCCGCTGCTCGCCACCTTGCATGCTCCCCTGGTCGACACCCCGTACCAGACTCGCACGTCCGCCTGGCGCAGGGCCAGGCTGGATTCGGCCGGCTACGGTCTGGGGTGGCGCATCTACAACTACAACGGGCACCAGGTGGCGTACCACGCCGGTGCAGTGCAGGGTTACCGCGGCATGATCGCCGTGGTCCCGGAACTGGACCTGGGCATCGCCATGATGTGGAACGGCGAAAGCAGCATCCCGACCGGACTGCTTCCCACCATGCTTGACCGCGCGTTCGACATCCCGTCGGAACTCACCGCTTGGCTCAGCATCGACTTCGACCCGTCCCGGATGTATGCCGAGACCGCCGAAGACCCGCAGGCCCCGGGCAGCAGCGCTGCCAAGGCATCCGCTGCGCCGCAGTGACCCTTACTGCCGGTTTCTGCCGGACACCCGGGCGTTGAGGCAAGGACATTGAAAAACCCCCTTCTGCCTGGGCCGCAGAAGGGGGTTTGATCGCTCGGGTTTCCCCGATCAGATCATCGGCGAAGGGGTCACGGGCATCGGACGCGGCTGCTCCGACTTCTTCACGCGGCGCGCCTTCTTCGGGACGGCGTTTTCTTCCGTGGCCTTCCGTGCAGTTGCCTTCTTGGCAGTTGCCTTCTTGGCGGTGGCCTTCTTGGCGGTGGCCTTCTTCGCGGTGGCCTTCTTCGCGGTGGCCTTCTTCGCGGTGGCCTTCTTCGCGGTGGCCTTCTTCGCGGTGGCCTTCTTCGCGGTGGCCTTCTTCGCGGTCGCCTTCTTGGCGGTCGCCTTCTTGGCGGTGGCCTTCTTCGCGGTCGCCTTCTTCGCGGTCGCCTTCTTCGCGGTCGCCTTCGTCGCGGTCGCCTTCTTGGCGGTCGCCTTCTTGGC